>Ga0180432_10005407_pt1 | contig 17005 bp, 13 predicted proteins | sample SS_ome_10_FD_132414 | JGI IMG/M metagenome (GOLD analysis project Ga0180432, IMG submission 132414) | Hypersaline lake sediment archaeal communities from the Salton Sea, California, USA - SS_1_MS_2 metaG | ecosystem: Environmental > Aquatic > Non-marine Saline and Alkaline > Hypersaline >...
AAGGGCGCGGCCAAGATGACGAGCGAACACCTCTACCAGCAGCCCTACGCCTTCGACACCGACACGGTCCTCGATCTCAAGCGCTACCGCTCGTACTTCCCGACAAAGGTGACGGAAGAGCAGGCAAAGAAACTCGACGAACGTGGCGTGGTGAAAAAGGGGCAGGTTCTGGCTCCCGGCGACCTGATGGTGGCGTCGATGCGCCGTCATGACCCGGGGACCGAGAGTCAGCGGATGGCCGCGGTCTCCAAGATCCTGGCCCGAGAATTTCGAGACGACAGCCAGGTCTGGGACAAGGACGTCGAGGGCGTGGTTCAGGACGTGGCCTGGCGACCAAACGAGGTCGTGGTTCACGTACGGACCAAGGAGCCTATGCGCGTCGGCGACAAGCTCGTCGGTCGTTACGGCAACAAGGGCGTCGTGGCCCACATCATCGACGACAAGGACATGCCCAAAGACGAGAGGGGGCGGACCCTCGATCTGCTGTTGAATCCCAACGGCGTGATCAGCCGCATGAATCTGGGGCAGATTCTGGAGACGACGGCGGGGCGCGTGGTCGAGAAAACCGGCAAGCCGTTCGTGGCCCGCGGCTTCTACGACAAGAGTGCCGACAGGATCGCCTCCGAGCTCAAGAAGAACGGGCTCAAGGACCACGAGACGATCTATGACCCGGTCGAAAATAAGAAGATTCCGGGGATCCTGGTCGGGCGTCAGTACATCTACAAGCTCGAGCACCAGGCGACAAAAAAGACGAGTGCTCGTGGCGGGGGTGTCGACGAGGAGTACACGAGCGAGGAGCAGCCGTCGCGTGGCAAACGCGGGGGTCGGGCCATTGGTCCCATGGAGCTCTACGGTCTCCTGGCCCACGGATCACTGGCCAACGTCGGCGAGATGTATGGTCAGAAGAGCGCGTTCGACCCCGAGGTCTGGAGGGCGGTGGAGGAGGGGGCGCCGTTGCCGCCACTCAAGCCCGCGCACTCCCAGAAAAAACTCAAGAGTCTGTTGCGCGGCATGGGCGTCGACATCGAGGAGCGGGGTAACGAGGCGGCTCTCGTCCCGTTTCTTGACCGTCAGGTCAAAGAAATCAGCAAGGGCGAGATCACCGACCACAAGTTGCTGCGTGGTCGCGACCTGAAGGAGGAGAAGAACGGTCTCTTCGACACCAAGAAGACGGGGGGCGTGCGCGGCGAGAACTGGACCCACATCAAGCTGCCGGAGCCACTGCCCAATCCCACGTTCGAGAAGGCCATCCTCAGCCTCCTGCACATGAAGAAGGCGGAATTCGACGCCATCATGTCCGGGGACAAGGAGGTCGAGGGCAAGACCGGCGGCCCGGCCATCGCCACTCTCCTCGACAAGATCGACGTCAAAAAGCGGTTGATCGAGGCCACGCGCCGGGCCAAGACGGTCAAGGGTGCCGAACTCAATGCCCTACATCGAGAGATCCGATATCTACGCACGCTCAAAGAACGGGGCATCAAGCCCAGCGAATACGTGATCACACGACTGCCGGTGTTGCCGCCGCAGTTCCGACCCATCTACACACTGCCCAACGGCAGCCTCAACACCAGCGACATCAACTTCCACTATCAGGCGACGTTGCAGGTAGCCGACGCGCTGAAAAAGGCCAAGGGCCCCGAGTTCAAGGACCAGCGCAAGAAGTTGGTCGGCGAGCTCTACAAGTCGGTGGGCGGGGTCATGGGCCTCAACGACGGCATCGTCGAACGGGCCAAAAAACCGGCGGGCATCGCCAAAATCCTGTCGGGCGCCGGCAGTCCCAAGGGCGGCTACATCCACAGCCGCATCTTCAAGCGTCGCCAGGACATCAGCTCCACCAACGTCCTCGTCGCCAACCCCCGCCTCAACATCGACGAAGTCGGCCTTCCCGAGTACAGCGCCTGGAAGATGATGAGGCCGTTCGTGGTTCGCGAACTGCGGTCTATGGGCATGACTCCGTTGCAGGCACGCAAGGCCATCGACGAGAAGACGCCGATGGCCAGGAAGGCGCTGGAGAAGGTGACGGAGCAGCGGCACGTGATCGTCAACCGCGCGCCCAGCCTCCACAAGTTCTCGATCATGGCCCTCAAGCCCAAGGTCGTCAGTGGCCACGCGATGGAGATGTCACCGTTGATTTTTGGCGGTATGAATGCTGACGTCGATGGCGACACCTTGGGTGTGCATACGCCCATGAGCGAAGAGGCCAACGCCGAGGCCGCGAAAATGCTGCCTTCCCGGCACCTTTACAAGCCCGGCACCGGAGCCCTCCAGCCCAAGTTGGACCAGGAGTACGTCCTGGGGCTGTTCAAGATCTCGAGACCCAGCCGCCAGACGGCCAGGCGCTACGCGTCGACTGGTCCGGTGCTCAACGACCTCCGGGCTCGGAAGATCGAGCCCGACGCCGGCATCAGCGTCACGGGACTGGGATCGACGACGCCGGGCCGCGTGTTGATCAACGAGGCCCTGCCGACAAAACTTCGGGACTACCAGGCCGTCTGGACGAAGAAGGCGATCACAGACAAGCTCAAGGAGGTCGACAAGGTCGCGGGCCGCAAGGCCTTCACCCGCGTCCTTCACGAGTGGTCGACCATCGGCCGTCGGTACGCGTACCTCACGGGCTCGAGCTTTCTTCTCAGCGACCTCCAGGCCATGAGTCGTCAGCGTGACCAGGCCTTCCGTCAGGCTGACCGTCGCGCGGACATGATTCGCCGTGGTGGGGGCGATGAAAAGGAGAAGCGAAAAAAAATTGTCGAGCTCTACACGAACGTGAGTCTCGGTCTCCAGTCGAGGATGTCGATGGGCGTCAACGCCGCTAAGCGCAGTAACAACGTCATGGACATGATGGTTTCCGGGGCCCGAGGAAATCCGAGTCAGGTCCGGCAAATGGTCTCGAACGTCGGGGTCATGATGGACCACGAAAACAAGCCCATGCCCGAGCCCGTGCGAGGCTCCTACGCAGAGGGCCTGGATGAGGCCGAGTTCTTTCAGCACATGTACGGCAACCGCAAGGGCATGATCGACAAGAGCCAGAGCGTCAAGGGCCCGGGTCACCTGACCAAGCAGGTGATCGTGAGCGCGGCGGGCATGCGGATCACGAGTCCAGATTGCCAGACGACCAACGGCATCGACGAATCGACGGCCGGGGTTTCGGCCCTGGACCGGCACCTGGCGGAGAACGTCAAGAACGTCGGGCGCCGAGGGGAACTGGTGACGACGACGATTCTGTCGCGGGCCCGGGCCCAGGGGCTCAAGACCATCAGGGTTCGCAGCCCCCTGACCTGCCAGGCGGCGATCGGCGTCTGCGCCAGGTGCTATGGGCTGGACGAAGAGGGCAAGTTGCCTCCGGTCGGCACCCACGTCGGCATCAAGGACGCACAGGCCCTGACCGAACCCTCCACGCAGCTGGCCATGAAGGCCTTCCATTCCGGAGGTGCGGTAACGGGCAAGAAGGACCTGACCTCGGGCTTCGACCGGGTCAAACAGCTGTTCACGATGCCCGAGGCCGTCCACGACAGCGCGACGCTGGCCGAGGTCGACGGACGGGTGGATGAGATCAGGCCCCTGCCCCAAGGCGGTAGCCAGGTGATGATCGCCGGCCAAAAGCACAAGGTCGCCCGCGGTCGGGTGGTCAGCGTCAAGGTCGGCGACCAGGTGGACAGGGGTCAGAGGATCAGTGACGGCCAGGTCAAGCCGCAGGACGTGCTCAGACTCAATGGCCTGAGGGCCCTACAGACCCAGTTGCGAGACGACATTCACGACGTCTATGCCCAAGGCGGGACTCACATCAGCCCCAAGACCATCGAGACGCCGGTGCGCATGATGACGGAGAGTGTGAGGGTCGTGGACCCCGGTGCCCACCCGAGTCTGGTGCCAGGCGACTACAGCACCCACGGCATCGTCGACGCCTGGAATCGAGCGAACCCCGGTGACCGGGCCATCGTCTACACCCACCAGCTGCCTGGCAGCGAGTATCTGCCGCACAGGGGAGATGACTGGGCCAAGCGCCTGGCCCATAATCGCATCCAGCAGGTGTTGACCGAGGCCCCGGGCATGGGGGCCAAGACCAAGATCCAGGGTCAGAGTCCGTTTGCGGCTCTGGCCCTCGGGCACCGAATCGAACAGGACCCCTGGGGCACGAAAGGGCTGACCAATGGCTGACTTCGAACACAGCAACATTCCGGGCTCCGGGACCAACATCGGGACCACGGGCACCCACTACCAGAGCCGGAGGCTGTTGGGTGATGCGGGTGCCGGGACCACGGGGCGTGGTGAATGGTTCCGCAACAACGGCCTGTGGAAAACGTTCATGCTCTACAACACGGACATGGTGGGTGCCGTCGACGGCGGCGTCGACGTGCGTATCGAGGCGTGCATGGAGCTGGCGTCGGCGCCCGATGACCCGGATGTCGATACCTTCGTCGTGGAACTCGCGACCCTGACGAACGCGGCCCCCAGCTTCAGCACCGAATCCCCGTGGCGCTACGTGCGTGCGCGCGTCGAGGCCTTCGCCGGCGCCAAGAACGTGCAGGTCGGTTTTCAGATGCAGGGACAGGGGTAGTAAGATGACGGTCACGAGAATGGTCCCGGGTGACTCGACCCTCGGCACCACCGGGACTCTGAGTCAGAGCCGGAGGATGCTGGGCGACACCGGCGCCGCGGCTCCGGTGTCGGGGGATTGGTGGCGTCTGGACGCCTTTTGGAAGACGTTCATGCTCTACTCTCTCGACCGAACGACGGCTCTCGGGGCCCTGGTCGACGTCAAGATCGACGGGTGCATGGAACTGGCGACGGTGCCCGCCAACAGCGCCTACGTGGAGCTGGCGACACTCGACCAGGCGACGCCGGAGTTTTCGCTCGAGGAACCCTGGCGCTACGTCAGGGCCCGGGTGGTGAACGCCGGTGGTGGTACGGTTCAGGTCGGGCTCTACGCCCAGGGGCAGGGATGATGTTTGCGCTGGGCATTGAAATGGCCATGCGCAAGCACGCGTCCATGGACCAGGTGGTGAGTGATGTCGTCGACGCGTCGATTGCCGGATACCATGACGGCGACTTGAGTGAGGACGACGATCTCGAGGACCTGTTGCCTGGCAAGGGCCAGCTGGAGTCGGTGGTGGCGACGGTCGAGGACAACTTCGACGTCATCTTGCCGGCTGACGTGGTCTTCGGACTCTTTGCCGAGGGGACGGTCGGGGATCTGAAGATGGCCGTGGTACGGGCACTGATCATGCAAAAGACCGCGGCCGATCACGCCTACTACATGCGCAATCGCACGAAGATCAAACAGCGTCAGCGTCAGTATCGGATGCGCAATCTCCACCGACTGCGTCGGAAGGCGAAGATCTACAGGCGGCGGGTGGCGCGACGTCAGATCAGACCGCGGCGGCGCATGGGCTCGGCGGCCGGCGGCTACACTTTCATCCAGAGATGAGCGCCGCCTGCTACCAGGACGACGAGGGCGTCTACCACTCGACGCCTGCCAATCTCGTCGCCAATCGCATCTACATCAAAAAGGGCATGCCCTACGGGTTCGACGACCGCCCGTTCTTCATCGACATCTTCGACGACCCATATCCGCGCATCGGCCTGATGACGGCACGTCAGGTAAGCAAATCGACGACGCTGGCCGCCGATTCCATCATCCGCTGTGAGGCCCTGGCCCCCTACACCAGCGTCATCGTCACGCCCAGTCAAGACCAGACCAGAAAGTTCAGCCACGACCGTCTAGGTCCCACGATCAACGACAGCCCGGCGGTCAGGGCTCAGGTGACCTCCGAACAGCTGGCCAACGTCCTGGAGCGTGAGTTCATCACCGGCTCCAAGATCTATCTGTCCTACGCCAAGGACAACGCTGATCGGGCCCGCGGCATCACGGGCGACGAGCTCAAGCTCGATGAGGTCCAGGACATCATCCTGCCGCTGGTCGAACCGGTGTTGCGTGAGTCTCTGTTCACCAGCCGCCACAAGCGGCGGATGTGGTCTGGGACGCCCAAGTCCATGTCCAACGGCATCGAGCAGCGGGTCTGGCGTCAGAGCGATCAGCGCGAGTGGATGGTCAGGTGTCGGCATCACGGACCGGAGCCCTTGCACCAGAAACTGACGCTGGAGAACGTGGGCAAGCATGGCCCGATCTGCAAGCGCTGTGGCAGGCCCTTGGACACCCTCGACGGTCTGTGGGTGATCACGAGCACGCGCACGCCACAGGGCAAGGAACCAAGGATCCACGGCTACCACCTGCCTCAGATCATCTTCCCGACGACCGACGTCGAGGTGGCGCCCGGCAAGACCGGGTTCCTGGACTGGGAGGAGTTCCTGGCGGATTTGGAGGAGGGTGACGAGGCCACGATCCTCAACGAGAAGTTCGGTGTCAGCGCCGACAGCGAGGAACGCCCGGTCACCGAGGACGAGCTCAGGGCCCTGTGCGACGAAAACGCGCGTATGGCCCAGACCTATTCCGACTCCATGATCGGACAGCACACGTTCGCGGGCATCGACTGGGGCTCGGGTTCCAAGTCGGCGACGGTCCTGGCCATCGGCCAGTTCGACCCGCGTGATCCCAAGGTCTTCAAGTTTGTTTTCGTAAAAAAATACGAGAAGAAAAATGCCGATCCCAAGATCTGCATCCCAGACATCCTCAGACTCATGGAGCTGTTCCGCGTTCGAAGTGCCCACGCCGACTACGGCTTCGGCTTCGGCCTCAACTCCCAGATCCGCGACGCCCGGGGCCACGAGTTTCTGACCCAGAACTACTGGCACTCGGGGACCAGAAGCAAGCGCATCAAGTACAACGTCGACATCGACGCCTACGTCCTCAACCGCAGCGCCCACCTGTCCCGCTTCTTTCAGGCGCTGAAAAAACGGCAGGTGTCCGTGTGCATGTCCTGGAATGAGTTCTGGCCCTTCGCCCAGGACATCCTCCACGTCTTCCGCGAGGAGCGCAAAGACGGCACCGTCTACTTCGACCACAAGCCCGAGGAGCCCGACGACAGCCTCCACGCCATGATCTACTGCTGGATCATCGCCGCCATCCACAAGTACGGGCGCGAGGGCATCGAAACGGTTCGTGGCCAGGAGGCCTTCCCCTTCCGCTAAAAAAAAGGGGGGTGCGCATCCCCCCTTTTTCCGGTCTCCAATCGGCCCGGAGACGGGGCTACGGGTCATTGGCGAGGTTCGAATCCCGCGGTACGCGCTCATCGCCCACCCGACTGCGCCCTGGCCTCAGGCGCGTCTCCCGTTCGAGAGACAGGGTGGTGGAGCATATCGGGCGCGGCGGTCAGCCGCGCCACCTAGAACCAGACCATTTCCAGGTCCTCCGTGTTTCAGGCCACTCCCACGGGCATGGTCGTGGCCAGGATACAGGCCGCCAGGTCCGGATCGTTTTCCGCGACCAACGCGACCATGCGGTTCGAGAGTTCCGTGGCCCGGGCATGGATCTCGGGCGGCAAAACCCGACGCCGGATACGCTCGGCCCTCTCGAAGTCCTCGGCCCTCAGGGCGTCCATGAGCTCGGCGGTCGACGCCTCGTCGACGTACGGTGCGATGAGCTCAGCGCCCTCTCGGACCAGGAGGTTGATCTCCGACCACAAGGTCGGGTTGGTCAAGATCAACTTCGCGATCCGCTGCTGCTGACTGTCCATTTTTCCCTCCTGTGTGGTCGGAGACAGCACCCTTGTTATGCCCCGGGTCCCCGGTGTTTTTCAGTCGCGTGGAATCGATCGTCCTTGGGCGTCGAGGACGAAAAACGGGGCATCGGTTCCCATCGTCCCCGCAACGAAGTCATTGAGGTTGCGTGCCTGCAAGACCCCGTCGCCTGGACGATAGGGTCCGTGGAGCCGGAGATCCCGGCGGTCGACGACCCACTGGTCGCCCTCGAGAGGCTCCAGCCCCAGGCGCCTGTACTCCCGTTCGATGACTTTCCTCATCCGAACCTCCTTTCTTGTCTTGGTTATGCCGGCAATGAAATCCAAGATTCATGACCCATAAAAAAAGAGGGGGCTGATCAAACCCACCTCTTCGGCCGACACCACTGGCCAAGCGTGTGTCCGCGGACACTGACCTTTTGGGGTAGTCTAACCCTGTCTCTCGTTATGAGAGGCAACGCAAGGCAGTCCTTTTTGTTCCTCAGGGGACCCCCGCCTCCTCACCCGGTTTGATCATGACGGGGTTTCGGAGGCGACTGGAGTCGATGCCGAGACTCCACGGGCCTTGTGTGTGCTGAATCATGAACCGCGTCGGCACACGCGTTCATGATCGCCCGGGCCATCCGGGATCTTTTCTTGAGCACAATTGTTATGCCGGGTTTCGGTCCGTTTTTTCGGCCATCTGCCGGCTGACGTCGCCGGTGCCCGAGGTCTCCTCGCTGTACTCGCTGTGGAGGTCTCCGATCGTCGGCGTCTCGGACTTCGGATACATGAGCCGAGTGCGGACCTCAAAAGAACGCCCCTTGTTGCCGATGCGGGCCTCTGCCAGCGCCCGGGCCGTGCTCGATGTCTTCAGACACAACTTGGCCCAGTCCATGGCCGTCTTCGGGTCGTTTTCCTCCTTGTAGCGCATGAACGAATCGACCTGAATCTCACGGACCATGTCCTCGGGGCTCAACTCCTCCTGGTCGGGATGCAGGCCCTCGCGCCACGCACTGTAGGCCGGACGTTTGTCCAGGGACATGGGCGGGGGGACGGGGGGCCGACGACGTCCGCCGCCGGTGAAGTATTCGTGGAAGTCGACGTTGGTCAACGTCACCGTGTCCCAAAATCCGTTTCGGAATCTCTCGACGTCGGCGGTCTTCACGTCGCCGCCGTACTTCATGTCGATGATGGTCGCCGCGTGCTTTGGCGGCACGCGGTCCAGCAACAGACGCTCGAGGGCCGTGCGCACGACCGGAGTCTCGACGATCCAGAACACGCGTTCCATGGGCTCTTCGTCGAAGAACGTGAGACCAAAGTCCCTACGCACGTCCCTCGACCAGAGCCTGCGATCGTTTTCCGCGCGCATGCGCCTGAGTTCCTCGGACGTCGGAGGCAGATACTCAAGGTCGGCCAGATGGTCGACGACCTCCTCGTCCGAGTCACCGGCCAGCAGCCGGTACCTCAGATACCGGTGATACGGTCTCACTTCCGTCGCTGGATCGCGGCCTGCATGATCTTGAGCTTGTTGACGGTCTTCGACAGACCCTCAAGGGCGTCTTTCACCGGCTGCTCTGGCACATCTTTCATGCCCAGCCGCACGGCCACCAGCAGCGCCGCGAGCCGCGTGGACGCCTCCTCGAAGTCGGGGATGTTGTCGGTGAAGTACCTCAGGTTCTGGGGCGTGACGAACTCCAGACTCAGAATCGCGTCCAGGGTCTCCGGATGACCGGACTCCGCCGCCGCCTTGATCAACTCGACGCCGGGTCGCAGACTCCGAGTGAAGGCCAGGGTCTCACGAGAATACTCGCGGACCTCGGGGTACTCGACCTCCTCGACCTCGATCTGAGGGGCGTGGAGACCGGCGATCTTGACGCCGCGGTCCATGCCATCGCGCTCGCGGGTCTTGTTCAAGACGGTGGTTGCCTCGTCGACGTCCATGCCCATGGACACCAAGAGTTCCCGGGCCTCGGGTTCGTCGAGGCCCGCGGTCTTCCCCGACACGGCGCTGGCGAGATTGGCGACGCCGTACCCCGTCCCGCCGACCATCGCGGCGCCCGGAGCAAAATGCTTGGCCGTCCGCAGGCCGCTGGTCAGGATGCCCGTGGGCTTGACGCCCGCCGTGCTCATGCCCCGGCGCTGGGCGCCGTAGACACCGCCGATCCTGCGCACCATCTTACTGGGGTCGGTGAGCAGCATCTTGGCTTGACGAAGACCCTTGCCCACGAGACCGAAGGCCTCCTTGGTGATGTTCCACTGACCGCCGGTGTAGGTGACGTGGACCAGATCCTCGTCGACCGAACTCAGCTTTCGCAGCTCGCCGGCATTCTCCGCCAACCGAACCGGATTCTTGAGCGTCACCCACTCGCTGTCGCCGGGCATGTAGTAGACGTCGCCAAAGGACTGGGCCTGAACGCCTGGACTCAGAACGTGCATGCGCTCCATGCCCTGCGCGCCGTTGACCGGAGACAACGTGATTCTCTCCCCCGTCATCGGATTCTGAACAAGGTAGAGAATGCGTTCATCGCCGTCATCCGGCTTCACCCGGTTGACTCTGATCAGCCGCAGAGGCAGCGTGGAGATGGGCGTGCCGTGAACGTAGTTGACGAAGACGCCCATCGACCCGGCCGCCGGCACCTGGCTCGGGAGTCGATGTTTTCCGGCCATCCGCACGCCGAACATCTCGCCGGTCAACGCATACTTGCCCTCGGGCGTCACGAAGAGTTTGAGGGGCAGAGTCTTGCCGTCGACGTCCATGACCGCCTGGCAGACCATGCCCACGAGGTTCTCGCCGTTCAGCGAGCGAACGGCCCAAAGACCGTCACCGTTGACCTCTCGAGCCTCGTTTTTGAGCTCGGGCTTCACGGTCCACGAGACCTGGTTGACGCCGTCATGGTCCATGAACACGCCGTGATCGCGGAGTCGCGATTGGACCTCGGGAAACCTGTCGCCAAAGATCGACTTGAGTTCTTCCTCCGTCGTCTTGGCCTCCGGGGCCCCGGAGAACTTGATGTAGATGAAGCCGTCGCGCTTGTAGACCTGGACGATGTTGGGGTGACGGACCTTCGGAGCCACGACGTTCGGTGGGCCCTTGCGCGTGATCATCTCCACGATCCGGAAGTTGTGGCTCAGGCCCTGAAGGAGATGGGGGTTGGTGGCCAGGAGCCGGCGAAAGTTGGAGATGTCGTTGGGGTCGAGATAGGCGTTCTTGACCAGGCCCTCGCACAGCCCCGACTCCTTGGCCAGCTCGCGCTTGACCACGTTCTTGATCTTCTGATTCTGGCGCCTGTTCTCCTTCTTCTCCAGACCCAGGGCCTTGGTGGATATCGGCAATGCGGCGCCCGCCGCCGTTCCGGCGACCCCGCCCGTCAGGGCGTTGGCGAGGATGTGGATGGCTCGCTGCTTGGCCGTGCCCTTGGACGTCAGAGCACCGCGAACGGCGCCACCGACGGTGCCGGTGATGCCGAAGGTCGTGGCCTTCTCCCTGGTCGTTTCCTTGAGGCCGGAGGTCTTGGCAAAGGGGCCGGCAAACGGACTCGCCTGGCCGCTGTATTCCAGGGGCGTGGCGTCACCGGTCACATCGCCGATGTAGGGATTGCCGCCAAAGGCCCGAGGCTTCTTCTCCGGCTCCCCGACACGCGGACTCTGGGTCACGGCCTTGATGGACTCGGGATCCAGATACCGATAGCGGCCATCGTGAAAAAAGACGTCCATGGGCGCGAGCTCGGGCTCGGCACCGGGACGGGGGCGTTTGATGATGATGGGGATCGCGACCTTGCGACCGATGATCACCGAGCCCACGGCCGCGCCCTTGGCCGCGTCGAATCGACGAAGGTCGATCTCCGCGGTCTCCAAAGGCAGGTAGGGATGCTGAGACTTCAGGTAGCTGATGATCTCCGAATTCCAGAGCCGGGGATCTGTGGGCATCTTGAAGCCGGCGACCTTCTCGTGGACGGTCGGGGCGTAAAAAAGCGGCTGCTCTGCCATGTTTCACCTCTGACTCAAGGGTATTAGGCCTCGGTCAGCTTATCAAATACCGACTGGACGAGCTCGATTGCCGGCACGATGGGCTCGACTTTTTGCCGGAGGTTGTTCAGCAGCTCTCCGAGCTTGCTCAGATCGCTGAAATCCGGGATCTCAATGGGCAGACCACTGATCGTCAGCTCCTCGATGAGTGCCAGGAAATCATCCCTCTGCTTGTCCGGGCTCGGCCCGACGGGCGACAGGTCGGGAAACTGGAGAATGCCCAGACCCCCGTCGCTTGGAGTCGCCGCCATCAACTTGGCCATATCGTAGATGACCGACGGCAGGGGCTGAGCCGCGGCATCCGCCAACAGACTCAGAATCGAGAGCAGGGGCACGAGATTCGATAGAGGACCGAGCTTGTGTTCGAGTTGCGCCAGGCTATTGTCGGCCGCACACTGCAGAATGTCGTCGATCTCCGAGAGCCCGGTATCGGCGGCCGGCAACGAGTCGAACAGGTCGGTGAGGCTGTTGGTCTGGGCCATGGCCGCGTCGGCAAAACTCATGGCCGTCAACACCGAGTCCTTGATCGAGACGGCCGTCGACAGCTGGGGCACGAGACCCGCGACCTTCAACGCACCCCCAATGGCCCCGGCCACGGCGTCGATCAATGCCGGCGCCAGCCCCGGAAAATCTGGAACCGGGGGGACAATTTCCTCGCCGTCATCGTCGCGCATGTTGTCGACTTTGAAGAGAGCGGAAAAGGGATTTCCCGGAGCCACGGCCGCCATCAGCGATCCCGTGACCTTGTTCAGCAAGATGATCAGGTTCATGAGCTTCATGACGAAGCCCACGATGTCGAAGACCGGTCGTATCGCGCCGAGCGCGGGCTGCGCGCCATCGAGCACCGACTGAAATGGGTCCATGGAGTTGGGGACCTGCTGGGTCCCGCTGGCCATGGACGAGATCTTCGCGCCTCCGGGCAACTGAATGTTGACGGGGCTCGGTTTCCCGGGAATCGACGTGCATCTACCCATCAGATTGGGTCCCCTTGTCCCAGAACCTGCCGCCCTTTGATCTTGACCTCGGCACCGTCGATGGAGACACCGGCACGACCCCTGATGTTGATCGATTCACCCTCGATGTGTGCCTGACCGTTGGAATCCACACGCACCTGGAGAAAAGGACGATCGCCTCCGTTGCCAACGGTCACCGAAACGGGGTCCGAGTCACCCTCGTCGATGTCGACGTTGACACGAAAATCCCCGGCCTCGTTCCTGGCCGTGACCTGGTACTGGGCGTGATATTTTACCTTGTCGCGATCTCGCTCCCATCGCACATGTCCGCCGGGCCCCGTCATCTTCCAGTTGTCGAAGACATGGAGGATCGTGGAATCGAGACGGGAATATAGGGTGCGGCAGGTTTCCGTGGCCTTGACGAGAACCGTGCCGCCTCGGGTCGTCATGACCAGGGCCTCACTTCCGTCCTCGGCCACCGAACGCATGACCATCGAGCCCTGGGGCAGGCCAGAGATTCGCTCGCCAAGTTCCCCGGTGCCGTCCGACAGAGGAACCTGGAAACCGATGCAGACGACAACGCGACCGCCGAACCCCTGGTTGGGACGGGGGTCCGTGGCCAGGACCAGGCACTTGTCCTTGACCCGCGGCACGCAGTCAAACCCGCTGCCCACGGAGCTGATCCACGGCAGGAGGTAACTGACGTTGGAGAATTTTTGCCCCGTTCTCAGGCTCTCGACATCAATCAACCTTTCGCTTTCTCGCACGCCCGTGACATGGCACTCGTAGAGTTTGGTAGGCAGTCCTGGCATAGACTCTTGCCCCGGTGCAAAACACTGGATACCCTTGTTATCGCAGACAGGGAGGACAAATGCACGCGTCCTTGAACCGTTTTGAGCTTGAGGCCATGTCCAAGATCGCGGCCCAGGCCTATCTCGATGGCAACCGGCCGCTGAATCAGGAGATCGCCAAGATCGCCGGAGAAAACGACCTGAGCGAGGAGCAGATCAAGCGGGTGGTCGAGGGAGCCAACACCCTGGTCAACGGGGCTCTGGTCGTCAGGGCCCGGGACGAGGGCGGTGACCCGAGAGTCACCTTCGATCGAGCCGACAGTCAGAAGATCGCGGGTCTCATGGACACCGGGACCATGGAGGCCGAGGCACTGCGCAAGCAGGCCGAGATTTCCGGACTCTTTTCCGTCGAGCCCGAAGTCAAGACGGCGGATTTGGATCGCACCGTCGGCAAGACGGCCGACGATCCCTACGCCGACATCCCCAAGTCCGTCGACCACATGAAGCTGGCGACCGACCTGCTTGCGGGTCAGGATCCGGGGTCTGTGACGACGGCGAGTCTGAGCATGGCCCGGCAGGTGCTCGAGGATCTCCGGCATCAGGCGACCAGCGACCTGTCCCTGGCCAAGGAGGCGATGTTCGCCTCGGAAACCGAGCTCCGACAGCAGATCAACGATCTGTTGCTGACGGGGACGAGCACGGCCACGGTCCGCGACGTCATCAAGCACGCGGGGCTCGATGACAAGACCTCGAACTACGTCGACGGACTCGTGACCAAGGTCGCGGCCGGGCTCTCGGCCCGCGAGGGCCAGAGCTCTCTGATCGACGGATCCATCGTCAACAAGAACCACCCACTGGTCTCCGGGGCCAGGGCGGTGATGGAGAACGTCGAGGGGGCCGTGAAGACGGCACGGAGGCTGGACAAGATCACAACCGTCTGCCGACATGCCGACGATCTCTACGCCGAGGCGCTTGAAAATGCCCGCGGCTAGGAGCGTCGTGAGGGCCCTGAACCCGCTGGGCCCAGCGGGGATGGCGTTGTTCGACCTGCCCGCGGGGGTTTCAAGAACCCGCCGTTTTATCGGCGACCAGCGCAAGAGACGCGTGACGGCACCCGTGCCGCCTGGAGGAGTCCCCAAGATGACGAAGATCAACCAGATCCTCAACCGGCATCTGGAAAAGGTGGCTGGCAACAATCCGGTCGTCAAACCCGAGAATTTTCGGAAGGCGCTGATGCACGGTTTGGCCATGGGCGCCGGTCTTTCGGGGGCCGGTCTCGTCGGCACCATGGGCATCAGAGGCGTCGGCGGCACCTACCAGAAGTTCGTCAAGGAGCGAATGTTCAAGCATCTGAACCAGCGGTATCCGGAGATCAAACGCAACCCCAAGGCCCGGGAGTATTTCGACTTGATCGTGGCCTACGCCCCGAGCCTGATGAGACACCCGTCGGCCATCGGCGATTTCCTCAGGCGTCAGCTCGAGTATCCGGTGTCGAGCGTCGAGTTCATCAAGCAGCTGGCGGATCTCGAGAGCACGATCGCCAAGACCGAGTCCTCGAGCATGGCCGCCGAATTTGGCAAGGGCATGGCCAGGGCCGGCGGCAGTTTCACGACGGCCATGGCTCCGGGGGCGTAGGGCCATGTGGAAGGTCATCGTCGGCGAGGGGGAGAGCAAGTACGGCCCCGATTACACGTGGATCGACGTCCACGCGCGGCACGGACTCGACAAGCTGGCGAGTGCCGGCGTCCACGTTCCGCGGTCGCTGGCCGAGAAGGTCGCCGAGCTGCAGGAGACCCTGCCGCCCGACAAGGTGGCCTTCTACAACCGGGCGCTTGGCAGTTTTGAGTCCTTCGGCCTCAACCGCAACGGCGATGGGTTTGCGCGTGACGAGCTCATGCGCAAGCACTCGACCTTCGTGTCCAACGCCCACTACTTCCAGCATCACCAAAATCGTGACCCGGCTCTGAGTCGTGGCCGGCCGGTGGCCAGCGCCTTCAACGACCAGACGGACATGGTCGACTTGATCATCGTCGCCGATCGAGAGAAGTGTGCGTCGCAGATCGAGGCCCTGGAATCGGGGAAGCGCGTGCCGACGTCGATGGGCGCCAAGGTGGCTTTCGACGTCTGCACGATCTGCGATCACCGGGCCAAGAACCGTGATGAGTATTGTGGCCACGTCCACAAGCTCGCGAGTCCGCCTTATGGCATGCGCCAGATTCTGTCCGACGGCAGGATCTGCGGGGTCATGAACCCGGATCCCAACTTCTTCGACATCAGCGACGTCGTGATCGGCGCGGCACCGGAGTCCGAGACCCTGTTGAAGGTCGCGTCACACGGCGGTCTGGTCTCGAGCGCCGAGCTCGCGGACCTCTGGGGCCTGACGAAGGCGGCACGGGACATCGAGGCCTCGATCCTCAAGCGCGTGCCGGGTTTCATCGGCGGCAGTCCGATTTTCCGTGCCGGCGTCCGTCGCATCTCGCCGTCCGAAGTCAACTTGCCGACGGGGCTTTTGGGATCCGCGTCGCCGGTCAGGGTCCTGAGGTCGACCGCGGCCCTTGGAATCGTTCTCAAGCCCCGAGAATTTTCTCGGATCATGAAGCTGTCTGCATTCAGGCCGCCGAGTCTGGAAGAAATTTGGGCTAGTGAGCCTATGCCCAAAAATGTTCTCGGCGCCTCGCCCTGTTCTGAGACCACGGCCAAATTCGCAGCCTTTTTTGATCAAAGGTCGGCTTCGATGCCGGCTTTGTTGTCGAGGCTCTCGGATCTGAGTCCGGGTGAGATCGACGACGGGGATGATCACAGGGCGAAGCTGGCGTACGCCGCCTACCGTCGGAGTCTGTTGGATCGAGATCAGGCCGATGGGTACTGGCTGATGAAGTGTGCGGGCACCTCGTCGCCGATGATGGGGGAGCGAAGTCGGGACTATCTGGCCTCGGCTTATTTGTCGGATTCGGGGGTCGTGGACAAAGTTCTTGACCGCACCCTCCAGATTTCAGAGCCTTTTCACAGGGTCTCGGGTTCCATGGCCGACGAAGTTGGTGTTGAAGCTCTTGACCTACTTGCGCTACAGTCCTTCGGAAACTGACCACAAAGGGTCTGAACAAGGAGCTTTTTCATGGACGACAACTTCGACATCTCCAAGATGTACGACGAGATCATCAGCCAGGAGCAGGAGGCGATCAACAAGGTCGCCGAGGACACCACCGAGAACCTGGATCCGGACTTCCTGAGCAAGCTGGCTTCGGGTGACGAGGAGGCGACGGCTGCGGTCGAGGCCTTCATCGAGGAGTCCCGGGCCAACGGCGTGAGCGACGAGGACATCGAGGCGGCGCTGATGTCGGCGGTCGGCGGCGAGGAGGCCAGGGCCGACGAGGAGGCCGGCTTCGAGGACGCCAAGCAGGCGGCCTACATCGAGGGAGCCGAGAAGGCCATCGAGGACGCCCTGACCATGGCCAAGGAGGCGGGCTACGACGTCGACGTCGAGGACCTGGCGGAATACGAGCTGGGCCTGCACTACGGCGCCGGCTACATGGACACCCGCGCCGAGGTCGACGAGGCGATCCAGAAGATCGCTGCGGACAAGGGTCGCAGCGCCAGGGAGATGGCCTCGGCCGTCGCC
>Ga0180432_10005408_pt1 | contig 17003 bp, 17 predicted proteins | sample SS_ome_10_FD_132414 | JGI IMG/M metagenome (GOLD analysis project Ga0180432, IMG submission 132414) | Hypersaline lake sediment archaeal communities from the Salton Sea, California, USA - SS_1_MS_2 metaG | ecosystem: Environmental > Aquatic > Non-marine Saline and Alkaline > Hypersaline >...
CGGGATTTGCCTATCCCGAGGGTCTTGTTCCCGGCACAACGTATTACTGGCGGATCGATGAGGTGAACGAGGCTGATCCGAATAGTCCCTGGGCAGGTCCGGTTTGGAGCTTTTCAATTCCACCGAAGACAGCTTATGCCCCCAATCCGGCTGATGGTGCTGAATTTGTGGATTTGGATGCCGAGTTGAGTTGGACGCCCGGCTACGGCGCTATCCTACACACCGTTTATCTCGGTGAAAACTATGATGATGTCAGCAACGCGGAATCCGGACCGACCCAGGGGAAGCCGATCTACAAACCCGATTCCCTCGATCCTGAGAAGGTTTATTACTGGCGAGTTGACGAGAGTGACGGCGTCGATACCTATAAAGGGGATACTTGGGGCTTCACGACGCCGGGCGCCGCCGGGGATCCTGATCCGACGAAGGGGGCCGAGGATATCCGGCATACGCAAATTCTGAGCTGGACACCGGCGGACAATGCGACTTCACATCAGGTCTATTTCGGGATGGATAAAGACGCCGTGAAGAATGCGACGACCGCTTCGCCGGAATACAAGGGTAGTCGAGCCCTTGGGTCCGAGAGCTACGATCCCGGTCAGCTCGCCTGGCATACGAGTTATTACTGGCGGGTTGATGCGGTTTATGATGCTAATCCTGTAAAAGGTCTCGTTTGGGGCTTCACGACCGCCGATTTCGTTCTCGTGGACGATTTCGAGGGTTACAGCGATGACGACGCGGCCGGCGAGGCTATCTGGCAAAGCTGGATCGATGGCTTCGGCGTGGCGGGTAACGGCGCGCAGGTCGGCTATCTTTTACCTCCGTATTGCGAGCAGACGATTGTCCACGGGGGCCTTCAGTCTATGCCGCTGCTTTACACAAATGAAGTGGGCACAACAAATTCCGAAGCGGTGCTAACGTTGATATCTCCGCGCGACTGGACGACCGAAAGCGTCGAGGAATTATCTCTTTGGTTCAGGGGCCGTTCGGCCAATGCGGCTGATCCGTTATATGTGTCCGTCGCTAACAGCGCCGGCGCTCCTGCTGTCGTGGCCTATGAGGATGCCAATGCCGCACAGACGGGTACCTGGACACAATGGACGATACCGCTCCAAGCTTTCGCCGATCAAGGCACTCATCTGACCGATGTGGATACAATCGCTGTAGGATTGGGCACGAAAGCCGGTCTGGCGGCGCCTGGCGGTTCCGGGACGATGTACATTGACGACCTCCGCTTATATCGACCCGGTGAGGCTATGGGGCAGTAATCAATTGATTTGAACGATTTTAAATGAATATCACTTCGGGGCTTATGCCAAAGGCGTAGGTCCCGGTTGTCATATTCCTGATAGCCCGTGATTACGGGCGATGAGTGATGATAATCAAGAGAGAAAAGAGGAAATTAACGCCGCCATTCGGCCTTTCGAACCATCAATGGGGGCAATTGCTGCGGATTCAACCTTCGTTTGGCGGGATCCACGCAACTTCTGCTGCTCGGATACCAACAAAGGGTAAACAGCGAGGGTTTCAAAGGCAACCCGTGTTTTTTCAATCTAACCGAAGTCATCATTCATTCACTCCGTAAACTGTGCCGTTCCTCCCAACCTTTCTCCTATCGGTCAATTGAGGTATGGACTTTGGGAAATTGTTCCGGAAGGGCTTATTGAATATGGCCCCAGTTAGCGGGTTGTCGGTTGAGTTCGAGCACTTCAATTCGTTCGAGCAGCCATTCGCCATCCGGTTGTTTTTGCAGAGTCACTTTCGTCTTCGTCATCAGAAACGAGGTGAAATTCTGAGCGATTTGGCTGTTTTTTTCAAAGACTACCGTCGTAAACAGGATGACGGTCGCCTGAGTTCCCTTGATATCGACTAACCGGCCGGATGGTTTGTGATTGGCTATGAGCGGTTCCGAAAGGACCCGCCTGAAATGGTCCAGTAAGTGCTGTTTCGAGCGGTGATAGGAATCGCTATAAAGTTCGGAGAGAATGCTCTCAACAGACCGAACGTCTTCATCTCGAACAGCTTTGATGCCTTTGTCAACAACGGTATTGATTCTCTCCAGGTCGGTCTTGACGAGGCCGTCCAGACCGAAAGCAATTCCTGCCAGGAGCAAAGGAATCAAGAATTGCCACCAGCGGCGTTTTTCCGGGAAAACACTACGGAATGTGAACATGCCGAACAAGACCAGCACCGCCGCGCCGATCAGTGTCCATGGCTGCTCAAAGAAATCGAACATGTCGTTGCCCTGGAGGCAAAGCTTAGTCTAAAGATTTATAGGGAAAACCCTTCGCCATATACTCAATATCTTCCCGTTCGTCCGATGGAGGACTAAGATTGAAAGAGAAGGATGCACCGGGATCCATGGCCTTGAGGTTCCATTCGATAAAATGCGGATCCATCCATCGGTGCATGACCGCGTGGCCGTCGGCGAATCCAATCGTGCTTTGCTTGTTGTGCCACATGGCGACCGGGTCCACCCAGGTCTTCGATCCGGGATTCATCTGCCAGGAGCCGACATTGTATCCTCTGGGATCGACCTCTTCGAGGAATATGTATCTTTGGGCGGGTCTTAGCAGGTCGATATATTTCTTGGCCTGCGTGTACCCACTCCAGCTCTCACCATTCGCACCTCCGGCAATGGAATAGCTTCTGAAGGTGTACTGATCGGGAATCTTATCCCTCTGATCGGCGGGACAGGCGTACACATCCACCGACTTGCCGACATACTCGAAAAGCAGACCGTCCCGTATCGCCTGCTTCTTCTGTTCGATCGTGGCGTTACCTGGTGGACGGTTCACCCAATTGCCCGGGTTGGTGTGGCCGGGTACCAGATCGCCATCGTGCTCATCCTGGTACATATACCACCCTAGCGCGAGGGTTTTAACGTTATGAACGCAATGGACCCGCCTGGCATGGTCCTTGGCCGCTCTTAATGAGGGCAACAAGATACCCATCAGAATCGCGATGATGGCGATAACCACCAGCAGTTCGATCAGTGTGAAAGCCTTTGTTCTCATTTTATCCTTCCTTTTTCTGTTCAAGAGTGTCTCAGCCATCCGGGAAATCAACCAATCCTTCGGCGCTATCCGTATTCCTTTCTTCACGGTAAGGATGCGCTGAAGATACTTTGTGTTCAGTAATATTTCCCGTATTTCACTCACAACTATACTACAAAAGGGCAGAGAAGTCAATGGTTATTCGCTCTTCCCGTGTTTTTCAGGCAGCAATGCGGTGATCCTCAGGTTTTGATGACCGGAATCCTTCTTTGTCAACCGGAGATTCTACAGGAGCGAACGATACGCATAACCCCGTAAAGCAAACTCGAGGTCCTTGATTTCATCACCTCACGGCTCAGGACGTTTCCGAGACGCTGCGGGAGCTTTGGGTAAGGCGATCATTATGCTGCAATTGTGGGCCAGAGAAAACCGAGAATAACAGCACAGACTATCATTATATCCCCAGGTCTTTTTTGACCTCATCGAATTTCTCGACGGCGAAGGCAAGATCCTCTTTGCTGTGGGCGGCGGAGATTTGCGTGCGGATGCGTGCGGCTCCTTTGGGAACGACGGGATAGGAAAATCCTATAACGTAAAGACCCTTTTCAAGAAGTTGTTCCGCCATCTGTTGTGCCAGGACGGCATCTCCGAGCATGATGGGTACGATGGGATGTTCGCCCGGGATCACCTCCAATCCAAGTCCGGCTATTTGCTGTCTGAAGTAGCGGGTGTTTTCCGCGAGCTTGTCGCGTAGTTCCGTGGATTCGAGCAACATATCCAGAACTTTGAGCGACGTGGCGGCGATCGTCGGGGCGAGGGTATTTGAAAACAGGTAGGGCCGTGAACGCTGGCGCAGGAACTCGATGATCTCTTTTCTTCCGCTCGTATAGCCGCCGCTGGCGCCGCCGAGGGCCTTGCCGAGCGTGCCGGTGAGAATATCGACGTGCCCCATCACACCACAGTGCTCGTGCGTGCCGCGTCCGCGTTTACCCAGCACGCCGGTTGCATGTGAATCGTCCACCGTAACAAGGGCATCATACTTTTCAGCCAGTTCGCAGATTCGGTCCAGTTTGGCGATCGTACCATCCATTGAGAATACACCATCCGTGGCAATCATGCGAAACCGCGCCGAACGGGCTTCCTGTAATTTTGCCTCTAAGTCGTGCATGTCGGAATTTCTGAATCGAAATCGTTGTGCTTTGCACAGACGTATGCCGTCAATGATGCTGGCGTGATTGAGCTGATCGCTGATGATGGCATCTTCGTCGGTGAGTAACGTCTCGAAGAGGCCCGTGTTGGCATCGAAGCAGCATGAATACAAAATCGTATCCTCGGTGCCGAGGAATTCGGTGATTTTCCGCTCCAGGCGTTTGTGTATCTCTTGTGTGCCGCAGATGAAACGCACGGAGGACAGACCATATCCCCACTGGGTGAAGCTATCCCGGGCGGCCCGTATGACGTCGGGATGGTCGGCCAGTCCCAGATAGTTGTTGGCGCACATATTCAGGACTTCCCGTCCGCCCCGGACTTGAATTCGGGCGTTTTGCGGACTGGTGATGATGCGTTCAGCCTTGTAGAGGCCGCTGTCGCTGATTTGCTTAAGTTCTTCGACGATGTGAGCTTTCATCTGTCCGAACATGTTTCCATCTCCGCATTAATGGTTTGAACCAGTTTTCTATTCATCCGCCCAGTTCAAAATAACTTTCCCGGATTCGCCGGATCGCATAACGTCAAAAGCTTCGGCATAGTCCGTGCAGTGATAGCGATGGGTGATCAGGGGTCTCAGATCCATCCCGCCCTGAATCATCATCGTGGCCTTGTACCACGTCTCGAACATCTCTCTGCCGTAGATGCCCTTGATCGTCAGGCCGTTGAAGACGACATAGTCCCAGTCGATGGCCGTCTGGGGCATGATCCCTAACAGGGCGATCTTGCCGCCGTGGCACATGTTCGCGAGCATGGCTTGGAACGCTGTGGGATTACCCGACATTTCCAGACCGACGTCGAAGCCTTCCTTCATGCCGAGTTGCTTAACGGCATCCTCGATTCTATCCTTTCTAACGTCCAGCGTCAGGGTCGGGCCCATTTTTTTCGCCAGTTCCAGACGGTACGGATTCACGTCGGTAATCACGACATAACGCGCACCGGCATATTTGGCTACGGCGATAGCCATACAACCGATGGGGCCGGCGCCAGTAATGAGTACGTCCTCTCCGACGAGATCGTAGCTAAGGGTCGTATGGACCGCATTTCCGAAAGGATCGAAGCAGGCCAGAATATCCGTCGGGATATTCGGATCGCAATGCCAGACGTTCGAGACGGGGATGGATAAATACTCGGCGAAAGCGCCGGTCCGATTCACCCCGATGCATTTCGGCTCCGTGCAGAGATGTCTGCGGCCGGCCCGGCAATTTCGACATTGGCCGCAGACGATATGCCCTTCACCGCTGACCAGCTCGCCGATCTCGACGTCGTGAACGTTATCGCCCATCTTCTCGACGATCCCGACGAACTCGTGGCCGATGACCATGGGTGTTTTGATTGTTTTTTGCGCCCAGACGTCCCAGTTGAAAATATGGATATCCGTACCGCAGATCGCCGTTTTCTGAATTTTGATCAAGACATCGTTCGTGCCGATTTCAGGGACGGCAACTTCATCCATCCACAAGCCCGGTTCGGATTTCTTCTTGATCAGGGCTTTCATAGAGAACCTACCATTCTATTTCTTGAAGGTCATGCATCTTGGAGTGGTCCGTCATGTCAGGAACGAGCGGCGTGACGGTGATGAAGCCTTCCATCAACGACGTGGTATCGGTCGGAATTTCATCGGCAACGTGCGGATTACCGGCTAATTGAAAAACGGTTTGCCCCTGCTCATTCTGCTCTCGGATGTAATACTCGTTAAAGCCCTTACTCGATTGGGGAACGACTCGCACGCCTCTGGGCCGGCCTTTGGATAATGCCGGGAGATTGATATTAATCACACTCCCTTTTCGGACGGGCATAAGTTTTTCGAGAATCTGGACGCCGTATGTTGCCGCCTGCTCAAAATCCATGGATGGTTCGACCGCCAGACTCATGGCGACAGCCGGTATCTTCAGAAACGCACCTTCCATCGCTGCGGCAACCGTACCGGAGTAATACACATTGATTCCCGCATTGGCCCCGTTGTTAATGCCGGCCACGAGCAGATCAATCGGGCCTTCGTGCAATTCCATGGCCGCCAGTTTCACGCAATCGGCAGGGGAACCCTGGACGCTAAAACCGGTGAATTGGCCGCTGATGTCCACTTTATTGCATACCAACGGCTCAGCAAACGTAATACTGTGGCTTGCGCCCGATTGGCCGTCGGACGGCGCAACCACGGTAACGTGTCCAATCTTGACCAATTCCTTGTAAATCGCCGCTAAGCCGGGCGCGAAAATTCCATCATCATTTGTTAATAATATATTCATTCGAACTCACTACGACTTTTTCATATCTCAAATAAGACTGTTGTTAAAACGATATTCCCAAATTCTAATGGCCCACCGAGGTTGTGTCAATTGACACTCATGCGACATGTGGTATAATTTCGCCCATGGAAAAATATTCAGCAGATAAGCATTGTCTTGTAATGACAAGAGATGAGGTTCGCACAATCGATCGCTGGGCAATCAACACGCTGGGCGTGCCGGGCGTGGTCCTGATGGAAAACGCCGGACGCAGTTGCGCCGAGTTAATTCAGGACAATCTGCGAGATATTGCCGAGCCGAAGGTATGTATCTTCTGTGGCACCGGCAACAACGGTGGCGACGGTTATGTCATTGCCAGGCATCTCGTGAACAATGACATTCGAGTCACGGTAATCATTTGCGGCGACCCGGCTAAAATCAAAGGCGATGCCAAAATCAACCTGGACATCTTAAAGCGAATGGATCAGTCCATCGAACAACTGAATCCGGCGGAGGATAATGTCTCCGAACGGATCATTCAATTCACGGCTGATTCGGATATGCTCGTTGACGCATTGTTCGGGACAGGATTGAAAGGGCAGCTAAGCAACGAGTATAAACATCTGATTGAAGGCATGAACGCCTGTCCTTGCCCCGTCCTCGCGGTGGATATTCCTTCCGGGCTGGATTGTGATTCCGGGGAGCCTCACGGTGCGGCGGTTCGGGCGACCTGGACGGTGACGTTCGTCGCGGTCAAAAAAGGCTTTACCTCCACGAGCGCATTGCCCTATACGGGCGAAGTCTTCGTGGCCTCGATCGGTATCAATCCCCGTTAAAACGCTCCGGCACGGTCGATCTGCCCTTCGTACCCGATGAAGTAAAGAAACTTTTCATACGTCAACACGGGAATCCACAGGCCCTGGGCTTGATTCTTGATCCCGTCGTAACGGTTGAGTGCCTGGACAGAGTCGTTATACCGTTGCATCGCTCGCGGATCGATGTCTGTTTCTTCCAGCGTCGGTCTTTGGAGAGTTTGCGGCGCCTGGCCCAGCACAACGAAGTCCGTGTCAATCGTGACGCTATCGGCAACCTGCCCCCCCCATTTTTCGATCAAAATTTTGACCCGGTCGACACCGTTCGTATCGATCTCTTCGTCTTTATCGAGGTCGAATTGGCCGGCGATCACAAACTGATTTGTACGATCGCTGTCCCAGATCAGATTGGCCACGATGTCACCCTGCAGAATGGGCCTGTTAAGGGCGGACGTGATGATCCTCGCCGCCGAGAGGTTCTCCCCGACATCGAAGACTTCGACTTCAGCCTTTCCCTGGCCGTCCTTGGGAATGGCGGAGCCTCGGTCGTAAACCGTGAATGTCAATCCCTGATAGATCCGATCCTCGCTGCCCTTGTCCAGATGGACGACCTGGGTTTGATCGTCAATTGAAATGATCTTACCGTCGGATTCGAGCGCCAGCACGTTCGGATCCGGTCCGGGCATGATTTTATTGATCTCTTCCTGGATCATTTGCAACCGACCCCGGGCCATAGCTAATTCCGCCTGGGTTTTCAGCACCGCTTCATTCAACGCATCGCGCTCATTCTCCATCTGCTGTAAGCCGTCTCTCAGAGTTTGGACTTGTTCGTCCGTCGTCTGTCGCAGGAGGGTTTCAAGATCGGCGTATTTCTGTTTTGTCTCTTCTATGCTCTGCCGTAAGGCGTCTTTTTCCGCTGTCAATTTTTGCACGGCATCCACATGGGCCTTGTTCGCATTGTCAAAATCACCCTGGAGTTTTGCGAGATTATCGCTCGTCACATTATTGGCATCGATGACATTCTTCAACCGGGCGGCCAATTGCTTGACGACCGGGACGAGTCCGATGATGTTGGGGTCGGTTAGATTGGGCTCCGGAATGTCGAGATATCCTTTCGCCACGTTCAGCGTGCTGAGAACTTCCGTGTCGGCATTGGCGACTTTCACTTCCGCCGAGATAGATTCTTCAGGGACTCCGCCGAGAACCAGGGAGACCGTATGATTGAGATGGCCGACCATCGTTCCAAGCCAGGTATCCCGTCCCGATTTGGCGCCGACAATGGCGCCGGTGGCCTGCTGTTCCCGTTCGCTGGCAAAATCACCGATGGTCCGTTCCGCATCCTCCAGTGATGTCCTGTGCTCTTCGGCCTTGACGTAATAGATCACGGCCACGGTCGTTGAGGCGATGAAAAGCCCGACAAAGGTTATTAGAGTGTAGAGCATAGCATTGCTTTGCTTTCTCCGGCGTGCTGGCATAATAACAACTCCTAAGAACTATTGAAAAATCACCCTTCAAAGCTTGTTTAGATAGTATATTATCGCCGGAATAGACATTAAAGTCAACAAAAAAACCGGGGATGAAGCGTTTTTGCATTATATTAGACATTTGAATGCACGTCGATATGGATTTTGGCTGTCGCGCCCGATGAAAACCGGCCTCAAAGGGTTTCTAAAAGGGCTGGTAGCTGCCTGATATCGTGGATTACATAGGTGGCCGCAGCGACGGATTCAGTTGCGACCGATTTGTGTAAGCGGGCGGGGCGGATCAATTGAACGCTCGAAAATTCCAGCCTGTTCGGCGCGATAAAATCCTTTTTTTCATTATCGCCGACATAAACCATACGAGCCGGTATCTCATTTAGACTTTGGATGATTTTCTCAAAACCGACGGGACACGGTTTCCAGCACTCCCGACCAAGCTGTTCGGTATAGACGATGATCCGGAAGAACGTCTCGATTCCAAGGGCTTGCACTTTAAGTTGCTGAGCCGGGAGGAATCCATCGGTGAGCAGGGCCAGCGTATAGTTTGCCTTTAGTTCATTAAGAACTTCCCGGCTGTCGGTGGGCAGTGTGATTTTCGGGATATGATTGCGATAGACGCCGACCAGTTCTTGGATTCGCTCTTCATTATAGTCAATTCTAAGCGCATCAAGGGCACAATTGAATGTATTCGTTCGATTTCCGGCCGTGAACTGATCCCGGAGAGCGGCATCAATAAGCCCGGCAGATGGGGTTCCGGATAACTCGGCAAGAAATTCAGAAACGGCGGTAAAACCGCTCTTGCAGTAGTCGATTTCATCGTAAAGGGTGTCGTCTAAATCAAAAATAACGGTCGTCACCATGCGCTGACCTCACGACTTGATACACTCAAAATATAACCGAAATCTTGTGTACGATAGCCCTAATCAGAATATAATACTACGATTATCGACAGATAGACCGAGTTTATTGAGAGCAGAATTCCATGGCCGAACAGAGATTACAGAAGGTTTTGGCCGCCGCGGGTATCGATTCGCGTCGAAATTGCGAAGAATTGATCCTCAGCGGCGTCGTGCGGGTCAACCGCAAGGTCGTCGATACGTTACCGGCCTTTGTCGATCCGGAGAAGGACGTCGTGACCGTCAATGGCAGAAAAATTCAGGCGGCCCGGAAGGTCTATTTCCTGCTCAACAAGCCCAAAGGCGTGATTTGCACGAATCGCGATCCTCAGGGCAGAAAAAAGGCAATCGACCTTGTTCAAACCCATGAGCGGATTTTCTGTGTCGGCAGACTTGATGCCGAGACGACGGGTATCATCATCGTTACGAATGACAGCGAGTTGGCTAACAGGCTTGCACATCCAAGGTATGAGCTTTCGAAAACGTACGTTGTCGGTATTAAAGGTCAGATCGCCGCCGAGCAAGTCGAAAAGATCAAAAAGGGGATTTGGCTGGCCGAAGGCAAAACCGGCAGGGCGTCGGTAAAAATCCTCAAACGTGGACATAAGGAATCCTCGATCGAGGTCACTATCCGGCAGGGTTTGAACCGCCAGGTCCGTAGGACCCTGGCGAGAGTTGGCCTGCGCGTCAAATCGCTTGCACGCACGCGAATCGGCAAACTCACCGCCCGCGGCCTCGGCGTGGGCCGATTCAGGCCGCTAAGCGAAGCCGAAGTCGCCCACCTGAAGAAAGCAACGCAGGATTCGGATAAAAAGTCATAAAAATTGCGATTGGCGCTTGCAATATTGAGATAAAATCCTATATTTAGGAGTTTTGGCAGGGTAAGGACCCGGCCTATTGAAGTTCAATAGGAGCGTATTTGATGTCAAGAGTATGTTACTTCACAGGAAAGCGAACGAAAGCGGGCCGGAGCATTGCGCGGCGCGGTAAGGCGAAATATCTTGGTGGTGTCGGCCGGAAGGTCACCGGTATCAGCAAACGAAAGTTTAAGCCCAATATTCAGAAAGTCCGGGCCGTTGTGGACGGCAAAGTCTGCCGGATCAAAGTTTCCGCCAAGGCCATACGCATGGGACTGGTTCAGAAACCGCCCAAGCGCGATTACAAACCCGCCGACAAAGCAACCGGCTGATACGACGGTTTTTCCAAACGAGAATCTCTTTGAAGCGGGGCGGGTTCTGCCTCGCTTTTTGTTTAGGTGGGCAAATGCACCATGACCAAGAAAATCGATGATGCTCAAGTCCGAAAGGTCGCCAAATTATCCCGGTTGGAACTCAGCGATGCGGAGGTTGAGGAATTTGCGAGCCAGCTCAGCGCGATTCTCGATTATGTGGAAAAGATGAACGAGCTGGACACCGAGAATGTCGATCCCCTGGCGCATTGCCTGCCGATCAGCAACGTGCTTCGTGAAGATCATGCGAAAGAATCTCTTGGAGCCGAGAAGGCATTGGCCAATGCTCCACAGCGGGATGAGAATTTCTTCAAAGTGCCGAAGATCCTCGATGATAGCTCCGGCGCCTAACGTTTTAACCCTCAATGGAGGTATCCAGAAATGAAAAGGGTTTGCCTATTATGTGTAATGAGTGCGGTCGTGCTTTTGACGGGGATGATACAAATGGAGAGCAAAGCGATGGGGTCTGATTCACCGAAGGGCAGCGGCCAACAATCGAAAGCATTCAATAAAACAATCACGAAAAACCTGTCTTGTAAGTATTTATTATTCCTGCCGGAAGGTTATGGTGAAAAAGATAAGCGCTGGCCTCTGATGCTCTTTCTGCACGGCGCCGGCGAGCGGGGCGACGATTTGAATAAGGTCAAGGTACACGGCCCGCCCAAGATCGTCGAAAAGAAAAAGGATTTTCCGTTTATTGTCGTTTCCCCCCAGTGTCCGGCGAACGTTTGGTGGAACGACAAGCTCGATGTCCTGATTAATCTGCTCGACGAGATCGAGGCTCAGTACGATGTGGACACTGAAAGAGTCTATCTCACAGGTTTGAGCATGGGCGGCTACGGAACGTGGGCCTTGGCCTCGAAGTATCCGGATCGGTTCGCCGCGGCGGCTCCCATTTGCGGGGGCGGAATGCGGATTATGGCTTACGGACTCAAAGATGTTCCCATCTGGGCCTTCCACGGCGCTAAAGACAGTGTCGTTCCCGTCGAAGAATCCAAGGAAATGGTCGCTGCCGTTAAAGCTCGAGGCGGAAACGCCAGGCTGACCGTCTATCCCAACGCCAACCACGATTCCTGGACCGAAACGTACAATAATCCGGAATTTTACAAATGGCTTTTAAAACATCGAAAAGTCAAAAAAACGCAATGACAGGTGATTTGTCGTAATGGATAACCTGACTGCCAAACAACTGCGAGATCAGATCGCCGCAGGACAAATAAGCAGCCTTGAGACGACGAAAGCCGTATTTGAGCGCATAAGAAAGCTTGAACCGACAATTGGCGCTTATATCAGCACCTATGAGAACGAGGCTCAGAAAGCTGCATCGGATGTCGATCGCCGCGTAGCGGCCGGCGAGCCGGTCGGACCATTAGCCGGCGTACCGGTAGCGGTCAAAGACAATATGTGTACCACTTTTGGGGCAACCACCTGCGCGTCAAAGATACTGGAGAACTTCCACGCCCCTTATAATGCCACAGCCGTAGAGAGACTACTCGCCGCCGATGCCGTCATCGTTGGCAAAGCGAATATGGATGAGTTTGCGATGGGATCGAGTACGGAAAACTCAGGTCTCAGGCGAACGGTGAATCCATGGGATACCACCCGTGTGCCCGGTGGAAGCAGCGGGGGGGCGACTGCGGCGGTGACGGCCCGTTTGTGTTATGCCGCATTGGGTTCGGATACCGGCGGTTCCATTCGCCAGCCCGCCAGCTTTTGCGGTGTCGTCGGATTGAAGCCAACATACGGGAGGGTCTCGCGATACGGCCTGGTCGCCTACGGGTCCAGCCTCGACCAAATCGGACCGATTACGCAAACGGTTGAGGATGCCGCCTTGATGTTGAATGTCATCGCCGGGCACGATCCCGCCGACAGCACGAGTGTTGACGAAACGATGGCCCCGGTTTGTGATTATCTTGGGAAACTCAATCAGCCGGTAGAGGGCCTTCGAGTCGCTATCGTCCCCCAGTTTGCCGCCGGGGCCGACGAACAAGTCCAAAAAGCGATCCGTGAGGCGGTTGACGTGTACAAGAAACTCGGAGCAGACATCGTCGAAGTGGAGATGCCTCATCTGGATTACGCGATTGCGGCTTATTACGTCATCGCCACGGCCGAGGCGTCCAGCAATCTGGCACGGTATGACGGCGTGCATTACGGCCATCGGACGGAAAATCCGAAAGATTATATCGAGGTCTATTCCAAATCCCGCGCCGAGGCGTTCGGCGAAGAAGTCAAACGGCGCATCATGCTCGGCACGTATGCTCTATCAAGCGGCTACTATGACGCTTATTATCTAAAAGCCCTGAAGGTACGTAACTTGATCCGGGGTGACTTCACCCGTGCGTTCGAGACATGCGATTGTATTATGATGCCGGTGGCGCCGACCACCGCTTTCAAGATTGGCGAGAAGGTGGATGATCCGCTCCAAATGTACTTGTCGGACGTTTACACGATCTCCGCGAACCTGGCCGGCATTCCGGGCATCAGCATCCCCTGCGGCTTCGATGAAGACAATCTGCCGATTGGCTTGCAGATTCTGGCTCCAACCTTCACCGAAGCTAATTTGTTGCGCATCGCACAAATGTACGAAAAAGAAACCGAATGGCACAAAAGGAAACCGAATGTGAACCACGAATGAACACGAATTAACACTAATTCTTCTTTTTTTGTGTCACTATTCTATGGATGAGAACAAGAAGATAATTCATAAAGAACTTTCGTATAAAATCATTGAACTGGCACTTGAAGTACATAATGAACTCGGATGCGGTTTTCTAAAAAAAGTATATGAAAATGCAGTCATGGTATTATTTGAAAGAGAACATATACCCGCCAAACAACAAGCTCCGGCAGATGTTTATTTCCAAAACAAAGTTGTAGGCCAGTACTATGCAGATATATTGGTTGACAATAAAATAATACTCGAATTGAAAACAGTGGATACCATTGCAAATGTTCATGCAGCCCAGGTATTGAATTACCTTAGAGCTACAGGAATGAAGCTCAGGCTCATTCTGAATTTCGCCAAACCAAGTTTGGAATACAAAAGGATGGTCTTGTAAGTTAATAACTTGTGTTTATTCGTGTTAATTCGTGTTAATTCGTGGTTAGGCAAATGGTTGCGATTGATGATAAAGTGATCGTCGGATTAGAGATTCACGTACAGCTTTGTACGCAGAGCAAGATGTTCTGCGGCTGTGCGGTGGAATTCGGCGCTGAGCCCAATAGTCGGGTGTGTCCCGTGTGCCTTGGGATGCCGGGTGTGCTGCCGGTGATGAATAAACAGGCTTACGAATACGCGGTTTTGACGGCGCTGGCCTTGAATTGCACTATCCCTATGTTCACAAAATGGGATCGAAAGAGTTATTATTACCCTGATCTACCCAAGAACTACCAGATCAGCCAGTACGACCTGCCGCTCGGCGAGCAGGGTTCTATCGACATACCGCTTCCGTCCGGCCAAACGAAGAAAATCGGCATCATACGGGCGCACCTCGAGGAGGACGCCGGCAAGAACGTGCATACGGCGGGCCGCTTTTCGCAGGTGGATTTGAACCGGACCGGCACGCCGCTGCTGGAGATTGTCACCGAGCCGGATATGAACAGCGGCGAGGAGGTGCGGGCGCTCGCTGTGGAATTACAGCGTATGGTTCGCTTCCTGGGCGTTTCCGAAGGGGATATGCAGAAGGGCCATATGCGCTTCGAGCCGAATATTAATCTGGCCATTATAAAAGATGGGAAGGAATACCGCACACCCATCGTCGAAGTTAAGAATCTCAACAGCTTTCGTGCACTCGAACGAAGCGTCAACTACGAAGAGCACCGGCAGCTTGATGAGTTCCTTGAGACCGGGGTTGCTTTCGATATGGGCAATAAAACAACGCGCGGATGGAACGATGAGCGAGAGGTCACTGTTCTGCAGCGGGAGAAGGAAGAAGCTCATGATTACCGCTATTTTCCCGATCCGGACCTGGTTCCGGTGGAATTGACGCCGGACTGGCTGGAGAATATCCGATCAGGGCTGTGCGAGTTGCCGCTCAAAAGACAGTTGCGTTACGTTCGGGAATATCAACTCAGCGACTATGACGCCGGCGTTTTGACGGCGGAACGCTCGACGGCGGATTTTTTTGATGAAGCCGTGCAGGCCGGCGGAGAGCCGAAACGGGTTTGTAACATCCTGACCCAAACCGGTCTTAAAATAGCCAATGAAAAAGGATGCGGTGTTAACGATTTGGGCATCACCGCCCGAAATGTTGCGCGACTGGGTAGGATGGTGGAAGCCGGTACGATCAGCGCCGGCTCGGCGGCCACGATCTTTGGGGCGATGGTCGAAACGGGCACCGAGCCGGAGATTTTGGCGGAGAAGTTGAATCTTGTGCAAAAAAGCGACGCCGGCGAACTGGAAGCCGTTGTTGAAGCCGTGCTGGCTGAGAATCCGAATGCCGTTGGAGACGTCACCGGCGGCGGCAAGAAAAGCAAAAAAGCCCGAGGTTTTCTCCTCGGGCAAGTCATGCAGAAAACAAACGGCCAGGCCAATCCTAAAGTGGTTTCGGAAATCCTCGCCAAGAAACTCGGTTGATGTTCGACACGTATAAAGAGGGGCAAAAAATGAAAATCGAAAAAAGCAGCAATATCAAAAAAAATCCGGTCGAGATTGAAGGGGCCAAGGATGTGGATATCCGGTGGCTCATCTCCAAAGAGGACGGCGCGGAAAATTTCGCTTTGCGGATGTTCGAGGTCCAGCCCGGCGGGCACACTCCCTTGCATACGCACCCCCAGGAACACGAAGTATTTATCATCGAAGGACGGGGGACTCTGGTCTATGAAGGTCAGGAATACGACTTCGACGCGGAGCATACCATCTTTGTCCCTCCCAACCAAGAGCATCGATTCATGAATACAGGCGATTCGCTTCTGAGAATGCTCTGCATCATTCCGATTTAATGTTCTTGGAAGGCAAGCCGGATAGAATATCGGACAATTCCACGCGAAGTCATAGTGGGCCAAAGGTATTTCCGTGCCTACGGGGTACGATAGCCTTTTGCTCATTCAAAAAGAGGCATCACGGTGTGGATAATCAGGATTATCCTTCGTGCTTTTGTAAGCGATTTCGCCGATAAGACTCAGCAATGACAAGAATAAGTCATTCGATGGATCTTTGCATTTTGAATGTGGAGTGATGGCTCTTTCGAACGTAGATATATAGAACAAAGGGGTGGGTCGGCCATATCGCATATAGTTACAACTTGGTGGCGCATCCTTGGAATGTGTTATCGGTCGATCCCCTTTTTTCTATCGCCATTAACATTGAGTTGGCAAAAAAGGAGCCTAAAAACAATGTTTGGATGAGGTAAAGCTGGTAATTTGGGAAGCCCAACTCGCCGAGGGAAGTAAGGATGGAGAACAGAAACAGTCGATAACAGTTGCGGTGCTACCTCGATATTTGCATGCTCTGTTAACCATCTTATGACATGTAGTTCCACGGGGGGGCTGTTCTCCTTTCTTTACACATCGTCCTATTCATATTCTCTTCCAATCCTGAAACCATGACAGGAATGATCAACGAGTAAAACCGGTCCGAGCGGCATTGACATCGCAGAAGGAATGGACTATCCTACCTCATCAGTGAGCCTCTAATCTGATCCGAGGCGTGTAATGGAAGGAGCTGTCTGTGAGGCATTTGAAGGATTGTATCGCCGTTGTCGTATTGACGGGTACATGGATGGTCCTAACCGGCTGTGAGGAGACCGTCAAAACTGATCCGAAACCTGTCAATCAAACGCTGGAGAATCGCCCGGTTGAGGAATCCGCTCTCGTTGAAAAAACGGCTCCCGCCGAGCCCAACTCTCAAAGCGAGAAATTGATTGCCGCAGTGGAACTCGAGTCCTCCCCCGGCCTCGTTGCCGATAACCGCCTTTGCTTTGCGTGTCATGTGAACTTGAAAAAAGAGACACTGACGACGGTCCACGCTCAGGCCAATATAGGTTGTACTCAGTGCCACGGCGCTTCGGAGGCCCACCGCCTGGATGAAGATACAATCACACCGCCGGATGTCATGTTCCCCGTGGAGAAGATCAGGTCGTTCTGCACGAGCTGTCACACCGAGGACGCGATGACTATCGTCCCGGCCCATCAAGCCGCAGCCTCCGAGTTAAATCC
>Ga0180432_10005409_pt1 | contig 17003 bp, 17 predicted proteins | sample SS_ome_10_FD_132414 | JGI IMG/M metagenome (GOLD analysis project Ga0180432, IMG submission 132414) | Hypersaline lake sediment archaeal communities from the Salton Sea, California, USA - SS_1_MS_2 metaG | ecosystem: Environmental > Aquatic > Non-marine Saline and Alkaline > Hypersaline >...
CCTTTATCAGTTGCTTCTGCTACAATGCTTGCATCTGGAACTGGATTTGTAAGAGCACTCCCTTTCCAATAATCCATTCCCATGGGCAAAGCAAGTTTGCAAGAAATATTATATTTCTTAGATAAATTATCTATTACTTTTGCTTCTTCTTCAACATATTTCTCATAATCTTCAAAACTTTTAATATCATTTACTCCATCATAATTCTTTCTTGGAAATAATGTTAATCCAATACAATCATATCCTTGGAAACCATTTACATTATCTATTCTTTTCCAATTTTCAATATCATATTGTTCAGCAGTTGAGATTTTTCCAGTATAAATTTCTCTGATTTTTGGAAGAATCTCTTTCATATACTCTCCTGATTCTTCTTTAAGAATAAGATTCATTTCTATTCCAGGAGTAAACATTTCTATTTTATTTTCTTCTGCAAATTTAGCTAACATCAATACTTTTTCAGTCCAGATATTTTTATCAAGATTCCAAATTGGATTAGAATGATAATCTCTTGATTCTACATAAGGAATAAGAACAATACTTAAATTATATTCATGAGCTAATTTAATTGCATTCTTTAAAGAAGATTTAACTTCTTCATCATTTCCTATTAATCCTCCATCTGAAGTCCCATTATAAAAAGCTCTTAATAGCAAGTAATTTGCACCAGCATTTTTAGCTTTTTCAATAATTTCTTGACTATGTTTGGAATTATAAACCCAATCATAACACCCTTCATTAAAATAATAAGAAAAAGTACTCCAAGTAACTCCTTGAATTTTAAATTCTTTATTAATCTCTGGGAAATCTTTTTGAATAGGATTATAGAATAAATAGATTCCAAGTATTAATCCAATAATTAAAATAATCACCAATATCTTTTTATACATAATATAAAATAATTAATTATACTTTATATTATTTCTGTTCAATAATCCCTCCTCAATCATTGAACAACTTTTATTAATATTTGATTAGGATTATCCAATAATTTCGCCCCAGCCGATTAATCTCCAGTGTCCTGAAATGTTTCTTGCGATGCCTACTTTATCCTCTGTTATAGCAACTACAGGGATTTTAAGGATTAATTCAATTTCGTCTTTCTTGATTTTTTCAACTCTTCCAATTGTTATTGTTGTATTAATACTTAACATAAGTGATTCTCCTGTTTTAATAGGCTCAACCTTTTGATGTTCTAATGTTCCTGCTATTTCTTCAAATAATTTTTCTTTTATCTTTAGTTTGTATGTTATTTCTGGGAGAATTCCTTGTTTTGAAACTATACATCCACTTAAAGAATCTGTTTTTGTTACAATTGGGTCGAGTTCTGTTCCAATAGATATACTTGTTCCAGGAGTTACTTGTTTTACGGATTTTGTTCCTTTGAATAAAGAAGATATTTTAGTTGTGAGGGTTTGGTAATTTATTTCATTGTGTTTTTTTATTGTTATTCCAGGTTTAATTTCAATTGTATCTCCTACTTTAAGTGTTCCTTGTTTTAGAATTCCTCCAAGAACTCCTCCATTTAATTTTTCAATATCTGTTCCTGGTTTATTTATATCAAAACTTCTTGCTACTAAAAAGATTGGTGAAACTTTTTCATCCTTTTTTAAAATCTTTAATTTGTTTAATTCTTCTAGTAATTTATCAATATTTATTCCTTGTTGAGCAGATAGGGGGATAATGGGAGCATTTTCAGCTACAGTTCCTTTAACAAATTCTTTTATTTTTTTGTAATTTTCTAGAGCTTGTTCTTTATTTACTAAATCTATTTTATTTTGAACAATTATTATATTTGTGATTCCTTTTGCTTGTAAAGCAGCAAAGTGTTCCCTTGTTTGAGGTTTGATTCCTTCATTTGCAGCTACAACCAGAATGGCGGCATCAATAATTGCAGCTCCTGAAAGCATAGTAGCCATGAGCATTTCATGTCCAGGTGCATCAATAAATGAGATGTATCTTACGGGTATTCCTTTTTTATTAATATTAAAATTATTTCCCTCTTTGAAGATAGTGGCATCTGCATAGCCTAATTTAATTGTGATTCCTCTTTTTAGCTCTTCTGAATGAGTATCTGCAAATTTTCCAGTTAATCTACTAAGTAGTGTTGTTTTTCCATGGTCAATATGTCCAACAACACCAACATTCAATTCTGGAATATTATTATGGTTTGTCATAGTTTTGGTTTTGGAACCTTTTGAAAAAGTTCATTAGTTATGAAATATTGTATAGAAAGAGTTTTTTAAAGTTGTTGATATTATGGTTTTTGTTCTTCTGGTTTCTCTGCTTTTTCTTGTTTTGGTTCTTGTTCTGGTTGTGCTAATTCGGTATTAACTTCTTTTTGCTTTGGACTTTCAGTTACTGATTCAGTCTTAGTTTCTGAAACTTCTTCAGGTTTTGTTTCAGCAGGAACTACCTCTTTAGATTTATTCTGTTCTGGAAAAATCTCAGAAAGTTTTTTCCCCCCTTCTTTTAGAATCTTAATATTAATTTGAGAAATTGCATCAGAAATTGTGTTGCCTCTAACTGTTTTTCTTAATCTTAGTCCGAGTGGTTTTTTATTTACTTTTTTATCTCCTTTAGGGCGTTTGTGCATTCCTTTTCCATATCCTAGTAAGACTTTTTTTAATCCAATTCCTTGAACATTTTTCATAGCTGTGAATCCTGCTTTATCACTTGCCCCTGTTATTTCTAGTTCATAATCTTTTAAATCTTCAGAAATATCTTCTCCTTTGATTTTATTCCCAAGTTTTTTCTCCTTTAAACTGAGGGCTTCTGCTTCTAGCTTGTAAGTCTTTCCGTCTTTTGTTGATAAGTTAATTTTAAACATGTTTATTTATTGAAAATTTAGTTTTTAAAGGTTATTACATTCCCCATTCTGATTTTTTCTGTCTTTTTATTTCTGCAATTTCCTGAAGAATCTGCATTTCTTTTTGAGATAATAAATCTTTATTTTTCTTAAAAGTTTTAAATTGATTTTCACTTATGTCTGAATATAAAAGTTTTTTATCTTTTAGCTGCCTTTCATAATTTACTCCTGGAGTAGATATTGCAACTTCCATATTCTGTTTTGCTTCATTTACTGATTTGTTTTCTGATTGAATGTTTTTTACTCTTCCTACTTTTTCTCCTTTTTCATTCATTAGATTTAATCCAGAAATAAGTTTTCCTCCACTTATTTTTACTCCAAATATTGCTGGATTTGTGTTTCTAAATATATATTGTGGAAGAAGTTCTAATTTGCATATAGTAGCTAACTCCATTAATCTTCTTTTTTCTATTTCTTTTGCTCTCTCTTCTCTAAACTTATTTGCATTTTCAATTAATTTGTAAATAACATCATCTGTAAGAATTTTTATTTTTCCTTTAATTTCTTTTATTTCTTCGTCAACTTCCACATTAAATCCAAGAATCATTGCGTTTAATTCATTTATCTCTAAATTGGCTTTAGCAGATATTAAATCTGTTTTATTAATATTTCCTATTCCTGCTTTAACTACAGGAATTTTATTTTGTTTTAATAGAGCTAAAAGAGCTTCAAGGCTTCCAAGAGAGTCGGCTTTTACTATAATCCCTTGTTTTTGAGTTTGGATATTTTCAGAGATTTCTTTTTTAAATCTATTTTTTATTTCTTCAAGATTATTTTTAAATACTTCAAAGGGCATTCCAGGAAGTATTTCTGCTTTTTCAGTTAATTGCATTCTTAATCCAGTAGATGCTTGAACTATTTCTTTTGGTTTAAATTTTGTTGAAAGAGGTTGTATTTCTTCTAAGACTCTTATTTTAGTTATAATTGGCTCTCCTTGTAAATTAGATATTGCTATTTTTTCTTTTTTCAGTAAAATTCCATCATAGAGTATTGCCTCACTATAATTAATTGATTTTGTTTTTTTTACTTCAAGCATCACTCCTTTTGCATCTTTTTTTAATTCTAGTTTATTGCTTAGATATTTTTGGCTTAATCCACATAAAACCATTACTAATTCTTGAATTCCTTGTTTTGTTTTAGCAGAACAAGGGACTAGGGCTATTTTTTTTGAGAAATCAGTAATATTGTAAAATAAATCAGATTCAAATCCATAACTACTTAAGGAACCTATAAGAGTCATATATCTTTCATTAAATACTTGTTTTACATGGGATTGTTGGGATTCTATGCTTTGTTTTAATCCTATATCCTTGTCTGTTTTCCATGCAGAAATGTTATCTATTTTATTAAGAGCAATAATAAAGGGGGTTTTATTCATCTTAAGAATCTGAATAACTTCTGCTGTTTGGGGCTTTATTCCTTCATTGATGTCTATTACAAGTATTGCTAAGTCAGCTAGACTTCCTCCTCTTTTTCTTAAATTAGTAAAAGCAGCGTGTCCTGGGGTATCTATAAATAAGAATCCAGGAATATTAAGTTTTATACCTGATTTTTCTATTAGAGGGCAGGCAGCTTTTAATTTTTCCATTGTATAAAGTGTAAAAGAGATTTTTTGAGTAATTCCCCCTGCTTCTGATTTCTGAATATAAGTTTCTCTAAGTGAATCAAGAATAGATGTTTTTCCATGATCTACATGCCCACATACTGTTACAATTGGTTGTCTTATTTTAGTTGTCATACAAACAAAGAAATATAAACAGATTAAAAAGATTTCTAAAAAGAAAAGTGGGTTAAAACCGAAATTCTAACCCGGTTGTTTAACCGAAGTTAAACAAATAGGAGAAAAAGAACCGAAATTCTCTAACTCCTAATCTGACCGAAGTCAGACAAAAATAACCTAATTTTTAGGTATTTAAGGCTTTCTAATCACATTATAGCCGTAACATAATAGCTATAGTTATTGTTTAGTAGTAACATATAGTAAATTTTATAAAGAAAGGTCTGTTTTAATATATCAGATTAAAATGGCAGAAACAACTGAATTAACTCCTTTGACTTCAGAAGATATAGATGAAAATTTTGCTAAAATTTTGTCTGGGCAACTAGAAAAATTAGAAGCCACTGAAAAAATTTCTTCTGAAAGTTTAATTGAAGAGGCAAATAAAGGTCCTTCTAAGTCATATACAGGCCAACATGTTTATGTTTGGTGGAGTAAGAACTCTTTTGATGGGGAATGGAATTTACATCATACTTATCCTGTTGATCTTGCATTTAGATTACAAATAAGAAAAGCAGGGATAAATGATAATCAAGTTATTTATGGTAAAAAGTTTGTGAAATATACTCACTTTGATTATAGTGACAGGCAATTAAATGACTTATCTATGAGAGTCAATAAGTATTCTTTAACTCCTAATGGGGCCGAAGAAAAAGAGAATAGAGAATTGTGTGAAAAAGCAATGAAAAAAAGAGGGTTAAATGTAGATTTAACACAAAGAATTAATTCTCGGTTTCCCCAAAAATAATAAAAACCCTAATTTTTACAAAGTATAATGATGAATTATGATATTAAAGATTTAAATGAAAAATATGATTTAGAATTAAGTAAAGTAATTTCTAATATAAATAAAAATAAATATAAATTAGTATTGCTTCAGTTTCCAGATGGACTTAAGCCTTATGCTCTTGCAGTTGTTGATTATTTAGAGAGTAAGACAAAAGCTGAATTTTTAATATGGATGGGAAGTTGTTTTGGAGCTTGTGATACTCCTGTTGGTTTAGAAAAAATAAAACCAAAAATAGATATGCTTGTTCAATTTGGACATTCTAATATGATGCCTAGTTATTAAAATGGAAATAAAAATAAAAAAAATACATCCTAATGCAAAAATTCCTAAATATAGTAAAGAAGGGGACGCAGGAATGGATGTTTATGCTACTTCAAAACGAGAAGGAGATAAGTTTATTGAATATGGAACTGGGTTAAGTTTTGAGATTCCAGATGGATATGTTTGTCTTATTTTTCCAAGAAGTAGTTTATCAAATAAAGATTTGATTTTAGCAAATCATGTTGGGGTTTTGGATTCGGGTTATAGAGGAGAGTTAATCATTAGATTTAAAAAAGTTGGAGAAGATGTTTATGAAGTTGGAGATAGGATTGTACAAATAATGGTTCTTCCTTACCCTTATGTTGAATTTAAAGAAATGAAAAAGCTGTCTGAAACAGAAAGAGGAAATGGTTGTTTTGGAAGCACAGGTAATTAACTTTAAAAGAAATTTAGTCCCAGATTCTAGGAAAAGCTTTGGGATGCACTCCTTGCCTATATCTTTGCATTTCTACTCCTGCTTCTTCTAACATTATTTCTCCTAATTCAGAGACATAATTCCCTAAATATATAACTTTCTTAATTCCCTTTTGAATTATTACTTTAGAACAATCATTACAAGGATGATTAGTTGCATACATTGTTGCTCCAACTACTGGTTGTTTACTATTTAGTATTGCATTTGCTTCTGCGTGGACTGCAAAGCATAATTCTAATCTTTCTCCAGAAGGAATATTTCTTTTTCTTCTTTCACAACCCCCTCTATCTTCGCAATGCATAACTCCTCTTGGAGCTCCATTATATCCTTGAGAAATTAAGGTATTATCTTCATCTACTATAACTGCTCCTGTGTGTCTGCTAAGACAAGTTGATCTACTTGACCATTCTACTGCTTGTCTCATGAATACCTCATCAAATGTTGGACGTCTTTTATTATTCCCAAATAGATTAAGGAATCCATATTTTCCTGAAGTGAATTCTGTTTCAGCCTTTTCTTTAGTTTCATAATCATTCCAGAAAAGATAATCTGCTTCTTGCATACAATCACTTATATTTTGTTTAGTTGGGTCATCAGAAGCCATCTCTCTTTGGTCATGTTCTTTAAATTCTTCAAAAGTAATATTATCTGTAGAACTTCCTTCTTTTACTGCTCTATCATATCTCTCTTTTAAAGGTGCATCAACTGCAATAAGATAGAACTCTCCTTTTTCTCTTAATGCTTTAATTTCTCCTGGAGTCCTAAGACTTTCTATTATTGATGCTCCTTTGAAACCAGGTTCTATGGAGATTTTTTGTGCTTGCGCAAAAAGTTGTTCTGCAATATAGCTTGGGCCGTGTTCTTTTCTTAATCTATTAGCTAACTCTACCATTTCATCTCTATTCCTAGCTCCTAAATCTTCTAAATATTTTCTAAAAGAAAAATGATGAAAACCCTTGTTTGTAAGGGCATTAACAAGTGTCCCTTTTCCAGAACGTATTGTTCCTGTAATCCCAATAATTAAATTACCTCTTTTCATAAAATATTTTAAGGGCAATCCTTTTTTAAAGATTTATTTAATTAATCATAACCATCCCATTAATAACGCAATAATCATTCCAATTCCCAATAATAGTATAATTATCCCAGCAATTAAATGAAGTTTTTTCAAACTTCTTTGTCTCCATTCTTCTGTTTTTTCAGTAGTAGTTATTCCAAAATAAATCCCAAATGTAATTAAAATCATAGGAATTATAAATATCAGGTTGTATAATAGCAATAATAATAAAGCATAATTTTTAGTTGCAATTTTACTTAATAAGCCCAAAATAACAATATATGGGCCAGATGTGCAAGGTAGTAGAAATAAGGATACAATAAAACCAACAAAAAAAGCTCCGACTGAAGAGGTAACACTTTTAATGAATAGTTTCATACGGGGCCTCCATTTTTCAGGGACTTCCATTTTAAACCATCTTCCATACCAAAAATAATCTTTTAAATTAAATAGCCCAATTACAATTGCTAGTCCTGCTACAATAATATAAAACCAGTGTGTTAGACCTGAAGCAGATATTGCAGAGTATAAGCCAATACCCATTAAAAAATATGAAATAAATATAGCTAAAGTAAAAGCTAATCCTGAGAAGAGCGCTTTTCTTCTATTTTTATTTATTAAGATAGTTGATAATAAAATAATTAAAACTGCAAATGCACAGGGATTGATTGCATCAATAGCAGCAGCGCCTAAAACAGCGGGAATTGTAAGATGTTCTATAAAACCATTTCCTCCATTTATTTTCTTCAAAGGATCTTCGCATCCTTCTATTGAGCATTTTTTAATTTCATTAAAAACTTTGTCAGTATTAGCTCCTACAATGGCTTCTTCTCCAATAAAAGTCATTGGAACCCCTTTTATTTCAGTATTATAAGCAGAAGCAAATCTTTCAAACATTTCTCTGTTATTCTCATCAAAATAAGATTCATATAAATGTAATTTTATATTTGATGTTTTCTCTTCTTGAATTTCTAAAAAATTAATTAGATTGGCGCAATGTCCACACCCCTTTCCATAAAATAAATGAACATTAACTTCTTTTTCTCCAAACCCAGAGTAATCTACTGCATTAATATTAGAAATTAAAATAATTAATGCTAAAACTATAAGTATTGTAATTACACTTCTTTTTTTCATCTTATTTAAAGAGTTTCTTGTTCTTTTATAGGTCCAGAACTTTCTGAAGGTTCAGGTTCAGCTTTCATTTCTTCTTCTGATACTGAATTAATCATTTCTTTGAACTTTGGGAATTCAGCTGCTGGAATTCTTACGCCTGCTTTTGTAAAACCAGTGTATCTTTCAGATGTAACAAATTCTCTTATTGTTAATCCTCTTCTTCCACCAAAGTCATCAACTCTAACTACAATATCAGTTGTGTCATTCTTGCTTATTTTACCAATATCTTTTTCCATGGTTGTTATTTGTTTATTTATTTTATAAATATTTTGGATTTAAAGAATACTTGCTTTGATAATTATAATTTCTTTTAAAGGTTTATCCTGAGAATTGGTTTCTACTTTTCCTATTTTATCAACTACATCCATTCCTTGAGTTACTTCTCCAAAAACTGGATGTTTAGTGTCTAGAAAATTATTATTTGCTAAATTAATAAAAAATTGACTTGAACCTGTATTTGGCCCAGCATTTGCCATAGAGATAGTTCCTCTATTGTTTTTGTTTCCTTTTTTATGAGTAAATTCATCTTTAATATTAGGAATCGAAGGATCTCCATATCCTGTTCCTGTGGGATCTCCACCTTGAATCATAAAATCATTAATTACTCTATGAAAAATAACTCCATCATAAATTCCTTGTTCAACAAGGTTTTTGAAATTTCCTGTTGTGATAGGCATGTCATTATATAATGTGATTATAATATTTCCCTGATTTGTTTCAAGTAAGATTTGGGTGTTTTCTTCCTTTAATATATTCCCTGTCATTTTGTATCCTAAGCTTATTATAATTAGAGCTAAAAATAAGATTATTATAAAGATTGTTATTTTTTTCATTTTATTTTTTATGAATTTTTGTTTATAAAATTGACGCCTGTGCTCAGAATCGAACTGAGATGCCTCGAAAGGCCTGCCTCTCCAAGGCAGTGGAGTACCATTGTCCCACACAGGCAATAAAAATTAGAATTAGAATTAATTTTTAAATTATTCTTTTAATGCTAGATCAACATGTCTTCTTATTTCTTGTTGCATTTGTTTTATTCCTTCTGGACCTTCTATATAAGGCACAACATGGAATCCTCTTTTTAATGCTTCTTCCTCATATGCTTGATATACTCCTAAATGATAATCTACTCCTTTATGGTGAAATCGATCCTCTTTTTTTGAATCTTCATCTTCTGTTAATTTCCTTACTAATTCTTTATTTATTTTTGGATTTATTAATATTCCACAGTCAGGATTATATGGAACCCCATTTTTGTCTAAAATGTGCTTACTTATTTTATAAATTAAATCTAAAGGAACTCCTTGGACAACTCCTTGATATATTGTGCTGGACAAATCATTTCTATCAGAGATTACAATTCTTCCTTGTTCTAAAGCAGGCGTGACTTCTGTTTTATATAACGCTGACCTTGCAGCTGAGAAGAATAGAAATTCAGTTAAAGGATCTAAGAACTTATCTAGTGTGGGATTTTTTAATATTGCTCTTAGTTGTTCTCCAAGAAGAGTCCCCCCCGGTTCTCTCACTATTAAAGGACTATACCCTTTTTCCACCAAATATTCTTCTAAATATTTTATTTGTGTTGTTTTTCCACAACCATCCCCTCCTTCAAATACAATATATTTCCCAGGATAATTAGACATAAAATAGGATAAATGTTTTTTATTTATAAAATAATATATGCAAAAGAAGATAGTTTAATCCTTCATCTCTATTTTTATGTTCACGCTCTTTGGAATTCTCATTCTCATAATGTGATGAAGAATTTTTTCATTTGCTGGAAGATCAATTAATCTTTTATGAATTCTCATTTCAAATCTGTCAAATGTAGCTGTTCCGTCTCCACAAGGAGATTTTCTTGTAGCTACTTTAAGTTTTTTTGTTGGAAGTGGAACTGGTCCGCTAATTGCTATTCCTGCACTCTTTGCTAAATCCTTAATTGAGTTGCAGATTTCATTCAACATATTAATATCAGTACTGTTTAGTTTGATTCTTACTCTTGGCATATGAAAACAACCTCCAGGTTTTTTTCGATTTTCCACTCTGCGCTGAAGGACAATTTTTTAAATTGCCTCTGATGAAAATTGTTTATAATTTTAGTTAGCATAGGAATAAATTTCAAGAATAGTTTAAAAACCTTTTTATACATATATTTATTATAATAGGTAGTTAAAAGAGGAAAATGGAACCTATATTTATTAATCTCGCAATTATTTTATTAATAGCATTTATAGTATCTTATATAATAAGGGCTTTTAACCAACCTTTAATAATTGGATATATTATTGCAGGGATTATTATCAGTCCTTTTGTATTACAGTTAAATATATCTGTTGACACAATTCAAATATTTTCTAATTTTGGAATAGCCTTTCTTTTATTTATGGTAGGATTACATCTTAATCCCAAGGTTATAAAAGAGATTGGAACCTCCTCTCTATTTATTGGTTTAGCTCAAATAATACTTACTTTTGTAATAACTTTTTTGGTTGCTTATTATCTTCTTGGATTTGCTCTTATTGCTTCTTTATATATCGGTATTGCTCTTACTTTTAGTAGTACAATTATAATTATGAAACTACTTTCAGATCAGAAACAATTAGACTCTTTATATGGAAAGATATCTATTGGTATTTTAATTATTCAGGATTTAGTGGCTATAGGGGTTTTAATGGTTATTTCTTCTATGACAAATGGAACTAATTTTGCTAGTTTTGCTATTCAAGGACTTCTTTTTGGAGCAGGATTAATTTTGATTTTATTTTTAGTAGGAATTTTTGTTTTACCAAAAATAACTAAAGTAATTGCTAAATCGCAGGAGCTGTTGTTTTTGTTTTCAATTATGTGGGCTTTTTTAATCTCAGCTTTGTTTGCATGGAAAGGGTTTTCAATAGAGATAGGTGCTTTGCTTGCAGGAATTGTTTTATCTATTTCTCCTTATAGCACAGAAATAAGCTCTAAAATTCGTCCTCTGAGAGATTTCTTTTTAATAATCTTTTTTATAATTTTAGGATTAAATATCCAGTTAAATAATATTGGAGGGATTATTATTGCGGCGGTGATTTTGTCTCTTGTGGCTCTTGTGCTTAAACCAATAATAATTATGTTTTTTATGGCCTTATTTGGATATACTAAGAGAACTAATTTTCTTGTTGGAAGTTCTTTAGCCCAGATATCTGAATTTTCTATTATAATTGTTGCACTTGGAGTAACAATGGGACATTTTGGAGAAGAGATTTTATCTACCATAACTTTAACTTTAATAATTACAATAGCACTGTCTACTTATTTAATAATTTATTCAAATAAATTCTACAATCTTTTATCAAAATTTATTTCTATATTTGAGAAAAAAGGAATAAAGAGAAACAGAAGAATACAAAAACATTATGACACCATTCTTTTTGGATATAATAGAATAGGGTTTAATATACTCAGGGCTTTTAAAAAAATTAAGAAAAAATATCTTATTGTTGATTTTAATCCTGACACTATTGCAAATCTAAATAAAATGAAAATTCCTTGTTTATATGGAGATGTTTATGATCCTGACTTATTAGAAGAATTGCCCTTAAATAAAATACAATTAGCAGTCTCAACTGTTCCAGATTGTGAGACAAATATGCTTCTTATTGATACTATAAGGAGTGTTAATCCCAAAGCCATTGTTATTGTTAGGGCCCATACTATAAGAGATGCATTTGATTTATATAAAAGAGGGGCTAATTATGTTTTGACTCCTCACTTTTTAGGGGGAGAGTATCTTTCTAAAATGGTTAAAACATTTAAAACAGATCCAAGAGGATATTCTAAAGAGAGACAGAAACACTTTAAGATGTTAAAAGAAATATTTGAAAAAGGGCATGAACATCCTAAAATTGAAAAGAATTAATTACTCTTCTGTATTATTTGGATTCTCTATTTGAAAAAAAGAAAAGAAAAAATCAAAAATTCTAAGAATGATTTCTAAGAAAATTATAAATACAAGGTATACTCCCAAGTCTCCAAATAATCCTGGAATTTCTGTAAAAGTTCCTAGAATTCTTTCTACTGAGAAGAAATTTGGAGTAAGAAAAGAAGTTGCTAAAAGAGTTAAAGGAACTATTTTTGCTATATCCTCTGCTAAGCTCTTACTTGAATAGGAAATAATTCTTACTGATGCTATAATTAATCCAGAGATAATAAGAAGTGTTGATGCTGGAATTCCTTCTGTTATGATAATTAACAAGAATGTTAAAAGAGTAAACCAAAGAAAGATTACAATGGGAGCTATTAGAATGTATTCTACAAGATAAAGCACTCCTGCAATAAATTTAGTAATGACTGAATCTTTTATTTTACTATATTTTCTTAAGTCTAATTCAAGAATATCTTTTTTTGATACTGATTTGTAAAATTTCCATACAACAAATCCATAGATAACAATAACCACTGCAATTACAAAAAAAGCAATGAACCTTTGTAAGAATGGAGGAAGCACTCCTATTACTGATTCATATATTGTTGCTAAGAAATTTCCAATACCCTGAAACACCTCTGTCATAAAAAAAGATTAGTAAGTATTATTTTTAAATGTTTCATAAGGTTTAAATAAGATATTTCATTTATTCAGAATATTAAAAGAGAAAATGATAGATATTAAACTAGTCAGAGAAAATCCTGAGGTAGTTAAAGAGAGTTTAAAGAAAAGAAATTCTAAGATTAATCTTGATAATTTAATTAAGTTAGATGAAAAATGGAGAAAACTAAAGTATCAGGAAGATAGTATTAGAAAATCAAGAAATAGTGTTTCTAAGAAAATCAATAAATTAAAAAAAGCAGGAAAGAGCGCTGCTAAAGAAATCAAAATAGCTAAAGATATCCCTAAAAAACTTGAGAAAATAGAGATTCAGAGAAAGAAATTAGGAGACAAGATTAAAACCATTTTATTAACTATTCCTAATTTTTTAGATAAAGAAGTTCCTCAAGGAAAAGATGAATCTCAAAACAAGGAGCTTAAAAAATGGGGGAAGATTCCTAAAATTAGCAATCCCAAGTCTCATGAAGAATTATTAAAAGATTTGTTAGATATGAAAAGAGCAGTAAATGTTTCAGGAGCAGGATTTTATTTTTTTAAAGGAGAATTAGCCCAATTACAAAGAGCTTTGATTAATTTTATGTTAGATTTTCATAATACAAAAGGTAGAACTGAGATTGTTTCCCCTTTGCTTGCTAAGCCTGAAGCAGCAGAAGGCACTGCTCATTTACCTAAATTTGATAAGGATATGTATAAAACAAGAGAAGGATTGTATTTAATTCCTACAGCTGAAATGACTCTTACTAATATGCATAGAGAAGAGGTTTTAAAGAGGCTTCCAAAGAGATATTATGGGTATACTCCTTGTTTTAGGACAGAAGCTGGACAACATGGGAGTGGAACTCCTGGAATATTCAGAGTTCATCAGTTTGATAAAGTAGAAATGGTAACTATTTGTAATCCTAAAGATTCAGATAAAGAATTTAAGTCTATGATTGATGATGCTGAAGAGATTTTAAGAAAATTAGAAATACCTTATAGAATTCTTATTTTATGCTCAGGAGATATTGGTTTTAAAGAGTCTATGACTTATGATATTGAAACATGGTCTCCTTATATGAAAAAATATATGGAAACTTCTTCTATATCAAAATGCAGAGATTTTCAGGCTAGAAGAATGAATACTAAATATCAATCAAAAGAAGGGCTTAAATTTGTGTATACATTAAATGGAAGTGGCTTGGCACTTCCTAGATTAATTATAGCTTTAGTGGAAAATAACCAGAATAAGGATGGAAGTATCAATATTCCAAAAGTTCTTCAACCTTATATGAATGGTAAGAAAAAGATTTGTTAATATAACACCCTGTTTCTTCCTGATTCTTTAGCTTGATAAAGGAATTTGTCTGCTTTTTTAAGAAGTGTATTTTGTTTTATTCTCTTTTTTCCTTTGACTTCTGCTAGTCCTATACTTATTGTTACTTTTTTATTTGGCATATTTTGTTGTCCAAGAAACTTTGTATCTGAGATCTTTTTTCTTATTCTCTCACAAACCTCTGCTGCTTCTTTTAAATGTGTTTCAGGAAATACAATCATAAATTCTTCTCCCCCAAATCTTCCTACTTCATCATATTTTCTTACTTGTTCACGAAGAATTCTTCCTAATCTTTTTAGAAGATCATCTCCTGCAATATGTCCATTTGTATCATTGTATTTTTTAAAATAATCTAAATCTAATAATGCTACAGTGGTTGGATGCCCATATCTTTCTGACCTTAAGAGTTCTTGTTTTAAATGAAATAAGATTGCTTTTTTATTATATACCTGAGTTAAGTGGTCTATCAATGCATCTCTTCTTTCTACTAAGTATCTTTTTGTTGTATATGTTAATGATCCAAGAAGAGCAAATATAGCTATTATAAAAGTGATTAATTGGGTTATAAATATTAAACTTGCTTGATGAAGATTATTTTTTATGGAAAATATTAATCCTCTTTCATTTGCAAAACTTTCCTGAATAGTGTTTATTGAAATAGTAACCGCATCTATTTGAAATGTAAAAGAGAGATAAGAGTATATTGCTAAGGAAACAATAAAAATAAGAATAAAAGTTATTAATATCTTATTTAATCTTTTCACAAAATCCCTCTTTAGCATAAGGAAATAAGACAAAAGATATTTTTAAAAGTATTCAAAATCCGATAGTTTTTTAAATTAAAAGACAATAGAAATTTTATGACAAACAAAATTGATAACACAAAAGAGAATTTTTTTGAATTTAGCTGTGCTTATCAAATGTTTAGTGCATGAATTCTATAGTTCCTAAGGGGAGAACTATACAAAATAGATTAAATACTTCTACTAATACTATGATTTCTATACAAGATTTATCTAAGGCCTTTGAAAGAGAAAATTTGTTTGAAAAGATTAACTTGGTACTCCATGCAAAAGATAGAATAGCTTTTGTTGGAAAAAATGGTTCTGGAAAAACTACTTTTTTTAATTGTATAGCTGGTAAAGAGAGTTTTAATGGAAGAATAATTATTCCAGATATAAAAATAAGCTTAATGGAGCAAGAAAAGAATTTTTCTAATTTGAATAAGACCTTTGAGGAGTATTTAAAAGACAAAGAAAAAAAATTAGAAGAAAGAAGAAAAGAACTGGAAAAACAAATAGGGGATCCTAAATCATATGAAAATGAAGAAAAATTTAATTCTTTATTAGATGAATATAATTTGCTTTTAACAGATCCTTCTTTTAATATGGAAAAGGGGAGCATAAGAAAGATCTTGAAAGAATTAAAGATGAATGAAGCAGATCTTAATCAAAAAATTAAGAGTCTTAGTGGAGGCCAGAAAACAAAATTAAGATTAGCAGAATGTTTGTCAAAAAAAGCAGATATTTATTTATTAGATGAACCTACAAATAATCTTGATTTAATTACACGAGAATGGCTTGAAGCATATGTAAATGCAAATATAAGAACTTTGATTGTTATTTCACATGATAGGTATTTTTTAAACAAGGTAGTTGAAAAAGTATGGGATTTAGAAAATAAAACAATTAAAGAATGGCCTTACAAATTTAGTGAATATATTAAAAGAAAAAAAAGTTATATAGAAAGTTTAGAAAAGAAATACAAAGATGCAATTAGGGAAAAGAAAAGGCTTTTAGAATCAGCTAAAGCTAAGAGAGATCAAATGTCTAATTTATATAATCCCACTTTAGCTAAAAGACTTGAAAGAGATGCAAAAAAGTTAGAGGAAGTTGCAAATCCTTTTGATTTTATAAAAGATATAAATATTGATTTTAATAGCAAGAGTTTACATAATTGCGCTATATTTAGATTGGAAAATGTTGAGAAAAAATTTGATAAAGTGTTATTTAAAGATGTAAATAATGAAATCAATTTTGGAGAAAAAATTTGTATAGTTGGAGAAAATGGAACTGGCAAAACAACATTTTTGAAAATGCTGATTGGAAAAATTGAACCTTCAAAAGGAAGCATATATAGAAGAAAAGATGTTAAAATAGGCTATTTTGACCAAGAATTAAAAGGAATAGACAAAGAAAAAACAGTAATGCAGTTCTTTGTAGAAGAAACTAGAAAAGATGAAGAGCAATTAATATCCATTCTTTTAAAATATGGATTTGAAAAAGAAAGTTTTCAAAAGAAAATAAAGCATCTTTCTGGAGGAGAAAAAGGAAGGCTAAATATTTTGAGAGTAGCTTTAGAGAAGAATAATATCTTGGTATTAGATGAACCTACAAATAATTTAGATATTTATTTAATAGAATCTTTAGAAAATGCTTTACAAAAATTTGAAGGAACAATTGTTTTTGTATCTCATGACAGATATTTTGTAGATAAAGTTGCTAATAGGATATTAGAAATTAAGAATAAGAAAGTATCTAGTTTTAAGGGAAATTATTCAGAATATATTGAATTTAAAACTAGCTAGAGCTGGGTTTCAAAAGGTTTAAAAATAAATTTGTGATAAATAAATTATGCTTCGGTAGTTTAATGGCTAGAACATAACCCTGTCGCGGTTAAGACCCGGGTTCGATTCCCGGTCGGGGCG
>Ga0180432_10005410_pt1 | contig 17002 bp, 14 predicted proteins | sample SS_ome_10_FD_132414 | JGI IMG/M metagenome (GOLD analysis project Ga0180432, IMG submission 132414) | Hypersaline lake sediment archaeal communities from the Salton Sea, California, USA - SS_1_MS_2 metaG | ecosystem: Environmental > Aquatic > Non-marine Saline and Alkaline > Hypersaline >...
CGCTTTCTTCCATAATTCCCCTCCTCTAGATCGAATACAAGACCAGCATCAGGCTACCATAGCCAGAATGATGGCCACGATAAGGGCATAAATACCGATAGCTTCGGCCAGGGCTATGGCCAGAATCATATTGGTCTGAATAGCTCCTTTGGCCTCGGGATTGCGCGCCAGACCCTGCATCGCCCCGTAGCCCAGAATACCGATGCCGATTCCCGGCCCCAGGGCACCTAGGCCCATCGCCAATCCTGCCGCTAACATTTTGATTGCTTCAGCGTCCATGATACATCCTCCTGATACGATTTGTATTTAATATACTAATGCGCTTCCTCCCCGTGAGCGGGAGTCACCGCCATCGAAACGAACACCAGCGTCAAGAGACTGAAAATGAGCGCCTGGACGATACCGATTAACAGCTCAAGGAGATAGAACGGCAGGGGCATCACGAAGGGAAGGAGAAACGCGGCGATAAGCAGCAGTATCTCGCCGGCCGTCATATTGCCGAAGAGACGAAAGGTAAAGCTGACGTTACGAATAAAAAGGCTGAGGAGCTCCAGCAAGCCGACGAAGGCTTCGATGAACCCCGAGAAGATGTCCATAACGCTGAACTTGCCTTTGAATATCCCACCGATACCCCGGGAAAACGGGCCGAAATTGAAATACTGGACGAGCCAGCTTATGCCGAGCGTCTTCAGCCCGTAAAAAATCACAAAGATAAAAGAAATCAGGGCGATGGCCAGAGGCGTATTGACGTCGGTATTGGCACCGCGAATGAGTTCATAATGATGCCCGTGAATGGTAATCTCAATCGAGCCGAATCCCGGAATCAGGCTGAGCCAGGCGTTAAAAAGCACGAAGAGAAAGATAGTGACTATCACCGGGAAAAACCGCCGCCCGTTCTCCTCGCCGGCGATGCCTTTACACAGGTCAAGTATCCATCCCAGCATGGCCTCGAAGACCACCTGTAAACGGCCGGGGATGAGCTTCATCCGGCGGGTAACCGCCCAGCTCAACACCACCAGAACGACCACGGAGAACCATGCGGCGAGCATGGTGTTGGTTATCGGCAGGCCCAGCACGTGAAACAGTACCGGTGCGGGGAGATGCGGTGCCGGGGGCTCTGCTTTTAGCCATTCCGGTAGCTCAAGCCCGGGGAACATGGCCTGGCCGATAGCACCGGAGAGAAAACCGATGACAATGAGGGCAAGAACGATAACAGCAATAATAATTAAAATAGGAAACGAACAGCCAAGGCAGCCGCGTTTTTTCTCAGCCACTAACCGTTCTCCTTGTCTTGCTTGTTGTCCATGAGAGGTCGAATCATCTGATAAACACCGTATGCAGCTACTGCCAACCCCACCACCAGTCCACCTAACATAAACAAGGGCTTGGTATCAAGCTTGCCATCAAGCCACAGCCCACCAAACGTCCCCAACAAAATGCAGGCACCTACAAAGAACCCCACTCCCGTCAGCCTCATTGCTGCTACCCACCTGCTCATGCCCGCCTCAACATTTCCGACCGTGAGCATAATACCAAATATTGCTATATTTGGTCAAGCTAACCTTTGGAAACTGCTCACCAGAAATCTGTTTTTAATCATAGAAAGAGCCCTGACGCTTTCATTTCCAGGGCTCTATAGTTACGCCCACCAACAATATCATGCCTGTACTATACCGACGCTATACTTCTCTCAAAAAACCTGCAACTCACCATTAGAATACTTTTAAACTTATATGTATCAGGATTTACGCTTATCAAAATCATCCAAATCAAGCGTGTTAATGAAGTCGTAGAAAGCCGACATCTTTTTCTTCATTTCATCATCATTAACCCCTCTTTCCTTACCACCAACCTCCCCACTTTCTTCGAAGAAAGGCTTGCCCGTCTCCACGTCAAGCAGGATGCCGGCTTTATCCATAACCGATTCATCGGCATAGATAGGTACCCCGGTTCTCACCGCCAATGCCAGAGCGTCACTGGGACGTGAGTCAACCTCCATCTGTTTCCCATCTATATCAAGGATAACCTTGGCATAAAAGGTATCATTTTTAAGGTCGTTGACAATGATAGAATTGACCGCAGCCCCCAAAGTGTCAATCACCGAGCTTAACAGGTCATGCGTTAAGGGTCTGGGTACCGAGACACCCTGTAGCTTCACAGCAATAGCATCCGCCTCAGCCGGGCCTATCCAGATAGGTAGATAGCGGTCAGCCGCTTTCTCTTTCAGTATCACCACACGCTGGTAATTCATCAAGCTAACCCTGATGCTGTCAATACTAATTTCTATCATGTCTAACCCTCCCTCCCCTTTACTCAACCAATCTCTATAATTCTACCCCCCAAAACCTCCCCTGTCAAACAGAACCAGACCCGAGATTTTACCTCAGTATTATAGTTTATGGAGCTTTTCTGTCTTTTTATTATCATCCTCACTGAAATTCAGGGGTTGACGCCCTTTCTTAATTTTTATTGAATGTGTATAATTAATAAATAAGGTTAAAATCAAGCAAATCGTAATAAAAACGGAGGCATCATCATGAAAGAGAATCAAAAGGCCGTCGTCTGGTTCAACGAGGTTACCAAGAAAGACATACCCCTGGTGGGTGGTAAAGGGGCTAACCTGGGAGAAATGACCAACGCCGGTATACCTGTTCCCCAGGGCTTTATTGTCACCGCCGCCGCCTACTTTGACTTTGTCGAAAAGTCAGGCATCGCCAACCAAATCAGGGCTCTTCTTGAACCCCTGGATGTTCACAATAGTAAACAGCTCCAGGATATTGCCGCTAAAGTCCAGCAGGTAATAGAGGATGCCGACATGCCTCCCGAGATAGCCAAGCAAATTGAGCAATCCTACATAAAAATGGGCAAAGGCCTGGTCGCCGTGCGCTCCTCTGCCACCGCCGAGGACCTGCCGGAGGCATCCTTTGCCGGCCAGCAAGCCACCTTCCTCAATGTACAGGGAGAAAAAGAGGTAGTCAGGGCAGTCCAGGAGTGCTGGGCATCCCTCTTCGGAGCACGGGCTATCTTCTACCGTCAGGAACAGGGCTTTGAGCACTTCAAGGTCGGCATCGCCGTGCCCGTACAGAAAATGGTACAGTCCGAGGCCGCTGGCGTCATGTTCACCGTAGAACCGACCACCAGCGACACCAGTAAGATTACCATCGAGGCTGTGCTGGGGCTGGGCGAGATGATTGTCTCCGGGGACGTTACCCCCGACCATTACGTCGTCAGCAAAGACGACATGAAGATTATAGAAAAAGAAATCAAGAAACAGGAATGGAAACTGATAAAGAAAGAGGGCAGCACCAGCAAGGAAGACAACATAAAGGTAAACCTGACTTCCGAAGAGCAGGCGCGGCAGAAAATAACCGACGCCGAGATAGCCCTGCTGGCTAAAATCGGGCGCCAGCTGGAAGACCACTACGGCAACGCCCAGGACGTTGAGTGGGCCACAGAGAAGGGTGAAATGTTCATCGTGCAGACCCGGCCGGTAACCACTATTAAGGAATCCACCGGCATCACCCATAAGATAGACGCCCCCGTACTGCTGTCCGGGGCCGCTGCCAGCCCGGGCGTCGCCTCGGGACCGGTAAAAATAGTACCAGACCCCTCGCAGATAGACAAGGTGCTTAAGGGTGACGTTCTGGTGGCAGAAATGACCACTCCGGACTTTGTCCCGGCGATGAAGCGGGCGGCTGCTATTCTAACCGACCGCGGCGGACGAACCGCCCATGCCGCTATTGTCAGCCGTGAGCTTGGTATTCCCTGCGTCGTCGGCAGTGAAAAGGCGACGGCTATGCTAAAAGACAACCAGATAATAACCGTTGACGGCAGCAGCGGCAAGGTCTATGAAGGCAAAATAGAGGTTGCCACCGAGACTAAGATACGCGCCCGGGGAGAAGTAGTCACCAAGACAAAGCTCCTGGCTAACCTCGCACAGCCGGATATCGTCGACCGGGTAGCCACCCGTGACGTTGACGGCATCGGTCTGCTACGCGCCGAGTTTATCATCGGGGACATCGGCGAGCACCCGAGCTACATGATTGAGCAAGGACGTGGTAACGAGTTCACCGAAAAACTCGCCAACGGGCTGACGAAATTCGCCAAGGCTTTCCACCCCCGCCAGGTAGTTTATCGTACTAATGACTTCAAATCTAACGAGTACAAGGCGCTCAAGGGCGGCGAAAAGTTTGAGGAAGACGAAGAGAACCCCATGATTGGCTACCGCGGTGCCTCACGATATATCACCGATATTGCGACCTTCAGACTGGAACTGGCCGCTATCAAGAAGGTGAGAGAACAATACGATAACCTGTGGGTAATGATTCCCTTCATCCGCACGGTACCGGAACTGGAACGCACCATAAAAATTATGGCGGAAGAGGGGCTGAAGCGCTCGGATAAATTCAAAATCTGGATGATGTGCGAGGTGCCATCCAATGTCATCCTTCTGGAAAAATTCCTGGCATGTGGCGTTGATGGCGTTTCCATCGGTTCCAACGACCTTACCCAGCTCACACTGGGCATCGACCGCGATAGCTCCAAACTAGCCGAGACTTTTGACGAGCGTAATGAAGCCGTTCTCATATCAATAGAAAAAGTGGTCAAAGGCTGTAAAGCCAAGAGAGTGACCTGCTCCATCTGCGGACAGGCACCCTCGGTCTATCCCGAGATTACCGAAAAACTGGTGGAATGGGGCGTTACATCGGTCTCCGTCAGCCCCGATATGATTGACATTACCCGCGATATCATCGCCAAAGCAGAAGCCAAACTGGGCATCAAGTGATTAGACAGCTTAATATCCGCCAGACGGCTGAGGAGAGAGAAGAAAGCCTCTCTCCCCATGCTGTCAAAAGCAAGCTGTCGCGCGGCCGGCTTAAATATGAAGAGCCGTGTCCGGTGCGCACTGTCTTTCAGCGCGACCGCGACCGCATCATCCACAGCAAGTCTTTTCGCCGGCTCAAGCATAAAACGCAGGTCTTTATCGCCCCGCTGGGCGACCACTACGTGACGCGTCTTACCCACACACTGGAAGTTTCCCAGATAGCCCGCACCATAGTCCGCGCCCTGAACCTTAACGAGGACCTGACGGAGGCAATTGCCCTGGGCCATGACCTGGGGCACACTCCTTTCGGCCACGTGGGGGAGGACGTGCTTGATGAACTCTACCACCAGGGATTCAGGCACAACGAGCAAAGCCTGCGCATTGTCGACTTTCTGGAGAAGGACGGGCGGGGACTCAACCTTACCTGGGAGGTGAGGGACGGTATCGTAAACCACTCCAAAACAGGTGTAGAAAACATCTTCGGAGAAGGCTGGGGTGAAGTCAACACACTGGAGGGGGAAGTCGTCAAGATTGCGGACACCGTTGCTTACATCAACCATGATATCGGCGACGCCGTCAGAGCCAGCATTATTACCGAGGGTGATTTGCCACTTGATGCCATCAAGGTTCTGGGGCTGGCCCACTCGCAGCGCGTTAATACCATGGTCTGCGATATTATCAGCAACTCGTGGGAAGTCCGGGGTTATGATATAATTAAAGAGAAGCCTGCCATAAAAATGAGTCCGGAGGTTCTGGCAGCCGCCAATACCCTGCGCGACTTCCTCTTTGAGAGAGTGTACAACTTGCATTCAGCCCAGGAGGAAACAGAAAAAGCGAAGGAGGTGGTACGCTCCCTTTACAGGTACTTCAACGAACATGAGGACAAGCTACCGGCGGAATATCGCCTCCACAGCGATACCACCGAGCGAAAGGTAGTTGACTACATAGCCGGCATGACCGACCAGTACGCCATGAGGATGGCGGAGGAACTCTAGAAACAGAGCTTGAGTGCTGAGAAGAAGATAAATCCCCCCTTATAAAATGCGCAAAGGGACTTTCATAAAAACACCACATCCATTATAATAAATATCTATTCACGAGCTAAGCCGCAGGTGATGCGAGGGCGGCAGGGTGGAAATAGCTACGTCTTAAGTAGCCAAATGCCACGAGGGCGGCAGGGTGGGAATAGATATGAAATGGGGATAAGGGGCGAGGTAGACTTATATAATGAGCGCTATTGATGAGGTAAAGCAGAGAACCGATATTGTAGAGGTTGTCGGACAGTATGCTTCCTTAAAGAAAGCCGGACGAAACCTTACTGCCCTGTGCCCGTTCCACAGCGAGAAGCACCCCTCCTTTTTCGTTTACCCCGAACAGCAGAGTTGGCACTGCTTCGGCGCCTGCAACACCGGCGGTGACGTCTTTTCCTTTGTCATGAGGAAAGAGGGCATTGATTTCGGGGAGGCGCTGCGCCTGCTTGCCCAGAGAGCCGGGGTCACTCTCCCGTCAAGAACGGAACGGGAAGGTGAGAAGGAAGAAAAAGAAGAGCTATACCAAGTCAATGAAGCGGCGGCTCTCTACTTCAACAATCTACTGTTAAACTCTCCTGCCGCGGAAAAGGCGCGAAGCTACGTGACCAGCCGGGGGTTCACGCCACAGACCGTAACCGATTTTCAGCTCGGCTTCAGCCTGGACAGCTGGGAAGCGCTGAAGCAATATCTGCGGGAAAAAGGCCACAGCGAGAGCACCCTGCTGACCGCCGGTTTATTGATAGAGGCGGAGAACGGCAAAACCCACGACCGGTTTCGCGGTAAGCTGATGTTCCCCATACGCGATAGCAGGGGACACACCATCGGCTTTGGCGCCAGGGTGCTCGACGACTCGCTGCCCAAATATATCAACTCCCCGCAGACGCCGACCTTTGATAAAAGCGGCAGTCTCTACGGCATAGACCTCGCCGCCGCATCAATAAGAAAACAGGACTCCGCCATCATCATGGAAGGCTACATGGATGTCATTACCGCCCACCAGAACGGCGTCACCAACGTGGTCGCTTCAATGGGAACAGCTGTAACGGAGACGCAGGTAAACATATTGAAGAAGTTAAGCCATAACCTGATACTGGCACTTGATGCCGATGCCGCCGGTGAGGAAGCTATGCTGCGCGGGGTCGGCTATGAAAATATCCTGGATGCTGAAGTAAGGGTTATCACTCTTCCCGAAGGTAAAGACCCTGATGATGTCATTAAGAAAGATGTCAAAATCTGGCAGGATTTGGTAGCCAAAGCTATACCGATAGTCGATTACACCTTCAATATATTTACATCTAAACTGGACCTGACCACCGCCAGGGATAAGTCCCTTGCCGTAGAAAGACTCTTACCCATCGTAGCGGAGATAAAAAACCCAACACGGCGGTCTCACTATATACAGAAACTAGCCTCACTGATAAAGCAAGATGTACGCACCATCGAGGCGGCATTGAGCCGGATAAAACCCCCTCCGGTTAGGCGCACGATACCCCAGGCAAAGCCATCGGTTAACAGTGCCCTGCGCACGCTGGTATCCAGTCCACTGGAAGCAGACTGCCTCGCTCTACTATTGCAGCACCCTGAGCTTAAAATTAGCCACAAAGATTTACTCCCCGAGTATTTTGTTAACAGTGAAAACCACGAAATCTTTGTTTGCTGGCAGCAGGTTAACGACCTCTCACTACTCAGAGAAAGACTCGATGCATCTCTTCATGAACACCTTGATTCACTTATAAATAAGCACTTGCTATCTAACAATGTGGAACAGAGATATATCGATTACACCCGAAGGTTACGAGAAAGATTTCTGAAAAATCGGGCGGCAAAGATATCCGAGATACTCTCTCTTGAAGCGGAATCGGAGAACAGCGATACCGACCAAACCCGCCTTGAAGAAGAAGGATTGGAAATCAGCGTCCAGTTGAGAGATGTAGACGCTCACAGGAATCGGAAACGACCAGAGATGAGGAGATAAGGCATGGATAATGACAAGAATCACTTGGAGACCCTTCACAACAGCAACAACTTAGAGAAGCTACCTCCGGATGAAATATCAAACCCTGATTTAAAATCAGGTGCTTTATATGGCTCTTCTGTTGAACCTGATGAGGAACTAGAGAGTGGAGACATAACTGAAGCTGCCGAACTATGGCATAAGGCAAAGCATCTTGCGGTTGAGAAACCCGAATCACCGCTGGACATGGAATTAGAGATACCCGCGGAAGAAATTATCGAGCAAGATGTCACTGACGACCCGGTTCGCATATACCTTCATGAGATTGGCAGGGTGCATCTGCTCACCGCTGAAAAAGAAAAGAGCCTGGCCAAGAAGATGGAAGAAGGCGAATACATCAACAGTATAAAGCAAGCATACTCTCAGAAATACGGCCGGTTACCTTCGGCAACCGATATCACACTCATAACGCTCAAAGAACTGGGGCAGATTCACACCGTTATTCGCCCCCTTCAGGAACAGCTCGGTTTAACACCAACAACCGGCTTTACAGAAAGCATATACAATCCCAAACTACAGGATAGTATTGACGGTACCTTAGACCCACAGCAGATTTACAATATCGCCTCCAAGCTGAATCAACCTATAACAGAAACGGAACATATCCTGGTTAAACTATCACTGAGCAGCCGGCTGATACCAAGCCAAATCCGTGACGCCATCGGAGATAGCACCTCAATATCCGATATAGATAAGCTGATAACAGATAGTACCTTCATCGAATCCATTCAAGCTCATGAAGACCAACTCTCAAGATACATTACCGATATCACCCATGAGGGTAAAAAGGCGGAAAGGCATCTAATTGAAGCCAATTTGCGTCTGGTAGTCAGTGTCGCCAAGAAACATATCGGACGCGGCATGTCTCTTCTTGACCTCATTCAAGAGGGAAATATCGGGCTGATGAGAGCCGTGGAGAAGTTTGATTATCGCAAAGGCTATAAATTCAGCACCTATGCTACCTGGTGGATTCGCCAGGCGCTTACCCGAGCTATCGCTGACCAGGCCCGCACCATTCGCATCCCGGTTCATATGGTTGAGACCATTAACAGGTTGTTAAGGATCAGACGCCGTCTTGCCCAGGAATACGGGCGAGAGCCTACCTCCAGAGAAATCGCCAAGGAAATGGAGTTGTCTTCAGAAAAAGTCAGGGAGATAGTTAAAGTATCACAACTGCCCATATCACTAGAATCACCCATGGGTGAAGAGGAGGACAGCCCTCTGGGTAACTCTATAGAGGATAGAAACGCCCTGCCACCGGTTGATGTTGCCTCCAAGCAACTCTTGAAGGAGCAAATTGAAGATGTGCTGGGCACCCTGACTTCCCGTGAGCAGCGGGTCCTCCAGCTTAGATTCGGCCTTGAGGACGGGCGAAGCCGCACCCTGGAGGAAGTGGGGGCAGAATTTAATGTAACCAGAGAACGAATCCGCCAGATTGAAGCCAAGGCACTGCGCAAATTACGCCATCCCAGCCGCAGCCGGAAGCTGAAAGACTACCTGGAATAAGCATACATCGTTGATTCTACCACCCACCCCCTCTAAGCTCCCTTACAGGGAATTTAAAATCCCCCTTAATCCCCCTTTTACAAAGGGGGACAACACTTCTTGAACGATGGGTCATCTCCCTTTCATAAAGGGAGAGTGAGAGAGATTTGGGGGGATAAGGCGGGGCAAGCCTCGCGGGCTAAGCCGCAGATGATGCGAGGGTGGCTTGGGTGGGAAAAGATAACTCAGACTACTTGAACATACCCATTAAATTCTTGGGCAGCTTCCCCCGCGTCCCCATCTTCATCAGCTTCTGCATCTGTTGAAACTGGTTGAGCAGCTGATTAACATCATGCGGTTTAACCCCGCTACCCTGGGCAATACGCCGACGGCGGCTGCCGCCAATTATGCCCGGGGTCTGCCTCTCCTGCCGGGTCATAGAAAGTATCATCGCCTCAACCTTCTTTAGCTGCTCTTCCTGAGCACCATCAGGGAGGCGACTGGCTACCTTTGACATTCCAGGCAACATCTCAGCCAGCTGGGCAATCGGCCCCATCTTCTTGATTGCCTTTAACTGCTCCAGGAAGTCCTCCAGGTTAAAACTGGCCGTCTTTACCTTCTTCTGCAGCTCCTTAGCCTTTTGCTCGTCAAGAGTTGCCTCCGCCTTTTCAATGAAAGTAAGCACGTCGCCCATGCCCAGGATACGCGACGCCAGACGGTCAGGATAGAAGGACTCAAAAGCATCAACCTTCTCCCCGATACCGATGAATTTAATGGGCACCCCGCTAACCCATCGTATGGAGAGAGCCGCCCCTCCCCGGGCATCGCCATCCATCTTGGTCAGGATAAGCCCGGTTATACTTACTTTAGAATGAAACTCCTCAGCCACCCGCACGGCATCCTGGCCGGTCATGGCATCAACGACCAGTATTACCTCGTCAGGCTTCAGCACCTTCTTAATCTTGGCTAACTCATCCATCATGTCTTCATCTATATGGAGACGCCCTGCCGTATCAAGAATAACCCAGTTGACCGCCATGTCCTTAGCCTTGTTCAGAGCGTGGGCACAAATATCCTTACTCGACACTTTGGGGTCTTCGCTATACACGGGAACATCAAGCTGCTTGCCCAGGGTAACCAACTGCTCTATAGCGGCCGGGCGGCGGTTATCAGCGGCTACCAGTAGCGGGCTCTGCCCGGAATGCTTCAGGTGGAATGCCAGCTTGGCGGCAGTCGTCGTCTTACCGCTACCCTGAAGCCCGACCAGCATCGCCACAGACGGAGGCTGTGATGATGAAGCCAGGCGACTCTGCCCGTCACCAAGAGTGGCGATAAGCTCCTCATTAACGATTTTGATAATCTGTTGTGCCGGGGTAAGGCTCTGTAAGACTTCGGCGCCGAGGGAGCGTTCCCTGACCCTGGCAGTAAAGTCTTTGACTACCTTGAAGTTGACGTCCGCCTCCAGCAGAGCCAGACGCACCTGGCGCAGGGCATCATCAATATCCTTCTCGGTAAGCTTGCCCCGGTTGCCGAGCACACGAAAAACACCGTTTAATTTCTCGCTGAGAATTTCAAACATGACAGTTTTATTCTAACGGGGAGAGAGCAAAAGCGTCAAGGCGATTGATTAGTATATCTCTTGACCTCTATCTTCCGTTAAACGGTTAAAAGGTAATACATGATAAACTTACGTCCCAGTACCATTTTCTCATTGCCTTTCCCATCTTTATAGCCTAATCTCTTATAAAAGAGCGTAAAAAGCAGGAGGCACATATGGGCGTTATTACAAGAGCCCTTAAAGTGGCTTGGGATGAATTAAATAAACCGGCAAGCTATGTAAAAGGTGATGAATTCGAACGCTTTATTAGAACTAGTCTTTTCCCAAACACCGACTATGATTTGCTGCAAAAGACCCACGATTACACCACAAATAAGAACGATTACATCGAGACTTCAAAAGAGCCCGACTTTAAGTTTAGGTCACGAATTAGCCGTAAAGTATTTTTCGTTGAAGCTAAATACCGTTCCAGGTTTTATAACGAAGTTCTCGACTGGTGTAAACCTTATCAACTCAATCGGTATCAGGCAATAGACATAATAACACCCGTTTACATTGCAATTGGCGTTGGCGGTCAAGCTAGAGAGCCAGACCAGGTTTTTCTTATACCTATGAAAGATATCAAATATAAAAGACTTTTCCGCTCTTTTTTGAAAAGATATCAGGTTTCTGCTGCCCATTGTGTAACCGAAAGAGAACTGTTAACTATATCACAAAAGCAGCACCTTTTATGCTGTCTCAGCTCCATGATAATGTAAATACGTTCATTTTTAAATACCACTCCCCCTCTTTTATATCTATTCCCACCCTGCCACCCGGTATCATCAGCGGCTTAACCCGTAAGGTTTTTGCCCCACCCCGCCCAAAATCCCTCTCTTATCTCCCTTTACCAAAGGGAGACGACCCATCGTTCAAGAAGTGTTGTCCCCCTTTGTAAAAGGGGGATTAAGGGGGGTTTACTCCCGGGCTAAGCTGTGGGTGACGCGAGGGCGGTCGGGTGGGAATAGATTTGCCACTACTTTTTTATCAGCAGCAGCGGCGTATTTCCCCCGAGAAAAACCTTTTGTGCGACACTGCCAAGAGAAAAAAGGTCGTTTTTATGCATCCCGCGAGTTGACATAGCCACGAGGTCGAAAGCGAATTCATCCGCAATGTCAATAATATCTTCCGCCACAGCACCATTACTGACCCTGTATTCCGCAGTGATACCGTCATCTTCAAGCTCACTACACACACTTTGCAGATAGGCTTCAACATCTGTCATATCAGTGTGATTTGTTTTCGGTACTACCTGGAGAAGCGTTAGCTCCATTTGGAGGCTGCGGGCAAGCTCCGTAATATAGGGAATTACTGCTTCGCTTATTATTGAGCCATCCAGCGGCACAAGAGCCTTCTTCAGTATGCGCTTCTCACGTACATCCGAATGAGACTCCTTAGCCCTGATGAGCATTACTGGCTGAAAGCTACTGGACCTGACCACTTTATCGGCAACGCTTCCCACAGTCCAGCGGCTAATACCAGACCGACCGTGGCTGGCCATGACAATCAATGGGAAACCACTCAAGAGAGTATATTCTGTAATCCCCTCGGCAGGATTGCCTGTCCGAGTTGACGTCTCCACTTTGATTTCTTCGCCCTTTCCATTTCCAACATACTTCCTGGCGTGGTATTGTGTGAGCTCCTCCATCTTCTTGATGTACCTGCAATGCTTCTCATAATCCGGGGACTCATCAGACTCGAGAACAGTCAGCAGTACGATAACGGAACCCGTCTTGGCGCCAAGTTCCTCTGCATAAGGCAGAGCTACCTCTGCCAGCCTGGAACCATCTAATGGCACAACTATTTTCTCGAACATCTACTCTACCTATATTAACCCGCAATTATTCTAAAGCAATTGACCGGTTAGCAGTAGCATGCCAATATCTAATTTAGCTGAGTATTTCCCCTCAGAGTTCGCAGTCCAATCTGTGCGAAAGCAGAAAAATAATCTTATAAATTATGCTAAAATTAGGTAAACAAACTCTGCCCATAGGAACTAAGAATGATTCCAGTCAAGCTGACCATGCGCAACTTCATGTGCTACCGGGACAATGTGCCGCCGCTGGACTTCAGCGGTATCCATCTCGCCTGCCTTTCCGGCGACAACGGCAACGGCAAATCAGCCCTGATTGACGCCATGACCTGGGCGCTGTGGGGAAAAGCCAGAACCAGCAGTGATGACGACTTGATACACGCCACCCAGACAGAGACAGAGGTAGAATTTGATTTCGCCGTGGAGCAGCAGCTATACCGCATCATACGAAAACGCTCCCGTCCCAAGAAGCGAGGCAGTTCAGGACAGCCCGTACTTGAACTTCAGATAAGCACCGGGGGCGGCTTCCACCCCATCACCGGTAACAGCATCGCCCAGACGCAGCAGAAGATTATTGACATCCTGCATATGGACTATGACACCTTCGTCAACAGTGCTTACTTACGTCAGGGGCATGCTGACGAGTTCACCCGGCAGGCTCCAGCCAAACGCAAGGAGGTATTGGGTAATATCCTCGGACTTTCCCTCTATGATGAACTTGAAGAGCAGGCTAAAGAACTGGCGAAACAGCAGGAAACGGAGAAGACACAACTGGAAAGCACCATCAGTGACATCAGTGATGAGCTTGCCCAGAAGCCAACCTACGAGGCTGAACTGGAACAGGCGCAGAGTGAACTCTCAGGTGTAGAAGAAACAACGCAGAAAAAAGAAGGCGGACTGAACGAGCTAAGACAAAAAAAGGAAACCCTGGAAAACAAGAAGGCGCAACTGGATGAGCTTGAGGCACGCATCAGCAATACAGTCAAAGACCTTGAGCTCTGGGATGAGCAGGTCAAACAGCTCCATTCCAGAATTAAAGAGTATGAAGAGGCAATCGGCAGACGCGCAATCATAGAAGAAGGCTATGCTCAGTTCATCCAGGCTAAGCAGATAAATGAGGAGCTTGAACAAAAATTCCGACAATCGTACAACCTGGAGAGACAAAGGGCACAACTGGACGCTAAAGTAAAGGAAGCGGGGCAAAGCCTGAACACGGAACACGCCGTAGTCCAGCGTGAAATCAGCAACCTTGAAGTCAGGGTGCAGAAACTGCCCGAACTCAAAAAACAGCTCAATCTGGCACAGATTCAATTACGCCAGATGGCGGAGACAGAAGCAACACTGCAACAGAAAGAACAGGCTAACCGGGAATTACAGGCCCAGGCAAACCATCTGGAATCTGAAAAAAAACGCCTGGAACGGGAAATCAGCGAGCTGGCGGAAAAGCTCGACCTTATATCATCCCAGACCGAAGCCAGGTGCCCGCTTTGCGAAACTGAGCTAACGCGGGAAGGGCTGGATCGCATTGCCGCCAACTATACCGCCGATAAGCATAGAAAAAACGATTTACTGAAGACAAATCAAGCTGAGCTGGCCCGGAAGCAAATAGAGCTTGAATCATCACGGAAAGAAAAAACTCAGCTTGAAGCAGTCCTGAACCAGGAGAAAACGAAGGCCCAGAGCCAGGCCAGCGTCCTGATTAAGGAGATTGCAGAAATCGATGAATCAGAAAAGCAGCTAACCGGGTTAAAAGAAAGATTAAACGATATTGAACAGCACCTGGCCAGGAAGGACTTTGCCGTTGCCGAACAGGAGGCTCTGGGAGCGATTGAAACCGAACTGGCCAGCCTCAGCTATGACTCTGGAAAGCACGAACAGACACGACAGCAACTGGGCCAATTGGAGATATACGAACGTGATGAGCGAAAGCTGGAGGAAGCGCAAAGGCTAGTCAATCAGGAAAAGGAGGCTGCCTCAAGAGCCGAAAAAGCTTCTCAGGGATTGCGAAACAGTCTGGGGCTTGATAATCAAAGACGGGAAGCCCTATCGGCAGAACTCACTCAACTCCCCCAATTGCTCAACGACTTAGCCATAGCCGAAGCCGAGTACCGGAACCTGACGGCACAACGAAGCCATGCTCAGGAAACAGTGGGACATGTGAAGGCAAGGATACAGCGCTGTGCCGAACTGGAAATCAAGAAAAAAGAGAAAGCAGACCAGATGGCTCAGGCTTCAAAAGAGGAAAATATTTACAGAGAACTGGCCAGAGCCTTCGGAAAGGGAGGAATACAAGCCCTGCTTATCGAACGGGCGCTTCCTGAAATTGAAGACGAGGCTAACCGGCTGCTCGGGCGCATGACCGACAACAGAATGCACGTAAAGTTTGAGACTCAGCGAGAAACCAGGAAGGGAAGCACGATTGAGACCCTGGATATTAATATCGCTGATGAACTGGGCACCAGGAACTACGAAATGTTCAGCGGCGGTGAAGCCTTCCGCATTGACTTCGCCATTCGCATCGCCCTGTCCAGACTGCTGGCCAGGCGAGCCGGGGCGCCACTGCCCACCCTGATTATTGACGAGGGCTTTGGCACTCAGGACAGCACCGGCATCGAGAAACTTAAAGAAGCGATAAACTCCATTCAGGAAGATTTTGACAAGATACTGGTCATCACCCACTTAGAGGAACTGAAAGATGCCTTCCCCACCCGTATTGATGTTATCAAAACTGCCGAAGGCTCAACAATCTCATTAAGCTAACCACCTATAGCCCCAGTTGCGGGGCAATCCCCCGCATCGCCTCCACCCCGATGGCGATGAACTCATCCAGCTCAAGCCCGATGTCAGTGCATTTTAATATTTGCTCACGGCTGGCGCCGGCAGCGAAGCTCTTTTCCTTAAACCTTTTCTTTACCGATTGAGCCTCAAGACCCGCCAGCTTCTTATCGGGGCGAACCAGCACCGCTGCCGTGATTAAGCCCGTTAACGGGTCGGCACAAAAAAGCGCCTTCTCCATAGTCGTCTCCGGGATAATACCGTGCGTCTCGTTATGACAAAGGATAGCATTTGCCACCACCTCGCTGGCTCCCAGGTCCCTGGCCAGATCAGCCCCCAGCTTACTGTGACTGCTCATATCGCCATCAGTAAGCTCAACATCAATATCATGAAGCAGCCCGGCTAGCCCCCATTCCGCTTCATCTCCACCCAGACGCACCGCCAGGGCACACATAATAGCCTCAGTGGCTAACATATGCTTCACCAGATTTTCGTTCTCCACATTTTCTTTAATTGACTCAAGCGCTTCCTTACGGTTCATTGGTTACTCCCTCCTTCACTTCGGAGCGGTCTCAGGAGCAGTGCCATCATAAAGGCAATAGCTGTCATGATAGCACAGATTATAAAAGCCAGGCTGTAACTACCAGTCACATCAAATATATAGCCAGCTATAGCAGGACTAAAGGCAGCACCAATTCCACCCAAAAAAACGACCGAGGCGAAGAGTACGCCGTGAGAACGCCGAATAGCTCGGCTATTACAGGCGAGAATAATACCTGCAACCCACCAGCGGCAAAGCCTGCAAAACCAGCAAACAGGTAGAGCACCCATATCTCTTCACTCAGTATTATAAGGAGAAAAGCCACCGTCATCAAGGTAAAACTGAGAATGAGAGCCGATTTAGCGCCAAACTTATCCGCCGACATGCCCATTACATTAAGGCCGACAATAAGAAGTGCCCCCAAAATAGCCAGAAGATTAGCCGGCTTGTTATCGGGGGGAAAACCATCGTACCCACACCCATGCCCGAAAAAACAAGACCCAGAAGCGAAGGTATTGATTGAGCAATGGAGAAAAGAGTACAATTAGGTAAGTCCTCATAGCTCATTAGGTTACCGACCACCCGCTCCTGAAGCTAGAATACCGGTAACTCTAACTTAAGAAGTTCCTTTATGGAGGCAAGCCAAAGACACCTGAGATTCACACTATAGTGCTGGATACCGGTCAGATATGGAAAGCTGACTTCTAAATTAGCCGTTTGCCTGACCCGAAAGTTATTAGTATGTTAGAATGCGGGTGAATATGCAGGACCATATTTTCAGTGCGCTGGCTAGTATTGTGGGTGAAGACTATGCTTCAAACCGCCCGGAGGAGCTTTACCTCTACTCCCGTGACTCAGGGGCGCGTGAACCTCGCAGAGCCGACTACGTTGTCATGCCGAAAACGGTTGAAGAGGTACAAA
>Ga0180432_10005412_pt1 | contig 17000 bp, 15 predicted proteins | sample SS_ome_10_FD_132414 | JGI IMG/M metagenome (GOLD analysis project Ga0180432, IMG submission 132414) | Hypersaline lake sediment archaeal communities from the Salton Sea, California, USA - SS_1_MS_2 metaG | ecosystem: Environmental > Aquatic > Non-marine Saline and Alkaline > Hypersaline >...
ATTAACCGGATGAACCAAAAAATTGCACCAGGGCGGGCCAACATTCCAATTGGGGTGAAGCCCCTATGTTCCTACAGCGTATGTAAACTTTTACCCAATACCGAAAAGTGATTTCTCAAGGAGGGATGGTATTTTTTTACACACAAAATTTTCTGGTGCTTACATTATTATTTAACTTATTGAAACCATTCATAAATCATGTCGCTTTGATTTCAATGAAATTTGGTATGGTATTTGCTGAAAGAAATGAACCAAACACAGTTTCCTGCAAAGTGAAAAAGAACGATGAAGGAGATAATCATGGAGAGTGTAGGAATAGACATTGGAACCCCCAAACCAAGAAATCATATCATTCAAAGCTTCAGCGAAAACCCCGCATTTAAAGGAACTATATTTTCCGATAAAGGCAAGGCTTCGGATAATCGCCAAGCACCAGACATGCCGCTTTTAGGAAAAAAACACGGGGCACCCTCGAAGCTCTATATAACGGATGGGCCTGCAAAAAGTAAGACATTTGACCTCAAAGAAAAGACCCTGTTTATCGGCAGGTCAAGGCGGAGTGATATCCAGATTAAAGATATCATGGTGTCGAGAAAGCATCTTAAGATTTTCAGGGTAGGGGAGACCCTCTTTATCGAGGACCTAATGAGCACCAATGGCACTCAATTTAACGGCGAAATGATACCATCAGGAGAGGCCTTTGAGGTGGGTCAAGGAGATACCGTCTCATTGGGAAATACGGTGATCCGGTTTGGTGAAATTCCCGCACCCGAGTCTTCTGACACTGACACCTCGGGTTCAAAGCACAATCTGATAAATGAAAGACGGACAGCATCGGGAAAAAAATTGGCGTTAGACAAGATAACAGGAATGTTCGACCAATCGCTGAATATTGATGGCATGCTTGAAAAACTTCTGGGACATATCTTCGATACGCTCCCGAGAATTGACAGGGCGTCAATTCTTTCATTTAATAACAAAAAGGGCCAAGTAGAAGAGGTTATTTGTAAAACAAGAAAAGAGACTGGCAATGAAACGTTTCGTTACAACTTTGGTTTGTTGGGGCGGCTTATAAAGAATGGAAAACCGGTTAAAGTATCTGATACAACCTATGAGACCCAAGTCGATCTCATCGGGGATATGGACCCGGAACAGACGAGCTCCACTCTGTATGTTCCCATTATGATTAATGCAAAGGTGCGTGGGGCCATGTATCTAAATTCGTCACCGGGGCCTTTCGAGGGATTCCGAAAAGATGATCTTACACTGTTAGACAGCCTGAGTGGCTTAATAGGGGTTGCCATCGGAAATTCAACGCATACTGCAAATTGAATCCATTTTATATTGATATTAAAATTGACGGTTTCGTAAAAAGTTCAAATTTAAGGCATGTCCCGATAAATCGGGATAATCATGATGCATACTTTATCGTACGTTGAATGATTACGAAATGCAGCACAACGCAGAAATTGGGCTTTTTACGAGACCGTCAAAATTGAAATGTCAGGGCTAACCCTATCCGACCCTTCTCTGCGGTAAAAAGGCTGAGATCAAGCTTGTCTTGAAGACTTTCCCTGAAATCGTTTTGCACGGTTCGGTTATGCTTGTGGGCGGCGTTAACCGCGCTATAAATGTTTCCGGTGTAAAACCCAAGTTCCACAAAGGCGAGGATTCCGCCCAATACATCCTGATCGTTATGAAAAGCCTGCACGGCTGCCCATAGTATAAGTCCATTCACTAAAAATGATACCGTTGCATCCCTGTATCGGGAAACATAGGCGTGCCCGAGCCCCGGGATAATAGCCAGGGTCCCGGCATAGGCTGGATTTTTTTCGGGTAATTCCTCCCCCTTAAGGCTTTGGGCTGCGAGTTCCCGGGAGTTTTCATAGAGCAGGCTGTCCTTTTCAACTGTCTTAAAAACCGCCGATGCCTCTCTCCATTTATTTTTCTGCATCCGGGTCCACCCAAGCCGGTAGAGAGCGGCGTTTTTCAAATCCGAATTTGAATGCTTTTCGATAACCTGCACAAAATAATACTCGGCCTCTTTTGAAATGCCCTGCTGATAATAGGACTCACCCACCAGAAAAACGGCCTTTGCAGAGAGGGGACCATCCGGTTCAGATGTAATGAACGGGTAGAAGATCTCCCTGGCTTCTTCATAGCGGCGATCGTTTAGATAGCACATCCCAATGAGAAGGCGAGCCCTTGGCACCCGGGAGTCGCCCGAAAAGAAATGGATAAATCTCTCAAATTCCACAATGGCCCGTGTGTAATCCCCATCATTCATAATACTGCGTGTGAAGTCAAAGTGCTCATCGCTATTGATGATGATGTGATCTGATAAGACGGGAGATACGCTCAACAAAAAAAGGCCGGTTACTGCGGCAAAAAACAATAAAGTATTAATAATAATTTTTCCCATTTTCTCGAAGCCCAACAAAACGCTAATGAAATAGAGTGAATAAGTCAAGATGTTAAAAACTATCAATATATAGACCGAATGCCACGTGTACCATCTTTTTGGCAATTATACCGAATTATATAAATGGCTATGGTCAGAATATCACTATAACAACCACAATGACATGAGTCTTTGAAAATGACTCTTCAAGATCAACACAAAGCACTCGTTTTCTTCCACTTGGAAAAGCACGCCTCCGGCAACACCCTTGCCCATGGGGGCGGAGAGGTGATTTTGAAAAATGATGCAATGATGCACTGAATAACAGGTCCAAAACGCGGGTGTATGAACACCTTATGGGTCCTCTCTATTGACAGGCATCACCAGTGTTGTTAATATAACAACAATACTCAGGCTGAAAAAACCATTTTTTTAAATAAGTTATAGAATGACCTCACAATTTTTTATAGCACAATCTCACAAATTTTTTAAAAATTTTCCCATAGTGTGAACTATGCCCGTCTATGAATATACGGCCCTTGACGGAGCCGGCAAGAATGTGAGCGGTATTATTGATGCCGACAGCGCAGTAGCGGCTCGTCAGAAGCTGAGGGGATCCGGAATTTTTCCAGTCCAGGTCAAAACGACATCTTCCAGGCCCAAAGACGTGCCGTCCCGTTCAGTCACTATCACCCATATTTTTCAGCGGGTTAAGCCGGGAGAACTTTCTGCTACGACACGTCAACTGTCGATCCTGCTGGGAGCCGGGGTAACACTCGTGGCATCTCTGGACGCGCTGATAGCCCAGATTGCCAATCCGCTGCTGAAAAAAGTTATGGCCCAGGTGAAGGAAGATGTTAATGAAGGAAGGAGCCTTGCATTTTCCCTATCCCAGCACCCCAAGATATTTTCGCAAATTTACATCAATATGGTGCGGGCGGGTGAAGCCTCCGGCTCTCTTGATCTTGTTCTGGATCGTCTGGCGGAATTCAGTGAACACCAGGATGCATTGCGAGGTCGCTTCAGGGCAGCCCTGGCCTATCCGGTTTTTATGTTTTTTATTGGAAGCATCATCCTTTTCTTCCTGGTTACGTTCATCGTCCCCAATATCACCAAGATTTTCAGCGATATGCATCAGACACTCCCGCTTCCGTCTCTGGTGCTGATTGGTGTCAGTAATTTTCTCAAGTCCTTCTGGTGGCTTGTCCTGCTTGCCCTAATTGGGTGTGTTGTATTGATAAAAAAGTTGATCAAAACCCCAAAGGGCAACCATATATGGGACGAAATCAAGCTTCGTATCCCTGTTATCGGGGCCATATACCTGAAAATGGCCATGGCACGATTTGGAAGGACACTCGGCAGCCTGCTTCGAAGTGGCGTCCCTCCCCTGTCGGCTCTTGAAATTGTCCGCAACATTGTCAATAATACGCTGATTGCTGAGGCCATTGATCATGCGATGGAAGAAGTAGAAGCGGGCGCGAGTCTGGCCACATCCCTTGCTCAAAGCCGCTGGTTTCCCCCCATTGTCATACAAATGATATCTGTGGGTGAGCAGAGCGGGGAACTGGAGAATATGCTCGACAAGGTCGCTGACGTCTATGAGAGGGAGACAGAATCTAAGATCATGGCTATGACCTCAATGCTGGAACCGGTCATGATTTTGGTGATGGGGGTGGTCGTGGGATTTATTGTGATCTCTATCCTACTTCCAATATTTGAAATGAACCAGATGATCCGTTAAATAAAAAGAGTGCCTAAAGTGCCTAAAATGATCTAAAGTGACTAGAGTAAAATAGGATGTTTGAGATTTTAAAAGACCGTCAAAAACAGACCCCCTCCACTGGGGCGGTAACTTGAGTAAAAGGAGTATCTCATGAGATATGGATCTATGAATCAGCGTGGCTTTACACTGATCGAACTTATGGTGGTTATTGTCATTTTAGGTATTTTAGCCGGACTCATCATTCCCAGGATCATGGGGAGACCTGAAGAGGCCAGGCGGATGAAGGCCAGGGTACAGATTGAGAGTATTGAGACGGCTCTAAAGCTGTATAAATTGGACAATGGATCGTATCCAACCACTGAGCAGGGCCTTCAAGCCCTTGTGGAGGCACCCACAGTCGGCCAGCTTCCCAAGGCCTGGCGAGAGGGGGGATACCTGGAAAAAGGAAAAGTGCCAAAGGATCCATGGGACAATGAGTTTATCTATCTTTCACCCGGAGTGAATAGTGATTTTGACCTGATTTCATATGGCGCTGACGGAGAGCCTGGGGGGGAAGACATCAACAAGGATATTAATAACTGGGAAGTGGAGTAATGCTTTTTAGAAAACAGCGTCATCGTGAGTCGTGAATGGAGAAGTGATGAGAATCGACCGTGAACCCTGAATCTGTAAACACTTTCGAAAAGATCTTGTCCAGGGACAAAAAAGGCTACACATTTATTGAGCTTACGGTGGTGGTTTTATTGATCGGGCTGATGATGGCGGTCACACTCCCGCGATTTCGATATGCTTTACTGACCGACAATCTCAAGACGGCGACCCGCAGGTTGGTTGGGATCATTAAAACCATGAGGATAGAGGCGGTCAGGGAGCAGCAGGGGTTTGTTCTCTATTTTGATCTCGAGTCCAATCGATTCTGGCATGAATCGTCTGCAATGACCGAAGAAGAAAGGCTCCTATCACGCGAAAAGGCGTCTTCTCTTCCCAGTGGGGTACGGTTTCTTGACCTATGGCTCAAGGGTAAGGGGAAAAAAGTATCAGGGGAGGCCGCTATCCGGTTCAACAAGAAAGGATATGTTCAACAATCCGTTATCCATCTGGCCTCAGAAGACGGCAGGAAGTTCACCCTTGTGTTGAGCCCCTTTTTGGGAAGGGTCCAGGTTCTAAAAAAATATGTGGAATTTGAGGATGTTTGATCTATAAGTACGCTGCAATGACGAAAGATGACGCGTACCGCCCGCTGAACTCAAGCGGGAGACTTTTTACGAAGCTTTCACAGTTCAAATGACAAAATCCAAATGTCAAATCAAATCCAAAACCCCCATGTCAAAAAATCCATTGACCCCATCACGCCAGTACGCCAGCATACCAGGATAAACAACGGACTATGGGAAATTGATAGTCCAATTGATAAACAAACACAATTTATAGCCGTGCACAGAAAAAGTTCCTCGGACCACAGGGTAAATAACGCCCGTATAAAACAGCGTGAATCATCCGGTTTTACACTGCTTGAAGTGATGGTCGCCATGGCCATCATTGCCATTGCCCTCACAGCTGTGCTTGGATCACAGTCTCAAGGGGTCTCGCTGGCAAGTGAAGCAAAATTCAATACAACAGCACCCCTTCTGGCCCAGAGCAAAATTGCCGAAATCGAGATGACTGAAGCGGTCGATCTTTCCGGCAATTCGGGCGATTTCGGAGAGGACTTTCCGGGCTATACATGGGAGTTCAGCGTGGAAGACGTCGTATTTGAAAAACCCGAAAATGCCTCAGACCTTCTCAAACGAATAGACCTGAAGGTTTCCTGGGGCGATGAAGAGCAATATCAATACCGTCTTAGACTGTACCGATTTTTCCCAAAATCGAATGAATAACCATGAATCCATTAAACCAAAAGAGCTCAATAGGCGGGAACGGATTTACCCTATTGGAAATCCTGATCGCCATGTTCATTTTTGCCGTGGTTCTGACGACGATTTTTACGTCTTACACCGGAACCTTTAGAATCATCGAAGAGACCGAATCTCAGGCAGATATTTATGCAATGGCCAGAGCGGTAATGATTCGGGTACAGGAAGATCTGGAGTCCATCCATTTCAAAGAGACAGGCGCCTCAAAAACTGGCGGAAACTCCCTCGAACGGGCCATATTTTTGGGGGAGAGCAAAGACATCAATGGCAGGGATGCGGATACCCTCCGTTTCCTTTCAAGGGCGCATCTCATCTTCGATGATGAAAATGAAAATCCCGGGACAGCAGAGATAAGTTACTATGTGAGTGAGAATGAAACAGAAGAAAACCTGACTCTCTACCGGTCGGACCGGCCGGAACTTGAGGCACCGCAAGAGGAAGGAACGGGTGGGTTGATTCTTTGCGATGGTCTTTTGTCAGTAAATATCACATATCATGATGCGGATGGGGAAATACACGAAACCTGGGATTCTTCAGAGGATGCGTTTAAGCATACATTGCCGAAAATGGTCTCTATTTTGCTGGAATTTGAAAACACTAAAAATGCTGAAAAACCGCATAAATTCATGACGCGTGTTGCCCTTCCCATGGCCAGAGAAAAAGATGAATAGGCGTATTAAGGATGACAGCGGCTTTGCCCTGATCCTCACCATTCTCATCATCAGCCTGATTGTAGCTATAACGCTTCAGTTCAATACCGCCATGAGGGATGACCTGGTTGATGCGGCCAGTCTGAAAGAGGGCATTGAACTTGCATGTATCGCAAAATCAGGATTTAGTTATGCCTGTGCCGTGCTCTCTGAGGACGACCCGGCCGTTGATTCCTTTCATGAAGACTGGGCAGATAAAGAGTTGCTGTCTTCTAATTCTGCTACCCTGTTTGGAAATGGCCGTTTTGTGGTACGGATCATTGAACAATCTGGAAAAATACCCGTCAATCGGATTGTGGAGGGGGAAAAATTTGAAGCACTTTTAACGAGATTTTTGAACCTGGAAGAGTTCGGTCTTGGGTCTGAAGATGCCGGTAATCTTGTGGATGCCATCAAAGACTGGATCGATCCAGACGACGAGATAACCAAGTTTGGTGCAGAAAACGGGTATTATCAATCCCTTGACAGGCCTTATGCGTGCAGGAACGCCCCCCTGGATTCCGTTGAAGAATTGCTGCTTGTGAAAGGCATGACAAAAGAGTTGTTTTACGGCACCGGGGAAAAGCCTGGTATTTCAGGCTACTTAACGGTGTGCGGGAATGGCAAAATCAACATCAATACGGCAGATCCACTGGTCTTGAGGTCACTTTCGGATCAGATTGACCAGGAGATGGTAGAAGATATGCTGGTATATCGGGAAGATGAAAAAAATGATCTGACCGATCCCGCATGGTACAAAAATGTACCGGGTATGAGCCATGTCAGCATGAATGATTTACAGACCACGTCAAGCACCTGTTTTATGATAGAATCGGAGGGTCTCAAAGAAAATATGCGTAAAAGAGTCACGGGTACGGTAGAACGGAAAGACAGTAAGGTAAAGATCCTGGCGTGGAAAATAGAGTAGTGCCCGAATGGCCCAATTTTTTTTGCATTTGTTCTGATAAAATTATATAATTTATATTAATTGGTTAGCATATGAGCGGGTAACGGGTTTTGAGATCCTGCGATAGGTCGTAGAAATGCCGGAAAAGATATTAGGCCTTGACATAAGCCATGATGCCATCACTGCCGTTCAGGTGGAAGGCGGTTTGAAGGGATATCAGATTTTGGCCTGTACACGCATCGCTGTTAAAGGCGATGAAGGCCTGGATAATGCCCTGACAGAACTGTTTGACCAGCAGGATTTCAGGAGTGACGTCTACCTGGCGTCAATTCCCAGCGAACATGTGTCGTTTCGAAATCTTCGGATGCCTTTTAAAGATACGAAAAAAATCAGGCAAACCCTGCCTTTTGAAGTCGAGACGATGGTTCCGTTCCCAATCGATGATCTGGTGATCGATTTTACCATCCATGAACGATCGGAGCGGAGCGATATTCTGGCTGTTTCAGTCAGAAAGGCACTTATTTCGGGGTATCTGGAACATTTACAGTCCCACAGCATTGACCCTGATGTTTTGGATATCAGATGTGTCCCCACGGTCTCCTTGCTGTTAAAACAGGAAGAGACACCTGACAATGGGCTTTTCCTGGATTTAGGGGAGAGGCAAAGCACCATGGTCCTTTTCCTTAAAAGGCGTGTGGCATCCATTCGATCATTTTCCCTTAATGCCCCGACTTTCGGCAGCACCACACGGGGGGATCACACTGAAACCCCGACACGAAAGCAAGCGGAATCCTGGTTTGAGTCGTTTTGCACCATGGTCCAAAATACAATCCATTCCATAGGATGTCAGAATGATAGGGACATACAACTTGAAACAGTCTTTTTCACCGGTGTCGGCGCTCTTTACGGTGAGACAGCAGAGTGGCTGACGAGATTTCTTGGTGTACCGGCGAAAGAGATTGATCTGAGCAAAGATAGAAAAATTAATATGGGAGAAAGTGTTGTTAGGGCGTGGGATCCAGTCCTCATGGACAACGCCCTTGCACTTTCGCTCCGGAATGGGAAGCAGGGACAGGGTTTCAATTTCAGAAAAGATGAGTTTGCCATAAAGAAACGCGGTTTCTGGCTCCAAAAGGAGTTCCGGCGAGCCATGGTCTTTATTGGGGTCATCCTCTGTCTTCTCATGGTTGACATTGGTGTGGACTACCATTTTCTGAGAGAAAGATACAAGATGCTGGATCAAAGGGTCACAGAGGTGTTCAGCCAGACATTTCCGGACGTGAAAAGAATTGTGGATCCGCTGCAGCAGATGCGGGTGAAAGTCAATGAAGTGAAGACATCGGCTATCTCGATCCCGGGCACAAATTCAACTAACAAGGTGCTTGACCTGTTGAAGGATATTTCAGATCGTATTCCAAAGTCACTGGATATCAAGGTGAGCCGAATGGTCATAGATCAGGAAACAGTGCGCGTCAGCGGTAAGACGGACACATTTAACACAGTCGATAGTATTAAAAGCGGCTTGGAGTCCTCCAGATATTTTAGCGGTGTAACCATCAGTTCTGCGAATCTTGACCGAACAGGTAAGCGGGTTCAGTTTGAGATAAAATTGCAACGGAAAAAATAAATGATGATGAAACTCGCAAAACGAGAAAAATACCTGGTTTCGCTCGCTGCCATTGCTATTGCCCTCTTTCTAATATTTCAGTTTCTCATTTTTCCCTTTTTTGAGGAAAGAAAAAGGATTCAGAGAGGCATCCGGGCAAGGGAGGAGGGCCTAAAGGAAATGGTGAGACTGAGGGCTGAATACCAGATTCACAAGAAAGGGTTTCAAGGCATAAAGCAGATCCTTGCCAGGCGGGAAAAAGGATTTACGCTTTTTTCTTTTCTTGAAAAAACCGCTGGTGAAGCCGAACTTAAAGGGCATATCAAATATATGAAACCATCCGATTCAAAGGGCACAGGGCCTTATAAAGAGTCGATGGTTGAGATGAAATTAGAGGGAATTACGCTGAATCAGTTGGTTGGGTACCTGTATCGCATTGAATCGCCGGAGAATATCGTGAGTTTAAAACGGATTTCAATTCAAGAAAACAAAAAAGAATCGGGGTATTTGGACACCATTTTGCAAGTGTTGACCTTTCAGTAGATGGAAAATGATTCGTTCTATAACCAAACATAAAAAGTGTCTCGGCTATATCCTATACGGGATACTGTTAATGATCGTGCTTCTGTATTACCGTTTCCCATCAGATGCTGTTGGAGATTATCTGAAATCAACAGCAGATGAGATAAATTCAAGTTACACGGTTTGGATTGGAAACGTACGGCCTTTATTCCCATTTGGTGTGAAGTTACTCAGGACCCGGGTCTCTTTAAGAGAAAATCCTGATACAAATCTCTTGATAGCAGAGAGCCTTCTGATCAAGCCCCGGCTGTGGTCATTCCTGAAAGGAGAATCAAAATACGGGTTTGACTGCTTTGCCTATGGCGGAGATATAAAGGGCACTGTTCATTTTTCTGACGATGGCGGGGAGGCCACTGAGGGTCCCTTTACGACATCACTGGAACTGAGAGATTTACGCATCAATGATTACGAATATCTTTTTACACTGATTGGCCGGAATGTGAAAGGGATCCTTGGAGGCAATATTACCTACAGCGGGCAGAACGGTTTATTGATCAATGGCACAGGAGAAGCCAGCCTGAGAATATCAGATGGCTCGGTGGAACTTCTGCAGCCCATATTCAGTTTGAAGTCTGTGCGTTTTGATGACCTCTGGATCAAAATGATTCTTGAAAAGACAAAAATAAAACTGACCCGTGTTGAAATGGGGGGGAAAGAGATAAAGGGAACCTTATCGGGGACTATCGGTTTGAAGCAAAGTTTTTCCAAGAGTAGGCTTGCACTAAGGGGGAGTATTGAACCATTGGCAGGTTTTTTTAAAAGCGAAAACGGGGCCCCTCGCATGATGACGCTTTTCAAGCGGCGTCTGAGAAAGGGAAAACTCTCTTTTGTCGTTCGGGGTACACCTGCAGATCCGAAAATCAGATTTATATAAAGTATATGACAAAGTTATTTTACACGATTCTAAACCTTGTTGCCTTGTCTCTGGTTGTTTATATTGGGGTGGACACCTTTTACAGGGTCGTCTCGTCCAAACTAAAAGGGGTCGATACCAAAGAGATCGTCATGAAACAACCCCCGAATGCCGAACAGAGGAAGAGGCCCCCTTTGAGTAGTTTTCAGGTAATCACCGAACGAAATCTTTTTGGTTCCCAGGATAAGGCGTCTGAAGAAGTTAAAGAAGAAGAAATTGAAGCCCTTGAACCCACATCCCTTAAGATTGCCCTTTTGGGTACGGTCACGGGTAGTGAGGAGAACGCCTTTGCTGTTATAGAGGAAACAGATAAAAGAAAGCAGGGGTTGTATAAAATTGGAGACAGTGTGAAGAATGCCACTGTTAAGACGATTCTGAGAGAGAAGGTTGTGCTCAGGGTGGGGACAAAAGATGAAATACTGACGATGGAGGAATCCGCCGCTACGAGAAGAGATAAAGGACGAGGACCCTCAAAACCCACTGCGCGAGGAAGCACCATAACGGTCAGCCGTAAGGATATACAGAGCTCATTGGAGGATATTAATAAACTCATGTCTCAAGTCCGCATTCGCCCTCACTTTAAAGATGGCGAATCCGATGGATTATCCGTATCACGGATTAAAGGGGGATCTATTTTTTCAAAACTGGGGCTCAGGAACGGGGATATTGTCCAGAAGATCAACGGGGAATCCATCAATAGTCCAGATGAAGTGCTGGCGTTGTATGAAAAACTGAAATCAGGTTCTGAAGTGTCATTAGAAGTGACCCGACGAGGTGAACCCAAGACCATGAATTACAGGTTCAGGTAAGGCTGTGTATACGTCATTTTTTGGTTTTAAAGAAAAACCATTTAATCTAACCCCCGATGCAAGATACCTCTTTCTGAGTCCCCATCATAAAGAGGCACTCGACCACCTGCTATACGGGATTAATGAAAGGAAGGGATTTATTGCCATCACCGGAGGAGTCGGCACAGGAAAAACAACCCTCTGCCGTACGCTTCTCAGCCATCTGGACACATCGACAAAGAGCGCTTTGATATTCAATTCATTTATCTCCGACAATGAACTCCTGAAAACCGTACTTCATGAATTTGGCATTGAGATGGACCAGGAGATCGAGAGTAAAAAGAACAATATCGATGTACTTAATCAATTTTTGCTTAATAACTTCAGTCAGGGTGGCAATGCGGTGCTTTTGATTGATGAGGCTCAAAATCTATCGCATACAGTGCTTGAGCAGATACGAATGCTGTCAAATCTGGAAACGGAAAAGGAAAAGTTGATCCGGATTGTCTTGGTGGGACAGTACGAACTGGCAGAACTTCTTGCCACACCCTCTCTAAGACAACTCAATGAACGCATTACGGTTCGTTATGATCTGAGGCCTTTGAAATTTGAGGACATAAAGGGCTATGTGGAGCATCGGCTGGTGGTGGCAGGCGGTCGTGGAAATGTCAGGTTTACAAATGGCGCATACCGGAAAATTTTTAAATACTCTCATGGGAACCCAAGACGGATCAACGCGGTCTGTGATAGAGGGCTTCTTATAGCCTATGCCGAGGAAGCATTTATCATTTCAAAAGGTATGGTTGGGAAAGCTATCAAAGACTTCAGTGGGAATGTGACCATGGATCATTCTGTGTTGGGTTGGCACAGGAAGCGGATTGAGTCCACCCCTGTTATGATCCTTATATTCGTCTTGTTCATTATCATTGCGGGACTCGTCGGATGGAACCTCAGGGGCCAGATTGCAGCCGTCTTTTCAGGCAGGGAAAAGATCCCCTTGGTGAGAGCAGAATATGACACCTCTGTGTCTCCTGAACCCATCGTAAATTCACACAATTTGTTTCTTGATGAAAAGACGAGTCTTGCGGGTCTTTTTGACCGTTCTAACATTAGACTGGAAGCGGATGACAACCTGGGTCTTTTTTCCTTTGATGTGGCCCCTGAATATTACGTGATGTTAAAAAAGCCGTTTCGGATACACCTGTCCGCCCCTCTGTCTTCATCCCTGACGTCCCCAAGCTATCTTCTCATACACAGAATAAAGGACGATGGTGCCATTGCCGTTGACGCTGAGGGCAAGGAACAGGTCATTGTCAGGGATTTTATCCTCAGGCATTGGGGCGGGAAGATTTCATGGGTCTATCCCTATAAAAACAAGGATATCCGTTTGATAAAGGGAACGAGGGTCTCTGATGTGTTAGAGATTCAAAAAATACTGAACAATATTGGGTACCTGGTGGACCTAACGGGTGTTTATGATGAAGCAACAATTAATGGGGTAACAAAATTTCAGGCGGATTTCGGATTGATGGCCGATGGGGTTGTCGGGCTTCGGACAAGGGCCTTATTGTATCAGATGGTGAATTGATATGAGTTACATCCATGAGGCCCTGAACAAGGCGCAGAAGGAAAGAGAAGCGCATCATGGAGACTATAGTGGACTTCTTCCTCATGGCAGGACAAAGAAAAGTGGTTTTTTTCAAAGGCCGGTTTTATGGGCCTCAGTAGCGATTTTTATTGTTTTTCTTGCTTTCGCATATTATTCGTGGTTGGATTCAAGAGGGTCACACGCTCTTGTAACCTCTGAACATAAGTACAAAATGCCAGCAGAAACCTCGGCGAAAGCCCCTGTTTTAGATGCAAAAAAATATTTTGACAGGGGCAGGGGGTTCTATAAAAAAGGCCGGTTGCAGGATGCCAAGCGGTTATATGGAGAGGCACTCAAGATAGACCCGGGGTATGTGGATGCATTGAACAACCTTGCAGTGATATATATGCATGAGAAAAACTTTTCTGCAGCCCAGAGAAGCCTTGAAAAGGCGATTCGACTAAAACCGTCGGTTGTTGATCCCTATTATAACCTGGCATGTGTTTTTGCAATCAGGGGCGATTTGCCTAAAAGCCTATCGCATCTCAAAAAGGCCGTTTCCATTGACCCGTCCGTTCGACAATGGGCTCGAAATGATGCTGACTTTAATCATGTTCGGGGAAACCCTGGATTTAAGGACATCATTGGAAAATGAAATAAACTGCAGATGAAGGAAAAGATGAACTGGGATAAATTGAGATTTAAAATGACTAAATTACTTTGTTATTTGCTTTGTGTGGGCATTTGGGGATTTCTGGGTCCCCCGATTGTAATGGGTGCCCGTGTCACTGGGGAGGATGGTGTCACGACGACCAGTTCAGAAACAGAAACACGGACGCCGAGACCGCCTCAACCCCCGCCTCGTGAAAAACCCGTCACCCAGAAAAGACCTGTCCAGTCTGAGGAGAAGAGTATCAATAAACAGGGTGTTCCCAAGGATAACAAAACCGCAAAAAAATCAACTCCCGACAAACCTTATGTAACGATCGATTTTGACAATGTGGACATTGCTATATTTATCAAGTTTATCAGCGAACTGACGGGCAAGAATTTTGTTATCGATAAGGCCGTTAGGGGAAATGTGACGATTATTTCTCCCACCAAAATTTCGGTAAAAGAAGCCTACAGGGTTTTTGAGTCTGTGTTGGAGGTCCACGGTTATACAACAGTTCCTGCCGGAAGGGTCACAAAGATTGTACCGGCGGTCCAGGCAAGATCCAAAGACATTGAAACGAGGCTTCGTTTGGAAGCCATTAGCCCTGAAGACAAGGTGGTGACACAGGTCATACCGCTCAAGTATGCGGATCCCAACGAGTTGAAAAAGCTTTTCGCGCCCCTGATATCCAAGAGTAGCGTGATTGTTTCATACCCCCCCACTGGAATGTTACTCATCACTGACGTGCTCTCCAATATCAAACGTCTGCTCCGTATTGTAGATGCCATAGACGTGGAAGGGATTGGTGAAGAGATATCCATTGTCCCACTTGAACATGCAATGGCTACCGTGATGGCGAAATCATTGGCGGCTCTGTTTCAAAAGAAGACCACCAGGGTTAGGAAAGGTGCCACCCCGGTGTCTGATATCAAGATTGTACCCGATGAAAGAACCAATGTTCTGATCGTATTAGCATCTGAATATGATACCCTGAAGATCAAACAGCTGATAAAATTGCTGGATCGGGAGACTCCCCCCGGAGAGGGAGATATTCACGTTTATTATCTTGAGAATGCCAATGCCGAAGAGCTCGTAAAGGTCTTAATGGCCATCCCATCAAAACAAGAAAAGGTGGCAAAAACAGGAAAGGCACCGGTTGTGTCCAAAGAAGTCCAGATCGTTGCGGACAAGGCGACAAATTCACTGATCATTACAGCAAATAAAGATGACTACCTAGTCCTGGAAGACGTGATCAAGAAATTAGATATTGTGCGAAAAATGGTATACATTGAAGCCCTTCTTATGGAAGTGGATGCCCGGAAGGCATACGACCTGGGGATGCAATGGTTTATCGGGGATGAAGAGATCGGGACGCGTGACGGGAAGAAAATTGCGGCCTTTGCGGGTTCAACACCAGCTCAGAATCTTTTTCCATCCGTTGATACCGCGACCTCGACAGGGGTGCTTCCAGCCGGGCTTTCCCTGGGGGTTTTGGGAGAGGCCATCACGATTGCAGGGATTGACTTCCCAAATATTGGGGCTGTCGTAAAGGCCTTTCAGGGCGATTCTGACGTGCATCTCCTCCAAACGCCCCAGCTTATGACCATTGATAACGAAGAAGCGGAGATCCAGATTGTAAAAAATCTCCCATTTCTGACCCGGCAGGAGACAACAGATGCAAACCTTAATTACAGTAATTACGAGTACAAAGACGTGGGGGTCACCCTGAATATCGTGCCGCAAATTAACCAGGAGAGATTTGTCCGTTTGAAAATTTCCCAGGAGACGGCCCAGGTAGTTGAAGCTGAATCCGTAATCGGCCTTCCCACCACACTGAAAAGGGTGGCTAAGACCACGGTGTCCGTAAAAGACGGCCACACCGTGGTTATTGGCGGTTTGATCGATCAGGCATTCAATGAAAGCAGTTCAAGTGTGCCTTGTCTTGGAGATATCCCCGGTCTTGGATGGCTTTTCAGGGCGACTTCGAGGAGCGAAGATAAAACCAATCTTTTCGTTTTCATAACGCCCCATATCATTGAAACCCCAGACGAGGCAAAAGCGGTTTATGAGAAAAAGAAAGATTACATCGAAAAAAAACATGGGGGCACTATAAAGATGTATGACCGGCCACGCGGTAAACAATTTAATGAAAAACAACAATAATCTGTTCTGAGTGAAGTCATGGGCCATCGGCTGATTGGTGAAATATTGAAAGATATTTGCGGTCTTTCAAATGAGTCTATTGAAGACGCGTTGAGAATACAGGAAGAAAAAGGAGACCGGATCGGTGATATCCTGATACGGAAGAAGGCCATATCAGAAAACGACCTTTTAAAAGCCCTCAGCATTCAATTTAACCTCCCTTTTTCATCTACCCTGCCTATCGAAGACTTGAGCACCGAATTCACCGCAAAGGTTCCTATCCAGTTCCTAAAGAAATACAGGATGGTCCCTGTCGTTGTCCCCACCGGTGATTTTATAGCTGCCAATGATCCACTCCTCTTTCAACCGCTGGATGATCTGCGTCTTCTTCTGGGTCTAGATGGGGTCAAGACAGTGCTTGCACCCTACTCGGCTATCCTTTCGACCATCAATTTTGCCTATGACATGAGCAGTGATTCTGCTGAACAGTTCATCCAGGACATGCATGAGGAAGACACCGACCTGATCATTTCGGAGATAGAAGAGACCGGCGATTTACTTGAGGACACGAGTGATGCTCCCGTTATTAAGCTGGTCAATCTGATGCTGTCTCAGGCAGTAAAAGCCCGTGCCAGTGACATCCATATAGAACCTTCTCAAAACCGTATAAAGATTCGGTATCGTGTAGACGGTGTCCTGTATGACAGGTTGTCCCCGCCCAAGCACATTCAATCAACGTTGATTTCTCGAATAAAGATCATGGCCAAGATGAATATAGCTGAAAAAAGGCTGCCACAGGACGGCCGGATCGAGATCAGGATTGCGGATAAAAATATTGATATCCGTGTTTCTACCATCCCAACGGCCTTTGGCGAACGTGTGGTCATGCGTTTACTTGACAAAACGAATGTCCTGATTGAGGTTTCAGATCTTGGAATGCCGGAGAATCGCCTGAAGGTCTTTGATGATCTTATCAGATCTGCCCACGGGATCATTCTGGTCACAGGGCCAACAGGGAGTGGAAAGACCACGACCCTTTATGCTGCCCTTTCTACAATTAATCGATCGGATATCAATATCATTACCATAGAGG
>Ga0180432_10005413_pt1 | contig 16996 bp, 32 predicted proteins | sample SS_ome_10_FD_132414 | JGI IMG/M metagenome (GOLD analysis project Ga0180432, IMG submission 132414) | Hypersaline lake sediment archaeal communities from the Salton Sea, California, USA - SS_1_MS_2 metaG | ecosystem: Environmental > Aquatic > Non-marine Saline and Alkaline > Hypersaline >...
TACTTTCAACGCTATCAGTAGAACCATATACCATGATAATCAACCACTGTTCTATGTAGAAGCATTAGGGATAAGCGGACTGACGTTCAGGCCGTTCGCAAAGGTACGGCTTGCCAGTTCTTATATCAGGCTTCACGTTGACATCGGCGACGTGATGGCGGGACTTAGCAAGAACAGGCGGCGCAAGGCAATCCGATACTCTAAAGCCTTGCCAGTAGAAGCGCAAAGGCAGGTTGATACGCTTTGCAGTAGGGCGGTAGCCGACCATCTAAAGTAAAGCGAAAAGCGGAGAAGACCTCTGTTCAGGGGGTCTTTTTTGCTTTCAGGGAGACCTTCGGCCTGGAGTTCTTTTAGGGAGACCTCCAGATCAGGGGGTCTCTTTTGCTTATAGCCACCTGGTTGATGAGCGCAACCCGGATATTTCTTAAGAAATATCCGGCCGGGAGGGGTGTTATGACCCTGGAAGAAACAAAGGAGCTGCTCAAGGAGTGGGCAGCGGCTAGAGGCGGCACTTTCACGCAGGAGGATCTCGACAACCTGACCGCCGTCCTGGAAGAGCGCTTCCTCAGTCCGGAAACGACGACACTTGAGCAGGCGAGGCAAGCGATAGGGCTGGCGTAGAACGACGATCCCGCAGAGCCTAGAGGAGGAGAACAGTGTTTACCAATAGGACTATACGGCGCAAAACCAACCTTACGCAAACGCGAAAGTTAATGAGGTCGCTCAACGCTATCGAGCAGGAACTGAGGAGACTGAAGAAGCTGGTCCCTGAGGTTGAGAGCCTCGAACTTGCTTCAAACGCCGCGTTGAGGGCCAGTGAGTCGAAGAAGGGAATGCTGAAGGAACCGGACGTCATCCGGCAGGCCGTCAGGGACAGAGAGGAACTATTGAATAGTCCGAATTAAGGGGGTGAAAAGGATGAGTTGGCGCAAGAAACTGGACCGGTGGCTCACCAGGCTCTTCTGGCTGCTGGCGATCGGCGTGGTTATCCTGCTTTTGCTGCAGCAGCTCGGGTTTGTGAGCTGACCAGGTCGGATTACAACAGAGGCGTCCTGCTCCGCGGAGATCGCCAGGTATTATCCGAAGGTATCCGAAGTATTCCAACTCATATCTACACTCAGGATAAGAAGGGAAGCGAGCGGTTGGCCACCGCCCCAGGGCAGGGCGCCCCAAATGTAGGGGCACGGCATGCCGTGCCCCTTATAGAAGGGGGGTGAGCTGACTATGGTCAAAGCAGCCATAGATCCCCAGGCGATAGAGGCCATCACCCGGCCGCTGGGTCTGAAGAAGTGCATCGAGCAGCTGCAGGAGCTCCACGAGTGGCTCGGTAACCTGTCGCTCGATGACAAGAACGACCTCTGTGCGCTCAACGCAGCGATCGAAGCGCTCAAACTGCTTCGAGGGTAGGGGGGCCGCTCCATAAGTTTCTGCCTCCTTCCGAACGGTGACAAAAACCCGAAATCGTCACCGTTCGCACTGGTGCCAGAAGCTAATAGAGAGGGGGTGATAACGTGAAGATTACCCGATACCGAGTGGTGGCAGAGGAAGCCGACATCCCTCAAACCCTAAACGGCTTCAAAGACTGGGAGTTCTCCAGTGGGCCTACCACCGGGGAAGACTTCAAGGTTTTCTCCGGGATGTTTAAAGCCTGTATCAAGAAGTCTCTGCCCGAAAGGGCACGTCTGGTTAAAGTCAGCGATGGCCACTATTACCTGTCGGGCTTCGTCCAAAGGGGGAAGAAGTTTGTCTATTTCTCCATATCCGATGTGAGACACTTCCCGGGCGATTGGCACGAGCACATTCTGGTAAGGACTGCTCAGTCTGACACAGACTATACAGGCGGCCCAAATGGATATACCACACTGGCAGAATTCTCCGATGCCGCGGACAGGTTGCTCGGGGGAACCGAACGGCTAAAGCCACGCCTGCCTTTGTAGTAGGAGCCAACGCTAGCACCGTTGGGAGTGTTGGCATAGTTAGCGCCTACTAGGAAGGGGGTGATTCAATATGGTAACCGAACATTGCAAACGCAACAATATGATCAGGCAATCATGCGAGAAGGAGTTTAAAGCTATATTTGGGAGGTCCTTGTATCCGTTTTTCGATTCGCTATTTGGCTTTGACGTTATTGCCTTCGACAAATGGTTGCAGACTCCTGAGGGGATGTCTACTGCTGACTATGTAACCGAGAAGTAAGGAGCTGTGCTTAAGGCTTATAGGCTGATCTCTAACGCTATGGAGAGGGGGTGAAGATGGACCTGTATTATCCGAGATGCGGTGAGCCGTGGGACATGGATTACGTTCTTCATGAGATGGACGTAATAGAGCGAGCCGATTTCAAAGCTGGCCGGGGATGCCCGAGCTGCAAAGGCAAGGAGGTCAAGAAGAGGCCTTTCCGCGCAGAGATCGCTGCTGCCCTAAGTGATGCCCTGGGTGACGATATCGACGGCCTGGCTACCGAGATGGAAGACGCCGAAGCTATGCTTGGCAGTAAGTTCTGGGAGTGAGAAGCCTGAATCTCTTTTGACACACCCCCCAGGAGACGCAAGTTTCCTGGGGACATGGTCAGGAGAGATTTTCATATCAGAAAGAACGGGGGTGATTTGATGGAGTATGAGATTAAATTTACCCGGGTTAAGAAGAAATCTCCTGATAAGGAAGTTGTCAAGGTGGAATTAGCCGATTCCACGGAGCAGGCGATATCCAAGGCTCTGATAGATGATGAACGCAGTTATCTGGAGAATCCAGGAGATGCATTAGTCCTGCATATCAACAGGACTCTCTAGCAGAAAGGGGGTGATTTGGATGGAGCTTTCGATAACAGTCAATCTTGATAATGCCGCCTTCGAGGACAATGAAACCGAATTGCAGGATGTTCTAAGGCAAATCGTCATTTATGATGATGGGCTGGTGCGCAACCTGCGAGACACCAACGGCAACACCGTAGGGCACTACGTTGTCACTAAGTAATCCACTCTAGAAAGGAGTAGTTCTATGCGTATCTTCATGTATGACGGGAGGGAATTCCCGGATCCCGACCCTTCAAAAACACCCGATGAAGTCAGGGCAACGTTCACTGACTTCTTCCCCGAGCTCGCCACCGCCGATATCCGGACGGCGGAGAGGGGCGAGGACACACTCTATATCCTCGAACGGAAGGTAGGTACAAAAGGGGATGGAGCAGCTCACACAGGACCTTAAACAGCTGCCGCCGGTCCATCTCCGCCTCATCAACCTGTCCTGGTTACTGGTCAATGAAAATGGCGGTATCGATTCCGATAAGGTGCTCTCGATGAGCAAGGAAATCGATGAGGCCGTGAGTGAGGCTAAAGCCTATGCTGAGGGAGCGAGGGTTGCCGTCTCATGTCTGACGAGCCTGGGCCGCTCCTGACGCTTGGGGAAAAGCTCCGCTCGTATTTCCCCCCGTCTTTAATGAAGCTAATCGCCAGGCTCACGGACAGGGATGCCTACATGACCTTCTTATTGCTGGTCAAGGATCTCTTCCCCGAGCGCGAGGCGGAAATACTGGCGAATCTGGATGAAGACGACAGGTTGGCGGCCTTCTACAATGCTTTTAGCCAGAAATACTTCCCGCTCGAGGAAGCATACTTTCTCGATGGGGAAGGGTACGAGGTATTTGACTGCCAGATGCCCGTCACCCTCATGGGTATCGGGTTTGATTCATATCACGATATCCCCAGCGACGATTGGAGGCTCGGCCCCCAGATAATGACCTATGTTGTTCAGAGCCCGTGGGAAGCAAACGATTCCGCCCGCATCCCTCTCGGCGAGGTGTTGTTAAAAGTTCATGGAATACCGCTCAGTCAGCTCGAGAGGATTCCGGAGGGCGGCGTATCCCTGGATGAAGTCCATCGAATGTTCGACGGAACTGAATACGAAGGGGTGGCGAGATGGGCGGATGTACTTCATAAAAATACCGATAATTCTTTCCTCGATATCGACGATGAGGATGGATATGTGGAGTATCCGGCGTGGAACAAGGAAGAGGTTGAATACCTCACCGGTGAATGGCAGAGAGCCGAGTCCATCAACGAGATAATCCACAGCTGCGCGGGGAAAATAGAAAATACACCGCTCAAGTGTTTCCGGGAGATTGCAAATATCATCGATCCTAATTCCATAGAAGCAGAGGTCGATAAAAGACAGCTGAGGTTATTCTAATTTTCAAGAAAGGAGGGGTATGCCGGAGCCAGAATCTGAAGTGAGATGGGTGCTGCCCGAATCGCTGGAGGTTCCGCCAGATAAACTGAAGGTGCGGCTGGACTTCTATGGTGAGTTGATCATCCTCTCGATATTCGAAAACGGCACCACCACCACTCGCATGGTGAGCGCCCATGATATTGCCATGACTATGCTGCGCAATATCCCGCTTTCATCCGGGCTCCTGCCTCCAAGTGCCTTATGGTGGGGTAGAAGCTCGGGCGGACCCGAGGTGGCATTATGGAGACCTGGCCGGGTGTGGCCTGTGGCAATCATAGGGGAATTAGACAGGCCTCCTGTAAGGATGAAGCTCCCCATGCCTGGGCTGATATTCATCTGCCAGCCGGCCAGTGCGCCCAGGGTGTTCGCAGCGAAGGACAGGCCCAAAACATTAAACGATCCAATATACCATGCCCCGCTGTACAACCTCTTCAATGACGGGCGGAACTGCCAGGGGAGCCATCGGTTCCCGAGCAATATCGAGGAGATCCCTGAGTCATTCTTCACCAGCTTCTTTACCACAACCGCCGACTCCAACGGGCGGTCGAAATCTCACCCGAGGAATCTTATGGACCTGTGGAAAGAGCTGGACGGCAGGCGCAAATACCCCGTTAGTGACCTGGTGCGCTGCGGGAGTGTGAGGGACATTATCTCATGAATCAGGTCGGATATTTGATAAATACCAGAGAGGGTCTCCAGGGCGAAGAGGGGTTCTTTTACAACTATATTCTGGCCGGCAACGGCCTCTTCATCCGTGCTGACGGACCCCTTTTGAGCGCCACGGTATGCGTGGCACTTGCCGAGGTCAGGGGGCTTGCGCCGGTGAGCGAATCGGTGCAGCTCACACATGGGAAGATTCCGATGCATATCTACGAGGTTGCATTATCAACGCTTTATTCCGAGTCATGGAGGGAGCAGTACCTCGCTGTTGTGTGGGATCACAGGTACCGGCTTATGAAACCCTCACAGGAGGGGAGCGTGGCCAGCGTCAAGTACAGAAGGCTGCCCCACACGGTGCTCGATATCCACAGCCACAGCGGTATGGCGGCATGGTTCAGCTCAACAGATAACAAGGACGAGCAGGGCCTCCAGCTCTATATGGTGGTCGGAGAGATGGGTAAGTTAATCCCCAAAGTGGAGCTGCGTGTCGGCGTGTATGGGTACTTTGCTACGCTCGATAAGGCGGAGGTTTTCATTGTATAGGCTGGATAACAGGTTCGCCTCTCATGATTTCAGAGTAGTGGTGGTGGGATGTGGGGGCACCGGCGGGTACTTAGCGGAGGGCCTGTGCCGTATATTGCCGCCTAACGCCCAGCTCGTGCTTCTCGACCATGACCGTGTTGAGGAGAGAAACCTGATCAGGCAAAACTTCACCCGGGAGGATCTCGGGGGTTTTAAAAGCGAGGTCATTGCCCGGAAGCTATCGAAAAAGGCCGACCGCCCGGTGGGGTACTGCACGCTTCCCGTGGGGATGGTTGAATTCAGGTTCAGCGGCCTGGTGCTGGGATGCGTGGACAACGGGCCCGCCCGCCGTGATATCGAAGAGAAAATGGAAATGACGCAGTGGGCATGGTGGGTGGATTCCGGGAATGGCGAGAACTATGGCCAGATATTGATAGGCAATTCCCCGGAGATGGATTATCCGTTTCGATTGTCCACCATGACGTGCTACTATCTGCCGCTGCCGACGATACAGGTACCGAACCTGCTCCTGCAGGCCCCCAGGGTGAGGAGCTGCGCGGAGGCGGTAGAGGCGGGGGAACAGGGGCCGACCATTAACCAGGTCATGGCCTCCCTCATGCTGGAGGTTGCGCGGAGAATCATCGGGGGTACCTGTTCCTGGATGCAGCTCTTTGTCGATATGGATACCGGCTCCGTCGTGCCCGTGATGGCGACGCCTGATACCGTCTCGAGCATAACGGGGGTTAAGAAGCGGAAGCTGGAATTTAAAGATTAGAGAGGGGAATTCTGAGTGCCCCAGAGGATTCAATAAATAAATTGTGAGGAGGTGCACTATGGCGAACGAGCTCAAGATAGTCATCACCCTCAAGGAAGGCAGGGGAACGATAGGGGTTAAATCCCCGGATTGTGATCCCGTGTTGGTCAACTTCGAGGGGGAGCTGGATGAGGCTCTCAAAGGTGTGCCGGAGCTGGTGAAGAAGGCCGAGGAGCAGTGGGCGCAAAGCCCTCAGTATCCGAAAGGCGAGGTGCCCGCGCCGCCAGCTCCGAAAACCGTGGAGAGGCAGCCAGTGAGAGCGGCTTCGGCGCCGAAATCGTCGGAAAAACCACTCATGTTCTAACCGTGCCGGCAGCCCGCCGGCGCTGTAAATACAGCTAGGAAGGAGGTGATTAAGCATGGCGAAAGAGAAAAGCAAGTCCACCAAGAAGCGGAAGCCCAAAAACCAGGAGAACGAGACCCCTGAAACCGTAGCTACCGAGGTGCCCGAGAAGGTAGGGGATGTGGGAGAAGAAGTTGTGTCCGCCGAAGAGATATCTACAATTGAGAGCCAGGTGGAGGAAGTCCTGAGTAATATACCCACCACCTCAACTGTAAAGGTAGGTGCTCTGAGGAACGCGATGCAGCTGCTGGCTCCCGTCGTGCCGAAAAAACCAGCGATCAAGGCAGTCTCCAATGTCCTTTTCCAGGATGGGAGGCTTATGGCCACCAATATGGAGGTGGCGGTAGCGATCGACATTCCGGAAGCCGATGGTGTGTGTCTATTACCATTCCGCTCAGTTCTCGAGCTGATCAAGTACGTACCCGGCCAGGAGACGATTACCATTGAGCAGAGCGGGACCGACCTGAAGCTTTCCTGGGATGGAGGGAGCGCATCTTACACCACGGACAAGATAGAGGATTACCCCCGATTGCCCGAGGTGAAGAAAGATGTGGTCCAGACGGTAGAAGGGGACATCTTGGTAACTGCCCTGAGTGAGATGACTACGTATTGCGCAACTGACAATAAAAGACCGGTTCTCTCCGGGGTAGCGTTAACTATGGGCGATACCGTAGATTTAGCTGCAGGCGATGGTTACCGGGCGGCGTGTAAGACATTGCCTATTGCCATTCCGCCAGGCGACGACCTTAAGGTCGTCATAATTCCCGCAGCCACAATCGACATCCTTCAGTACCTCTGGGCGAAAGGCCCGAGGTCGGTAGGGAATGCGGACTCCCTAGTTGAAATGCTTACCTCAAAAGGGAAACTTGACCTGGCTTTCGGGAAGAACCACTTCAGCGTCAGGTTCGGATCAGTAGTCATGGTCTCCCAGCTTATTGGTGGCAAACCCCCAGACTTCAAACAACTCATTCCCCTGGATCCCCCGGTGGAGCTCCGCATCTTTGCTCCGGACCTCGAGCTGGCCATAAATCGAGTTAAACGGGCAGCCGGTAGTAATATCGTCCGCTTTGTCTGGCAAGAGGGCAGCATGGAGGTTAGTGCCATGAATTCGGATAGTGACAGGATAAATGCGACCATGCCGGTGCACGCCAATGGAGGTTCCGGCAGGGTGGCGATCGACCTTAACTACATGCTTGCCTATTTGAAAGGCAAGACGGGACTGGTAACTATGGGAGTAAAAGATGAAAGCTCCATCGTGACCTTCCGCTACTCATCATCCCCGATTGTAGCCATGATGCCGATGAAACCAACAAAATGGTAATTGGGCCGGAGTAGAACTGAGGCGCCCTGGGTTCCATCTCGCCAGTATGGTCCGGGGCGCCCGTTCTTACCTGATCCTGGTCTAGGAGGAGGTGCTGTTTGGGGAAGAAATCTAAAAGCGGCGATTACGCGGCGGAAATGTTCCCTGGCATGGAGGAAATTCCGGTCCGAAACGATAAACCCGACAAGAATTTGCCCAGGGATGGCGATGAGAGGGCATTTGAGGAGCAGATCGACGAGCTAGTGGGATGCTTTAGCGATCCCATCATCGTTTATCCAAGCGGCTGGGAAGACACCGTCCCGGAAAGCTTGAAGCAGGATATAACTATCCATCGCATGCTCCAGATGATGAAGCCTAGCGAGCAGGGTATGGCGAGCTCCCCCGAGGTGTGCGCTTATATGTACACGGTGACCATGGCCCACCCCGTCGCCTCCGAGTGGGTAAACATCTATATGTATGCCATGACACAGTATAAGGGCGATATGATGCCAGCGGATATCCGCCAAGACAATCTCAGTAAATACGAGATGGACCATCTGAATAACTTCAGGCGCTGGATATTTGAGAGGCGCAGGCGGGCCTCCCGCGAGAAGCTGCGGGCAGAGAGGAGAAGGGAGCGGGAGGCGAAGAATTGAGCGGGAAGCTAGGTGCACTAACATCGTCCAAGTTCCCCCTGGGAGTGATGCTGTTCACCAGGGGGGTAAACGACAGGGCGGCCGAGGACGAAGCCTTTGCCGCCTTCGTCATTGAAAGCCTCAATCGACATGGCCAGGAGGACTGGGGAGATATCTGCGAGGAGGACAGAAAGGAGAATGAGCTTTCCCTTAAAGAGGGCTACCGCCTGCTCTCAGCATACGAGAAAGACGGCCTCCCCAAAATCTGGAACAGCACCGAGGCCGACCGCAGCGCGACCACGGTGCTGTTCCCTGATGAATACTAACGAGAGGTAATGTATGAAACGTATAAAACGGGTAAACATTGTGACCAGGCCAGAAGATGAGAAGAGGGAGATATACCAGAGAATCCATATGCAATGGCTTAAGGGCGTTCCTGTCACTTTTGAGCAGCACTGGAGCGGCTTCCCCGCCGTTACGGTGGATTGTGGAGAAGACCATATCCTCACCGATATCCTCAGCCTTGAGGAATGGTGGAAGACCCTGTCTCCTGAAATGAGGCACAGTCGAGGATAGTTGGTAGGTGGCAACGTTAACCCCATCTTTGGGCTCCGAATGGAGGTGATCAACCTGGAAAACCAAATAGAGAAGCAGATCGACGAAATGGTGGGCGCCCTAACGGACCCCATCGTTGTCTACCCGGGTGGATGGATGGATGTGGTCCCGGAGAATCTCAAGTCCGACATCACCATCCACCGCCTGGCCCAGCTTATGAAGGGAGAGGAGGGGCTGGCCACATGGCCGGAGGTGTGCGCCTACCTCATGACCGTGACCCTTGAGTTCCCCGTAGCCTCCGAGTGGGTGAATATCTACATGTACGCCCTGACCCAGTACAAGGGTGATATGGTGCCGAAGGATATCCGCCAGGATAGGCTCGGTGACTATGAGATGGGGCTGCTGAACGATTTCCGCCGGTGGATCTATGAGCGACGGCTCAAGGAGAGGAAGAGGAGACAGCATACCGAGAGGCTGAAGGAGACGGCTTGTAAGCGACAAGAGAAGGCCAAAAAGGTAGCGCATGAACCGGGCCAGATGGCCCTTCCCTTCGTATTTGAAGCTGAGTACGAGGCTATGGGGGTAATAACCCAGAAACCGAAGCCCTGAGATCGAAATTCAGGTGTTTTTTCATGGAGATACGGCGAGATATGCCGTCCATCGCTAGGCGCTAAACAAAATGCAAGATTGTTAGCTCTATTGTGGTTATGTCATCCTCATGGCATGGATACATTGTTAGATTGTAAGGAGTCAGCATTCACAATGGAGAGCCTCTTCATGACTAACGTAGCTGCTCCAAAATGTGGATAGCTGCGTGGATCTTTGGTAAAACATAAATAACAGCTATGTTTAAGAGGCAATCGACTGCACTAGGATGGTGCTGATCGAGAGAACAGAAATGCCTCAGGGGTTGATCAGCTTCTGTAGGACCCGCTATCGCAGGCTTAGCGTTAATTCCCTACTCGCGGAGTGGCCTCATTCAGCTGGTTCGCCCCTGAGGCAGGTCGTCAATTTATCACTTCACAATACTGCCGTCAAGTTATATGGCTTGCTCAATTACTGTAAATATGATATCGCAACCTCTCTGGCTTTAGAGAGAATGCCTTGAAAGTTCGATTTAGAATTTTGTAAGCACGATAAATACTATTATTGACATATGCACTGGATGTGCTCCTGCGTGTTTTACATATTGGATATCTCAGCTAGATTCATCGATAGCAATTTTGAGCTTTACCCTAATATCTGTCGCCTCAAGAACGTCTTCTGGTCTAAGGAAAAGATCAGGAGCAGGCGCCTTGCGGCGAACCATAAATTTGCTGATCTCCCCACTCCAGGTATTGCGCATCAAGTGGTCAACCAAACCCAGGATTCTCTCGTTCTTGTCGACCACCTGAGCTCCATATCTAATTTCCATCTTCACCTCTGTTTACGTCGGATCGATGTCCACGATACTTAGTTCAAATCCTTTACTGCCTGCTGTACAATCCCATCAGCGATGTCTGAGCCAGTATTTGTCCGCCCATAGCCTGGACTATTGCTTCATTACCCGCACCGGGGGGCAGTTCAAGCGCTGTGTCAAGAGCGTATAGTTTGAAGAAATAGCGATGTGTACCGCTTGGCGGACACGGGCCACCATAACCTGGACGCCCCCAACTGTTCTTGCCGTGCTTGCTGCCGTCTGGCAGCTCGGCATCGGGAGGAATGCCCTGAGGCAAGGCAGTCATTTCGCCTGGCACGTTGTACAGCAACCAGTGTACCCATATACCGACAGGTGCGTCAGGGTCCTCAGCTATAATGGTAAAACTCTGTGTGCCCTGGGGAGCATTCTCCCACTGCAGCGGCGGTGATATGTCATCGCCATCGCAGGTGTATTTGCGTGGAATTGGTTCACCGTTGACAAAGGCACTCGTCAGTTTAAAAGCCATCCCCTACCCTCCTTTCTCGTGGTGCAAGCGGTTTGCTTGTCCTCCTCCAAGTATGTACACTTCCTAGCATGTGGCCGTCGTCGTTCTTCTGGCAGTCACTACTCGCTGGATATGAACAAGCGCGGCTCTCTAGCGGTCTCATCGATATCTATGGTTCTTCCGTCAAGGGCTCCAGAGATCTGCTCATCTATTAGCAGAACCTTACGCCCCCCATGCTCGACCACCTGGTCGCCTATCCTTTCCCCGTCCGGCACCAAGTTATACTCCCCGGGTGCGATGGGCTTCAGTCTGAGTCCGATCTCCGGGTCCTTAACACCGGTCGACGCTAGCGCTCTCCCCAGTGTCTGCTTTGCGCTCTCGGTTATAGCTATCATCCCTTACCCCCTGCGTTTTATACGCTAATGAATGCACCTTGTTCTCTGTATTTAGGGCTGGCTCTCAGCCTACCTTGCATTACCGCCATTAGTTTGATTCATACACGCCGCTCTTGCCAATATCGGAGGATCAGCAACGTAGTACATTTGGAATTTTTATCTACATTTGCCTAGCTCCTCTTGGATTTTTTTGAGCCTTTCTTGAGATAGGCGGAACTATTTTTATACTCTTTTTGACCTGCTTTTTTCTGCTTTCCCTTCTTGCCCATGTCTCCAATCTCCATCGTATTATCTTGCTGCGGAGGCTAAAAACTGATTTCTTACTACTGTTCGGACACGACTAAGCAAGGCCCGCTAGCAGTTTCACGGTAATCGACTGTCACTCCTTCAAGAATCCTAGTCAGTTTTTCATCTACCAAAAGGACCTTCGCTCCCTCGTGCTCAACTACGTGGTCGCCTTCCTTTTCCCTATCCGGCACCAAATTATACTGGCCGATTTCTACAGGCGTTAGCCTAAAGCCCACCTCGGGGTCACTAACATTAGCTGACCAGACCCTTTTAAGCTCTTCCTTAGCACGTTCAGTGACGGTTATCACTCCTTACCTCCTTCTTCTGGTCTGTCATTCATCATTTAAATACAATCCCCTCTTTTTGAACCGCCGTCCCCCGCTTCAACTATTCAACGTAATCCCTCAACATCAGGCTGCAATTTGGACAGCGCAGCTTCTTAAGCGCGCTAGCTTCAATCTGGCGTGCGCGCTCCCGGGTAACACCGAAATGCCTTCCCACTTCCTCCAGAGTACGATTGCGACCATCTTTGAGACCGAACCTGAGCTCGATGACACGACATTCCTGCGGTCGCAGCTTGGCCAGAGCACCTTTGACATGCTTCTTGAGCATGGTTTCGGTTACCTGAGCTTCCGGCGATGGCGTCACCTTATCCTGGAAAAAGTCGCTGAGCTTGGCCCCTTCTTCGTCTTTCCCCAGTGGCATGTCCAGCGAGATGGGCTCCCAAGATGCTACTCTCAGCAGCGTGTCCACCTTCTCAGGTGTAACTCCCATGTGCGAGGCTAATTCCTCCTTGGTTGGGTCGTGTCCGCATTCTTGGATCAACCAGCGCCTTATCCTATATAGCTTCCTCACCATCCCCACCACATGTGCTGGGAGTCGCAAGGCGCGTGATTGTTGCGCTATGGCCCGGGTAATCGCCTGCCGGACCCACCAGGTAGCATAGGTACTGAACCTAAGTCCCCTTCGGTGGTCGTACTTATGCGCTGCCCTAATCAACCCGATATTACCTTCCTGAATCAGGTCGAGGGAAGACATACCTGGCGCTTTGTATTTCTTAGCCATGCTGATTACCAAGCGCAGGTTGGCCTGGACCAGGTGCTCAGTTGCTTGGCGCGCCCGCTCTCTTATTTGGTCGAAGTGCGCGGCGATTTCGGAATGTGACTTCTTCAGGTGAGCGCGGAATTCTGGTGAGTTCAGCTCCCTCTCAAACTCGACCACGGAGCTTGTCTGGCCTGCTTTCCCCAGCATATGCCAGGGGATTAAACGAATGTCGAGAGACAATTGAGTCATGGCCCACGCTGTTTGACCTTGACTCGAACCTGTAACCCTGGCTACCGCGCTCACTAATTCTGGGCCGATACGGCCGTATGTCGCCTCGAGTAGTGCTTCATGCCGTGCCTTACGCTCTAGACTATCTTCGGGCGCTAGTTTGAGGTAATTGCAGAGTGCTTCAAACACCAAACGGACACTGCAGAATTGTTCAGTCAGGATTATCAATAAGTCACTAGCTGAGGCCTCACTATCAAATTTGTTAATCCATTCTCGGTCTAGCTCAGTGATGTGTTTCCCTTGTGCTATCCGGCTACCAAGCAGCCTTTCCTCATCAGCAGTCAACAATCTGGTTTCTCCGGATTCACGGAGGTATAGCCATAATGTATCTCCGACGAGATCACTCTTCTGACGCGTATTCTCAACCTCATCAGACTGTCCCTTCACCTCAGTCTCACCGCTATTGCATTGGCTGAATGTCGGGTCTAATCCCGCATCCTCAAGGAGTCCTTGCCCGATTTCCCGGGCGTTGGCAATACTACCCATATTTCACGATCCTTGCCGCTCATCGTACTAATTAAACCACGCTCACACAACAGGACCTACGGGGCTGGGATAACCTGTGCTTTCGATAGCGAGGCTGAGCCGATTTGTGGCAATGACGTTTATTCAAGGCCTGCATAGAAGTCCGTAGGTGGACGTTCAAACTCACTCTTTGTGTACGACCAGACACTGGCCCTCAGGGCGAACCTCACAGTCGATCGTCATTGACTGAAGGACTACGGACATGTCCTCACCTACTAATAGAACTTTGGCCCCCTGGTGTTCCACCACCTGATCGCCTTGCTTCTCTTTGTCCAGCACCAGCTCAATACGGCCCGGGGGCCCGGGCGTTACTCTCAAGCCCATCTCGGGATCAGCGACATTGGCTGACGATAGTACCTTTCGTAGCTCCTCCTTGGCCTCTTCTGTCACAGTCACCACATTGCACCTCCTAACCTTTTCCCCACGATAAATAGCCTCAAATTACCTTGCGAACGGGAGAGGCTTCTCTCCCATTATTTCGGTAACCCATCGTATCCAGCTAGGGAAATCAGGCCACTCGTCCCTAACCGAAAATTCCTTTGAACAGCAACTAGCCTGCACTTGGTATGGAACCACTTGCTCCGCTTGCTATCCATCTCACCTGAGAAGAAAACTACTCCGGGAATCATCCACACAATCAAGATCGCAATCTGCGGCCTGAGCAGCGCTGGCACTATCGATAAATATTCTGACTCCATCTAGCTCCATGATTTCGTCTCCTTCATGGGCCCTATCAGGTTTAATGACAAGGGTTTTTTCTCCGTACTCGTTCTTCTCTATAAGCATCCTGAAACCTATCCCTGCCTCGAAGCAACTCTCTAATAGCTTCCTCTTCAACACCGCTGTTGCCTTTGAAGTGATACCCATCATGTCTGTTCCCCCGCTGCCTATGAACTTGTGTCACCATTTCGGATTGCAGCCAATTTGCCATCCAAGCAATGCCCGCCATAGTGATGACTGACCTATCAGCCTGTACACTTTGTCTTTTTGCACTATTCTCTACCTCAACAAGCAGATCAGTGATGCTCGTTCTTCCCTTTAACTCCTCTAGTCCTGGCTGCGCCGGAAATCAAGGACCGCCCTCCAGAACTCCTGTTCATCGTGGCTCGGCTCTCTGCCTAACACTTGCGGCAGATTGTTGGCAATATACTCGATGTCCTCCAGGGGCTGGCTGAGCACACGGTCCAACCTCGCAGCCTCAGGCAGAACAGCTACACAACGCCCATCTCTGATAGCAGCAACGCCGTCCTTATTTTGTTTTGGTGTATCACCTTTAATTGTGACTCTTTCAAAACGGACTTTCCCGCTCATGACCTCCCTGCCTCCTTCTGCGTGTCTGCTGGTGAAAATTTAGGGCAGGCGCAAACGATAACTTTCGAACTCTGCTTGCAGCTTCGAACACACCTGGAACAGAGCAGGTTGATGTTCCGGGGTCTTCCCTCTTTATCACACCTTCCCCGTAATGCGAGTGATTCCATTACCACTCCCTCGCTCATTTGAGATTTGATTACGCTAAAAGGCCAACGATTTGTCTCTATAACACTGTCCAAGGTCGATCCCGCGCTATGATGTTGCGCTTCCTTCCGATTTCCCCCTCTTGGTTCGAGGATGTTTGGACATACCAATACGCACTTTACCAGCAGGCCAAGGTTACTTTGATTTTCTGCTGCCGGTTTTCTTCTTGGACTTATCAGACTTTCTATTTGGCTTGAACTCCTTGTGGTACTGAGACCTGCGCTCTTTCTTTGCCTGATTCTTCCCCATTTGCAACCCCAATGTTCGATCATGCTACCTTTCACCACCCCAGAAGTGAATACCATAAAGTGCGTATTACAGCAAAGAAAAAGGGTTATCGCGCGATAACCCTTTTGGCATTTACGCTGAGGTATTATATTTAGTTTGGTCTAGCCTGACTTCTCCTCCACGTCTTCCGTTTCGGGCACCAATCCCTTCTTAACTGCATAGGCCGCTGCCTGTTGCTTATTGCGAAGCTGCAATTTTTCCAGGATGTTTTTCATGTGGACTTTCACAGTATTCTGGGCAATAATCAGATTCTGTGCAATCTCTTTGTTGGTGGCCCCCCCAGCCACAAGCCTCAAAATCTCGATCTCCCTCATGGAGAGATCGGTCTCGTTTTCAGCTCCCCTTGCCTCTTTTTCCTCCTTCATCGTCGCGAACTCATTGAGTAGCTTCCCAGCTAAAGGAGGGGAAACTATAACCTCACCTTCTGCGACCAGGTCAATAGATTTCACAAGGACGTTGACACCTATATTCTTAAGGAGGTACCCTCTAGCTCCTGCCTTTATGGCCGAGAAAAGCTTCTCTTCATCCTCTGAATCGGTGAGCATAGCGACCTTTGTGCTCGGTAGTGACTCGTTAATAAATTGAAGCGCCTCGATACTATCGCGATCTGGCATGTCGATATCCATTAGTACCACGTCAGGCTTGATCTCTTTGGCCTTCTCTATCGCCTTTGACCCATTATCACATTGACAAACAACCTCGATATGAGATTGGCTCTCCAAAAGCTTGACTAGCCCCTCACGGAAAAGCTCTTTGTTGTCTGCAAGGAGCACCTTTATTTGCTCCATCCCCACCTCCGCTTGTAATGCCCTGTTTCATATACCTGCGCACGCTGTCCAGCTACACCTTGAGATAACGCAAGATAGTCAGAGTCTAACATCCTGATATCAGTTAGTCAAAACCGCCTGTCTTTAGTGGATTATAAAGTCTGTGTGGCAGTAAACGAAGCACCATTTTGTTCAATGGAATAGTAGATGAGGTTTACGAATAGTGTTAATATTAATCAAGTAACAGAAGCTGTTTGGGTTCAATGATGTTGAATTGGCAGGAATTCACCACATGGCACTGGGTAATTACAGGGGTAATAGGCTTCCATTTGGCTGTTACCGTTCTTTGGATTGCTTCTAAAATTATTTGGGGGAAACGGGTAGCTCCTTGGTGGCTATTTATTGGATATAGTGGCTTCTTTCTCATTTTCTGGCCATTTTCAGAGATCTCTAGGAATTTTAGATGGCGAAGAAAATGGTTGCATAGGGCTGGTGTTAAAGAAGGAGATGTGGTGTTGGACGAAGGATTTGGGATGGGGACTTCCGCAATTGCCGCCGCCCGTTTAGTGGGGCCAAGAGGAAAAGTCCATGCACTGGACAATGAGCCAGTCCATGTAGTAATCCTCTGGCTGAGAGCCAAAATGAGGCGCTTGAAAAACTTACGAGCTTTCTTATCCGCCGCCGATTCTACTGGTCTACCTAATGGCAGCGTTGATGTTGTTTACATCTCTGATGCCTTTCATGAGTTTCCCACGGAACGTACTCTACATGAGTTACACCGTGTTATGAAACCGGGTGGCATCTTAGCTATATGCGTATTTCGGACCAAATCGGCCGCCTTCACGGAGCAAACCGGCCACCCTGTCGGAGCAAATCGGCCACCACCGGTTAAGGTTTAAAGCCTTATAAAGCACGGGAATGGGGTGAGGGCA
>Ga0180432_10005414_pt1 | contig 16996 bp, 16 predicted proteins | sample SS_ome_10_FD_132414 | JGI IMG/M metagenome (GOLD analysis project Ga0180432, IMG submission 132414) | Hypersaline lake sediment archaeal communities from the Salton Sea, California, USA - SS_1_MS_2 metaG | ecosystem: Environmental > Aquatic > Non-marine Saline and Alkaline > Hypersaline >...
GGCTATCTCATTACCCCGATTCACCCGTGCATCTCCGTAACTTTGGAGTACTTTTCCACCTCGATGCCGGACTTCCTGCGAAAGATGGCGCTGCCAGTCGTCATCGGCACCCTCATCACTCTAGCCATTGGATTCTGGGTGCTGTGAGAGCGTCTCATTCCTAACCTAAGAAGGAAGAAAGCTGCTGCGAGGCGCCAGACCTCATTTCCCGAAAAGCTGATAGTGTAAGCACGAGCCATTCATTCCTGATCAACCTTCCTTTCCAAGTCTAGCACATAAGAGCCTCCTTGTGTGAGCAGGAGACCGCAACCAGCTCGACTCCGGCTCATATCGGCCTACACCCCTACCCGGAGAGTTCCACGGCTCCATTCGTGTTTCAAGCATGACTTCCCAGGGTGACACGTGTCCAGCTTCAAGGTCCGCCCTTCCTTCCTGACTTGGTTTCCTCCATCACTAGGATTTGATCATGGACAGAATCGAAGTGATCGCACGCGCCTCGAGTCCGCATCAGCAGCGAGAGATTGTTCGTCTCAAGAAACACCTGCTCGCGGACATCCGCGCTTTCTGCAGTTTTGAGTTGCACGAGGTGGACTTCCCCTCCGGTGAGGCACTCGCTGCCGTCCTCGTATTGAGCGGGGGTGTCGAGCGAGAAGTACTGAAGCTGGTCTCTCAGCTTCCCTCTCCAACGCTTCTCATCGCTCATTCTGGTCACAATTCACTGCCGGCTTGCCTGGAAATCCTCGCCCGCATACGACAAGAGGGCGGCGAAGGGCAAATCCTATTCGGATCCCCAGAGACAATTGCTCGCAAACTCACGCTCGAATTACAGGTTGTGTCTGCGTGGGAGAGGCTCCGATTCAGTCGTGTGGGATTGATCGGGACGCCCTCTGAATGGCTGGTCGCAAGTGACCTCGAGCGTGCATTTCTCAAAGGGCGTTTGGGAATAGAGCTTGTCCAGATCGAGATGAAGGAGTTGATCGAGCGCATCGAGTCAACGACTTCCTCCAAGAAGGACATCGCTCGGTTTGCCAAAGCTGCCCAAGGAGAAGCAGAACCCAGCAAGGAGGAGTTACACCAAGCAGTTGCAGTCTATACCGCCCTGCATTCTCTGGTGAAGGAGCATCGACTTGCCGCATTCACGGTGCGCTGCTTCGACCTGGTATCACGATTGCAGAATACCGGATGCTATGCCCTGTCTCGTCTCAACGACGAGAAGATTCCGGCTGGTTGTGAAGGCGACCTGCAAGCGCTCTTTTCCCTTTATCTCGCAGCGCTTCTGACCGGAGAAGCGGCATTTATGGGAAACATCGCTTCGGTAGAACCTGCCACGAACAAGATTGTCCTAGCCCATTGCTCTTGTCCCCTATCGCTGGGAGCACACTATGCAATTCGGAGCCATTTTGAATCAGGCCTCGGAGTGGGAATCGCGGTAACCTTCTCTGAGGGACCCTGCACTCTGTTCCGCCTCGGTGGTGTCCGCCTCGACCAGCTGTTTATCCGCCAAGGCGCAATCGAAGGCGCGCTCGACCGGGACGATCTGTGCCGTACACAGGTTGCCCTATCCGTCACCGATCCAGTCTCTCCACTTCTCACCGCTCCGCTGGGAAACCACCACATACTTGTTCCCGGTCACTATCGTGAAGCGATAGAACGCTTCTTTGAGCGCTACTTGCGCCCTTGAGTTGCCGAGTTGGAGCCACTCCGCTACCATCTCCTGTAGACTCGGAGGTGACCAAGAGATGGCAGAACGGCAAATGCGGATCACCGCGGACAACGATATGCGGCGAGGGACCTATTCCAACCTCGCTCTGATTTCTCATCGCAAGGAGGAATTCGTCCTTGATTTCCTGTTTGTCGACCCACAGACGCAGACATCAAAGGACGACCAGGCACTTCTTGCCTCCAGAATCATCCTCAACCCAGGGCACATGAAGCGCCTCTATCAGGCCATTGGAGAGAATATCCAGCGTTACGAGAAGAACTTCGGCAAGATCGTTCTCCCCCCAAAACTGACATAGAAATCAATAGCAATGGTTACCGCCGCGGTGACAATGAATGACGAAAGGCGGTTCCAAGACCTTAAAGAAAGCGTCCTGCGAACGATCCTTGCTCGACGGATCACGCTCGGCGTTTTCGCCGCCGTTGCCCTCATCGTAAAGTGCACAAGTGGGATCAGCTATCTCAACCCTCTCTACTACACTCCACTGGCGTGGTTTCTGATCACGTTTCCGTTTACCTTCCTCATTCGCCGTCAACACACAGTAGAGCTACTCCATTGGGTTCACACCGGGTTTTTCATCGCCGAGATTGCGCTGATTACGTTTTTTGTCCACTGGATGGGAGGTAGTGAGTGGATCGGGATCATCTTTTACTTATTCACGGTGATCTATGCCAATTTCTTCCTTCCTCGACTGCAGGGGTACCTCATCACCGCGCTGGTCATCCTCCTATACTCATCTCTGGTCCTGCTCGAGTACTCCGGTGTGATTCCCCACCGGTCCTTGTTCGCCATGCTCGGGGAGCCTTATCGCAGCCTGTCATACACTCTGACAACGATTCTTGCCGGCGCGATTGGCATATATGCGGTCCTCGCTTATACCGTTCGATCCTTCACCGAAATCTATGCCCGCAAGAACCGCGCTCTCGCCGAAAGGGAGGAAGATCTCGCAAGACTATCGAGGCAACTCCTCTCCGCCCAAGAAGACGAGCGCCGACGAATCGCCCATGAGCTGCACGACAAACTCGGTCAATCCCTTGCTGCGGTGAAGCTTCATATCGGCGCCTTGCGCAAGAGTCTCCCAGACAAGCAGAGGGAAGAAATCCTCGGAATCGTTGATCAAGCCATTGCCGAGACCCGATCCTTGGCCTACTCCCTCCGTCCGCCGCTTCTCGAAGACCTCGGCCTGTTACCTTCGATACATCAACTCGCGGAAATGGTAGAGGCATCGAGTGGGATTGAGGTACGCTTGGCCGTGGATGAGGGCAAGAGACTGCCAAGGCCAGTAGAGAGCCTTTTGTTCAATGTCGCCCAGGAGGCAATCAAAAACGTGCAAGAGCACGCCCAGGCAAACCGGGTTGTTGTTTCACTGTCCAGAAAATCAGGGAGGGTTGCCCTAGCAATAGAAGATGACGGAATCGGCTTTCAAGTCATGGATTCGCAAGGGCTAGGCCTCCTTGGAATCAGAGAGCGGGTGGAGGGGATCGGAGGCCGACTGATCATCACCTCCACTGTAGGTGGCGGGTCGTGCGTGACCGTTGAGGTTCCGGATGAGACCAATCCGTGTAGCGATTGCAGATGACCACGCGATTGTTCGCGAAGGACTTACCCGCCTGCTTGACTCCTACCCGCAGATCGAGGTCGTAGGAACGGCAAAGGGCGGGTTGGCAGCAGTTGAGCTGGCACAGACACGCACGCCAGACGTGTTTCTGATGGATATCGCAATGCCCGACCTCGACGGTATTTCCGCAATCCCTCGCCTTACCCAAGCCTCTCCGACGACAAGAATCCTCATCCTTTCCATGCATGACGAACCGGAGTACGCGCAAGCTGCAATACGGCATGGTGCGTATGGTTTGGTCTCCAAGGCGGCTTCAACTGAGACCCTAGTTGCGGCAATTCAGACGGCGTTTCGCAGCGAACCCATCCCCAGCGGTCAGACGCTTTCCCCTCGCGAGAGGCAAATTCTTGCCATGATCGCAATCGGAGAAACGAATGACCAGATCGCGACCAGATTGTCGATCCGCCCCAAAACGGTCGACCACCATTGTCAACGCCTGATGGAGAAACTGGACATCCACACCCGGCCTGGCCTCATCGCCTACGCAAAGCGAATCGGCATTTGTCCGGCAGATTGATACATTTCCCCTATTTCTAGAACGCCACAACTCCGGTAGAATGGCTTCAACATGAGACCGATCCGGGTAGTGTTAGCAGACGATCATACACTTGTCCGCCAGGGAATCAAGACCCTGCTCCCCTCCTCTACGATTCGCGTCGTGGCGGAGGCAGCGGATGGTCGCGAGTTGGTGAAACACGCAAGAAGACTCCGCCCGGACATGGCCCTGGTCGACATTTCCATGCCACTTCTAAACGGAATCGAAGCAACGCGCCGGATCGCAAAGGTTTCCCCAAAGACTCGGGTAATCATCCTTTCCATGTACCCGGACAAGGAGTATGTCGCCCACGCCTATCAGCTTGGGGCCTGGGGATATGTGCTTAAGGAAGAGGCCCCGGAGCACCTGGTTGAAGCGATCGAGGCGGTGGCAGCGGGAAAGCAATACTTCCCAGCAAGAATGCCCTTGGGAAACTCCACGTTTGTGGATGAGCGACTCACCCCTAGGGAAAGAGAAGTTCTGCAGTTGATAGCTGAGGGGAAGAAGACCAGCGAGATTGCTCAGATCATGACGCGCAGCCTGCACACCGTGCGCAACCATCGTGCTCGGCTCCTGAAAAAGCTCGGCGTGCATAACGCCGCAGAGCTGGTGAAAGCCGCGGAGGAAATGGGCCTGGTGCACCTTGAGTCCGTCAGGAGAGAAGGATGACGCTGCCACGACTCCTTGCTCGTTACCGCGACCAGGTCAAAGCAGGACTCGCGGATGTATTGCACGGCGAGGGCCTTTTGTACGCAATCCTGCGTTACCACGTGGGACTTGAGGACGGGCAGGGCGTGGCAGGAAACCACATGGGAAAGTTCTTGCGACCGAGCCTGGTTCTGTCCACTGCTGAGGAACTGGGAGGAAAACTCGATCAAGCCCTCCCGGCAGCGCTGGCGCTGGAGCTCATTCATGACTTTTCCCTGATTCATGATGATGTCCAGGACGGCGACCGCACTCGCCGGGGGCGCCCATCGGTGTGGAGCCGGTACGGTGTCGACCAGGCAATCAACGCCGGTGACTTGATGCAGGCACTTGCAGTCTCCCAGGCCCTTCGCACCAGCAGAAAAGTTACGCAAGCGCTCTTGGAAGCAACCGTCGAAATGATCGAGGGACAAGGTCTTGACCTTGATGGAGAACATGAACCTGTGGCAGTGCCGCAGTATCTAAAGATGATTGACAAAAAGACCGGCGCGCTGATCCGCTGCGCTTTCCGTCTTGGAGCAATGGTCGCTGGGGCTCCAGCCGAAATCGAAGAGGCGTTGGTGGAAATGGGTACACAACTGGGAAGGGCCTTCCAAATTCGCGACGATCTGCTCGCGGTGTGGGGAGACAAGAAAGCCACGGGAAAGCCTCAGGGTTCTGATATTCGTCGTAGGAAGAAGTCGCTCCCTGCAGCAATTGCCTTATCGCGCGCGGTGGGGGTCGAACAAGGCCTCCTGCGGGAGCTTTACGACAAGCAAACTCTCACTGACGAAGACGTGAAGACGGTGGTCGGAGTAATGGAACAGGTTGGGGCCCATCAAGCCGGCCAGCAAATGGTCATCGACTATCTTAGCCAAGCGCAGGTTTGGCTTGCCAAAGTTCCCTTCTCCGAAAGTGGGAAAAAGGAGATGGAAGAATTGATCGACTATCTAGCAAGGAGAGCGCGATGAGACGGCCGGCGAAACTCGATCTCAAGATGGGGCGGTATTTGATGCTCCAGAAAGCAAAAGGGCGAACCTACTTTCCCTTTGTCACCATGCTCGAACCGCTCGAGGCGTGCAACTTGTCATGCGCGGGGTGTGGACGAGTCATCGAGTACAAGAGCGTGATGGATCGACGTCTGTCTGTTGAAGACTCGCTTTTCGCCGTCCACGCCTCGGGGGCGCCCATCGTCTCGGTTTCGGGCGGCGAGCCGCTACTCCATCCCCAGATCGGAGAGATCGTCCGTGCGATCCTTGCCGAAAAACGCTTCGTTTACCTATGTACCAACGGCCTTTTGCTCCAGGAGTCGCTCGATCACTTTCCGATCTCCCCGTATCTGTCATTCGTGGTGCACCTTGACGGAACGCGACCTAGGCACGATGACGTTGCCGGCCGGGTGGGCACCTTCGATACGGCGATAACTGCACTCCAGGAGGCTCTGGCAAGAGGGTTCCGCGTTAACACGAACACCACCCTGTTCCGCGGCTCGAACGTTGGGGATCTACACAAGCTTTTTGCTCGACTCACACAAATGGGAGTGGAAGGCTTAATGGTCTCCCCGGGTTATGCTTATGAAGATGTCTCTGATCATGATCTCTTCCTGCAGCGGCAGGAATCGATCGAGGTCTTCCGCCGCGTTCTCGATCGCAGCAAGGACTTCCCGCTCTACAACAATCCGCTTTACCTTGATTTTCTCCGTGGAGAGCGTGAGTACGCCTGTGCCGCGTGGACGACCCCAACCTATACAGTTCTTGGGTGGCGAAAGCCCTGTTATGCCTTGGCGGATGAACACACCGACGATATCGGCGACCTATTTGATCCTATGTTGTGGGAGCACTACGGTCCGGGGAAGGATCGACGCTGCACAAACTGCATGATGCACTCCTCGTTCGAGGGCGCAAGCATCCTGAAGGCATTCTCTCGCCCACGCGACTTGTTCACACTGGCACGAGGGGAGCGAGGACGGTGATTGTAATCAGCGCTTGTTTCCGGATGGAGACGGCATGGATCCCGAAACTTCCCAACGGACACGTAATTCACACGCCAATGGGCGAGGCTGCAGCGGACGCCGTGCAAAGAGGGCTGGAACGCCTCTTGCCGGAAGTACCTTCCCTGATTGTGTCCACCGGATTCTGCGGGGGGCTTGTGCCTACTTTGCATTCGGGAAAGCTCGTGCTCGCCGAGGCCATTGAACAGAGCGGGAAAGCGATCCCCGTCGACCCAGCACTCTTTGCTCAAGCTAAGGAAGCTCTACGTGCCGCAAGGCTCGATTTTGTCTGCGGACCGATTAGAAGCTCCGATCGGGTGGTTCAAACCAAAGAGGAGAAACACCGCCTTCAAACGAAGGGGGCGATTGCTGTGGACATGGAGTCCGGACCACTTGCTCGATGGGCAAGAGAGAAGCGATTTGACTTTCTCTGTCTTCGGGCTGTCCTTGACGCAGTCGACCAAGAGCTTCCGCTTACCATGAAGACCTCCTTGATCCAGTCAATCCTGCAGCACCCCTTGACAACCCTCCGGCTGGCTCGGCTCTCCGTACGGGCGGGACACAGCATCGGTCGGGCGATTCCAGTCTTGGTTAGTGGCTTTGAAGGAGGAGCAGGATGAGTCGGCGCGCTGTGATGGTCGGGGGGAGGCAGATCGGTGGCGGTGCTCCGATCGTGGTCCAATCGATGACCAGTACCGATACGCGGGACATCGCGGCAACGGTGGCCCAGATCGTGCGGTTGCAGTGTGCGGGCTGCGAGATCGTGCGAGCTGCCGTCCCCAACCTCGAAGCGGCAAAGGCCCTTCGCAACATCAAAGAACAAATTGCCATTCCGCTTGTGGCCGACGTCCACTTCGATCACCGCCTGGCTCTGGCCGCGATCGAGGCAGGTGTCGATAAGCTCCGGCTGAACCCCGGCACGATCACGGACAAAGAGAAGATCACCGAAGTCGTCCGTGCTGCGAAGGCGGCAGAGATTCCGATTCGTGTTGGCGCCAACTCCGGCTCGCTAACGCGGGAGTTCCGCGATGCTCACGGCCATCCGAGTGCAGAAGGAATGGTCCAAAGCGCTCTTGTAGAGATCCGCCTTCTGGAAGAATTGGATTTCACGGACATCGTCGTTTCGCTAAAAGGGACGGATGTGCTGATGACGATCGCTGCCTACCGACAGCTGGCAAGCGAGGTGAATTATCCCCTGCACATCGGGATCACAGAGGCGGGAACGCCCTGGGAAGGAGCCATTCGTTCGGCCGTCGGTGTTGGGATCCTCCTCGAGGAGGGGTTGGGCGACACGATTCGCGTATCGCTCACCGGCGATCCCGTCGAAGAGGTCCGCGTAGCGTACGAGATCCTGCGATCTTTGAGACTTCGCCAGCGAGGGATCACCTACCGGGCCTGCCCGACATGTGGCCGCACGCGAATCGACCTTGTCACCATTGCGCAGCTGGCACAAAAGGATCTTGCCGATGTGGAGGAGCCGCTCACGCTCGCCCTGATGGGTTGCGTAGTCAACGGTCTCGGCGAAGCCAGAGAGGCCGATGTCGGGCTGGTCGGTGGTGACGGGAACGGGACGATCTACGTGGCGGGCGAACCGGTACACCATGGTGTGCCAGAAGGGGAACTGGCGACAAGGATTGTCCAAACGGTCCGCAATGTACTCAAGAGGGCATCATGAATGAGAGGGTCGCAGCAAGATCAGCAACAGCTCCGAGGTCGCCCCTTGCCGATCTTGACCGCGCGATTGAGAAGGCGACTTCGCATCTGCTCGGTCTGCGGCATGAGAAGGGATATTGGTGGGGAAAACTGGAGTCGAACGTCACCATCACCGCCGAGCACGTTTTCCTCCGTCATATCCTGGAGGAACCCAACGAGGCCGAACTGCGGAAGATCTCTTCGTATCTGCTCGAACAGCAGCGCAATGACGGAACGTGGACCAATTGGTTCGACGGCCCGTCCGACCTCTCCACGACGATCGAGGCCTATCTCGCCTTGAAGATGGCGCGTGTCTCACCCGATGCACACGAGATGCGCAAAGCGCGCGAGTTCATCCTGGCCCGCGGCGGGATTGAGAAAGCGCGTGTGTTCACCAAGATCTGGTTTGCCATGATGGGAGAGTGGGACTGGAAAGGGGTGCCGGTCCTGCCAGCAGAGTACGTCCTGCTGCCAGGCTGGTTTCCGATCAGCATCTACTCCTTCGGCTGCTGGGCGCGGCAAACGATCGTGCCGATGGCAATCATCATGGATGCTCGGCCCGTTGTCCCGCTCCCCGCATGGGCTCGGACCGACGAACTCTTCGTGAACGGTCGCGACAACGCCGACCTGGCCATCCGTCCATCAAAAACGACATGGCAAGCATGTGGATTCCTCTTGCTTGATCGAGTGCTGCGGTGGCACGAACGGCTGGCCGTTAAACCGTTCCGGCACCGGGCGCTTACCCAGGCAGAGCGGTGGATCATCGATCGCCAGGAGGCAGACGGCTCGTGGGGCGGAATCCAGCCTCCGTGGGTCTATTCCTTGATCGCGTTGAAGGTGCGAGGCTACGGCCTCGAACATCCGGTGATGCAGAAAGGGCTCTCCGGCTTCTACGGCGCGACCGGATTCGCAGTGGAAACCGAAGACTCGTTCCACCTCCAGTCTTGCCTGTCCCCGGTCTGGGACACCGGTCTGGCAATGATCGCTCTTCAGGACGCCGGGCTACCGGAGGATCACCCCTCGCTGGTCAAGGCAGGCAACTGGTTGCTCAATGAACAAATCTTCCGCGGAGGCGACTGGCAAATTCGGTGCAAGGCACGTCCGGGCGGCTGGGCGTTCGAGTTCGCCAATGATGTCTACCCAGACACCGACGACACCGCCGTCGTGATGATGGCTCTGCTTAAGACCAAGCTTGATTCGCAACGGAAGAAACACGCCCTGGAACGGGGAGTAGAGTGGCTGGCGGCGATGCAGAGCGGAAATGGCGGATGGGGCGCGTTCGACCGGAACAACAGGCAAACATGGACCCGACACATCCCCTTCTGCGACTTCGGCGAGGTGATCGATCCGCCGTCGGTCGACGTCACCGCCCACACCCTCGAGTACCTCGGCCGTCACGGATGGCGCGCCGATCATCCGGTGATCCGCCGCGCGTTACGTTACATAGAGAAGGAACAGGAACCGGACGGATCGTGGTATGGTCGGTGGGGGGTCAACCTAACCTACGGCACGGGCGCCGTTCTCCCTGCCCTGGAAGGGATCGGCGAGGACATGAGCGCGCCCTACGTCCGCCGCGCCGTCGATTGGCTGATCGAGCATCAGAACAGCGACGGCGGGTGGGGCGAGTGTGTTGAAGGCTATGGCGATCCTGCATGGCGTGGCCGAGGCTCATCGACGCCGTCGCAAACGGCGTGGGCGCTGTTGGCCCTGATCGCCGCCGGCGAAGCCAGCCATCCGGCGACGCAACGCGGGATTGCTTGCCTGTTGGAGACGCAGACCAAGACAGGTGGCTGGGACGAGCCATACTACACCGGGACCGGCTTCCCGATGGACTTCATGATCAACTACCACCTGTATCGGGACGTCTTTCCACTGATGGCGTTGGGGCGCTACCGGCGCGCGCTGGAGGAGACACCATGAAGATCGTGAAGGCGAAAGTGTTCGGTTTTTGCTTCGGCGTTCGCCGGGCCGTAACCATGATCGAGAAAGAGCTAGAGCAACACGGACCCCTCTACACCCTGGGAGCAATCGTTCACAACACACACGTCGTCGAGGAGCTTGCAGACAAGGGCGTGCAACTGGTGAAAACCCTGGACGACGTACCTGCAAATGGTGCGGTAGCGATTACTGCGCACGGGGCGGGGGAAGAGGTATACGAAGAGATCAAACGCCGCAGCTTGCGATTGATCGATACGACTTGCCCTATCGTCCGTCGCGCTCAAGAAAAAGCGGCCCATCTCGTCGATGAGGGCTTCTTCGTGGTCCTGTACGGAGAGGCAAAACACCCAGAAGTGAAGGGAATTCTCTCCTGGACGCGCGGGCAGGGTATGGCCACGCAAACCCCCGATATCACCGTCCCTGCTGAAGCGAAGGGCATCGCCATCATTGCACAGACTACGAAGAGCCCAACGCTGTTCGGGGAGTTCGTACAACAGATCGCCAAGCGATACACAGGCAAAGTCCCGGAGATCCGAATCGTGGATACCACCTGCCCGGAAACCGGACGCCGATACCAAGCGGCCAAGGAACTTGCCAAGCGAGTAGAGGCCCTGATTGTGGTGGGCAGCCGTTCCTCAGCGAACACGCGCAAGCTTGCGGAAACCTGTAGCGCAACCGGCGCTCCTACCTATCACATCGAGACTGCAAGCGAGATCGAGGAGGACTGGCTCTCCGGAATCGACCGCTTTGGGGTAACCGCCGGAGCGTCCACACCCGATGACATCATCGAGGAGGTCGTTCTAAGATTACAGAGTGGTAACGACAGGAGTTTGACGAAAGGAGGAATGGAGACCGCCGGAGTCTCCTGATATGTCCAATGCAGACACGTATTGAAGAAACAACCGCACTGAAACTGTACCAACACATCATTCAAAAGGTGGCAAATCGCGCCCCGGAGTTTATCGACATCACCACTGAAGTGGAGTCGCTGCTTGACCGTTCCGGCATTCGTGAGGGATCGGTTCTCGTCTACTCTCGCCACACCACGGCCGCGATCAAGATCAACGAGAACGAGCCCCTGCTGCTGGAAGACATGGCGCACTTCCTGGAACGGGTAGCCCCGCGCGAGGCCGACTACAAGCACAACGACTTCGCCATCCGCACCGCCAACATGACCGAAGACGAATGTCCAAACGGCCACTCTCACTGCCAACACCTGCTGCTGGGTGCAAGCGAGAGGATCCCGGTCGCCGAGGGACGACTCCTGTTGGGAAGATGGCAGCGCATCTTCCTGATTGAACTCGATTACCCGCGGGAGAGGGAAGTGGTCGTGCAGATTCAGGGATGGTAGGCGAGTCTATCACGTCACTGTTTGAGCGCCCGGCGTCCTCCCCTTCGCTTTCCGAATCCATCAGGTGGTGCTCCCGCCTTGCTCGAACCCACTACGAAAACTTCACGCTCATTTCGTGGCTGGTTCCGCAAAGGATACGAGCGCACCTCGCTGCCCTTTACGCTTTCTGCCGCACCGTTGACGACATCGGCGACGAGGCTCCGGGAGACAGAATTGAACTCCTTGACCGATTCGAGGCGGAGCTAAACGCTGCATACGACGCAAGACCCTACCACCCGGTCATCGTCGCCCTGCAGCACACCATCCATACCTACAACCTGCCGATAGAACCCTTTTGCAGGCTTATCGAAGCCAATCGGATCGATCAGCTCAAGACCCGCTACGAGACCTTCGACAAGCTCCTTCACTACTGCGACCATTCGGCAAATCCAGTCGGAAGGCTCTTTCTCATGCTCTACGGATACCGGGATGAAAAGCGATTTGCCCTGTCCGACGCCACGTGCACCGCCCTCCAGCTGACGAACTTCTGGCAGGACATCAAACGCGATCTTGCCATGGGCCGCATTTACCTCCCCAAAGAGGAGATGAGACGCTTCGGGGTGACAGAAGAGGATCTGAGGGAACACAGGGCAGGAAACCGAGTAAAGGAGCTCGTTTTCTTTCAGGTGACCAGGACAAGGGGCTACTTTGAAGCGGGACTCCCGTTGATCGACCTGGTTAACGGTCATCTCAAGATAGACATCGCACTCTTCTCCCGGGGTGGGTTGGCAATCCTGGACAAGATCAAGCAACAGAACTACGATACGCTGAGCACGCGGCCAATCCTTGCCAAAAAGGAAATGCTTGGCCTGTTCTTCTCAACCCTCCTTTCGAGAAGGTGGAAGACGTGGATCGACCGCTGAAAGCCGCCTATCGAGCGTGCACCCGACTGACTCGAAGGCGGGCGAAGAACTTTTACTACGCCTTCCTCAGCCTTCCCAGGCGCAAGCGCCGTGCGATCTACGCCGTCTATACCTTCTGTCGTCAGGCAGATGACATCGCCGACAGCGCGGGAGAGATTCCAACAAAACAACTCGCGCTGGAGAAACTTCGAGCGCGCCTGCAACAGGCCGCAGCCGGAGCGCCGCAATGCCCCGCTGATCTTGCTTTGACTGATGCAATCGCGCGATTCACGATCGAGCCAGCTGACTTGGCCCACGTCGTTGACGGAGTAGAACTGGATCTCACCGTATCACGCTACGCCGACTTCGATGAGCTCTCACACTATTGCCATTTGGTCGCCTCGGCAGTGGGCTTGGCTGTGCTTCCTATTCTCCACAATGGACACAAGGGAAAGGTGATCACACAGCAAGATCGAGACCTGGCCACGGCCCTTGGTATTGGAATGCAGCTGGTCAACATCGTACGAGACGTCAGGGAGGACATTGCGCGCAACCGAATCTACCTTCCCCAAGAGGATCTGGAGCGGTTCGGCGTCACCGAGGGTGACCTCAGAAAGGCAGAAGCTTCCAAGGCATTGCGTAGGCTGGTGGCGTTTGAGAGCGCCCGTGCACGCACGTTTCTCCGCGAGGGAGAAAGACTCCTCACCCGCCTTCCCCGCCGCGCCAGAGGATGTCCAGCGCTTCTGGCCGCGATTTACTCCCTTATTCTCGACAGAATTGAGGATAACAACTACGACGTCTTGACATCACGAACCTCACTCTCCACTTGGGAGAAGGTCTGCCTTATGCTGCAAATGTGGGGGAAAACCCTCCTGCGATGAAACAGGTGATCGTCATCGGTGGCGGTGCCGCCGGAATCGCTGCCGCGTGCAGGCTGGCGGAGTGTGGTATAGAAGTACTTTTGCTCGAGCGGCTGCCGCGCATGGGAGGGCGAGCGGCTTCCTTCATCCACCACCGAATGGGCGAAGAAATAGACTACGGCCAACACGTCCTGATGCGCTGCTGCACAGGCACGATTGAACTGTTGGATGACCTGGGAATTCTCGATCGCGTTTTCTTCCAGCCTCGTCTTCGCGTCCCCATCGTCTGTAGCACGAAGCGCATGATGCTCGCATCGACCCCTCTTCCGGGACCGCTTCACCTCGTGCCCGGGCTGCTTGGCTATCGCCTGGTGAACCTCTCAGAGCGGCTAGGCCTCGCCCGCGCCGGGCTAGCCTTCCTGGTCCAGGATCCACCGGAAAATCTGCCATTCTCCGAGTGGCTCCAGGACAACGGTCAAGGTCCTCGAGCCATCAGACGTCTGTGGGACCCGATTTGCGTCGCCATGCTGAACGACCATGTGGAGGCAGTCAGCGCAAGTGCCGCCACAATGGTCATCAAAGAGGGCTTCTTGAGACCGTGCGGCGCCGCCATCGGTCTATTCACCGCCCCCCTTTCGCGCATCTTTTCCGCAGCAATGCCGTTCATTCAAGCGCGGGGCGGGAGCGTACGTCTGAAGGCACCCGTAGAGAGGATCCTCATCGAGCATGGCAGAGCATGTGGAGTCCAATTGACAAGCGGTGATCAAATCTCCGCTGAAGGAGTGGTTGTAGCAATTCCCCCTACAAACCTGCTTCCGCTCCTGCCTCAGGAGTCAGCGGAAGTGCCGTACTTCGCCGCCATGACTCAGCTACACTGGTCCCCGATCGTCAACCTCCACCTGTGGTTTAGCGACCCCGTTATGGAAGAGCCATTCATCATTGCCGTCGACTCTCCCGTACAGGCAATCTTCAACATCAGCCGGATCCACAGAAAGGGTGGCCCTACGCACATCATCCTGTCTCAGAGCGCTGCACAAGAATGGATCGGTCTTCCGAATGAAGAGATTCGGGATCAACTCCTCGCCGCGCTTGAGAAGGTTCTCCCCGCCATTCGCACAACGCGACTCCTCGACGCCCTGGTGATTAAGCATCCTCGTGCCACCTTCCCTCCTGCTCCGAGGAGCGAGAGCCTGCGACCCAAGACGCAGACGCCGATTGGCCGGCTGTTCCTCGCCGGTGATTTCACGGCCACCGGATGGCCATCCACATTGGAGGGCGCGGTCCGATCAGGGAGGGTTGCCGCCGAGCGTATGATTCAGTCGTTCTCCCCTTAAGCAATTGTGACAACTGCTTTTGCTTAAAAGTGCCAGATTGCGCAAAGAACGTGAAAGGGTATAATCGTCGCCTTGCAGCGAGGTGATAGCAGTGCCAAAGACATTAACCGAGAAGATCCTCTCCCGACACGTCCAAGAAGGGACACTCGAGAGGGGCTCCGAGGTAGGAATCCGCATCGATCAATGCTTGACACAGGATTCCACCGGAACGATGGCCTGGTTGGAGTTCGAATCCCTCGGACTCGAACGGGTGAAGGCAGAACTCGTCGTCTCTTATAGCGATCACACATCGCTGGGGTTCAAGGGCGAGTCAACCGATGACCACATCTTTCTCCAGACGATCGCTTCGCACTACGGAGCGAAGTTCTCCAAGAACGGAAACGGCGTCTGCCACCAAGTTCACTACGAGCGCTTCGGCAACCCCGGCAAGACGCTGCTTGGCTCAGATTCGCACACTCCGACAGCCGGAGGCCTGGGCATGCTCGGCATCGGTGCCGGAGGAGTGGATGTCGCCGTTGCGATGGGCGGCGGGCCGTTTTATCTCACCGTACCCAAGATGCTGCAAGTTACCCTTAGCGGCAAGTTGCCGTGGGGCACTTCAGCAAAGGATGTCGCGCTGGAGGTATTACGGCGAATATCGGTTAAAGGAGGAGTCGGATTCTTCATTGAGTTTGCAGGTCCCGGGGTAAAATCCCTCTCCGTTCCGCAGCGTGCCACGATCACCAATCTGTGCACCGAAACCGGTGCGACGTCCTCCATCTTTCCTTCGGACAAGGTGACCGAGGCGTTCATGACGATGCAGGGGCGAGGGAGTGACTGGGTAGAGCTAGTACCCGACAAGGACGCCAGCTACGACAGAACCCTTGAGATCGACCTTTCCAAGTTGAAGCCGTTGGTAGCCATGCCCGGGATGCCGGACAACGTCTACGACATCGATGAAGTAGTGGGTACGAAGATCGACCAGGTATACATCGGCTCTTGCACCAACGGAAGCTACCACGATATGAAGGTGGCCGCGGAGATGCTCAAGGGAAAGCACGTCTGTACTGACATCGATGTGGTTGTTTCACCCGGGTCGCGACAGGCATGGGAGATGTTGCTGGAGGATGGTAGCTTTCTTGCTTTCACGAAGGCCGGAGCTCGTTTGATCGAGCCAGGCTGCAACGCCTGCATCGGTATCGGCTTCGTCCCCGGCAACGGACATCTCTCGCTGCGTACGGTAAATCGTAATTGGAAGGGCCGTGGCGGCAGCAAATTCGGCAAGATCGCCTTGTGCGGACCCGAGGTCGCCGCAGCATCGGCTCTAGCAGGAAAGATCACCGACCCGCGTGAGCTACCCCAGGTCAAGGTCAAGGTAGACCACCTCACCGTTGATGATTACCTCATCCTCGATCCGGAGGGCGAGGGCGTGGATATCCGTCGCGCGCCGAACATCGTGGCACTCGACCCGCAGAGGCCTCTTAAGCCAAAACTTACAGGCGAGGTCCTAATCAAGGTCGGCGACGGCATATCCACCGACGCTGTCCTACCTGCCGGGCCACTCACCCAGCACCTGCGCAGCAACCTGCCCGAGATCGCCAAGTACACGTTTCATTACGAGGACAAGACGTTTGCCGATCGGGCGCTGGAGGAGGGTGGCGGATTCATCGTCGGGGGAGAGAACTACGGCCAGGGATCCTCGCGGGAGCACGCCGCACTGGCACCGTGGCAATTGGGGATCAAAGCAGTCTTCGCCAACAGCTACGCCCGAATCCACCGCGCCAACCTGATCAACGTGGGGATCATTCCCTTCACCTGCGATGCTGACACTATCGATCAGGGAGACACGCTGGAAATCGATGTCTCAGATCTCACCACGAGTACCCTCACCCTCAAAAACAAGACGAAGAAGACAAAAATCGAGGTGCAGCATGACCTCTCCCCGCGCGAGATCGAGATGGTGAAAGCGGGCGGACTGCTGGCCTATACAACGATGTAAAAGCGCTAGCCAGGACTACAATTTAGAAACACTGGGATTGTACGCGCCGTCAGTGAAGAGACGGCGCGTTTTTCCTTTGTACCGGCCTTGACAGCGTGTCCGCGATGAAGTACGATTCCCCCACATAGTGAGATCGTGAGTCTCACAATGCGAGAGAATCGATCGGATATGAGCACACTGACGACCCTCGAGAAGTGCGTGAACATTCTCAGCCTGTTCGCTCCAGCGACCCCAACACTCAACGTCTGCGACATCGCCGAGCGGCTCGACCTCCCCAAGAGCACCGTGTACCGCTACCTCGCCGCCCTGAAACACCACGACCTTCTCGAAGCAGATACCACGCCCAGCAATTACCGGCTCGGACGCAAGGTCATCAGGTGGGCCCGAAACGCCCTCGTAGCCAGTCTTGAAGAGA
>Ga0180432_10005415_pt1 | contig 16995 bp, 9 predicted proteins | sample SS_ome_10_FD_132414 | JGI IMG/M metagenome (GOLD analysis project Ga0180432, IMG submission 132414) | Hypersaline lake sediment archaeal communities from the Salton Sea, California, USA - SS_1_MS_2 metaG | ecosystem: Environmental > Aquatic > Non-marine Saline and Alkaline > Hypersaline >...
CGAGTGGTCGGCCAAGGGGCAAAAGAACATCTGGGGCACCATACCCCAGGTGATCGAGATGCAGTCGGAGGGGGGAGCCGCGGCTGCGGTCCACGGCTCGCTCCAGGCGGGAGCGCTCACGACCACGTTCACCGCCTCGCAGGGCCTGCTCCTCATGATCCCGAGCATGTACAAGATCGCTGGCGAGCTCACGCCCTATTGCATGCACGTCTCTGCGCGCACGGTCGCAACCCATGCTCTCTCGATCTTCGGGGATCACTCCGATGTGATGGCCTGCCGACAGACCGGTTTCGCGCTCCTAAGCTCGGGGTCCGTGCAGGAAGCGCACGACATGGCCTGCATCGGTCAGGCGGCGACGCTGGCTTCCCGTGTGCCTTTCCTCCACTTCTTCGAGGGCTTCCGGATCTCACACGAGGTGGCGAAGATCGAAGAGCTGTCGGATGACGACCTGCGCTACATGATGGATGACAAGCTGGTCGCCGCCCACCGCGACCGGGCCATGTCGCCCGACCATCCGGTGGTTCGCGGTACCGCGCAGAACCCGCCCGAATTCTTCCAAGCCCGGGAGGCAGCCACCCCCTTCTATCAAAAGTGCGCGGGACTCGTGCAGGAGGTGATGGATCGATTCACCGAGCGTACGGGCCGGAGCTACCACCTCTTCGACTACGTCGGACATCCCGAGGCCGAGCGGGTGATCGTGCTGATGGGCTCGGGCGCGGAGGCGGCCAAGGAAGCGATCGACTGGATGATCGAGAAGGGCGAAAAGGTGGGGATGGTGCGCGTCCGGCTCTATCGGCCGTTCGCGATAGAGGCTTTCACCCGTTCGCTGCCGGTGACCACGAAGGCGATCGCGGTGCTCGATCGCACCAAGGAATACGGCAGCGTCGGTGAGCCGCTCTACCAGGATGTGGTCACCGCCCTGCGCGAGGCGCACGACCTCGGCCTCACCCAGTGGAAGGATGGGAACTGCCCGCACGTCATCGGCGGTCGCTACGGACTCTCTTCGAAGGAGTTCAACCCGGCCATGGTGAAGGCGGTCTTCGATGAGCTGACCAAGGAGAAGCCGAAAAACCACTTCTCGGTCGGGATCATCGACGACGTCTCAAACTCCTCGCTCGAGGTGGACGAGGAGTTCGACACCGAGGGGGACGATGTCGTTCGCGCCGTCTTCTTCGGACTGGGCGCCGACGGTACCGTGGGCGCCAACAAGAACTCCATCAAGATCATCGGCGGGGAGACGGACAACTACGCGCAGGGCTACTTCGTCTACGACTCGAAGAAAGCCGGCGCCATGACGATCTCCCACCTCCGCTTCGGCCCCCGGCGCATCCACTCGACTTATCTGATCAAGAAGGCGAACTTCGTGGCTTGCCATCAGTTCGTCTTCCTCGAGAGGTACGACGTCCTCGAGTACGCCGCGCACGGTGCGGTCTTCCTCCTCAACGCCCCCTTCGGCCCCGATGAGGTATGGGATCACCTGCCGCGAGAGGTGCAGGAGCAGGTAATCGAGAAGGACTTGAGGTTCTACGTCATCGACGGCTACAAGGTGGCCCGCGAGGCGCAGATGGGCAGCCGGATCAACACGATCATGCAGACCTGCTTCTTCGCCATCTCGGGCGTGTTGCCGCGCGAGGAGGCGATCGCCAAGATCAAGCAGGCGATCGAGAAAACCTACGGCAAGAAGGGTGTCGACGTCGTCGAGCGCAACTACGCCGCAGTCGACGCCACGCTCGCCAATCTGCACGAGGTCACCGTCCCGGGCAGCGTCACCGCCAAGAGCGGCCGCCCGCCGGTGGTGGTGGACGAGGCGCCCGAGTTCATCAAGAATGTCACCGCTCAGATCATGATCAACAAGGGCCACAAGTTGCCGGTGAGCGCCTTCTCTCCCGACGGCACCTGGCCGGTGGGCACCACCAAGTGGGAGAAGCGGAACATCGCGCTCGAGATTCCGGTTTGGGATCCGAGCCTCTGCATCCAGTGTACCAAGTGCTCCCTCATCTGTCCGCACGCCGCGATCCGCGTGAAGGCCTACGACCCCGCGCTTCTGGAGAAGGCCCCAGCGACGTTCAAGTCGATGGACTACAAGGCCAAGGACTTCGCGGGTATGAAGTACACGGTCCAGGTCGCGCCCGAGGACTGTACCGGGTGCGGGCTCTGCGCCATGACCTGCCCCGCCAAGGACAAGACGAATCCGTCGAAGAAAGCGCTTATGATGGAGCCCCAGATGCCGCTCCGCATGCCCGAGCGCGAGAACTACGCCTTCTTCCTCGAGCTGCCCAACGTCGACCGAACCGCGGTGAAGCGCGAGACGGTCAAGGGCTCCCAGTTCCTGGAGCCCTTGTTCGAGTACTCCGGCTGCTGCGCCGGCTGCGGCGAGACGCCCTATGTCAAGCTGCTGACGCAGCTCTTCGGCGATCGGGCGCTCATCTCCAACGCCACCGGCTGCTCGTCGATCTACGGTGGGAACCTGCCGACCACTCCTTACACGACCAACGCCGAGGGCCGCGGCCCGACGTGGAACAACTCGCTCTTCGAGGACAACGCGGAGTTCGGCTTCGGCTTCCGTTTGGCCGTCGACAAGCATGCCGAGCAGGCGCGCGAGCTGGTGCAACAGCTCGCCTCGCAGCTCGGTGATGACCTTGTCCAAGGGCTCCTCACCGCTGATCAGAGCGAGGAGGCCGGAATCGCCGACCAGCGCGAGCGGGTCGCGGCGCTCAAGCAGAAGCTCTCATCCATCAGCACACCCGAGGCGGCCCGCCTCCTCATCCTGGCCGATTACCTGGTCAAGAAGAGCGTCTGGATCCTGGGCGGTGACGGCTGGGCCTACGACATCGGCTACGGCGGTCTCGACCACGTGATGGCCATGGGCCGCGACGTGAACGTCCTGGTTCTCGACACCGAGGTCTACTCGAACACCGGCGGCCAAGCGTCCAAGGCGACGCCGCTCGGCGCATCGGCCAAGTTCGCCTCCGCCGGCAAGCCGTCTCCCAAGAAAGAGCTCGGCATGATGCTGATGAACTACGGGAATGTCTACGTCGCGCGTGTCGCCCTGGGGGCGAAGGACATGCAGACGGTCCGGGCCTTCGTGGAGGCTGATTCCTACCCCGGCCCCTCGATCATCATCGCCTACTCGCACTGCATCGCGCACGGCTACGACCTGATCAACGGACCCAGCCAGCAGAAGCTGGCGGTCGACTGCGGCATCTGGCCCCTCTACCGCTTCGATCCGCGCCGGGCGGAAGCGGGAGAGCCGGCGCTGAAGCTCGACTCCGCCGATCCCAAAGCCAAGGTCGAGGAGTACATGCGCAACGAGACGCGCTTCCGCATGATCGAAAAGATGAACCCCGAACGCTTCCGCGCGCTGCTCGCCGCCGCCCAGGTGGTCACCGACCAGCGCTGGGCCACATACAAGCACATGGCGCAGCTCACGCTGCCGAAGTCCTAGAGCCAACAGAGGAGGATCGGCATGGACCTGTCAACGAAGTACCTGGGATTGGAGCTTCCCCATCCCCTGATGCCGGGGGCTTCCCCTCTGACCACGGACCTAGATGATGTCCGGCGCCTGGAGGATGCGGGCGCAGCGGCAATCGTGATGCACTCGCTCTTCGAGGAGCAGATCCTCCTGGAGGAGAAGGCGCTCTTGGAAGAGGTCGAGGCGCACGAGCACAGCTTCGCCGAAGCCCTCTCCTTCTTCCCCCAGGTGGGCGAATACCGTATGGGCGCGCAGGAGTATTTGGACCAGATCCGGAAGATCAAGGAAGCGGTCTCGGTCCCCGTGATCGCCTCCCTCAACGGGGTCACCCCCGGCGGCTGGACGCGCTATGCGCGGCAGATGGAGAGTGCGGGCGCGGATGCGATCGAGCTCAACGTCTACTTCGTCGCCAGCTCGCTCGAAGACAGCGCGGACACGGAAGAAGAGAAGACGCTCGAGCTGTTGAAGAGCATCCGCCAGGAGGTGAAGATTCCGGTCGCGGTCAAGCTCTCCCCCTTCTACACCACGCTGCCGCATTTCGCCAAGAGGCTCGAGGACGCGGGTGCCGACGGGCTCGTACTCTTCAACCGTTTCTACCAGCCCGACATCGACATCGAGCAGATGGAGGTGAGCCGCTCGCTCGAGCTGTCCGACTCCTCCGCCCTGCGGCTGCGTCTCCGCTGGCTCGCCGTTCTCTCGCCGATTCTGAAGACATCGCTCGCTGCGACCGGTGGCGTCCACAGCGCATCAGATGCGATCAAGGCCGTCATGGCCGGCGCCAGCGCTGTGCAACTGGTCTCCGCGCTGCTGAAGGAAGACCCCAGCAAGCTGGCGAGCATTCGCCAAGAGATGGCGAGCTGGATGGAGAAGCATCGCTACGAATCGCTTGAGCAGATGCGGGGCAGCATGAACCTCGAGCGCAGTCCGAACCCGAGCGCGTACGAGCGCGCGAACTACGTACACATCCTCCAGGGGTGGAGGGGGTAGGGGTTTTCCGCCTGGCATCCGAGCGCGGGGACGGCTGCCGGGCGGACGCTACTTCAGCAGCACGAGTCTCTGGCTTGACTCCTGAGAGTCCGCGATCAGGTGCACCACATAGATGCCCGCCGAAAGCGCGTTGCCATGCGCGTCCCTGCCGTCCCAGGGCAGGTAGCCCGCTTGGGAGAACCCCTGCTCCATGGTCCTCACACGTCTTCCGCTCGGGTCATGGATGCACAGCCTCACCTTCGTTGCCGTGGGGACGGCATAGCTGATGGTGGCGGTCTGTGAGAAGGGATTGGGCTGAACGTCGAGCACCACGCGGGCTGGCGTGCTCAGCGGGAGGACACCCGCCGGCGGCCCTTCGGCCGCGAGACGTATCAGCCATCCATCGTGCAAACCGGCCCCGAAGGAGAGCGTGTGCCCCGCCACCGCATAGCCGTCGTCGGCCGTGTTGACGAGAGCGTAGGCCACATCGGAGGCGGATCCCCCGTAGGTGGTCTGCCACTCGAGGTTACCCTCCGCGTCCGTTCTCACGAGATAGACATCATCTCCACCGGCGCCGTAGGAGAGGGTGTAGCCGGCGGCCAGGTAGCCGCCGTCTGCGGTCTGCACCACGGCATTGCCGTAGTCCCTTCCGGTCCCACCGAAGGCCTCGCTCCACTCCTGCGTTCCCCCGGCGTCGGTCTTCACGAGCAGTAGGTCGTAGAGACCCGCCCCGGACGATCCGGTGTAACCGGCCATGATGTATCCGCCGTCGGCGGTCTCTCGCGCGTCGTAGCCCCTATCCGCGTCGTCGCCTCCGAAGACCTCGTCCCACTCGACGTAGCCGAGGGAGTCGGTCTTCACGAGCCAGGCGTTCCCGAAGTAGCCGGGGCCGGAGGAGAACGTCCACCCGGCCAGGATGAATCCCTTGTCGGAGGTCTGTGACACCGACCAAGCGCCATCGGATCCGTATCCGCCCAGGGTCCGAGACCAGGCGGTGGCTCCGGACTCATCGGTCTTGATCAGCCACATGTCCCGGCCGCCCGCCCCGAAGGAAGATGTAGCCCCGGCGATGATCAATCCTCCGTCGATCGTCTCCTGGATAGCATACGCCTCGTCGTCATGCGCGCCGCCGAAGGTTCGCGTCCAGTCTTCGTTCCCGGACGAATCTGCCTTGACCAGCCACACGTCCTTGCCCCCGGCTCCGAAAGACAACGTGAAGCCGGCGGCGACGTAGCCCCCGTCTCTGGTCTGCCAGACGGCCTGCCCCTCATCGTCTTCGGAGCCGCCGAAATGCCAGTTCCATACCTCGTTGCCCACGGGGTCGGTCTTCAATAGCCACAGATCGTGACCCGCCGAGCCGTAGGAGCGCGTGTAGCCCGTCAGGACGAAGCCGCCATCGCCGGTCTGCCGCGCGTCGTAGGCCACGTCGATGTTGATCCCGCCGTAGGTCCTCGTGAACAGCGTGTCGGGGGGAAGCGCAATCGCCGCTCCCGCGCACACCAGAAACGTGGCTGCAACGCCTGCCGCGCGGGCAATCATGCATCCGCCCTCCAAGGCGCGCGCCCAGGTGCTGTGCTGAAGATTGCCGTGGCACATGGTACTCTCCCGGTTGGCATCCTCTCCCGCTCCGAACGGAGGGAGCGACGTTCATTCTAGCAGATTGCCCTCACGGAAGCCCGGCCGAGCTCCGTGTGTTCCGTGGTAGCGTATCTGCAGAGGCTATCATCGCTTCCGGATGCATCGATTCGGACGGACGCCGTTGGGGCAAACTACAGGATATCGCCATGATTCCAGAACTCGGCCAGGCGGTCTTGGGGCTGTTCGACGACCATCGGACGATCCGCCGGTTTCGGGCGGACGCGATCGGCGAGGACGATCGCCGCGCACTGGAACGGGCAGCGCAGCGGGCCCCGAGCGGGGCGCTGGTTCAGCTCGGAACGTTCATCCGCATCACCGATCCGGAGCTGCGGGAGACTCTGACGGAGCTCTCCGGGGGACAGCCCCAGGTGCGGCAAGCCCCCGAGTTCTACGTTGCCTGCATCGACGTCCGCCGCGATCAGCACCTGATCGAACACCGCGGCAGCACGTTCGCCCTTTCACCGCGCTTCACCTTCTTGTACGGCCTGCTGGACGTCGCCCTGATGGCGGCCAATCTGGCGACGGCGGCGGAGGCGATGGGTTACGGGGTCTGCTACATCGGCGCCTTCCAGAACCGCCTGGACGAGGTTGTCCGTGTGCTGGAGCTCCCCCGGGGCGTGCTTCCCGTTGTCGGTATCTGCGCCGGCCGGCCCGAGCGGCCATTGCCGGAGAGGCGTGGTCGTCTCTCGCCCGATGCGGTCTTCATGGAGAATCGATACCGCGAACTGGACTCCGATGAGCTGGAGCGCTGCTTCCGGGACATGACGCATCCCAAGCGCTCCTTCGACTGGTTCCAGGCCCTGCAACGTTACTGGTGCCCGAACGGGCTCGCCGCGCAACGCGAGGAGGTGCTGCGGCGCGTGCTGGCGGAGCAAGGCTTCGCGTGATAGGATCCGCCGCAGGAGACTTCCCCCCACCACCACCGCAGAGGAGGACGCCTCATGCCCGCCCGTCGCCGCCGGCTTCGCGCCGATGACCTCTTCCGTTTGAAGATGCCCTCCTCGGTATCGCTATCACCGGACGGTTCGCGGATCGTCTTCGCGGTCAAGACGATGGATGGGAAGCGCAACCGCTACGTCTCCCACCTCTACTGGGTCGCTACCCGCGGGGGGAGACCGCGCCGCCTGACGCGCGGTCTCGTGCTCGATAGCTCACCCTGCTGGAGCCCCGACGGCCGCCACATCGCCTTTATCTCCAAGCGCGATGAAAAGGTTCCGCAAGTCTGGGTGCTTCCCGCCGACGGCGGGGAGGCCTTCGCCCTCACGCAGCTCAAGGGGGGACCGATCCGCCACCTCAGCTGGGCGCCCAACGGCCGCGCCCTCGTCTTCAACCACCGCGTGCAGCCAACGGAGGATCCGGAGGAGAAGAAGCAGCGAGCCACGTACAAGCACATCACCCGCGTCTGGCACAAGATGGACGGTGATGGCTTCTTCCCCCCCGAGCGCTGGCACGTCTGGACCGTCTCCTTCCCGGGCGGACGGATGCGGCAGGTCACGCGGGGGGACCAAGATGATGACTGCCCGATCTGGAGCCCCGATGGCCGGCGGATCGCGTTTACCTCCAATCGCATCCCCGACGCCGAATACTCGACATCGAACGAGGACCTGTTCGTCGTGGGCGCATCGGGGCGGGGTCTGCGCCAGGTCACCAAACGGCACGGGCCGGTCTCTTATCCCGCCTGGTCACGCGACGGCCGCCACCTCTACTACGCCGGACACTTCGGCAAGGAAGGCGAGTGGCTGCGTCACCCCTTCCACATCTACCGGATTCCCGCGAAGGGCGGGACGCCGACGGACCTGACGCCAAAACTCGACCAGTGGCCCTTCAACGCGCTCGCCAACGACACCGCCGGCCCGGGGATCGGCTTCGGTCTTCTCGCCCCCTACCAGGATCCGGACGACGGTAGCGAGAGGCTCTCTTTTCTCCTCAACGAGCAGGGCGCCTGCCGCGTCTACTCGCTGCCGGCGACGGGGGGGAAGGAGCGGTTGGAGTTCGGTGGCCCCATCAACACCCTCGGGCTCGACGTCCTCTATGACGGACGGGCGGCCGTCGCCGCGGCGGGGATGATGGATTGCGGCGATCTGCACGTCCTCACCCTCGACGGCACTGAGCAGGTTCGCCAACTGACCCACTTGAACCGTACGCTCCTGCGCGGTTGGGATCTCACCGAACCGGAGGAAATGATCTTCGGCGGCACCCGCAACCGGCAGTCCCCGGTCCATGGCTGGGTGTTGAAGCCGCCCGGATTCCGGCGGGGCAAACGCTATCCGATGATCCTCTACATCCACGGCGGGCCGATGGCGCAGTACGGCTACACCTTCTTTCACGAGCTCCACTTCCTGGCCGCGCGGGGGTACGTCGTCGTCTTCACCAATCCGCGGGGCAGCAGTGGCTACGGGCTCCGGTTCATGAATTGCATCGAAAACCGCTGGGGAACCTACGACTACGACGACCTGATGGCGGTGGTCGACGCGATGTGCCGCAAGCCCTACGTTGATGGCAAGCGACTGGGAGTTGCCGGCGGCAGCTACGGCGGCTTCATGACCACCTGGATGATCGGACACACGAACCGCTTCCGGGCCGCGGTCACCCAGCGCCAGGCGGGCAACATGCTGGTGCAGGTCGCCTCCTCCGATGTTGGCTTCTACCGGACCTACGTGCGGGGGTCGACGCCCTGGGAGACGCCGATGAAGCACATCAAGGACTCGCCCAACTACTACGCGCCCCGGATGAAGACGCCGCTGCTGATCATCCACAGTGAGAATGATCTCCGCTGTCCCATCGGGCAGGCGGAGGAGCTCTTCACGTTCCTCAAGCTGCGCCGGCAAGTGGTGGAAATGGTTCGCTTCGAGGGGGAATCGCACGGCCTTTCCCGGGGCGGCAAACCCCAGAACCGCCGGGAGCGCTTGAGCCGGATCGCCGACTGGTTCGCGCGCTACCTCTGATTCGAAACCGGCGCTTCCCCAGAGCCCGCCTCTTGGCTAGGATGGCGATATGACCCGAGCCCGACATTCCGCGGAGGGGTTGCGAGGCGACCTTACGCGGCTGCCCAAACGCCACTTGGTCGACTGGCTGGTGGAGCGGAGCCGAGAGGACAACGAGCTGCGCGGCAGGCTGTGTGACTTAGCCCGCACCGCCGGCCAGGATGCAGGCGAGGCGGCCGAGTTGCGGGCCGCCCGCCGCGATCTGCGGGAAGGGAGGGCCGCCCTCGCGCTCGATCGCCTCGATCGATTCGCTGCCCGGCAGGAGGATCCCGCCGTCATCGAGTCCTGCCTCATCCTCCGGGGCGACATCCTCCTTGCCCTCGGGCGCCGGCACGAGGCATTCGACGCTGCTTGGTCCGCCTTCTGCCGCACGTTGAGCGGCCTCCACTGGAAGAAGGCGGTCGCCCTCGCCCCGGCCCGGCGGCGCATGCGCCTGGAGCAGGAAGCGCTGCAGGTCGCCGAGGACCATCCGGATGCCGATCTTGCCCTCGGCTACCTCATCACACGGGGCGCGCTCGATCGGGCGACGTCGCTGATCGAACACCGGTTCCCGGAACTCAGCAGTCACAAGCAGGCGGGGTTGGAGCCGGTGGCTGATGTCCTCTCCGACACCGAGCCCCGCCAATCCTGGGAGCTCCTGCGGCTCACCCTGCAGGACATCCTCGAGAAGTCGCGCCGCCGGTTCTACGATCAGGCGATCAAGCTCCTCCAGCAGATGGAACGCTTGTCGGAGCGCGGGGGATTCGCGGAGGAACACCGGGCGTTCGTAGACCAGTTGCGGCATGAACACGCCGGCAAGGCCGTTTTCTGGAGAGACGTCGATTCGCGCGGACCGGCCGCGCGGAGCCGGACATGAGCGCCCCGACGCGGCTCTTCAACCGCAACTTCTTCCTCCTCTGGCAGGGCCAGCTCGTCAGCCAGCTCGGCAATCAGCTCCATGCCGTGGCCCTCATGTTCTGGATCAAGCACGCCACCGGCTCGGCCAGCTTGATGGGAACGATCTTGATGATCGCGATGCTCCCCGGCGTCATCTTGGGGCCCATCGGGGGAACCTTTGCCGACCGGTTTTCGCGGAGAAGGATCATCATCTGGGGTGATCTGATCCGCGGGCTCAGCGTGTTGGCGTTGGCGGCAATCCTTTTCACGGCTCCCGGCTCGGTGGATCTCACGATTGCCTGGCTCCTCGTGATCTCGGTGGTGGCGGGGATTGCGGGCGCGTTCTTCCGCCCCGCAATCTCAGCCGCGATCCCCGACCTCGTACCGCATGAGAAGGTTGCCGCGGCCAATTCGCTCAACCAGTCCTCGATTCAGCTTTCGGTCTTCGTGGGCCAGGGCTTGGGCGGTGTCCTTTTCCGGTTGCTCGGAGCCCCGCTGCTCTTCTTGATCGACGGTATCACGTACCTCTTCTCCGCCGTCAGCGAGTGCTTTATCCGCATCCCCCAGGTCATCCCCGAGTCGAGACCCGAACTGCGAGCGCTGCTGGCGCAGTTCAAGGAGGACACCCTGGAAGGGTTCCACTACGTCTGGGAACGACGAGGGATGCGCGACCTCTTCATCATGTCCGCCTTCTTGAACTTCCTGCTCGCTCCCTTCGGCGTGCTCCTCCCCTTCTATGTCGAGGACCACCTGCATGCCCGCCCCGACTGGTTCGGGTTCCTGATCGCCGCGTTCGGGTTGGGTGCGCTCCTCGGCTACGGCATCGCCGGCTCGCTGCGTCTTTCGGGTCGGGGTCGGGCAATGATCGTGATCCTCTTCCTCTTCCTGGCATCTCTCGGGTTCGTGGCGGCGGGGCTCGTTTTGATTCCGGTCGTCGCTCTGATCTGCTTCCTTCTGATCGGTGCGTTCACGGGGGTCGTCAACATCAACATCATGACGACCCTGCAGCTGACGACGCCGAGCGAGATCCGGGGCCGCGTCTTCGGTCTGCTCGGCACGCTCTCATCGGGACTCACGCCGATTGGGATGGGACTGGCGGGCCTGATCACGGATGCGATCGATCACAACGTGCCGCTCATCTACATCATCTCCGGGGCAGCATCCGCGGCCGTGACGCTCGGGATGGCACTTGATCGGCACTTCCGAGAATACTTGGCCTTCACGCCGGAGGACGCGGAGTCTAGCGAAAGGCCAGAGACAGACCCATCGAGATCACCGCAGTCGGACGGGTGAGCTTCATCGGTCTGACGGATTCAACCTCCGTGGAGTGATCCTGCCAACGCTCCCCCGCGACGCGCACGGTCCGAGTCTCGAAGAGGCTCAATTGAACACCCAGATCGATCAGAAGATCGATCGCCCGCGATTCCTTTCCCAAAGGGGGAACCAGGTATGCGTGCAGCCCCAGCGTGTTGTACGCCGCCCGACCTGTGTCGACAAATCTGTAGGTGTAGGACTCGTTTCTGAATCGGTCGTCGTAGTCGTATATCCAGAATCCGCTCGTCAAGCGGACCCCCAGGCGCGCAAACCGGTGCAGAGCGACCCCGCCCTCGAGGATCAGGGAGATTCGGTTGTCGGAGAGGGGACTGTCGTCAGAGGTCGTTGCCTCGGCGCCGATCATGATCGAAGCTCCCCCGCGGGTGGTCTGAATCCCCACGAGCAGTCCGAATTCATTGTGGTCGACGGATTCCGTCTTGCCGTACCGTTCCTCTGGATCAAAGGAGTATCCTGCATAGTGCAGGCCGGCAACGATGGCGGGTTCCGCGGAATCGCTCTGAGCAGGATAGAGGGCGACAAGCAATAGAAGGAGCAGGAAGCGGGCACTCACGCGGACTCTGGCAACGGGCATGGGCACCTCCCGGGTACGAAGCCGCGGAACCTGGGTCGATCCGGCACGCACGGAATCTAGTCCTCGACCGGGCGCAGATCAAGCGCTCCCTGCGGAGAGGTCGGTCATCCGACCGATGGGGGGGGCCAAAGCGTGCCCCCGTGCGCTTGACGTCCCCTTCGGGATCGACTGGGAGGTTCTCCCCTAGATCGATCGTCCCCTCGTCTCGACGCCGCTGGTGGTCGATGCCACCCACGACAGCTCCAACGACCTCGGGGTTCAAGCCTATGCCGAGCTCCCCTGGATGACGAGCGTGGTCTTCGCCGTCAACGGTTGGGACTATGAGGCCGGAGATTCCACGTTCAGCGCCGATGCCGCCGTCGGCGGGCGGGTCGGGCTGAAGCCCGGGGAGGGGATCGAGCTGGGCGGATCGTTCGCTTGGTTCGACGTCGAGGGTGACGAGTGCAGCATGTCCCTTGCCGGGGGCGATCTGCAGGTCCCCGCCGGACCGCTCGCGATCCGGGGGGAATTCATCCAACACGACATCGAGATGGATAGCCTCATCACCGGCGGCGTCGGCTGGCGGATCCTCGAGAACTGCGAGATGCGCTTCGAGTACCAGAGCAACGGAGAGGATGCCGGCGATCGCGCCTTCCTCCAGGTCGTGGCGGGATTCTAGGCGGCGGCCCCCAAACACACATGGCGACCCTTCCTCCCTGCACGTATTGCCTGTACAATACGGGTGATCTCCACCCCATCAAGGGAGGCAACCATGTGCAGAGCACTTCTCTATCTCGCCGGTATCTGTCTTCTGACTTCTGCCTCGACCGCCGCAATACTCCGGGTGAAACCCGACGGCACCGGAGACTACCCTACGATCCAGGCCGCCGTCACCGCCGCCGCCGCCGGTGATACGGTCTCCCTGGCAAACGGGGTCTTTCTCGGGGCGGGGAACCGGGATGTCGATGTCCTCGGCACGGACATCACGATCCGTTCCGAAGGGGGTGATCCCGACAGTTGCGTGATCAACTGCGAAGGATCCCACGCCGGGAATCATCGCGGTTTCCTTCTGGGCGGTGCGCTAACCTCCGCCGCCGCGATCGAAGCTGTCGCCATCATCAACGGGTATATCTACGATGAAGGGGGCGCGATCCACTGCGCCCAAGGGGCATCACCAACCATCTCCAACTGCGTCTTCAGCAGCAACTATGCGACCCAAGGCGGCGCCATCGCCGCGAGCGACACCTCCCATCCCGCGATCCTTGGCTGCGTCTTCGCGAGCAACTCGGGCAGCTCAGGGGGCGCGATCAGCGCGCAGAACGGATCGAGTCCGGTCATCACGCTTTGCGCCTTCAACGGCAACGGCGAGGAGGCGTTCTGCACCGGCGGTGCGATTCGGCTCGATGACGCTGCCACGGTCGAGATCACGGAATGTACGTTCGATGGGAATGTCGCCGAGCGCGGCGGCGCGATCTGGTCTTCAAACTCGCACGTGGCCCTCCTGGACTGTGCCTTTACCGGCAATCAGACCAACGGCCAGATCAGCGGGGCACTCGATCTGAATAGCGGATCGGTGGATGTGATCGGATGCATGTTCGACAACAACACGGCGGTCGACGCCGGAGCCGGCCTGTTGGACGCGTGTGAAGTCACGATGCAGAACTGTGAAGTGACCGGAAACTCGGGTGACAGCGGCGCACTCACACTCGACAGCTGCACCGGCGCGCTGACCGAATGCTCGTTCACGGGCAACAGCGGGGGGGATGGAGGAGCCATCGCCGTCGTGGGTGATGGCCCATTCAGCATCAGTGATTGCGTCTTCCAAGGGAATGCCGCCTTCATCTACGGGGGCGCGATCTTGGCCGGGAGCGTGCCCGACCTCTCCATCGATCGCTGTACCCTGGTCGACAACACGGCGCCCTCCGGATCCGGAATCTACCTCGGTTGGCTGTCGCAGGTCGAAATCGATCGGACGATCGTGACCCATGGAATCGGTGGTGAGGGCATTGCCTGCGACGGCACCAGCAGCGTGGCCCTCTCCTGCAGCAATATCTACGGGAATGAAGGCGGTGACTATGTCGGCTGCCTCGCCGGCCTGGAGGGGGTCGATGGGAACCTCCGTGCCGACCCGCTCTTCTGTGATCGCGTGGCCGGGGACCTCACGCTCGACGCCGCGTCCCCTTGCGCCGATGCCCCCGGTTGCGGTCTGATCGGTGCGTTGGAGGTCGGTTGCGGTTTGTACTTCTCTTCGATCACGGATGTCGGAAACGACCAGGGTCGCCGTGTCTATGTCACGTGGTGTCGGGCCGCGCAGGATGCGCCGGGGAGCCCGACGCCGGTGACGGCGTACGAGCTCTGGCGCCGGATCGATCCCGCCAGCCCGCCCGATCGGGACTACCCCCCGGGTGACTGGTGCTATCTCGCTTCGATTCCCGCTCATGGGGAAGAAACCTATACCGCGCTCGCCGAGACCGCCTGCGATTCGACGATCACCGGCGGCATGTGCTGGTCAGTCTTCTTCATCCGCGCGGCGACCGAGGACCCGTATGTCTTCTTCGACAGTGCACCCGACAGCGGGTATTCGCTCGATAATCTGGCACCCGGCGTCCCCACCGGTTTCCACTTCGCCGACGCCGCGCTGCTCGCCTGGGACGAGGCGGCCGAGGAGAACTTCGACTACTTCACCGTCTATGGTTCGGAGACCGGCAATCTCGACGAAGCGGCATTCCTGATCGGCCAGACGATAGAAACCACGATGGACATCTCCGGGCATCCTTTCGCCTTCTATCATCTGACCGCCACGGACTTCGCGGGCAACGAGGGAAACGAGGCCACCCTGGGCGCCTCGGGCGTGGAAGGCGTCTCGGGGCTGCCCGCCCTCCTATGCTTGCGGCCCGCACGGCCAAACCCAGGACGTGCGGGGAGCATGATCTGCTTTGATCTCCCTCGCGCGGGAGTGATCTCGCTCGACGTGTACGATGCGGGGGGTCGGTACGTGGTCAATCTGATCGACGAGTGGCGGCTGCCCGGCACTCACACGGTGCAATGGACGGGCCGTGACGGCAAAGAGCAGCCGGTCCCCGCGGGAGTCTACTTCATTCATCTTCGAGCGGGATCGGAGATGAGATCCGAGCGGCTCCTGGTCATCGACTGATCCGACAATCCGGCGCAGCGGTCTATGCGACCCCGAGGCTGCGCGCCGATCTCGGGATGTTGGTCGCCGCCGGCGGCCGGCCCGTGCTAGAATCGTCCTGCGCAGCTCCCTGGAACATCCCGCGCAAGGAGGATGCGATCATGCACCCAGTCCATCAGGTTTCGCGCCCCGGTCAGTGCCCTTGGTCTCGTCCCTCCAGGTTCTGGATTGGGATCGTCGGAGCAATCCTGATGGGGCCCGCCCCGGCGAGTGGGACCGGGAGCATCGCCCTACCCCCCGAAGGGGCAATCCCCGCTTCGTTGAAAGCCCTCGGAGATCGGATCCGCAACTTCGAGCCCACCGAGCCCTGCGGTCTCGTCCGCCGAGTCGAGCAGATCGAGCGCAATCGCGCGGACCTGGAAGCGGGGCGGATCACGGAGGCGGAGGCCCAGGCGCGTGGGGGGCTGCGCGTCACCGGGACCGGGTCGGTTGTCGTTCTCCCCACCCTTTTCTCGAACTCGGGCGAGCCGCCCTGGAACGTCAACGCACTGGAGACCCAGCTCTTCGTCTACTCCCCTACCGGGACGATGAACGACTACTACCAGGAAATCTCCTACGGCAGCTTTGGCGTCGATGGAGTCGTCCAGGAGTGGAGAACCGCCAGCCACGGCGATTTCTGGTACGAGGGAGCCGACCACGGGAGATCTGTGGGCATCGGCTCATTCGCCCTGGATGCATTCCTGGTGCATGACCAGGGGGTCGACTTCGGCCAGTTCGACAACGATGGGCCCGACGGCATTCCGAATTCCGGAGATGATGATGGGTACGTGGATATCGCCTACATCGTCCACCCCAAGACGGGAGGGGAGTGCGGCGGTGGAATCTGGTCGGTACACACGTTCTATGAAGACTGGTTTGGGCAGCCCAAGTACACGAACGATCCCGCGCATGGAGGGGGTCATATCAAGCTCAATCGCTTTGTGATCTGCCCGGCATTGAGCTGCGGCACGGGGATGATCGAGATCGGAGTGTTCTGCCATGAGTTTGGGCATGTGCTCAATCTGCCTGACCTCTACGATACCGACCCCAGTCTCACCGGAGGTTCGGAGGGTCTGGGGTGGTGGGCCCTCATGGCTGCCGGGAACTGGAACTCAGTCTCCAGCCCGGCACACATGTGTGCACATTCCAAACACCGCCTGGGCTGGCTCGACTACGTCAACGTCGATCATAATCTGGCGTCAATCTGTATCCCGCCGGTGGAGACAGAACCCGTTGCCGTGCGGGTCTGGGCGTTCGGCACGGCCGGCCCGGAGTATTTCCTGGTCGAGAACCGTCAACCCCTCGGATTCGACCAGCACCTGGCCAAAGAGGGCCTTCTCATCTATCACGTGGACGATGACCGGTACAGCGCCACCCTTGACAACAACACCGTGAACGCGAATGAGGTTACCAAGGGGGTCGATCTCGAGTGCGCCGACGCCTATACAGCAGAACACATCGAGAACGCCGACGATCTCGACCGCAGCACCAATCGGGGCGACTCCCTGGATGTCTGGTGCATGGGGGGTAACAACAACACGTTCAATGCCGTCTCGATCCCCGACACCCGCTCCAAGGGGGGTGTTCCCACTCCGGTTGCGATTCGCAACATCACGGCCTGCGAAGGTGGCGGGATCGGCATTCCCCCCGAGTACATCTGTGCCGCGATCGATGTGGGGGTGGCGAGTCCGGTGGACGTTTGCATCGAGGACTGCCCGGGGGACAACTGCAACGAATTGGCAACCTGCGAGGACTGGTGGGCGAGCCCCGACATTTGGATCGACAATGATGAGGATGGGGATTCCGATCTGCCGGCCATAGGGGCGGCGAACAAGCTCTGGACGCGGGTCCACAATCTCGGGCCCGACATCGCCGTGGGAACGACCGTCGAGCTCTACATCGCGAAGGGAGCTCTGGGATTGGAGTGGCCGATCGACGCCGCCGACGGTATGCTGGGGGTGACCGGCATACCGGTCATTGAGGCGGGCTCGGAAGACGAGGA
>Ga0180432_10005416_pt1 | contig 16995 bp, 4 predicted proteins | sample SS_ome_10_FD_132414 | JGI IMG/M metagenome (GOLD analysis project Ga0180432, IMG submission 132414) | Hypersaline lake sediment archaeal communities from the Salton Sea, California, USA - SS_1_MS_2 metaG | ecosystem: Environmental > Aquatic > Non-marine Saline and Alkaline > Hypersaline >...
GCCCGCAGGTGGCCCTGGGCGGGCCGGGGCACTCGCCCGGGGGGCGTAGCGCAGGCCATCGCCGTTCCTTGTCGCGGGCTCAGGTGGCTGGGGTGTGCGTAGTCCGGGCGCCCTGGGGTTGCCCTGGGCCTTGGTCTGTCGCCCCCCTTGGCGGCTGGCGTGCCGGCGTCCGCTTCGGCGCGTTGGTGTGCGGTTCGGCCGCCTGACCGTCAGGGGGACAGGATTCGTCTCCGCGCTGAACTTCCACCAGAGGATGCTGTCATGAGCCGGCGACAAGCGGACATCGGGGACGCTCACGAAGTCGCCTGGCTGGCTGCGATGGAACGGAGCGACTTCGTGGAGAGAGCCCCCTAGTCGGTGAAAACAGCCTGGAAAGCAGCGAAGTCCAGCAGGTCCACCCGGCCGTTCGCATCCAGGTCGAAGCAGCCGCAATCCGCCCCGAGGCCGTCGTCCGGCCCCAGCAGGCAGTCGAAGAGCCCGTGGAAGTCGTCGAGATCCACGTCGCCGTCACCGTCACAGTCGCCCGGCTGGCTTGCCCCACCGACGTCGACGTCGAACTGGGCGTGGTCGGCGCCGCCGTCGCCATCGGTGACCTCCAGGCGCACGACGTACGTCCCCTGGGCAGCGAAGGACCATTCCCCGGCCTCGCCGACGAAGTCGTCGTATTGGCCGTCCTCGTCCAGATCCCAGGCGAAGACCAGCTCGTCGAGGATACCGGGGTCGGTCGCGGCGGCGGCGAACTCGAACACCTCGCCGGTCTCGACGCTGAGGTCGGCGGTGATCTCGGTGATGGTGGGGGGGAGGTTGTACACGGTGACGGCGACCTGGCCGGCGTCCACGGTCTCCTCGTCGTCGGAGACGGCGCCCTCGAAGGCGTAGACGCCCTCGTCCTGGGGTACGGCCGGGTGGCTGAGCGAGCCGGCGCCGGTGGCGTAGCCCACCGCCTCGCCGTTGACCAGGAAGACCAGCGGGTCGAGCGGGTTGGGGTCGGTGGCCGACATGGTCAGCTCGATCTCGTCACCCTCGTCGACCTCGACGGCGGAGGCGGCCAGGGGTTCGGTAACCGTCGGCGGGACGTTGATGACCACGTAGGAGAACTCGACGTCCATGGCCGGACGCATCGAGATGGGCTGGGGCAGGGCGGCGCCGGTGATGGGGTCCTCCCGGAGCGGATCACTCTCCGAGGACCAGATGGTGATGCCGTCGTCGTTGAAGTCCAGCCGCTCGGGCAGGATGGCCAGGCCATCGTTGGGGGCGCCGTCCGACCAGGCCTGCACCGCGGGGGTCACGTCCAGGTGGCGGTAATACTCCAGATCGGGTTTGTTGTCTCCGTAGAACCAGGTGACCATGGTGGGGTCGGTGTCCTCGCCCGGGGTGATGCCGTCGCCGAGTGAATTCCAGGTGGAAGTCTCGCCCCAGGACCGGGTCATGCGGTAGACGTAGAACTCGGGGTCTCCCAGGTCGCAGTTGTCGGCCAGGTTGATGGTCATGGTGGCGGCGTGGATGGTCGAGCCCAGCGGGACGGCCGTGGGGGCGGGGTCGCCCTCGTAGACGGGCTCCTGGAACATGCCGTCGAAGCGGAACAGGCCCTGGCCCTGGTAGTCGTAGCCCCACCAGCCGTCGGTGGTGTCGTCGTCCACCACCACTTCATCGCTGCCGCCGTAGCTGGCGCTCTTTTCGGCCTCGTTGATCCAGGTGTCCTGGGTGCCGGAGTAGCCCATCTCGCCCTGCTGGAAACGCAGGACGGGGTTGCCCGTGGCGTAGTCCGCCAGGTCCACGTTGAGCGTGAACTGGCTTGCGCTGCCGGTCAGGTAGTCGTCCAGCCAGGGGGAGTAGGTCTGTACGAAGATCTGGTTCTGATCGGGCTGGAAGCGCATCAGGCGGAGCCAGCCGTTGCCGCCGGCGCCGTAGGTCGACTGGAAGTCGGCCAGGATCTCGTGGACCTCGAGCCCGAAGCTGTTGGTGCTGACCTGGCGGTATTCGCCGTCGCAGTGGCCGCAGAGGACCATGAAGATCTGCCGGTTGGGGGCGATGAAGCCGTAGAAGAAGTCGTCCGCCTTGATGCCGTCGTGGCGGTAGAGCGGCTCGAAGGTGTACTCGAAGTCGCCGTAGCGACCGGCGCCCAGCTCGCGCCAGTCGTAGAGGTACCGGTGGGTGGAGACCAGCGTGGGCTTGTCGCGGTTGGCGCTGAGGATGCCCTGGGCCCAGGCCAGCTCGGCGGCGGGCGTCTCCACGCAGAGGTGCAGGAAGAGCATGTCGAAGTCACCGACGGAGACGACCTGGTAGTTGCTCAGGCCACTGGGCGAGGCCCCCCCGTACCAGGGCAGGCCCTCGTAGAACTGGGGTCCGAAGAAGGCCAGGTAGTTCTCGCCGTCGGGGTCGTAGTAGTCGTCCGGGTAGCGGATGTCGTGGTTGCCGACGCAGGTGCCGTAGGGCATCTCGCCGTCGTCCAGCCGCTCCATGGCGGCCGCCGCGACGACCCACTGGGGGATGGTGGCCGCCTCGTTGACGATGTCACCCAGGTGGGCCACGAAGAGGATGTTCCGGGCGGCCTGCTGTTCTGCCAGCCATTGGGTCTGGGCGTGGTAGATTTCGGGGTAGTCCTGGGCGTAGTTCTGCGTATCGGGCAGTGCCGCCACGGTGAACTCCTCCGCCGCCCGCGCCGGGCCGGCGCAGAGCAGCAGCGACAGACAGATGGACAGTGCGGGGGGCTTCATGCGGTCCTCCTTGTCGGGGGCTCGTTTCGAGGATCCTAGCAGTCGAGTCGAGCGGACGGTATTCCCTCCCGGCGGCGGGGGGCCGCCGGCGCCGGACAGGCTGCCAAGCCGGCTGAGTCTGCGCCGGCATTGTTAAGGGCGCGTTACCGGCAGGAAGAAACCCGGTTAAGAAACGTGGGCCCGCGGCTTCGAGGGCGGTGGTCGACAAGGGTCATTCCCGCCAGGCGAACTCTCCGTTTTCGACGGTCCAGTCGAGGCCGAAGAAGCCGGCCACCCGGACTCCGGCCCGGCCGCTGGTCAGGGTATCCGTCCCCAGGACGATGCAGTCGGGATAGGCGACGCCGGAGAGGAAGTACCGCAACCCGTCGGTGAGGCGCATGCCCGCCAGGCCGCTGCCGCTCACCACGCCCACGCTGGCCGACTCGCTGCCCGGCCGGGGCCGGATGAAGAGGCAGGCCAGGTCGTCTCCCGAGATCCGGCGGCTCCCCACCTGGACCGCCCCCGAGCGCACGTCCACCGGGCTCTCGCCCAGCAGGGCGGGCCAGGCCCGGTTGGTCTCGGCGTTTCCGTAGAGGATGACGTTGCGATCCCGATGAACCGCGGGGTCGAACTCGGTGTCCGCGACCACGTCCACCGAGGCGTTGCCGCGATACCAGAGCGTCTCGGCGTCGTAGCGGGCCTTGGCCAGGGTCCAGGCGTTGTGTTCCTCGCCGCCGGCGGTGCCGTAGACGAAGAGCACCCGGTTGCGGAAGGCGTCTTTGAACAGGCCGTAGCGGTGCGGGCCCTTCCACGCCGGCGGGGGAGCCTGGCAGACGGACCACCCGTCACCCGTTCGGCGGCACCAGAGCTGGGCCCCCCTGCCGGGCCAGGGGATGTCGTCGATCTGCTGGCCGTCCAGGTGGATGCTGAGCGGCGGGCCTGCCTCCAGGTGCTCCACCCGCAGGCTCAGCCGGGCCACGTTGTCGGTGGTCCCCGCGAAGCGTCGCGACAGGGGGTCGCAGCGCAGGTCCACCGATGCCGGCTCCAGCAGGCGCTGCTGGGCTTCGATGCCCACCCAATGGCACCAGGCCGAGACGCCGGGGTTGACGGTAGTGAAGGAGACCTGGCGGATGCTGTCCGCGGTCGGGATGCGGTGCCGGGCGAACAGGTCGAACATGCGGGCCCAGTCCACGCAGTCGGCGCCCGGCTCGTCGGACACGTTCCACCAATGCCCGGCGCCGGGCTGTTCGCGCCAGGCGAAGTCGCGGTGGAACCCCTCGAGATGCTCTCGCATGGTGCGGGCCTGCTCGGCGGGGACGTTGTCGTCGTCTGCGCCGTGGAGCAGGTAGATGCCGTGGTGGGCGTAGTTCGAGGCGAAGGCCAGGGTGTCGCTGCCGGCCGCGGCCCGCTGGATCAGGGCGGCCACGGGGTCGTCGGCGGATTCGCGCCGGGATGAGTAAGACCAGAAGCTGATCCAGCCGGCGCTGGGTCCGAGGGCGGCGAAGCGGTCGGGGAAGGTGGCCCCGAGGTTCCACACGCCGTGCCCGCCCATGGAGTGCCCGGTGAGGTAGACGAGTTGCGGGTCGGCGTTCAGGCGGTGCAGGGCGTGGTCGAGGACCTCCATGGCGTCGAGGCGGCCCCAGTCCTCCCAGTCGAAACCGAACGGGCGGCGGTTGGTCGGGGCGACGAGGTGGCCCCAGCTCTTGGGGGCGTAGGATCGGGCCTGATTGGTGGCCTCGACGCCGGCGCCGTGCAGGCTCAGGAACAGAGCGGGGCGTCCGGCTCCGGGCGGTGCGGTTCCGGCCGGGGTGACCGCGTAGTACTGCACGCTGCCGTCGATGCGGCTGAGGAAGGTGGTCTTGTAGCTTCCCTCGGGCCGGCGGGCGTGCAGTTGAACAGCCGCCGTGGCCAGTTGCTCCGGATCGCCGTCCCGCGGTCGGAGCACGCGGAGCGTCACGGTTTTGTCGCCAGAGGTTGCGGGCGCCGGCGCGACCAGGCGGAAGCCGACCTTGCGGATGCTCAGCGGCGGCAGGGCCGGCACGGGCGAGCGGGTGGTTTCCAGGTCGTCGCCGGAGACCTCGAGCACGAAGCCGCCGGCCTGGTCCGCGGCGGCATTGATCAGCACCACGGCTCCCCAGGCGTCGAGCCGTTCGCCGACCCGCAGGTCGGGTAGGGTGGCGTCGCGGGTGTCCAGCAGCAGGGGGGAACCGGGTGGCACGAGGCGAGCCTGGACGGGCCTGCGGCCGCAACGCAGCAGCAGGTGGTTCACGCCCGGCTCGAGCTGGACGGGCAGACGGGCGAGGCCGTTGCCGTAGGGGTCGCCGGTTCGGGGAACGCCGTTGACGTAGGCCCGGCCGTGACCGCGGGCTTCCAGCAGCATGACCCGCCGGGCGGGCAGGTCCACCGGCAGGTAGAGGTAGCCACCGCGGAGGCCCGCTTGAGTGGGCTGCTGGAACCACCCGTCTCCATCCGCCGAGGCCGGCTGCCAGGTTGGGGTGGTGCCGCCGGGCAGCGTAACGCTGTCGCCGGGCGAGGGTGGGCTCCACTGTCCGGTGACGATGGCGGCCTCGATGGCGTCGGTATGGACGGCGCGGCGGCCGCCCCGGCCGACCGCTCCTATCACCAGCCCGTCACGCAGGGTGATGGTTCCCGCCGCCGGTGACGCACTCGGGTCCGGCGGTGCGGCGCCGTCCGCCCCGGGGCGGGACGCGGTCCACGGCCTGTCCGGCTGGATCTGCCAGAGGGCGGTGGTGGCACGGACCTCCAGGACGCGGTGGTCGTCGCGCAGGCAGGCCAGCAGTGCCGGTAGCGCGGCTGCGGCCTGGGGTCCGATCTTGCCGAGCGTCTGGGCGGCGGCGGGGCGCAGGCCGGTGTCGCGCTTGGTGGCGCGGGCATCGGTTTCGAGGATGGCGACCAGGGCGGGCACCGCCGCGGCCGCCCCGGGGCCGATTCGCCCGCAGGCCTTGATCGCCTGCCGGCGCACGTCGCCGTCGGGGTCGTGCAACGCGCGGAGGAGCGGTTCGATCGCTGCCGGACCCGCTTCGCCGAGTCGTTGCACGGCGCGCCGCCGATCGGCGGGTTGGTCGCTTTCGAGCCTGTCTTTCAGCGCGGCCACAACGAGGGTGCCCTGTGGGTCGAGGGCGTTAAGGGCCTGGGAGGCATACCAGCGCACGCCGCGATCCGGATCCATCAGGGCGGTCCCCAGGGCCGGTGCCGCTTCCTCGGCGGCCGGCCCGAGTTCGAGGAGCTGCATGGCGGCGTGACGGCGGAGCCGCCGGTCTTCGGCGCCCAGGGCCTGCACCAGACCGGGGACGGCCCTGGCGGGCTCGCCGGCGATGCCGGCCAGGGCGACGGTGGCGTTGAGGCGGTCGATGGGGGGACCCTGCTCGGCCATGCGGGTCAAAGCGGGTACCGCCTGCCGGGCGCCTGTCCCGATGGCCTGCAGGGCAAAGGTGGCATGACCGCGCAGCTCCGGGTTGTCGCTGTCCAGCAGGGGGAGCAGGGCCGCGGTGGCCGAAGCCGCTTCCGGACCGATGCGCTGCAGCGCGGTCGCGGTCAGCACCAGCACCCGGTCGGTCTCATCGCCGGCCAGTCTCTCGGTGAGAGCCGGCAGGGCCACAGCCGCCCCCTCGCCGAGTTGGCCCAGGGCGGAGGCGACGATTTCCCTGACGTAGGCGTTCTCGTCGGCGAGGGCGCGGGCCAGCACGGGGGCCGCGGCCCCGGCGTGGGGAGTGAGGCCGGTCAGCACCTTGGCGATGTGTTTGCGCACCAGGCCGTCGTTGTCGTGCAGCGTTTGCAGGAGGGCGGCGGTCGTTTCGCCGGTACGAATGCCGATTCGGCCCAGGGCGGTGGCAGCGTTTACCCGCACCGGGCTGGCCGGGTCCTTGAGCGCCTGCACGAGTGCCGGTACCGCGCTGCGGGCCGGCGGGCCGACCTCGGCCAACGTGGACGCCGCGCTCATGCGAACGGTGTGGTCCGCATCGGCCAAGGCTTCGATCAGGGCGGGCACCGCCGGAGACGCCGCCTCGCCGAGTCGGGAGAGGGCCCGGACCGCCGTGGTCCGCACCCGGGCGTTGGGGTCCGCCAAGGCGGCCGTCAGCTCGGGCAGGGCGGGCTCGGCGTGCGGGCCGATCTTCTCCAGGGTGCGTGCCACGCCCTCCCGCACGCGGTCGTCTGTGTCGGTCAGGGCCTTCTTCAGGTGGGGGATGACGGCGGGACCGATCTTCCAGAGGGCGGATGCCAGGTTCTCCCGAACGTGGCGATCGTCGTTCCGCATGGCCTGGATGATTACGGGCAGAAGGGGCTCGCCCATCCCGCCCAGGGCCACGGAGGCGTGCAGGCGAACGAACTGGTTTTCGTCGTGAAGCGCCTGCTGGAGGGTGGGCACGGCAGCCTGACCGAGATCGATCAGGGCCCGAATCGCCCGCCGGGAGGCCTGGGGATCGCGGTAGTGATCGCGAAGCTCCTGGATCAGATGGGCGGCCTGGTCGGGTGTTTGAGAGGCCGGCTGCTGAGCCGCGGCCAGGGTGGGCAGGAGGACGGCGGCGAGAACGGTCCGGAACCGCCGCTGTGGTGCCAGGGTCGTTTTGGCGTGCCTCATGATCGGGAATCTCCGTTGTCATCTCCGTCGCCGGGGCGGCTGAGCCTCGCGGACCTTCAAACCGGAACGGTATCAAGGAAGGCTGGGGGTCTACAAGGGGTCCGGCGGCCCGACCCGGCCGCGGGGTGGGCCGCGGCTCCTTTCGATCCTTGGCGAGGGGGCCCGGGGGGCACCGGCTGACCGCGGGTTGCCTCTTTAAAGACGGCTGCCCTTTGGGATACAATGGACCCCGACCGTGCGGCTGCGGGAACGGCCGTGCGGCACGAACCCTGATCACGCCGATTCCACCGTTCGGCATTCGGATCGAGGCGAGCACACTGTGGAAGATCGGGCCAGCGGGCCGCCGTGGTGCGCGCTCCGGCTGGTTCGCGGCGCCGTGCGGGCTGGGGGGCTGGTCGCGGCCACGGTGCCCGGCGGCACACTGCGTCCATTCGGACCCGCCCCCCGAGCGTGTGGAGTGACGTGGTACGGAAACGGAATGAGGCGATCAGGAGGGCTTGTCATGAAACGACGGATTGGGGTGTGTGTGATGGCGGCTCTGGTGGTCCTGCCGGGGTCGGCCCGGGGTGCGGGTCCGGCGATCGACGGTGCGGTGAGCTTCAAGACTCACGACACCGCCGAGTACGGCCTGGACCTGCCGGACGCGGTGGAGCCGCGGGCCGGCGGAGTGACCCGGCTGGTGGTCACCTTCGACACCGCCATCGACCCCGGCACGGTCGAGGGCCACATCGCCATCGAGGACGAGACCGGGACGGCCTACACGGGCTTCACCTGGTCGCTGGACGGGGCGGCGCTGACCATCCTGCCGGAGCCGGCGCTGACGGAGCACTGCTTCCGCGTCGATTTCGCGGGCCTGGAATCGACCGCCGGCGAGGCGACGGATGCCACCATGCAGTTCGTTGCCCTGGAGGGCGACGTCACGGGGGACGGGATCGTCAACTCCATCGACTACTCGAGCGTGAAGCCCTACTACGGGGCGGCGGTGGATGACAGCACGTTCCTTTACGACCTGACGCTGGACAGCGTGATCAACAGCATCGACGGCTCGTTCGTCAAGCCGCGGTTCGGCCACGCCGTCTCGTGCGGCGAGGTGGTGGCCACTCAACTGGCAGGCAACTCGCTGGCCGGGTACCCCTACTTCGAGTACGTGAAGGCGTTCAACGAGGACGCGGGCGTGGAAGTGGCCATCGATCCCACTCGTTATCCCGATGTCCTCGGGCAGGCCGCCGACATCTACGTGGTGGAGGCGAAGACCGCCAGCGAATGGGCAGCCGACCCGGCCCTGCTGGACGCCACGCCCGGCGGTCCGCAGACCGAGACTTTCGGTGGCACCACCATCCAGGAGAACACCTTCAGCGTGGTCGGGCCGTACGATCTGGAGAGCGCCGTGTACGATCCGGCCACGGGCGACTACACCGGCCTGGGCCACGGCTACGATGTCGTGCTGGACATGAATCAGAACGGCGTGCTCGACGGCGGGGATTACATCGATGGCCCTGGCGCCGAGGCGGGTCTCTACGTCCTTCACGACACCACCCAACCCGGTCCGCTGGATGTGACCGAGGTCACCTCCTACAGCGTGGGGGCCATCTTCGGGATCCCCTCCTACTATACGAACGAGAACCTCTATTACCCGACCGACATCGCCGGCATGGACCCGCTGCCGCTGATCGTGGTGGGCCATGGCGGCGGGCACAACTACCAGTGGTACGACCACATCGGCTACCACATGGCCTCTTACGGGTACATCGTCATGTCCCACCAGAACTGCTACGGGCCGCCGGAGTGTACCCTGGGGCACACCGACGCGATTCTGGAGCTTCAGGACCAGATTGCCGGCGGGGTGCTGGACGGCAGGATCGACGCCACGCGGATCATCTGGATCGGCCACAGCCTGGGCGGCATGGGGGTGGTCCGGGCCTTCGATGCCCTCGTGGACGGTGCCTACAGCCCGACCCACTACTCGATCGACAGCATCGTGCTGGTCAGTGCCATGCTGCCCAACTCCTCCGGCGGGCCGGGGCAGGCGAACCCGCATCACTCCAACTTCCACCTGTGGACCGCTGCGGGGGATACGGACATCAGCGGACATCCGGGCAGCGAGCAGACGCAGACCTTCATGCTGCACGACCGGGCGACCCGCTACCGGATGTCCACCGTTCTCCAGGGCACCGGGCACGCCTGGTTCCACGACGGGCCGGAGGACCCGGCCTGGTTCACGGGGCCCTGCTGCATCGGCCGGGAGAACACCCACCGGATCCAGTTGGGGCTCTTCCTGCCGCTCATCAAGTACTTCGCGGAGGGCAACGTTCCGGCCAGCGACTTCTTCTGGCGGCAGTATGAGCGGTTTCATCCCCTCGGGGTCGACACGTCGGATCCCTGCATCGTGGTCACCAACGAGTATCGCAACGGTGCCGAGGCGGGCAACTTCTTCATCGACGATTACCAGAGCGGAGACGCGTTGGAGGTGAGCAGCTCCGGGGGGGCCGTCACCTTCAGCGTGCACGATGTGCAGGAGGGCCGGCTGGACGACCTCAACAGCTCCTTCACCTGGATGGCCAGCGACCCCTTCAACGGCGCCACCCACGGGTCCACTGCGGACACCACCCGCGGCGTGGTCTTCGAGTGGGACGGGGAGGACGCCTACTGCGAGTGGGAGGTTGTTCCGGAGGCCCGGGACTTCAGCGACTACGTCTATCTGTCGTTCCGGGGGGCCCAGGGCACGCGGCACCCCTACACCACGGAGGTGCTCGAGGATCTGACCTTCACGGTCACGCTCCTCGATGGGACCGGGCACGCCCCCTCGATCGATATCGGTGCCTACGGCGGCGGGCTGGAAGAGCCCTATCAGCGCACCGGGGCCGGTTCGGGCGTTGGCTGGCATGACGATTTCGAGGTTGTCCGCATTCGGATCACGGACTTCCTGACCAACGGTTCGGGGCTGAACCTGGAGGACGTGGTGGCGGTTCGCTTCGATTTCGGCCCGTCCTGGGGCTCGCCGGAGGGCCGCATCGTGCTCGATGAGCTGATGCTCACCTGCGACCATCCCCCCGGCTACGCACCGGCATCTCCGGGCGGGGCCGATCCGCGTTTGGCGGGGGGCCCCCTGCAGGAAAGCAGGCTGGCAGAGCCGGCCACGACCCTTGCGCCGCAGGCCGAACCCGCGGTCCTGGACTCGCCGCCGGGCGTCCCGGACACGCCGCTGGCGGCCGAGGCCATCCTGTACGCCCGCCCGTTCACGCTCGAGCAGGGGTACGACTACTTCTGGAGCAGGGAACGACCGCAGGTTACCAGGGGCATGTTGGTGGTGCTCGAGGCGGACAGGCGGCTGCTCACCCCGCGGTCCGTCGCCATGCCGGTTCTGTATGCCGGTGATCGGCCCGCCGAACGGCTGAACTTCGGTCACGAGTCGGGCCGGGTCGTAGCCATCGTGCCCGGGGACGTTGATCTGACCGAGGTACCGATCTGGTTCGGCGCGGCGGGATGGCCTTGGCTGACGGACACCGCCACGGCGGCGGCGCAGCGCCTGCTCGCCGAACAGGCAGGCATCGAGCCGTTCACGGAGGAGCAGGTCAAAGCCGCTCGGGCCAAGGGCGGCAACCCGATCAGGACAGCCGACCAGAGGGCCCTGCTGCGTGATCACGCGGCCGAGTTGATCCTCGACTACTCGCCGCCGGAGAAGAACCTGGCCGAGGACTTCCGCGTGCCCGTGGTCGCCCGGCAGACGGCGGAGGCCGCGAACCACGTGAAGAAGTAGACGCGGTACTCGGCGCTCGCCGAGGGGCCGACTCCCGGACCCCGAAGCGCCCGGTTCGCCAGCGCGCCGAACCGGGCGCTGTCTTTGCGCGCGTGATATGGATACACGCGGCAATAAATGGCCGCGGAAACCCGACCGGCCCATTGCACTGCCCTGCCTGGCCCGTAAACTCGAACCTCAGGTCAACTCCGGGCCGGAGCCGGACCTGCCCGCGGTGGAATGCCGTGCGGAGCTGCGGGTCGTTTCCCACGTCTTGTGCAAAACGGACCTAGCGAGTGAGTGCCCGGCACGAACGTCGCTTGCAGTTGCAGCATGGTCACTGCTCCGCGGGGTGAGAAGTGCAGGGGCGCCCGCTCATATCGCTGCTGTCGCCGGGCGCTCGCCGATCGTTGGCGGCGGGGCAAGTCCTGGTCCTGTGACCCGAGAAACCGATGGGCTCGGCCCATCACCGAGACAGGAGTCGAAAGATGATCCGGACAAACACATGTACCGGCAGGGCGCGTCCCGCGCCGCGGGCCGACGCCCGGTTGGCGGCCGTCGCCGTGACCGCTGTTGCCTGGCTGGCGGTGGGGGTGACGCCGGTCGCGGGCGACGTGCTGGTCAGGCTGATCCCGGAGGTGGCCGGTCCGTATGGCGGTGAAGAGGTCGTCAACGTGGAGGTGGTGTTCGAGAACCAGGGCGCCCAGCTCACCGGCATCCGCAACATCCAGATCGATTTCACCGATACCGATCCCGGGCTCTTCCTGCCCGGCCTGTTCAACTTCACCCTGGGGGCGCCGGGTGGGTACGACGCCACCATGCCGGTGGTGGAATGGACTGCACCGACGCCCAGTGCCTACCTGACGCTCGACGCCGGGGCGTCGCTGACCGTGGGCAACCTCGATGTCCGCCTGCCCGGCACGCCGGGCTGCTACCTGCTGGACGCGATGAACGCCGACGAGCCGAACCCCGCCTTCGGGGCGACGCTGGTCTGGGGGCCCGTCGGCGCAGACATCGTCTGGCGGGCCTTCACCGGTGAACTCACCGGCGGAACCCTGTTCATGCTGATCGGCACCGGCGGCGAGGAGCTGTGCAACGGCCTCGACGACGACTGCGACGGGGAGATCGACGAGGGGTTCTCGCGGGTCATCACCAACCCGGCCACCGGTGAGGACATCGAGGTGGGGCCCGGCGACACCTGCTACACCGGCGAGGGCGAGTGCGCCGTCAACGGGACCATCGTCTGCACGGCGGACGGAACGGACCTCGAGTGCCAGGCCAAGGTGCCCGATCCGGGCGTGGAGGGACCCCCGGACGACGATTCCTGCTTCGACTTCAAGGACAACGACTGCGACGGGCTGACCGATCACCAGGACCCGGACTGCACCGCCGACGAACTCTGTGACGGATACGACAACGACAACGACGGCCAGACCGACGAGGAATGGCCCGAACTGGGCGATACGTGTTTCGCGGGTGTGGGGCTGTGTGAGAAGCAGGGCATCATCATCTGTACTGCCGACGGCTCCGGCACCGAGTGCAACGTCTCGCCCTACGCCCCGAAGGCCGAGGGGCCGCCCGGCACCTCGAGCTGCGACAACGGACTGGACGACGACTGCGACGGCCTCGTCGATCTCGAGGACCCGGACTGCCAGGAGGACGAGAAGTGCGACGGGATCGACAACGACGGCGACGGTGAGGTGGACGAGGACTTCCCCACCCTGGGCGAGGTCTGCACGGCCGGCATGGGCCAGTGCGCCAACGAGGGTGTTCTGGTCTGCCATCCCGACGGGAGCGGCGTGACCTGCAGCGCCTCGGCCGGCAGGAAGAGCCCCGAGGGGCCCGCCGGCTGCGACTGCGCCGACGGGATCGACAACGACTGCGATGGTCTGATCGACCTCGATGACCCCGACTGCGGGGGCGCCGACCTGCGGGTGCACTGCTCCCTGCCGCAGGACTGCGGTCCACTCGGCGACGACTGCCTGAGCTGGCACACCGTCCAGTGGGACGTGCTCAACGGCGACGGATCCGAGACGGTCTTCGCCGAGCTGGTCGCTCTCGACGAGGACGGCGGGTTCTTCGCCTCGCTGCCCGTGGAGGAGGGCGACACCGTCCGGCTGGCCAGCCGCGTGGCGGCCGGCGACTTCACCGCCTCGACCACCGAGGTCCTGCTCGACGACGACCTCTTTGCCGGCTGGGCCGACTGCATGACCGGGCCCGACAACGGCCCGTACCCTGCCGGCTGCGAGGTGTTCGATTCCGACTGCGACGACGACATCGACCTGGCGGACTTCGCCGGCGTGCAGGAGAAGTTCGGCCAGGTGCTGCGTTTTCACGAGTTCTACGCCCCGCAGGTGTTCCTGAGGGTGAATGCCAACAACGGGCTGAACAACGTGGACGCGGTCTGCTCGAACATGCCGGTGCTCAAGGTGATCAGCCCGGACGAGGACGTGTTCAGCATCAGCGAGGGCGGCATCACCCGCGTCAAGGTGGCCATGCCCAACATCGACGAGTCCACCCTGTTCGTGAAGGTGGACGGCGTCGATCTGCTGGCGGGCATCGGCGTGGACCCGGCCACCGACTTTCCTGGAGGACCGTACGGTGGCTTCGTGAAGGTCAACGACTGCGTTGTCGAGGTCTGCAATCTTATCGTCGATGCGGCGCCGGCCGACCAGCTCGCCGCCAACACGCTGACCATGACTCTGCGCAACCTCTGCTGCGGCGGGCACGTCCTGGTGGTCGACGGCGACAAGCGGCCCGACTCCTACCCCGACGACCCCGACCCCGACTGCCTGGTGGACGACCTGCGCGACAAGGGCTTCTCCTACGGCTTCGGCATCGACATCTTCTCGCCGTCCCCGGGCGACATCACACCCGGCGGCCCGACCACGGTGACCGGCGAGGCCTGCCACGGCCTGGAACTGATCTGCCCGTTCCCCACGACCTGTGATCCCCTCGTCCGGCTCAACGGCGCCTGGTTCCCGCTCGACCCGCCGATCTTCACGCCGGGTGACGGGGAGGACTCCGGCGACAGGTACGTCTACCCGTTCGAGCACGACCTGACCACGCGGTCCTACTCCGAATCCACCCTGCCGGGCACGTTCCATCCCGGGCCGGTTCGGCTCTACGCCGAGGCCTGGGACGTTTGGGGCCTCGCGGAGCACTCCGAGCCGGTGCCCTTCGCCATCGGGCCGGTGCGGGCCCCCTCCGGCGGGCCGCCGCTGCCGGACGACCCGGCGGTCGAGAAGGGCACCAACCTGACCATCTCGGCCGACGGCCTGGCCACGGCGTTCGCCGCCCTGATGACCACCGCCCTACCCGGCCAGCTCGCCGTGCTGATGGACGACTGGGTGAACAAGTTCAAGAACCACGAGCAAGACATCCCCATGCCCGGCCCGCTGTCGGACTGGACCATCCTGATCAACCCCGTGCCCGATTCGGGCGAGCTGGGCGACGAGGGGTTCGACGTCGACGTGATCGCGGACGAGGATTCCATCGAAGTGACGGCCGTGCTGCCGGATCTGATCTCGCGCGTCGAGACGGCGGGGCAGTACCGCATCAAGGCCTGCGGTATCTTCGGTCACATCTGCATCTGCATTGCCAAGTTCACCCTCGACGCCGTCTTCGAGATCACCGTCCAGGACGCCGTCATCTCCTTCACCATCACCGAGGACGACATCGTGAACAACAACCCGGTGGAGCAGGACTTCGCCATCGAGGACGACAAGGTCGAGGTGGCCAAGGTCGGCGGAGACCTCGACATCGGCTGTATCGCCGGGTTCGTCTTCAAGCTGATCAACGTCGTCCTCGACATCACCAACCTGGTGTTGAAGGTGCTCACCTTCGGGCAGTGGGACCCGGGGCTGGGCCTGGGTATCCCGCTGGAGGACTACGTCGAGGACGTCAACTTCCAGGAGCTGCTGGGCCTGGTCGACGCCGACCCGCTCAGCCTGGAGTTCTTCCAGATCGACGACGCCGACCTGCCGGAGTTCAACACCACGCTGAGCTTCGAGCTGGCCGAGGCGGACATCACGCCGGAGGGTCTGGCCCTGGCCTATACCACGACCTTCATCCCGATCCAGCGGGACCCGGAAGTGGGCGACATCCCGGGGGTGCCGCTCACCGACGCGCCGCTGCCGTTGCCGCTCATTCCCGATGCCGACCACATTACGGTGTCGCTGCCCGATGACTTCTTCAACCAGCTCTTCTACAGCCTGACCTACAGCGGACAGTACATTACCGAGTTCGACACCGAGACCGATCTGGTCTCCCTGCTGCCGGCCAACTGCGCCACCGTCGGGGCGCCCGAAGCCTGGGGTCAGTGTGAGGGTCTCAAGGGCGGCGACTGCGATGCCCTGGCCGACATCAACCCGGTGGCGGGCTTCACCTGTCAGGTGGCCAGCGATCAGGCCGAGGAGCTCAACATCCTGCCCACGACGCCGCTGCTGCTGCACGGCCGCCTGGACGTCCCGCCCAAGCTCGTGCTGACCGACGACGAGGCCACGCCCGGGGTGCTGGAATCGATCCTGCGCATCGACCAGATCTCCGTGGCCCTGCTGGCGGACCGCAGCGGCGACGGCTTCGGCGACGACTACGACGCCGTGCCGGACTGCACGGCGGCCCTGCCGGCCACGACCACGGTCTGCCGGATGTGGGATACCTGCTACGACGTCGACTTCGATCTTGAACTGACCTTGGGCAACGACGGCGGAGTCCCGGTCATCACCCCCAACGTCGTGGGACGCACCCTGAGCCACGGGGCGGGCTGCGGCGGCGGCGGCGGCATGCCGCTGCCGGGCACCGACGCCATCGACGAGATCGCTCAGGGCGCCGTCCTCGACGAACTCGAACAGGACGTGGCCGACAACACGCCGCCGATCCGCCTGGAGGGTCTGGACCTGGGCGGGCTGATCACCTTCGAAAGCCCCTTCCTGATCCAGATCGAGAACGACGGCGACGCGTCGGCGGGAGATTACCTGGGCATCACCGGCCAGCCGTAGCCCTGATGCCGGGCGTCGTAACGGACTAAGGCGGCGGCCGACCTCCGGGTCGGCCGCCGCCAGGCAGAAGGCCCGGCGGCGTCGGGTCAGAGCACCGGGCGCGAGCCCGGTGACAGGTCGTGCCCCAGGGCCCCACCGGCCGGTCCGCTCCACACCGGGCGAGCGCCACCCCTGATCAGAACCGCGATGCCGGAGGACGCGGCAGGTCAGTCGCGGTCTGACGTATTGCCCGCCAGCGTGTAGAGGGTCCACGGCGCCGTGGTCGTTTCGCTGACCCACTGACAGGGCTCGTCGGCGTGGCCCAGCGGGCGGTGGACGTCGAGCACCGCCAGTCCCGCCCGGGCGTACACGTCGCGGTAGTCCGCATCCGGCCAGAGGATGTCCACCGCCGGTCGATGATCCTCCAGTGCGGTGACCACGATGCGGACCTGGTCCCCGCAGCGGGCCCGGCGGTTCTCCGGATAGTTCTTCGTGCTGAAGGAGGCCCATTCGTGGAGGTAGATCTCCGGCGCGGAGACCAGGTTGACGATCCGCCCGCCGGCAGCCAGGACGCGCCCCAGTTCGGCGAACAGGGCCACCTTCCGCTGCCGGGTGGGGATGTTGTCGAACGTGAAGGCCGCCAGGATCAGGTCGAAGCTTCCGTCCGCGAACTGCCCGAGGTCTCCGTCGGTAACAAGGCGGTAGTCCCCCTCCGGATCGACCGAGTGCGCCTGCCGGACCATCTCCGGGGCAATGTCGACCCCGATGGCATCAAAGCCGCACCGGGCCAGAAACCGTGTGGATCGGCCCGTCCCGCAGCCGAAGTCCAGGGCCCGCCGCCCGCCCACGTGCCGGGCGAACAGGGCGGGCAGGTCGCGAAACGCCAGGTAGTACGTGCCGGGAAACTCGAGCCTGGCGTAGGCGGCCGCGTAGGCGTCGTCCTCGTAGCAGTTGCGGAAATCCATGTCGTCACTCTGCTGCACC
>Ga0180432_10005418_pt1 | contig 16995 bp, 12 predicted proteins | sample SS_ome_10_FD_132414 | JGI IMG/M metagenome (GOLD analysis project Ga0180432, IMG submission 132414) | Hypersaline lake sediment archaeal communities from the Salton Sea, California, USA - SS_1_MS_2 metaG | ecosystem: Environmental > Aquatic > Non-marine Saline and Alkaline > Hypersaline >...
AAAGGGCATCAATATTCTTGATTCCCCGCCCGGTACCGCGTGCCCTGTGGTCGAGACGGTATACGGTGTGGACCTCTGTGTTCTCGTCACCGATCCCACTCCCTTCGGTATCAATGACCTGAAACTGGCCGTGGACATGTGCAGGGAGCTCGGGCAGGAGCCGGTGGTCCTGGTAAACCGAGCGGAGTACAGGGACGACAGCCTGAACGCGTACTGCAGGGAAGCGGAGCTCGAGATCATAGGCGAAATACCGGACGACCGGAGCATAGCCGAGGTCTATTCGGTAGGAGACCTGGTTGTGCATAAAATGCCCCGGTACCGCGATTTGTTCAGGGACCTCGCCCTGAAGATAATCGGACGGGCCCGTGAGAAGAGGCCCGTAAAAAAAGTACGCAAGGAAAGAGCGGCTCCGGCCGACGTGGTGGAGAACGCGGTTCAGTACAGGACCTATACGGGAGAAAAGCCCCGGGAGATCGTTATCATCAGCGGAAAAGGCGGCACCGGAAAAACGTCCCTGGCCGCCTGCTTCGCAGCGCTGGCCGGGAAAACCATTATATCGGACTGTGACGTCGATGCCGCGGATCTCCATCTCATACTCGAACCGGAAATCCGGGAGCGGGGCGGCTTCAGCGGAGGGGTCAACGCGGAAATCGACGAAGAAAAGTGCACGGGCTGCGGTAAATGCTACGAGGCCTGCAGGTTCGAGGCAATCGAGAAAACGGTCTCCGGAGGCAGGGAGATCTTTACCATCAACAAGACCGCGTGCGAGGGGTGCGGGGTATGCGGCCTCGTATGCGGCGACGATGCGGTCAGTATAAGCGAGGCCGTAAACGGCGAGTGGTTCGTTTCCGATACCAGATTCGGCCCCATGAGCCACGCGAAGCTCGGTATCGCGGAGGAGAATTCGGGGAGACTCGTGACCCTGGTGCGCAGCAAGAAGGACAAGTTCATGGAGGAGGTAAAGGGGAACGCGCTCATAGACGGGTCTCCCGGAACGGGATGTCCCGTCATCGCGTCGATCACGGGTGCGGATTACGCCGTTATCGTTACTGAACCGACTGTCTCGGGTATACACGACATGGAGCGGGTGCTGGCGGTCATTGACTTCTTTCAGGTGAAATCAGGGGTCATTGTCAACAAGCACGATCTCAATGAAACAATGACACAAAAGATAAGGACCCTGGCCGAAGAACATCGGTGTGATTTTCTCGGGACGATCCCCTACGATAACCGTTTCACCGATGCGCAGATGGAGAGGCTGTCACTCGTCGAATACAGTGACGGTCCCCTGGCCGTGTCCATACGGGAGATATGGGAGAGGGTGGGAGCGGTGCTTCAGACTGAAACAGCGGAGTGATGGCGGTACCAATCCCGACGTTCCGTGTAAAATTAAAGATGAAACGGGAAAACCATGGATAATGAAGAGAAGCTCATAGCATTCGGTCCCGTGCCCTCGAGAAGGCTCGGACACAGCATGGGAATAAACAATATCCCCCCCAAAATCTGCACCTACTCCTGCGTGTACTGCCAGGTCGGACGGACGATGCGGATGCAGGTAAGGAGGGAGGAGTTCTATAAACCGGATGATATCATTCGCGAAGTGGAGCGCAAGGTCGAGGAAGCTGGAAAACGAAACGAGACAATCGATTACCTGACATTCGTGTCCGACGGCGAGCCCACACTGGATATGAACCTCGGTTTGGAGATAACGCGTCTCAGGAAGCTCGGAATCAGAATGGCGATCATCACGAATGCCTCGCTGATGGGTATGGAGGAAGTGCGCGGCGACCTCGGGTTGCTCGACTGGGTGTCGGTCAAGGTTGACGGGGTGAGCGGGGATGTATGGCGAAAAATCGATCGGCCGCACGGCACCCTGGACCTCGACATCATTCTGGCCGGAGTATCGGAGTTTGCACGGGACTTCAGCGGTTTCCTGGCAACCGAGACCATGCTGCTCGAGGGAATGAACGACGGCCACGAAGAGCTGGAAAAGATAGCGCGGTTCATCGGTTCGCTGAATCCGGGCGGAAGCTATCTCTCCATTCCCACGAGGCCTCCCGCCGAGATGAAGGCACGGCCCGCGGGTGAAAGCGCGCTCGCCTCGGCGTATCAGCTTTTCACGGAAAAAGGAATCAACACGGAGTATCTCATCGGGTACGAGGGCAACGCGTTCGCCTTTACGGGCGATGTAGAAAAGGACCTGCTTTCAATAACGGCGGTGCATCCGATGCGGAAGGACGCCGTTGAGGAGTATCTGCACAAGGCCGACGCCGGATGGGAAGCCGTAAACAGGCTGATCGCGGAAAATAAAATACTGGAGATCAGTCACAGGGAGAACGTCTTCTACCTGAGACAATTCCCGAATAGCCGGCAGCGGAAATCATGAGCGACTGCGGCTTCGCTGCGGCTTCGCTGCCTTTTCCTCACGTTCGTGTTTTACCATGTCGTGCATCATGTCCTTCAGCCGCTCGTAGGTTTCTATGTAGCGGTCCACGTAATAAGCATACCGTTTCGTTTTGCCAGGGTCGGGTTCGTACCGCCTGCTGATTCTCACCATCTTATCCGCAGCCTCCTCTATGCTTCCATAGATGCCGCACCCGTATGACGCGAGGATCGCGTCGCCCAGGATGGGCGCGTTAGGCTCCTCGGTCGTGAGGATGGGAAGCCCGAGGACATCGCTCTGTATCTGCATCCAGAGATCGCTCCCGGTCGCCCCGCCGCACGAGTACAGTTCACCGGGCGTGAAACCCGCGGCCCTGAAGTGCCGCATTATGTGCTCCGTGCCGTAGGAAATTCCTTCCATGATGGCGCGGTACACGTGCGCGGGAGTGTGGTTGAGCGACAGTCCCCAGAGCGCGCCGCGGGCCTGTGCATCGGTGATCGGGTTCCTGTTGCCCTGCCAGTAGTTCAGGAGAACCAGGCCCTCCGAGCCGGGGGGGATCTTTTCCGCGAGCTCGTTCATGTAGCCGTAGAGCGACACTCCCCTGTCCTCGGCTTCGTCCTCGTACCGCCGCGAGATGAATCCCTCCTTGAACCACCGCAGTATGGAGCCCGTGGAGATCTGGGCGCCCTCCACGAGGTAGAGGCCGGGCATGGCCCCGTCCGGATAGGCTCCGAATACACCGGGATGATGTATTTCCCTGTCCGTGTGCCCGAGCAGGAGGTGGGAGGACCCCGTTATGAAGGCGACCCTTCCCGTTTTCACGGCCCCCAGGCCCAGCACCGCCACGAGGGCGTCCGCCCCTCCCTGTACCAGGAGCGTTTTCGTTGACAGCCCCGTCTGCCTGCTCACGTCGGGCGTTATGGTGCCGATTGGTTTGCCGACACCGTAGATCTCAGGCGGAAATTTTTCGATGAGGTCTCCGAGGCCGATCGCACTGTAGAATTCCACGGGCCACCCGCCATTCCTTGAATCGTAGTACCATCGCACTGCGACATTGGTCATGCTCCCGACGAATTCTCCGGTGAGCATGTAATTTATCCAGTCCTGGAAACCGCAGATATGCCTGCTTTTTTCATAGGTAGCGGGCTCGCATTCCTTCAGCCACAGCGCTTTCGGGGCCATCCACTCCGCCGAAACGCTTCCGTATCCGTTGTACTTGAGGGGTTCGAGCCCGCTGGCCGCGATGCGGTCGGCCTGGTCGAATGCGCGGACATCCATCCAGAGTATCGCGTCCCGCAGTGGTTTAAAGTGTTCGTCGAGCGCCAGTACCGTGCAGGCGGTCGTGTCCACGGCCATCGAAACAATGGATTCGGGGTCTATGTCCGAACGGTTCAAGAGCTCCCGGGTAACTGATGTAAAGGATTCCCACCACTCGTCGGGTTTCTGTTCCGCCCAGCCCGGATGGCTGTAGTAGGTTTTGTAGGACTTCGAAGCCGAGTGCAGAATCTTTCCATGGATGTCCGTAAGCGCCCCCCGCACGGACTCGGTACCGAAATCCAACGCGAGGATGTGCGTCGGTTTCCCTGATTTCGCCATGGTTAACGGACCTTTCTAATAAAATTTCCCCAGAGCCAGTCGGATTCGCAATTTTCGGGGGTCACCGTAACGCTGTTCGTCTTGAACCACCGGTGGCCGAAAGCATCCTTTACCTCGGCCGGAGACCATGTCTGCACCTTCCACGGGTCGACCCCGTGCGGGTCCGCGCCCTCGATCATGATGTCCCCGGCCGTCACCGTGCTCCCGGCTGCGGGAATGGCGCCCTCGCCGTCCTGTAAATAACGCTGCGCGTAGTAAAGGGCGATGGGCAGGTAAAAGGAGCAGGGCTGATCCACGAGGATGTCGACCTCACCGTTTTTCATGAGCGATATGGTCTGCGGGCACGCGTCGATTCCGCCCACCGCTATATGGTCTTTGTCGGTTCGCGTCCGTAACAGCCCCTCATCGGCGATAGCACGGGCTATGCCTATGGTCACGAGATTTCCGTATCCGAAGCAGCCGATCATTCTTTTTCCCGAGCTGTCCCGCAGAATACGCGTTACCGCTTCGCGAGCATTGTCGGTCATTTCAGCGCAGGGTGTGATATCGCATTCCACCATTTCAATCCCCGTTCTGGGCTCGATCGCGGACATGAAACCCTTGGCACGCTGGAGCTGATGCGGATTCTTGTGAGATACCACGACCACGATGGCGCCTTCGTCGATTTTCCCGCCGTTCAGGTCGTCGAGAAGAGCGAGCATCGCGGTTCCGGTTTCCGCGCCCGCGTCAAAACCCTCGAAACGAATATCGATGACGGGCGTGTCCGTTCTTACGAGCATGTCCTCGGTAATAACCGGAATGCCCTTTTCTTTTGCATAGAGGAGCGCGGGCTCGACCGCCTCCCCCTGTATGGGTTGGACCACGAGCGCGTCGGGCCCACGGTCCACGACTTCCCGTATGACCGCCATCTGCTCCCCCGGATCTATATGTTCGGGGGCGGCTATGTCGAGATCCATGCCATGCGCCTGCGCGTACCATTTACCCGCAAGAACATTCGCGTCGATCCACTCGTTTATCCCGAGACCGTCCACAACGATTCCGATTTTCATACCCATGTTGTCCTCCGTAATAAAAATTTCTTTCGTACCATTTTACTTGATGTGATAGTATTTGACAAGAAGAATACAATTTGTTATGTATTGTGTCATATGTTACTCAAGGGAATGGATGAATCTACACATGACGTCTGGACGGACGAATGAGCTTTACGGAGGTTGTTTGGAGCGGGGCGCGGGAGATAAAGGCATGTATCGTACTGCCTGAAGCGTACGAGGAGCGTATGCAGCGGGCCGCGGCCGGGGCGCTCGAAGCGGGAATCGCGGGCAGAATCATTATGCTCGGGGACCGGGACAGGGTCTCGAAGCAGATGCGGGAGCGGTCCATCCCGTACAAGCACATTGATTTTATCGATAGTGGAAAGGCTGAAAAGGACCTGTTCATCGACCGGTACTTCGAGCTGCGCAGACACAGGGGAATAAGCAGAGAGGATGCGGCACGGAAGGTGGAGGACCCGCTCGTATACGGGGCCCTGATGGTAAAGCTCGGGCTCGCAGACGGCATGGTGGCGGGCGCGGTTAACACGTCGGCCGATGTGCTTTCAGCCGTGATCACCGTCATCGGTCCGAAAACGGGGTATAAATACGTCACCTCGTGCGCCGTCATGGTCGGTTTCGAGGGCCGCTTCGGGGCGAACGGGGATTTCATCTTTGCCGATGTGAGCCTCGGGCCCGTCATGACTCCCGAACAGCTCGTCGAAACCGCGATACAGTCCGCGGATTCCGCGCGCAGTTTCCTGGGAGAGGAGCCGGTCGTGGCGATGCTCTCCTTTTCCACGAAGGGCAGCGCCCGTCACGATGTGCTCGACAGGGTAATAGAGGCGACCGGAATCGTGAGAGAGCGGAGGCCGGATCTCCGCATCGACGGCGAACTGCAGACCGACGCGGCGATCGTGCCTAGAATCGCCGCTCAGAAATGCGCCGACTCTCCCGTAAAGGGGAGGGCCAACGTCCTCGTCTTCCCGGACCTGAATTCCGCGAATATCGGCACCAAGCTCGCCGAGCACCTCGGGGGAGGGAAATGTTACGGCCCCATCATGCAGGGTATGGCGAAACCGGCGAACGACCTTTCACGGGGCTGTTCTTTTGAGGATATAGTAAACGTTATCGCAATCACAGCCGTTCAAACGCGCATATGACAGGAGGATGTAATGCGAGAAGTCACCTATATTGAAGCGGTGAACGAGGCCATAGTCGAGGAGATGGACCGCGACGAGCGCGTCTTCATCATCGGCGAGGACATAACCGTGGGGTACGGCGGCGGGGGTGTATTCGGCGCGACGAGGGGTTTGCTCGACAGGTTCGGAGCGGAGCGTGTAATCGATTCCCCCCTCTCGGAGTCCGCCCTTGCCGGATGCGGTGTGGGAGCGGCACTCGTCGGGTACCGTCCCATAGTCGAGCTCATGTTCGGCGATTTTCTCACCATAGCAGCGGACCAGATCGTGAACTGCGCCGCCAAGATGCGCTGGGTGCTCGATGACGAGGTCGATGTGCCCATCGTGTACAGGATCGCCTCCGGCGCGGGCGTCGCGGCCGGGCTCCATCATTCGCAGAGCTTCGAATCGTGGTTCACGAACGTACCAGGGCTCAAGGTAGTGTGTCCGTCGACCCCGTATGATGCCAAGGGGCTGCTGAAGTCCTCGGTACGCGACAACGATCCCGTGCTCTTTTTCGAGCACAAGCTCCTTTACAAGCGCCTGAAGGGGGATGTGGATGAGTCCGAGTACACCGTGCCGCTCGGCAGGGGAGATATAAAACGGGAAGGCGGGGATGTCACGATTGTCGCGCTGGGAGCCATGGTGCACAAGGCGCTCGAGGCGGCTGATGCGCTCCGGAAAGAGGGTGTCAGCGCCGAGGTCGTGGATCCGAGAACCCTGCTGCCCCTGGACGAGGATATAATACTGTCATCAGTAAAGAAGACGGGAAGGGCCGTGGTCGTTCACGAGTTTCCCGTTCACGGAGGATTCGGAGGAGAGATAGCGGCGCTCCTGGCGGACAGGGGCATTGAATACCTGGACGGCCCTGTCAAGCGGGTCGGCGGAAGGTTCTGTCCCATACCTTCCTCGTTCGAGATGGAGGAGTACTACCTCCCGAGCGTCGAACGGATCGTGGATGCGGTTAAAGAGACACTCGTGTGGTAGGAGGAAGCCATGGTCAGTGAAATAAAAGTTCCCGAAGCCGGGTTCAATATTCCGGAATGTACGGTCATAGAATGGAAGAAGGACGTCGGCGAGCCCGTGCAGGAAGGGGAGACGGTCGTAGCGCTGGAGAACGACAAGCTCTCCGTCGACGTACCCGCTGAGATTTCGGGAATGCTTCATGAAATACGCTGCACGGCGGGGGAGACGGCGCAGGTGGGATCCGTGCTAGGAATCATATCTACTGATCGGGAGGGTGCGGAAGCCTCTGTGCTAGGAATCATATCTACTGATCGGGAGGGTGCGGAAGATCGAGGACCCCTGGTTGAAAGTGAAGTGAATGCCGGAGAAAAAACGGAAGCCCCGTCCGCCCCCGCTTCACGAGCGGCCGGCACGGAGAGCGGGGCCCGGGAGATTAAGGCGTCACCTGCGGCCAAGATATTCGCGAAGCGCGAGAACGTGGACCTCGCGGACATGGAACGGGGAAGCGGACCCGGAGGAAGGATCGTCAAGGGTGATGTGATCTCGCATATCGAGCGTGCAGGTAAAATGAGAGCATACGCGGATTCCGGGCGAGCGGATGATACGGGCGATGAAGAGAAAATCCCCTTTACCGGATGGAGGGGCATAATCGCGGAGCGGATGACCAGAAGCGTGAGGGAAGTTCCGCAGTACTTTCAGTGTATAGAGGCCGACATAACCGATCTCGCGGGCACGGTTCGCCTTCTGAGGGAACGGGACGACCTTCCGAGAATCACGTATCTTCCCTTTCTGATCAAGGCGATCGTCGCGGGTATGGATCTCGTGCCCGCGGTCAATGCATACGTTTACGAAGACGGATTTGTATTAAAGAAAACCGTAAACGTCGGGGTTGCCGTGGACCTGGGTGAAAAGCTGGTCGTTCCGGTGGTGAAAAACGTGCGTGTGAAGTCCGTCGTGGGGATAGCCCGGGAGATAGGCGACCTGGCTGAACGCTCGAGGAAAGGGCTCCTCGAAGCGAAAGAAACCGAGAACGGAACCGTGACCGTGACGAATGTCGGGGTATACGGCATACATACGGGCATACCGATCATACTGCAGCCGCAGGCCGCCATCATATCCATGAACACCATACGGGAGGTTCTTCGGATGGACGGGGACACGGTTGAAAAAAGAAAGGTGATGATGCTGGGAGCGAGCTTCGATCACCGGGCCGTCAACGGAGGCCCGGCCGCGAGGTTCATGCGGGAGGTCAAGGCGAACCTCGAGAACCCCCACCTTCTTTTGATAAACATCGGCCTGGATACTACGGGAGGAAATACATGAAATTGTCGAACGACGATCTGAAGCAGGTTCTCTACTGGATGGTTATGGGCAGGAGGATCGAAGAGCGGGTGACCGTTCTGATAAAAGAGGGAAGGCTCAGGGGCCATCACCATCCCGGTATGGGCCAGGAAGCCGCGAATGTCGGCGTCACCTATGTATTGAAGGAAGACGATTATGTTTCCACGATGCACAGGGGAAAGAACCCGGAGCTCGTCAAGGGCATGGGGCTCAAGGAACTCATGGCCGGATACTTCGCGAAGAAGGAAGGCCTTTCAGGCGGACGGGCGCCCACCGGTTCGCACATGTACGGCGATTTGAAGAAGGGTATCGTTCCCTATCCGGGGATAATAGGATCCACGATTCCGGTCGCAACCGGGGTTGGGCTCGGACTGAAGCTCAACAAAAGAAAACAGGTCATCGTATGCCTCTTCGGTGACGGCGCCGCGAACAGGGGAGACTTTCACGAGAGTCTGAACATGGCCGCGGCCCTGGGGCTCCCGGTGGTATACGCGCTCATGAACAACGGATACTCGATGTCGGTTTCCGTGAAACGGGCGACCGGTATGCAGTCGCTCGCGCTCCGCGCAGCGGGATACGGAATACCCGGAGTCAGCGTGGACGGCAACGATGTCCGAAAGGTCATGAAGGAAACCGAAAAGGCGGTGAACCGGGCGAGGAAAGGCGGCGGCCCGAGCCTCATAGAGTGCGTGGTGCAGAGGTGGTCGGGTCATTCGATCAGCGACGCCGATGTTTACAGGACCGACGAGGAACGTTCCGAGGCCCATGCAAACGATCCGATCGTTCGGTTCCGGAATGAGCTCACGGAAGAGGGCGTGATACGTGAAGAGGATTACAGAGCGATAGAGGAACGGGTCAAGGCCGAGCTGGATGAGGCCGTACGTTACTGCGAAAAAGAGTGTACCGATCCTGATCCCGCTGATATAATGCGGGGTGTCTATTCATCGTCCTGAGGCCGGGAAGGCAAAGTGGAATCGTATACCATACTCGTAATCAATCCAGGATCCACCACCACGAAGATCGGCGTGTTCACCGATACGGACGAGGTCTTCTCCGAGACGCTCGGCCATTCGGTTCATGACCTCCGTGATTTCCGTACCGTAACGGATCAGCTCGATTTCCGCACAGCTGCTATTGAGGAAACGCTCACCGAAAAGTCCATCTCCGAAGACCGGCTCGACGCCGTCGTCGGAAGGGGCGGTGTGCTCCGTCCCGTGGAATCGGGTACCTTCGAGATCAGCGGGAAAATGATCGACGATCTCAGGACCTGCCGTTTCGGGGAGCATGCGTCAAATCTCGGAGCGCTCATCGCGAATATAATCGCGGACCGCACCGGTATCCCATCCTATATCGTCGATCCCGTCGTGGTGGACGAGCTCGACGACATCGCCCGGCTGTCCGGCCATCCGAATTTCGAGCGGCGCTCCCGGTTCCACGCCCTCAATCAGAAGGCGGTCGCGAGAGAAGCGGCCCGCATGCTCGGAGGAAAATACGAGGAGCTCAATATCATTGTCGCGCACCTGGGAGGCGGCACGTCGATCGGACTGCACAGGAAGGGGAGGGTCGTCGACGTAAATAATGCACTGAACGGCGAGGGCCCTTTCACGCCGGAGAGGTCCGGAACCCTTCCGGCGGGTGATCTCGTCGATTACTGCTTCTCAGGCGGGCACGGCCGTGATGATATAATGAAAATGATCAAGGGTGAGGGAGGACTTACGGCCTATCTCGGAACGAACAGCACGCTCGAGGTGACGGAAAGAATCGCCTCGGGCGATAAAAGAGCGGGAACCGTGTATCGGGCCATGGCATACCAGGTCGCGAAGACGATCATGGGGCTCTTCGCCGGAGCGGACGGAAAAATCGACGGAGTGGTCCTCACCGGCGGCGTGGTAAAGGACGGTACCTACATGGTACCGTGGATTGAGAAAATGCTCGGCGGCGTTTCGAGACTTATCGTCATTCCGGGCGAGCATGAGATGAAGGCCCTCGCATCCGGAGCGCTCCGGGTACTCAGGGGGGAAGAGAAGCCCCTTCGGTACTCGTGAGGAACGGAACCACGGATGGGAGCGGAGGGAAAACCGAATGGATCCCTTTAAACGCGAGCTGTCGGTTCGGGCGAGCATACTCTACTACGAGCTCGACAAGACCCAAAGCGAAATCGCGAACGAGCTCGGGATATCCCGGTCCTACGTGTCCCAGCTTCTCAACTCCGCCAAACGTAACGGGATCGTGGAGATAAAGGTCAAGGTGGACGGCCACAACCTGCGCATGATCAGGATGGAAGTGGACCTGCAGCGCAAGTTTCCGGATGTAAGACAGATGTACATCATGCGGTCCGATTCGCACCAGTTCACGGCCAGCCAGATGGGGAAGTTCGCGGCACCCTATATCCTCGACCTTATCAAAAAGGCGAATGTTATCGGTGTAGGCGTCGGACATTCCGTGGCGGGTGTAATGACGGGACTGGAAAACGAGAACTTCGCCGGCATGAAAAAAAAGGTCCTCGTCCAGATGCTCGGCGGCCTTACGAGCGATATAGCGGAAAAGGCACATCCCCATGAGATAATCCAGAAGATAAGGAGCAGGCTGGACTGCGAGTACTACCCCATAAACTGTCCGGCGGTGATTGAAAACGTCGGGATAAGGAACGCGCTTCTCGCGGAACAGTCCATAAAGCGGAGCACGAATATATGGAATGATATAGATCTGGCGATTCTGGGACTCGGCCCGGCGGACAGGCGAGCCCTGCTCTTCTCCATGTTTTCCGACCGCATGGTCCGGGAGATTGAGAAGAAGGGGGTGTGCGGGGAGCTTAACATCAATTTTTTCGATATAAACGGCACCTATGTGCCCCTGCTCGAGCAGAACAAGGTGAGCACACCGTTCAAGGTCCTGACCGCCATTCCGACGAAGGTCGTTGTCGGATACGGCGATCAAAAGATAGAGCCCATCCTGGGAGCGCTGAACGGCGGGCTCATAGACGTACTCTTTACCGATTCGCTCACGGCGGAGGGCATAAACCGTTATTAAGGCGGATAAGATGCGGGGATCGACGTATGGAACGGACACGGAGCTGAAAAGTACGGAGAGAGGCGGGATGCAAAAAGAGGAAACGGTAACGGGCACGGTCGCGAGGATCGAGCGGTTCATGATCCATGACGGGCCCGGAATACGTACGGTGGTTTTCATGAAGGGCTGTCCACTCCGCTGCATGTGGTGCTCCAGCCCGCAGACGTGGAACCGGTCGCCCGAAGTCATATGGAAGCGTAAGAAGTGCATAGGGTGCGAACGCTGCGTCGAGGCGTGTCCGCGGGACGCGATCCGGGTGGAGAAAGGAAACCGCCTGATCGACCGCGGGCTGTGCGACGGGTGCGGGGCCTGTACGGACGTATGCCCGTCCGGCGCGCTACAGTTCGACGGGATGGAGCTCACCGTGGAGGAAACGGTCAAAGTGGTCATGCGGGACGAGGGCTTTTATAGAAAGTCGGGAGGCGGGGTTACCGTTTCGGGAGGAGAACCGCTTCTTCAGCACGGATTCGTGAAGGCCCTTCTCCGTTCCTGTAAAGGGAAGGGCGTGCACGCGGCAATGGAAACCTCCGGATTCGCACGGTGGGAAATATTCCGCGCAGTGGTCCGTGAGCTCGACCTTCTGCTGATCGATGTGAAGCACATGGACCCTGACGTACATCTGACGCTCACGGGAAGAAGCAATGAGGTTGTACTGAAAAATATCGAACGGGCGGCCGGGGAGGACCTGTGCAGGATCGTCCTCCGTTATCCCGTTATCCCGGGCCGCAACGATTCGCCCCGGAACGTGGAACGGCTTATCGGTTTCATGAAGAAGAACGGTCTCTGCCACATCGATATTTTTCCCTTCCACAGGCTCGGAGAGCACGAGTATGACGAGCTCGGTATGGAATATCCCGCGCGGACGATCGGGACCCCCCTCCCGGAGCAGGTGGAAGAGATAAAGGGCCGTTTTGAATCAGAGGGATTGCACATATCGGGGTTTTAAAGAGCTACTTTTTCAAAATGGAGGGTATCACTATGGACCTGCTGGAGAAGAAAAAAACCCGGAACACGGATAAGGACGTTTTTCCGAGAATCAAGCGACTGAAGGCCCGTTTTCTCAGGGACGAGTTCTATGTGGACAGTCAGCGGGCGCTTTTAATTACCGAATCATACGGGGAAACCGAAGGCGAGCCCATCGTCCTTCGACGCGCAAAGGCGCTGAAAAAGATACTCGAAGGGATAGAGACGCCGATCCACGACGACGAGCTCATTGTCGGGTGCCAGAACGGGAGCTCTCCGAGAAGCGCGAACGTGTTCCCCGAGATGTCCGTCGAGTGGCTGACCGAAGAGATGGAAACGCTTCCGACGCGTGGGGTGGATCCCTTCAAGATCACGGACAAGGTCAGAAAGGACCTGGTCGAAAAGGTGATTCCCTACTGGAAGGGCAAGACCATGGAAAGCCACCTGATCAGCCATCTTCCGGAAGAGACGCGGAAGCAGGAGCTCTGCGACCATCCCGGGGTGTTCGGCTGGTGCGCGTGCAGGAACGGGATCGGCCACATATCGCTCGGATTCGAGAACGTGCTGAGAAAGGGTTTTAACGGGATCAGGGCCGAAGCCGAGGACAAGCTTGGCACTATCGACTGGAGCGTCCCCGAAAGCGTAAACAGCGAGCCCTTCTACAAGGCAATCATCATGGTGTGCGAAGCGGCCGTCGAGTTCGGTAAACGGTACGCGGCCAGGGCGCGCGAGCTCGCGTCCGGGGCCGGCGACCCGCAGCGCGCCCGGGAGCTCGAACGAATAGCGGAGGTCTGTACGCATGTTCCCGGAAATCCCCCGCGCGACTTCCAGGAGGCCGTTCAGACCGTGTGGTTCGTGGGACTCATCGCCCAGATCGAGACGAACGGGGTCTCCATCACTCCCGGCCGTTTCGACCAGTACATGTACCGGTATTATCAGAGCGACAAAAAGAAAGGGATGAGCGACGATGAGATCCTCGAGCTCATCGAGTGCTACTATATCAAGCTCAGCGAGATGGTGATCCTCTACGACGAGGAGATGGCGACCTATATCGCGAACTTTTCAATGGGACAGAACATCGTGCTCGGAGGAGTCAGGCCGGATGGAACGGACGGCACGAACGAATTGAGCTACCTGGGCCTGAAAGCGATGCGGGACGTGAGTCTCATGCAGCCGAACCTCTCGGTACGGTTTCATGACGGCACGCCCCAGGAGTTCGCGCTGGACGTGGCCAGGACCATAAGGGACACGAACGCCTTTCCAGAGATCATGAACGACAAGGTCTATATCCCGGCGGTCGTGGCCCGGGGTGTGCCCCTCCGGGAAGCGCGGGACTGGGTACCGGTGGGATGCGTCGAGGTGCACGTGCCGGGGAAGACGGGCGGAATATTCATGGTACCGCTGTGCACGGCGAAATGTCTCGAGCTCGCTCTGAACGACGGGAAGTGCCGGATGTGCGGGAAGCAGATGGGACCGAAAACCGGAGATCCCCGGACGTTTACCGACTTCGAGCAGATCCTCGAGGCGTACCGGACGCATGTCGCGAACCTGGTCAAACACTCCTTCCTCATCACACAGGCCGAGGAAATCGTGCATGCCAGGATCATGCCGATTCCCTTCGCCTCTGCCACAATGGACGACTGTATAGAGGCAGGCAGGGACATGACGGACGGCGGATGCAGGTATAACGAGCATCAGCCGTGGACGAACGGAGTCGGAACCGTTACCGATTCGCTCGCGGCCATTAAAAAATTTGTTTTTGAAGAAAAAAAGGTCACGCTTCCGGAGGTCCTGGACGCAATGGACCGCAATTTCGAGGGGGCGGAGGACCTCATGCGTCTCATGGCTTCCGGTCCGAAATACGGAAACGACGATGATTACGCGGACGCGGTCGCCAGGACCATCGTCAATATTTACATAGACGAAACAGAGAAGTATCCGGCGGACTTCAGGGGCGGGAAGCTCAATTGCTCGAGCTGGCCCTGGCTCGGCGGAATTACGTCGAATGTGCCGTTCGGGCACGCGGTCGGCGCGACTCCGAACGGAAGACTCGCCGGGACACCGATCTCCGAGGACGCGTCGCCCACGCAGGGCGCCGACATCACGGGCGTCACCGCCTGCATGCGGTCCGTCGCGGGGCTGGACAATGTAAGGATGCCCGGAGGCCAGATATTCAACCTGAAGATCAATCCTTCGGCACTCGAGGGGGATGAAAACCTCAGGAGATTCGCGGACCTGAACCGTGCCTATATGGACGAGGGCGGGGGCCAGGTGCAGTACAACATTGTTTCCACCGAGCTTCTCCAGGAGGCGCAAAAAACGCCCGACGACTACAAGTACCTGCTTGTAAGGGTCGCGGGATACAGCTCCCTCTTCGTGGAGCTTTCCACCGAGGTACAGGACGATATCATCAAGCGAATGGAACACACCCAGGTATAGGCCGAGGGCCGAAGGATCCGGAAAATGGAGAAACTACGCGTACCGCTCGATCGGCCGAAACCGGACATAGACCGGTTCATGGCCGCCATGCGCGGGGAGGTCGAGCCGGAAAGGCCCCCGCTCGTCGAATACATCATCGACAATAAACTTCTGCGCTGGATAGAGGAGAACCTCCTCGGCATTCAGTGGATCGACGTATTCGACGGGGCCGGTTTGTGGGAAGGGAAGAGCGCGCTCACCGGTGAAAACCGCGATGCTGCGTTCAGGTGGTACGACAACTTCATCCAGTTCTGGTACCGCATGGGGTATGATTTCGTACGCATGGAGATGATGCCCGCATACCCCGCGGACTCGCTCCTCACGGCCGATACGGCGGACGAAACGGGCGCGGTACAGAGGAGCTGGCAGAAACTCTCGACAGGCCCCATCGGAGGATGGGAAGACTTCGAGCGGTATCCCTGGCCGGAAGTAGACGAGAGCGACTTTTTCATGCACCGGTATATATGCGATCACCTTCCGGAGGGGATGGGTTTCATCTCTTGCCACGCCGGCGGGATATACGAGCACACCGTGCGGCTGATGGGGTACGAGAACCTCTGCATAAGCCTCATCCGGAACCGGGACCTGGTCAGGGCGGTTACCGACCGCCTCGGAGAGATCATCCTGAGCTATAACAGGCACCTGCTGGAGATCGACGGGCTGGTCGCCGTATTCCAGGGAGACGATTACGGGTACAACACCCAGACCCTGGTATCTCCGGAAGACCTCAGGACCTTCTTTCTGCCCTGGCACAAGAAATGCGCGCGCCAGGCTCACGAGAACGGGAGAGCCTACTTTCTCCACACCTGCGGGAAGATCGATGCAATCATGGAGGATTTGATCGAGGATGTTCGTATTGACGGCAAGCATTCCTTCATGGAGGGGGTGGCCCCGGTACGGGAGGCGAAAGGGAAGTACGGCGACAGGATAGCCCTGCTCGGCGGAATCGATATGGACGTGCTCTCAAGAGCTAAAACCCCCGATCTCAGGGCGTATGTGCGGGATGTCATAGACCGCTGTGCTCCCGGAGGAAGGTTCGCCATCGGCGCCGGTAATTCGGTGCCGAGCTATATTCCCGTTCACAATTATCTTGCCATGATAGACGAGTCACTGAGATAATGGAACGAATTGAAAAGGAGGTGATGATCGGAGAAGGTCATTAAGTGTAGAGGTGTAAAAAATCGAAATTCCAACTAAGGAGGAAAATCGTATGAAGCGAAAACTGGTTATTCTCGCTGTGCTCGTATTGACGTTCGTTTTTCTGATGGGTACGGGTACCGCACTGGCATCGAAAGACAAAGAGGGCGCTGCTGCTGGAAAGGCGGAAAAGGCGGAAAAGGCAGAAAAGAAAGAGGCGGTTGCGGAAAAGACCTTCAAGGTCGCCTATGTGCCCGGCATGGTGCATACCTTCTATAACAGTATCGAGTGGGGGCTGGAATATGCCGCCGACGCGCTCGGGTTCGAGGTGGTTACACAGATACCCGATACCTGGGACGCGGCGCTCCAGACGCAGATCATCGACTCCCTGCTCGCTCGGGGCGACATCGATTTCTTCGTGGTCGTACCCACGGACAAGGATGCACTCATAGAACCCCTTAAGCGGGTACATGATGCGGGCATACCCGTGATTACGGTTGATACCTTCATCGGGGACGGCAACTACGAGAAGGGACATCCGGTCACCTTCCCGGTGGCGTACGTCGGTTCGGACAACACCGAGGGCGGACGTGTCGCGGGAGAGGCGCTCGTAAAGGCGATCGGAGGCAAGGGCAAGGTATACGTGCAGAACGTGCTTCCCGGCATCAGCACCACGGACCAGCGTTTCGAGGGATTCATGCAGGTTGTGGATAAGTATCCCGACATCGAGTTTGTGGGCATTGACTACAACGAGACGGACTCGTCCAAGGCCGCGAACCAGACGGCCGCGAAGCTTCAGAGCGAACCCGACATAGCCGCGATATTCGGGTGTCAGTCGAACAGCGCCCAGGGG
>Ga0180432_10005419_pt1 | contig 16994 bp, 12 predicted proteins | sample SS_ome_10_FD_132414 | JGI IMG/M metagenome (GOLD analysis project Ga0180432, IMG submission 132414) | Hypersaline lake sediment archaeal communities from the Salton Sea, California, USA - SS_1_MS_2 metaG | ecosystem: Environmental > Aquatic > Non-marine Saline and Alkaline > Hypersaline >...
ATCAGGATGTCCTGACTGGCATGGACGAAGAGCATGTCGTGCAGATTGGCGAATCCGCGGAGGAAGGCGCCACGATCGTGACGGAGCCGGCGGAGCCCGAGTCCGGTGATGACAAGATCCGCCTCCCCCGATTTCTCCTCGACGATCTCATCGAACGGAACCTCGGGCGAGGACGGAACCGGATGCACGTTCTCACCGGCAATCGGTATCCGTCCCTCGGCAACCAAGCGATTCAGTCGCTCGGCCTCCGTCTCCGCCTCATCGGCCGCGAAGGCAACGAAGAGGTCGATCTCGGCCTGTTTCCAGTCAGGATTCCCGAGCAGGATGTAGGCGAGCAGAAGCATGAGATTGGCGTTGCTGTAGTCCCGCGGTGTCAGCCAGATGTGGATGCTTCGGCGGTAGCCGAAGTGGCGATCGGAAGAGCGGAGGATGCAGATGTTGAAGCCGGCTACGGCCGCGAAGTAGGTGCCCTCGATCAGGTCTGGGAGATCCCCGGTCTCCCCTTTCTGGTACTCGAAGAGCGCGCTGTTGTTCTCCATGCCCGCCACGCCGGGTATCTGTACGATCTGCGCAACCGCGGTGCGGAAGCTGGGGGAAATGACGGTATCGACATAGATGCCGGCCCGACTCGCCTCCGTCTGCTCGATCAATCGTGCGAGAATGCGCCGGGCCTCCCGGCTGTTCTCCAGGTTGAGGGGGCCGGGGATGTAGTGGATGTAGGTTCCGAAGCCGTAGTAGTGCGAGAACCACCGGAGCATCTCGAACCCGGCGTGACGGTTCATCGAGTGGGGCGAGATGGTGATGAAGGAGGGGCGCCAGTTGGTGGCGTCGGTGGGATCCCGACGCTTCTGCGTGATCACCTGCAAATGACGCGTCATCTGCGACAGAACCCCCCGCAGCATCCCCGAGATGTCCCTCTCTCCCCGCCGGCTGCGCTTCAATCCCCCGTAGATGAGGCACATGGCGATCATGGCCGCTGCCGCGTAGAGTGGCTGCATTTGTAACATCATCAGAGCGCAGGCGACGGCTCCCGCCAGGGACAAATACCACTTGGTCCGAAAGGTCGGGCGATAGGAGGGATTCCCCGCGAAGTGCTCCAAGAAGCTGACGGCGCAGAGAGAGCCATACGTGATCATGAAGAACATGCTGATGATCTGGGCCACGAAGTCGACATCGCCCAGAGCCACGAAGACGAGGATGATGACCGCACTGACGACGGTGGCGTTTGCCGGCTCGTTGACCGCCCCGCGTCCGCGGCTGAGGAAGGCGTTGATCCCCTTCCAAGGGAGGACTTGATCGGCCGTCAGCGCCTGCAGGGTGCGGGGTGCTACCAGGATCGACCCGATGGCCGATGAGATCGTGGCCGCGGCGAGACCGATGAAGACGATCGGGCCCCACAAGGCAATGCGGCTCATGATGAACTGGTCGGTTGCCAACTCCTCGGGGGACGCACTCAGACTCAGCTTCACCACCACCAGCAGGTAGACCACCATCCCGGTCAGCGTGGCCGTCAGGGTGCCAAGCGGAATGGAGCGCCGCGGGTTGCGCAGATCGCCCGAGAGACCGACGCCGGCCGTCATCCCGGTGAAGGCCGGGAAGACGATGGCGAAGACCCGTGCGAAACCGTGCGGTTCGGCCACTCGCGCGAAGACCGGCAGCTCGGAGGGAGCACCCGTCGTGGGGCTGCCCAGAAAAAACATCCCCAGGGAAATCGCCAGAAGGACCACGACGCCCCAAAGGGCAGAGACTCCCAGGTTCGCCCCCCGGGACAGGATCAGCAGGCAGAGAGCCGCGGCAACGGGCAGCGAGACCATTCGCGGATCCGGAGAGATCCCCCACTGCGCCTCTACCCAGGGGAAAAGGGGTCGAAACGCCTCGGCAAAGGCGATCAGATAGAAGGCGACGGAGACCGCCTGCGAGAGGTAGAGGGAGATGCCGATCGCTCCCCCGACCGTGCCGCCGAAGGAGCGGCTGATGATGAAATACTCACCACCTCCCTGTACCCGGCGATTGGTGGCGATCTCCGCCACGGCCAGACCGGTGGGGATCGTGATCAAGTGACCGACCACGACAATCAGCACCGCCCCGGCAAGCCCCACGTGACCCACGGCATAACCGAACCGGAGAAAGAGAATCGCGCCCAGGATGGTGCTGATAGCGGCGAGGAATACCGGCCCCGTCCCGAAGCCGTGGCCTCGAGCAGCGTTGGCTGCCGGCTGTGACGACCCGGTCATGCCCTAGCTCCTGCCTCGGACCTGTGGTTCGACCCGGCCCCCGCGGGGCCACCCCGGATTCTAAGCGCCCGCGGTTTAGAGCCAAGCACAATGTGAGATGTTTCCCGGTTGTGGTGATCCAACTGTGTCCCTATTCTCGGTCGGGACATCGCCCTGCCCTGCGGCCGGGCTGCTGGCAGGCCACGGCGGGCCCTACACCCCGGTGTCCGACAAGCCGGCAGGGCGTGAGGTTCCCGCTAGGGACCCCGGTTGACGAAGGCGGGGGCAATACCTATGGATCTCGATCCCGGAACACTCCTCGATCTCAGACTCTTCGAGTTCGCGGGCACGCCCATCACCGTCGCCACGCTGGTCATCTTCCTGCTGATCCTTCTCTCGACAAGGGTGTTGTCGCACTTCCTCCGCCGCGCCATAGGCCATGCCTACCGCACACGCGGGATCACCGACGAGGGCACCGTCGGCGTCACCCTGCGGCTCGCTCATTTCGGGGTGATGGCCCTGGGGCTGGCGGTGGCGCTCGAGACGATCGGGATCGATCTCGCGGCCCTCTTTGCCGCCGGCGCCATCTTCGCCATCGCTCTCGGGTTTGCCATGCAGAACATCGCGCAGAACTTCGTTTCGGGACTGATCCTGCTCTTCGAACGCACCATCAAGCCGGGCGACGTGCTGCGCGTGGAAGGGACACTCGTCAAGGTGGAGAGGCTGTGGATTCGCACCACGATCGTCCGCACGCTGGACGACGAGGAGATCATCGTTCCCAATGCGACGATTGTGCAGTCATCGGTGACCAACTACACCCTCCATGACACGCTCTATCGGGTGAGGGGCCCCGTGGGCGTCACCTACGGCTCCGACATGGCGGTGGTCCGAACCACCCTTGAAGAGGCGGCCGACCGGATGTCGATCCGATCGAGGGCCAAGCGCCCGGTGGTGCTTCTGACCGAATTCGGGGACTCATCGGTCAATTTCGAGGTCTCGATCTGGATCGACGATCCCTGGACCGTCCGTCGGGCGAAGTCGGATCTGCACGAGGCCATCTGGTGGGCGCTCAAAGAAGCCCACATCACGATTGCCTTCCCCCAACTCGACGTCCACTTTGACGATCCCTTGCCCGAGGGCTGCGGTGGTTTGGGCACCCCACCGCTGCGCACACCGGAGCGGGCCTCGTCGTGAGTCGTATATGGCGCTTTCTGCGTGATCGCTTTGCGGCCGGACTCCTTGTAGTCGTACCCGTGGTTGCAACCTTCCTGGTCCTGAGAGTTCTCTTTCAATCGATCGACAGCCTCCTCGGCCCCCCCGTCAGTCGGCTTCTGGGACACCGGATCCCAGGGCTGGGTGTGATGCTGACGGTAGGCCTCGTCTTCCTCGTGGGGCTGGTTGCCACCAGCATCGCCGGCCGACGTCTGATCGCCTTTGGGGATCGGCTGCTCCACAGCCTCCCGCTCGTCCGCCGTATCTACAAGGTCTCGAAGGAGATCGTCGGGGCCTTCACCCTGACCGATCGGCGGGCCTACCAGGACGTCGTCATGATCGAGTACCCCCGTAAAGGGCTGTACGCCTACGGATTCCAGACCGGGACCACGACCCGTGTGGGGCCGGAAGGCCCGGAGGAGTGGGTGCACGTCTTCCTGCCCAGCCCCCCCGTACCGACGAGCGGGGCCCTGATCGCGGTCCGGGCAACGGAGGTCCTGCGGATCGGGGTGACCCCCGAGGAGGCGCTGAAGCTCATCCTCTCGGCCGGCATGGTCACCCCCCCGAGAATCGCCCCCCGGGAGGAGAAGCCCTTGCCAGAAGCCCCTCCGCGGGGCTAGGCTACCCTGTCCTCGGCGGGTGGGCCGGGCACCGACGCCCCTCCGGCTGCGGTTAAGTCAAGGAATGCTGTCGACGCTGTGGGGTGAGAGGCGGGAATCCGGGACTTCAACCGTAACTGAAATCATCCTGTGACTTAGGTCCCAACAACGTGCTGTCCGACAACTGGCCGTTATCCTCAGGTTGACTGCAAAACCTTGAAAGATGAAAGGCCAGAAGGTATACTTTGGAATGACGAAGTGGACGTGAATCTCGGAAGGGTTCAATTCTGCTTTGGGGAACCGTTTTTGTTATCCGATACGGGAGGAGTTTCATGAACTCGAGCAATTGTCCCAAGTTCTCGGCCGCGCTGGTCGCGGTCGCCCTGCTGGCGCTCCTGGGAGCACCGGTCATTCGGGCCTGGGAGGTGAACAACGAGAACGGGTTGCTCCAGGTCCACTTCGACCCCGAGATCACTCGGGATCTGGTCTCCCCGCCCCCGGACCAGGACCTCTTTGACGCCTTCTACAATACCGTGGGGTGCCCTGAGCTGGAGGAAGGCCAGGAGTGCGAGGATTACCGCAGCTGGCATGACTGCGGCTACGGGGTCGGCGGGGTTCTGAATCCGACCCTCCCGGTCGATCCGGCCTACTCGATCAACGACCCCGAGAACGTGATGTTCGTCTGCGCGATCTTCTCCGACACGACCTGCGTGGATATCAAGGAGGTCACGATCGGGATTCCCCAGACGACGGGCGGCATCGCGGACCTATTGGTCCACACCGGGTTCCCCGCGGGCGCCGTGTACGAGCTGGAGCCTCCGGCGCTCGGCGAGGCCGACTGGGGGGTGCACATCACCTTCGCCGAGCCGCTGACGAGCCACGTCGTGCCCCTCTTCTTCATCTCGGGGCGTCCGTTCGAGTCCGGCGAATCCAAGGTCGGTGACCATCCCTCGGGCACGTCGTTCTTCACCGACTCCAATAGCCAGGACATCGATGTCGTCGACGATTACCCGATCGGCGGCTGGGGTGTGGACGGATACAACGGCTTCTGGGACGTCGATCCCCCGCTCACCTTCGCCTGCTGCGATCCCAATACGGGCGAGTGTGCGATGCTTACCGAGGATGACTGCCTCTCCGAGGGCGGCGACTGGCATCCGGAGTGGGAGACCTGCCACGTGGGCGGCAACCCCTGCCCGATCCCGACCGGCGCCTGCTGCGTCATCGGCACCTGCACGATCGAGCTGCTGGCCGACTGCGAAGGCATGAACGGCGTATGGCAGGGCGGGGGCACGACCTGTGATCCGAACCCCTGTCCGGCCGTCTGCTGCTTCCTCGACGCACCTAGCCGCGGCCAGCAGGAGTGCGCCATGATGACCGAGGCGCAGTGCGCGGGCGTTTCGGGTGAGTGGGACCCCGAGGGTCCGACCTGCGAACCGAACCCCTGCCCGCAGCTCTACGGCGCCTGCTGCTTTGCCGGCAACTGCATGGTGATCACCGAGCCTGAGTGCTACGACGGGGGCGGGAATTACTTGGGTGACTTCACCGGCTGCGACCCGAATCCGTGCCCGGCGGTCTGCTGCTACGACGAGGTGCCCGATCGCGGTCAGCGGCTGTGCGTTATTGCGACGGCCGATGATTGCCAGACGATCTTCGGGGGTGACTGGGACCTCGAGGGTACGACCTGCGATCCGAACCCCTGCGAGCAGTACCTCGGTGCCTGCTGCTTCGCCGGAAACTGCGAGGTGACCACCGAGCCCGACTGCATCGACGGCGGCGGCATCTGGCAGGGCGATTTGACGAGTTGCGACGCCGTCGAGTGCGAGGCCGCGTGCTGCTACGAGGGTGACGCTCGGGCTCAACTCGAGTGCGGCGTGATGACCGAGGCCGAGTGTGCGGACATCGAAGGGGAGTGGAAGATCAACATCGCTTCCTGCGACCCGAATCCCTGCCCGGTTTACGAAGGCGCCTGCTGCGTCGCCGGTGTTTGCGACATGAGAAGCGAGGCATCTTGCGAGAACCACGGCGGCGTCTACAAGGGTGACCAGTCCTCCTGCGATCCGAACCCCTGTGCGGCCGCCTGCTGCGTCGGGCCGACCTGCACGCTCGATCCCATCGCGAGCTGCGAGGGCGCAGGTGGCACTTGGTACCAGAACATCGCGACCTGCGATCCGAGCCCCTGCCCGGCGGTCTGCTGCACCGGCGATGACGGCCTCACCTGTTCGGTCCTCACGCAGACCGAGTGCGAGGCGATCGAAGGGGAGCGGCGGGCCGACTACGACGTCTGCGAGCCCTGGAACTACTGCCAGGGTCCCGCGCCCCAGGCCGCGTGCTGCTTCGGCGAGGAGTGCGAGGTCATGATCGAGCTCGCGTGCCTCGAGGCCGGCGGCATCTGGCTCGAGCAGCACGAGACGTGCAACAACTACCCCTGCGTCATCCGCGTCTGCTGCGGCGCCGAGGGTTCGTACGTTGGGGAGTGCCTGCTCCTCAGCAAGGCCGACTGCGAGGACCGGGACGGCGACTGGCTGGGTCTCCAGACCATCTGCTCGACCGACAACCCGTGCAAGCTCCGCGTCTGCTGCGAGGGGAACGTTATGGTGATCAACCCGCACCCCGCCGAGGGAGCCGCCAACTTCCTGTGGCGCCGCGACCAGTGCGAGGATGCCGGGTACGATTGGTTGATCTGGGCCGACTACGATGAACCCGATCCTTGTGCGGCCGGGACTGCGGCGAACAAGCCGAGCTGGGGTAAGATCAAGGCGCTTTACCGTCCCTAGGCGGCTTGAGCGCTGACGATACGCGTAGCACGGAGGGCCGCGCCAGCAAGAGCTGGTGCGGTCCTTCTTCATTCGGGGAGCACGTGGGATGAGCGATATGCGCGATGCGCTCCGGAAGGCGGGACTCGCCTCCGAGCGCAAGGTCCGGCAAGTGAAGCACCAGGACCGGGTGCGGCGGAAGAACCTGGGCGAGAAGGGAATCGAAGAGGAGCGCCGCCGCAAGGACGCCGCCCGCGCCGACGACCAGGCGCGCAAACAACGGGAGGACAGGGGGCGGGAAGCAGACAGGCGCCGCGCCCAGGAGACCGATGGCCGGACCTCACGCCTCTACAGTCTCCTGTCGAACGCCGATCTGATGGCCCGCGAGGGCGGCCCCCGCAGGTTCTACTTCGAGGTCCGGGACGGGCGCATCGCCTTCCTCGACGTCTCCCCCCCACTGGCCAAACGGCTGGCTCAGGGGGAAGCGGCGGTGGTCGATGCCACGGGCGTGCTGAAAGGCGACTACATCGCGATCGACAGCAAGGCGGCCCACGAGCTGGACTCCCTCGAGGGCGACCGGATCATCCACTGGAACATCCCCCGACGGAAGGGGTAACAAGAGGCAAGGACGGCTGGGACTCCCCCCTCACCCCTCGATATCGGACGGATCCGCTCCCAGTGCCGCGCGTCGTGACAGCTCCAGTTTCCCTTCCGCGTTCGCGCCCAAAACCTTGATGATCATCTCGTCGCCCACCGCGGCCACATCGGACGGATGCCCCAGGCGCTCCCGATCGAGCTCGGAGATGTGGACCAGCCCCTCGATGCCGAAGAAGATCTCGACGAAACACCCGAAGTCGGTCACGCCCGTCACCCGCCCGCGATAGATCGCGCCCGCGCGCGGCTCCTCGGTCAGGTAGCGGACCCGGCGCTCGGCCTCCTTGAGGCGCGCGCCCGGCGGCCCGAAGATCCGCACCCGCCCATCCTCCTCCACATCGATCTTCGCGCCCGTCTCGCTCTGGATCCCTTGGATGTGCCGCCCCCCGGGGCCGATCAGGTCCCGAATGCGAACCGGGCGAATGCGCCGGAAGACGACCTGGGGCACATGGGGCGGGATCTCGGTGCGGGGTCCGGGGCAGATGCGCTTCATCTCGCCCAGGATGTGGAGCCGCCCTCGGCGCGCCTCTTCCAGCGCCCGCTCCAGGATGTCGCGCGGCAGACTCCCCACCTTGTTGTCCATCTGGATGGCGGTGATCCCCTCCTCGGTGCCGGCCACCTTGCAGTCCATGTCCCCCAGGTGGTCCTCATCGCCCAAGATGTCGGTCAAGATGATGTTCCGGTCCCCCTCGACGATCAGCCCCATCGCCACCCCGGCGACGGGCCGCGACACCGGCACGCCCGCGTCCATCAGGGCCAGACAGCCGCCGCAGACGGTTGCCATCGACGAGGAGCCGTTGGAGGAGGCGATGTCCGAATCGAGGCGGATCGTGAAGGGAAAGCTCTCCGGATCGGGCAGCGTGGGCAGGATCGCTCGCCGCGCCAGGGTGCCGTGTCCGATCTCGCGCCGTCCGGGACCACGCAAGGGCCGGACCTCACCCACGGAATAGGAGGGGAAGTTGTAATGCAGCAGGAACGGCTCCTTGCGAACGCCGTTCAGATCCTCGATCAGCTGCTCATCCTGCCCGGTCCCCAGGGTGCAGCTCACCATCGCCTGGGTCTCGCCGCGGGTGAAGACGCTCGAGCCGTGCGCCCCCGGGAGCCAACCGATCTCACCCGTGATCGATCGCACCTCACCCGGGGCCCTCCCATCCAGCCGCCGGCCCGCGAGGGCCTGCCGTCGAATCTCCTCGCGCATGACATGCTCGGCCACCTCCCGGCCGGGCACCTCTTGCTCGGGACCGATCGCCTCTTCCATCGCCGCGACCACGTCATCGATCGCCCGCCGGCGGGCCTGCTTGTCGGGGCCCGTGAAGATCTCCTCGGCGCGGCCGCCAAGGGCACCGCGGGCGCGCTCCATGAGGTCGCCGGGCCATGGGGGCGCCTCATGCGGGCGCTTCTCGGCTCCGCGCGCGGACCGCATCTCCTCCTGGAGCTCCAGCAGGGGCGCGGCGCCATCGATGGCGGCATCGAGCGCCTCCAGCACCACCGATTCGGAGACTTCCCGGGCGAAGCCCTCGACCATCACCAGCCCCTCGCGGCTGACCGAGACGACGAGATCGAGATCGGCCGAGTCGCGCTCGGGCCGGGTCGCGAAGAGCCGCACCTCGCCCTCGATCCGGGAGACCCGGATCCCCGCCAGAGGCGCGCCCCAGGGGATGTCCGAGAGCGTGAGGGCCATCGAGGCTCCGGTGATGGCCAAGGCGGGCGCGTCGATATCGGGGTCGAAGGAGAGAAGGTGGGCCAGCAGTTGAGTCTCGCAGCGGAAGCCCTGGGGGAAAAACGGGCGGATGCTGCGATCGATCAAACGGGAGCCCAGGACCTCGTGGTCGCCGGGGCGCGCCTCCCGCCGCAGGAAGCTCCCGGGGATCCTCCCCGCGCCCGCCATCTTCTCCCGGTATTCGACCGTGAGCGGAAAGAAGTCGACCTGCACGGAGGGCTCGGCTCGGCTGACCGCCGTCACCAGAAGCACCGACCGCCCCGAACGGAGCAACACCGCCCCCGCGGCCTGGCGGGCGAGCCTACCGGTCTCCACCTCCATCGACTGATTCCCGATGCGCACCCGGCGGCGCCACACCCCTTGGTCTGCATCCATCGCGGTCCACCTCCTGGAGCCATACTAGCCTGGAGAATCCGCTCCTCACAAGATGGCCTCCGATCACCCCAGAATGAGCGGTTGACCCACGCCGCCCGCTCCTTTAGACTGCTCCCTTGAGTTTTTCCTGGGCAGCAGTAACACCTGTTGTCCCATGGACTTCTGTTGTGAGTCAGCAGGCGCCGTTGCTAGACGGCCTCACCTGTTTCTCCGTGTGTCAGCTCGAGGCGCTGGGCCTCCGCCCGGCTTCGGCAACACGCCGAGCCGCGCGGCACTAAGGTCCACCGCGCTGCGAGCCGATGTACCGGCCGGGGCTTTCGGGGTCCCAATGCCAAGGGGACGGGGGCTGTCGTGGGGACGCGGCCGTCAATCGAGGTACCAGCAGTTTGCGGGGAGGCAAAGGAACATGAGCGACGTTTACGCGCCCAGGCCGGAAGTGAGCGAAAAGGCCTGGATCAAGAGCCTGGACCAGTACAAGGAAATGTACGAGCGCTCGGTCAAGGATCCGGAAGGGTTCTGGGGCGAGTTCGCCGAAACATTCCACTGGGAGAAGAAGTGGGACAAGGCCTTGTCCTGGGACTTCGATAAGGATATCAAGATCGAGTGGTTCAAGGGCGGCAAGACCAACATCTGCTACAACGCCCTAGACCGTCACCTGGAAACCAAGGGCGACCGGATTGCCTTCTACTGGGAAGGCAACAAGCCGGGCGAAGATTCCAAGATCACCTACCGCGAGCTGCACGAGCAGGTGTGCAAGTTCGCCAACGTGCTGAAGAGCCGCGGCGTCAAGAAGGGCGATCGGGTCTCGATCTACATGCCGATGGTGATGGAGCTCACCGTCGCCGTGCTCGCCTGCGCCCGTATCGGAGCGATGCACTCGGTCGTCTTCGGCGGCTTCAGCGCCGACTCGCTGGCCGACCGGATCCTCGATTCGGAGTGCAAGATCGTCATCACGACCGACGGTGTCTACCGTGGCGCCAAGGCCGTGCCGCTGAAGAAGAATGCGGATGAGGCGATGAAGATCGCGGCCGACAAGGGCTGCACCGTCAACACGTGCGTCGTCTACAAGCGGGTCGGCTCCTTCGACATCGCCATGGAAGACGGTCGTGACATCTGGTGGCACGAGGCGATGGCCGATGCTTCCGCCGATTGCCCGCCGGAGTGGATGGATGCCGAGGATCCCCTTTTCATCCTCTACACATCGGGTTCGACCGGCAAGCCGAAGGGCGTGCTCCACACGGTCGGCGGCTACATGATCTACACCTCGCACACCTTCAAGCACATCTTCGACTACCACGACGATGATATCTTCTGGTGCACGGCCGACATCGGCTGGGTCACCGGCCACTCCTACATCGTCTACGGCCCGCTCTGCATGGGCGCGACCTCGGTGATGTTCGAGGGGATCCCGACCTACCCGGACGCCGGACGGTTCTGGGATGTGGTCGACAAGTACAACGTCAGCATCTTCTACACCGCTCCCACGGCGATCCGCGCCATCGCCGCCCAGGGCAACGAGCACGTCACCAAGCGGAGCCGCAAGTCGCTCCGCCTGCTCGGCACCGTGGGTGAGCCGATCAACCCGGAGGCCTGGAAGTGGTATTACGAGGTGGTGGGCGACTCCCGCTGCCCGATCGTCGACACCTGGTGGCAGACCGAGACCGGCGGCATCCTGATCACGCCGCTCCCGGGTGCGATCCCGACCAAGCCGGGCAGCGCCACGCTCCCCTACTTCGGTTGCCAGCCGCTCGTCCTGGACGAGAAGGGTGCCGAGCTCGGCGGCGCCGTCAGCGGCATCCTGGCCATCAAGCATCCCTGGCCGGGGATGATGCGCACGGTCTATGGTGATCACAAGCGGTTCAAGGAAACCTACTTCTCCGCCTTCCCCGGCCTCTACTTCACCGGTGACGGCTGCCGTAGGGACGAGGACGGCTACTACTGGATCACCGGCCGCGTGGACGACGTGATCAACGTCTCGGGTCACCGCATGGGGACCGCCGAGGTCGAGAGCGCGCTCGTCTCGCACGCCAAGGTCGCCGAGGCGGCGGTCGTCGGCTTCCCGCACGACATCAAGGGCGAGGGCATCTACGCCTACGTCACCCTGAACACGGGCGAGGAGTACACCGATGCGCTGAAGAAGGAGCTGGTCGCGCACGTCCGCGCGGAGATCGGCCCCATCGCCTCACCCGACGTGATCCACTGGGCGCCCGGTCTGCCAAAGACGCGGTCGGGCAAAATCATGCGCCGTATCCTGCGCAAGATCGCGTCCAACGACATGGATCAGATCGGCGACACCTCGACGCTCGCCGATCCTTCGGTGGTCGACAAGCTGGTCGAGCTGAAGAGCAACTAGTCGCGATGTCACGTTGAGAAGCCAGGGGAGGATCTGCAGTGCGCGGATCCTCCCCTATTCCTTGTGCTGGAAAGGGGAGGTCATGGCGATGAGTGAGACGGGAAGCAATCGCTGGCTGGTCGTGGTCGGAGCGATCCTGATTCAGCTCTGTCTGGGCGCGATCTACGCGTGGTCGGTGTTCACGCCCGAGCTGACGGAAGCCGGCTGGACCAAGGAGCAGACGCAGTGGGTCTTCGCGGCGGGCTTGGCCTTCTTTGCCATCGTGATGGTGATCGCCGGGCGTATGCTGCCAAAGGTCGGGCCGCGGGCGCTCGCGATGTCGGGCGGCATCGTCCTCGGTGCGGGGTACCTGCTGGCCGGACTCACCGGCGGCAAGAGCTTCATCCTGACGCTCCTGCTCGTGGGGGTCGTCGGCGGTAGCGGGATCGGATTGGGCTATGTGGTCCCGATCGCGGTGGGCATGCGCTGGTTCCCCGACAAGAAGGGGCTCATCACGGGTCTCGCCGTGGCCGGCTTCGGTTTCGGCGCCATGTTGTGGGTGAAGCTGGCCGGCGCCTGGGGCCACCTGATCGAGTCGATGGGGCTCGGGGCCACCTTCAGCATCTATGGCATCGCCTTCGCGGCGCTCGTCATCATCGGCGGCATCTGGATGAAGTTTCCGCCCGATGGGTGGCAGCCCAAGGGCTACAAACCGCCCGAGGCCAAGGCGGGCAGCGCCCCGGCGGCCGGGACGGTCGACTTCACGAGCGGGGAGATGCTGAGCACGGTCCAGTACTTCCTGATCCTCCTCACCTTCGTCTTCAGCGCGGGCGCCGGGCTCATGAGCATCGGCCTCATGAAGCTCTTCCCGATGCAGGCCTTGATGAGCGGCGGCATGGAGAAAGCCGCGGCCAGCGCCGCCGCGGGTACCGCCATGGCCGTCTTCTTCTCGCTCGCCAACGGCATCGGACGGATCGTCTGGGGCACGCTGAGCGACAAGCTGGGCGCCAAGCTCTCGGTCATCATCATGTGCGCCACCCAGGGCGTGCTGGTCATCCTCTTTCAGTGGATGGCCGGGTCGACCGGGCTGCTCTACCTGGGGGCGACCCTGATCGGATTCAACTTCGGCGGCAACTTCGCCCTTTTCCCGGTCACCACGGCCGGCACCTTCGGTGCCAAGAACATCGGCCAGAACTACCCCTGGGTCTTCCTCGCCTACGGCATCGGCGGCATCGCGGGTCCGATCATGGGCGGCAAGCTGGGCGACATGGGGAACTTCCCGCTGGCGTTCACGATTTGCGGGATCGGGTGCTTGGTGGCGGCGGTGTTGATCGCGATGGTGAAGCCGCCGCGTAAGGCCTAGGTCATCATCAAGATCCTTGGAGAACCTCGGGAGTCGGGCCACAGTGCCCGGCTCCCGGTTCGTGTGTGGCTCTCAGTGGTCAGGTAAGAAGCCCCCGCAGCGCATCCAGCCCCATCCCTACCACATTCGCCCCCATGTGAACGAGAATCGCCGGAACCAAGCTCCCGCTCTTCTCCCGGTAGGTTCCGGCTACCAGTCCGATGACGAAGGCGGTGACCAGGATCTGGATGCCGATGCAGCGGTCGATACCCATCACCAGCAGCGGGACGTGCATGACCGAGAAGAGCACGGCCCCCACGATCACGGGTGTGCTGATGAGCGCGCCTCCGATACGCAGGCCCCGATCCCGTAAGGGCGCCAGATAACCGACGACCAGTCCTCGGGTCAGAATCTCCTCGCAGGTGCTGGCGATCAGCCAGACGCCGATCACGGTCTGCCAGAAGGTGAAGTCGGCCGCGAAGTGGCTCTCGCCGCTCTGGGGGCAGAGAAGAAACCCGAGCGCGATCACAACCTGGGGACCGATGAGCCAGAGTGCGACGCGCACCCAGGAGATGCGAACGCCCCAGGTGAACCCGAACGGCCGCAGACTTCCCCGTCCCACGGCGAGCATTGCCAGGATCGAGAAGAACGCGATGCAGAGCTGGAAGACCGAGGTACTGATCCACTGTTGGGCCGAGAGGCTCTCGGGTAAGGCGTGGTTGATGGTTTCCGAGACGATCTGCGCCACCGCGATCACCGCGATGGCGAGCAGGATCGCCGCGACGATGCGGACGAACGGCACGCGGAAGAAGGCCATATTCCCCTCCAGAATGGGCGTCCGGTGCGCTCGGCCGACGGGGAACCTCGGTGTCGCGCTCACCGTCCACGATTGCGCGAGCACTCTAGAAGGCCGTGCCGGGTCGCGCAAGCGTTGGGGATAGAGCACCCCCATCCCCACCGGGGCCGGCACGGCGCACCGCCGCGGCGGCCAGCTCTCCGGCAATCTAGGGTCGTTTCAGAGGGCGCGACGCCTTGTCCGCCGTGAAGCGTAGAAGATCGATCTTCTTTGCTTTCAGCCGACCCGTGCGCTGAAAGGCAATCATGCCGACCGCGAGGCGATCGGCATCTCCTTTGGCTACGTAGTCGTCGAGGATGTATTCGCCCGCCCGCAGCGGCTGATCGGGCCCAAGCTTGAAGTAGTCGAGACGGGGACCGTGCGAATCGAGGAAAAGAAGGTCCTTCATCCGAAACGTGAACTCGCCGACCACCACCCACACGTCGGGGTCAAACGAGCTCGCATCCGTGCTGTCGGTCCACTCGACGACGATCGGCACCCACTGCTTGTCGTACCAGTTGTCGGCCAGGAAGGCACAGAGGGGACACGCATCGCGGATGTCATCGCCCCCCATCCCCCAGCGGATCTCGTCGATCAGCTGCGAGATCAACAGCTGCATTTCATGTTCCGGGACCAGGGCAATCGAGAAGCCGCCATCGGCGGCTTCCAGGGGCTTCTGGTCCCCGGGATCGGCGGCTCCCGTGGCCAGGATGGCCGTGAGGCACACACAGCACCCCACGAGCCACGCTGCTCTCATGGTGGTCTCTCCTTGGCGACTCCGAGGGGACGGTACTCATGGAACAGTCTATCCCGGTTGGGGGCTTTGATCCAGGGGGCCAACGCCTACCGCGGCTTGGTCAGGATCCGGCCGTGATTGCCCCGGCGGCTCAGCTCCCGCTCGGGAACCAGTCCGGCCTCCTGGGCAGCGGCCAGGGAGGCTGCGAAGTCCGCCGGCGAGACGTGCCCCTTCGGCTCCAGGAACAGGACCTGCCCTCCCGGCTTGAGGACCCGGAAAAGCTGGCGGAAGGCGCCCCCGATGTCGCGGGTCTCGTGGATCACATGGATGGCCGCGACCAGATCGATCTTCCCTTCCCAGGCCGAGAGCCCGAAATCCGCCCCGCTGCAGACGATCGGCTCGATTCGATCATCCACCTTCGCCCGGCGGGCGCGGCGGCGGAGACCCTCGATCATGCGGGATTGGACATCGACACAAACCACCCGCCCCGAGTCGCCCACCATTCGGGCCAGAGGCAGGCTGAAGAAACCCATGGCGCAGCCCAGATCGAGGATCGTCATGCCCGGCCGAGCAAAGGGTCCGAGGATGCGGTCGGGGTTCTCGTACAGCCGCCGGATCGGGCTGGTCATCAGGTAGCCGATCCACCAGGGGCAGACGTGGGTCGTTTCGCTCTCGTGGGCAGCAGCGGTGGTCATGACGGCATCCTCCTTCGCTCGGGGCTTGCAATGTGAGTAACGACTCACTAAAATATACGAGTAATCACTCACAAAGTCTACTCGCATTGGAGAGAAGCGACACATGGCGCCCAAGCGGGGTCTAAAAGTGGAAAAAACAAAACGTTCCGCGGCCGACCTCCTACCCCGGAAGCGACCCAGGCAAGCGCGGGCTCAGGAAACCGTCGCCGCCATCCTCCAGGCCGCGGCGGCGCTGATCGCCGAGGTCGGGTTTGCGGAGGCGACGACCAACAAGATCGCCTCGCGCGCCGGGGTCTCGGTCGGCTCTCTCTACCAGTACTTCCCCAACAAATCCGCCATCCTGGTCAGTCTCTTGGAGCAACACATCCGCGAGGTGCAGCCGATCATCGTCAAAACCCTGGAGGAGATGGCCGATCCCGGGATCCCTCTGGCGACCACGATCCGGACGCTCTTCGTGCGGCTGGTCGAGGCTCATGGCGACAACCCGCGGCTCTACCGCGTACTCGCCGAGGAGGTTCCCCAGCCCCCCCTCATCCGCCAAATGCGCCGGGAGGGCGAGGTGCGCTACGCCCGGCGAGTGGAGCAAATCCTCCGGCAGCGCCCCGATGTCGAGGTGCACCATCCGGCCATAGCCGCCTACGTGCTGGGTCAGGCGATCGATGCGCTCACCCACTGGTTGGTGCACCGGGCGCCCGAGTCGTTCGATCGGGAGACCTACATCGATGAGAGCGTGCGGATGGCGACGGCCTACTTGGCATCTAGTCGATCGGATCCGCATCGTCCATGAGAGCCAAGAGGCAGTCGTACTGCACGCTCACCCGCCGCACACCGGTTCGGCATTCATATTCGCGGAGGTTCCGCAGCACGCGGGGCATGCCCACGACGGGCGTGTGATGGCCGGGCACGAGATGGCTGCGCCTGGCGATGAACCCCTGGGTCGGGTCGAGAACGTAGCACTCGCCTTCGAGCTCGAGTTCCACCCAGGCATGCATGCGCTCCGAGGTCTCCCAATCCTGCACGCCGAAGACGATGTCGGGATCCCATCCTTGCAGTCTCAGGATGTGCTGGAGCAGCAAGGCCTTGTCTTCACAATCCCCCTCTCCCCGGAGAAGCGTCTCGCGGGGGGATTGCCAGTAGTCGTCCTGATCCGGCTCGTAGGTGATGCGGGCCACCTGCTCGAAACTGGAGAGGATCGGGGAGACGTTGTCCTCCGGAGGAGAGACAGACTGCAACAAGGCCCAGGCGGCCAGTACGGTTGTCAGGCCCAACAGGTGCATATCACCAAGGATCGGAAGGGAGGCTGCGGGCATGAGGATCGGGTTAGAGGCGCCGGGCTCGTTGGCTGAAAACCGGCCGATCCGTCGCCCCCCCGCAGATATCTATTCACCATTTGGGCAAAGACTTAAGTCGTTCTCACGATGGCGCCCCGGTTTGCCGATCCAAGAAGGGTCGAAGAACATCCCGATCCCTCACACGGACCGGGAACCCACTGTGACCGGGTCCCCGCTCGTCACAGGACGCGAGGGAA
>Ga0180432_10005420_pt1 | contig 16989 bp, 21 predicted proteins | sample SS_ome_10_FD_132414 | JGI IMG/M metagenome (GOLD analysis project Ga0180432, IMG submission 132414) | Hypersaline lake sediment archaeal communities from the Salton Sea, California, USA - SS_1_MS_2 metaG | ecosystem: Environmental > Aquatic > Non-marine Saline and Alkaline > Hypersaline >...
GAGGAACTGCTCTCTGAGGAACTGCTACTCTCAGAGGAAGAACTACTCTCAGAGGAACTCGAAGATTCAGAAGAACTACTCGCAGAACTACTAGATTCCGAACTACTACTTGAACTCTCAGAGGAACTACTTGCTGAACTTGAAGATTTTGAAGAACTAGATGAGCTCTCACTTGAGCTGCTACTCTCTGAGGAACTGCTCGATTCTGAACTACTAGAACTACTCTCAGAACTTGAGGAACTACTCTCACTTGAGCTGCTACTCTCAGAACTACTACTTGAACTCTCAGAAGAACTACTACTTGATTCTGAACTCGAACTACTCTCACTCGAGCTACTGCTCTCAGAACTACTAGATGAGCTTTCACTTGAACTACTACTTGACTTCGAAGAACTGCTACTCTCTGAGGAACTGCTACTCTCTGAACTACTCGAGGAACTACTAGATTGAGAACTACTACTAGAGCTCTGGCTTGAAGAACTACTCTTAGAACTACTAGACGAACTACTTTCACTCGAACTACTCGTAGAACTCGATGATTCTGAACTTGAAGAACTGCTTTCACTCGAACTACTCTCGCTAGAAGAGGAGCTACTCTTGCTCGAAGAAGAGCTCTTACTTGAGGATGAACTGCTCTCTGAACTGCTTGAACTACTCTCTGAAGAACTACTACTCTCACTTGAACTACTCGAACTCTCGGAACTACTGCTTGAACTCTCTGAAGAACTAGAACTACTTGAGCTACTTGAGCTACTTTCACTTGAAGAACTACTTGAATATTTAGAACTAGAAGAAGAACTCTGTGAACTTGAAACACTACTAGAACTACTTGGATTAACTACCGTTACATTATTAGAACAGACATTACACCAGGCCCACCCATTCCACATATAGCAGGCCGAATCATGAACAGCATCGAAATCCACCAGAAGGGGTGAATTCAGAACATGATTGGTAATCGTCAAGCGTGCTCCATTCGTCGCATCGCTCATCCATATACATTTCGTCTGCCCCCCAAAATCTCCATCCGGCAGAGTACAGTTAGGGGTATCTGAACCGGAATCGATCTCAGACTCACCGTAATTATTGAGGATCGTTCCGTTATACCTAACTAACTCATAATGCCAACAGGAAGGAGGCGTTATTTCAATCGACATATTAACCTCCTATCCCATATTATAAGCTATCTGATAACTACATGTTCCACCACCCGCAACCGCTATAAGAACGGCTATTCCATGATTAACAAGAATGCCTGGATCAACACTGATCACATGCTTCCTATCGGCCCCGACCACTATATAATTCGTGGGCCAGATCCTCCTTGCACTTGCCACCGCTGTGTCATTATCATAGACATTGACGGTTATATTATTATGATTGTCTGTAACGAAGACTATGCCGTTCCAGATGCACCTCCTCGCCACTGCGAAGGAGGCCGTCAGTACGGCCGTCATCTCATAATAGTTTAATTGCTGATTCTTCAGTCTCGTAGTACCCATAAAAACCTCCCTAATCGCTGTAACGCTCTATCCACTGCTACACTCTATCCACTGCCCGAATATCATCACCACTCACCCTGCAGCTTTTTCAGGATATAACTGGCCCTGAACCTCATTACCTTTCTGAATGAATCTATTCTGCCGGTGGTCTCATGTATCTCGACTATATTGTCGTCGTACTCCTTCACTACTCTCAGGACCCTGTAGCTTGAAGTCGTAAAAGTACGATCCTTTAAGATTACTGTTATCCGCTCGGCCATATTGTCCCTATTGTCGGCGCTACTGCCGAAGCAGTTTATGTCTATAGTCTGATCCTCATACTGGGTCGTCTGAATGTACTCGCTATCTATGATAGCCCCCGCTGAACTTACATTAAATGTGATAAATGGAGGAGTCAGATCCTCCGGTGGAAACTCATCATACAGTCGTGGATCAGAAGCGCTCCACCCCGTATAGGTCCTCAAAGTGACATCAGCCACCAGTGTATCATATATATAATTCGCTATCTCTTTCATTTGAACCTCGTTCCGGTATGGCTTTTAAAAGTCCTCTTAAGTGACCTTATCATCAATTTTACTACGTTGTTCTGGTTCTCTCCCAAAGTCACCATGAACCAGGGCCTGGGCAATAACTGCCGCTTGCCTATATTCTTATTGCCGTAGGGCCAGATTTTGGCCCCCACCTCTAAGAAATATCCATAGGCCACATTCGTTCCTATATAGCCCTTTATCTTATGGAAGATCCCTCCAGGCCTCGGAAGTGGCCTTCCATCGGACGGAGCCCCCTGCCTGTAAGTAGTATTATGGGTGATAGAGGCCCTTAGCCTTCCAAGGTCAGGAGCAGGTGGTTGGCCAGGGACAGAGGCCACGTGAAAAGAGTACCTACTTCTCTTCTCCTTTGTATCCCCTTTAAACAAACCTCTCTTCCCCTTCATGGAGGATATATAGGTCTTACCGCTTCCCGGCTGACTTAGCTTCCTCTTCAGCTTCCTCTCTAAGAAGTTCCCGGCCTCCCAGATGGCTTCCTCGGAGGCCTTCTTCACATCGGCATCCGCAGCCTTTAGGGCGGCTATTACCTTGTCGATCCCCTCAACCCTAAAGCCTTCTCCCTTTATCTTCTTTATTGTTGGCATTATTCAACCACCGAGAGCCTGACCTCCATATGATGCCCCCTACCGACGACATCCAATGGATTAGAAAGTATTATAAATGATCTTCCATCCTCATCGACTATCTTATCGTCCTTTTGGATATTAGCCCCTAACATAAAAAAGCCCATCCACCCGCCCTCGGTCTCGAAACCATGTCCAGTGACTTCCCTAGTTCCAGCTGCTACTCCGCCACCAAATACATACTGGATATTACAATGGATATTTTTGGCCGTGGCTGTAGTAGGATAGGTCACGGTTGATCGGCCCTTGGTATAGGATACCGTTGGCCGGTAGACACTTATTGTATTAACTAAAAGAGATTCGTAACTCATGCCCAGCCCACCACCTTCCGTCTATACCTATCTATAACGTTTTTCTGCCATTCCTCCTTTAGATCACCTCGGCTGTAGCTATAGTTTCCGATCCTCTCACTTTTAAATCCCAGATTCTTCCGATGACTGTAGACCCATCCGACCAGGCTATTGCAGAGCAGTTTCAGATCATCCAACTCCTTAGTCCCAGAGGCATACCCGGCATTAAAAGTCACCCTAACATTTTTAATTCCGACATCGAAGCCGTAGTCATAGAAAAGCATCCCACGGCTCTTATAAATCACATAGCCAGTGGAGCCATAGTAGTCTGTGTCAGTGGCAGCAGTGACTGTATCTCCACTTATAACCAGGGTAGTCACGCTGTTTATCGGGTACTGCCTGAGGTGAAGCTTCTTCTTCCCGGTCCCATCATACCTGGCGTTCTCATAATCTGTATCAGGATCATAGTCCTGGGCCACCAGATTCCTGTCGGTCTCCTTTTCTATGAAACTACTACTCTGGTTGATCAGCTTCCTGAATAGCTCATGATCACTATCGTCAACATCGCTCAGTCCCAGGAACTCCTTCACGTCATCTATATCGGACAGGGCATTATCATTAAGAGTTGTTGGTACACCCATAGGTCTCCTCCATCAATTCTTTCTTCCATGGTCTCCAGTGGACAAACTTCATCCTTTTTACTGCAAGCTGCTCGGATAGTGAACCTGAAAAATCAGATTTGATCAGCTCGGGAAGGTACTCCCGGACCTCGGTAAACACCATCTCAGGCTTCAGGGCCTCCATACACTTCCACTCCTCACAGACGTGGAACCTCGGGCTGGCCTGGCAGGGAGCACACGGCATCGGACTCCTTATGATCCTATGATCCTTATTGTAAGGACCATTCTTACTGACCAGAGTAGGCCCGAATAGTACTATCATCGGGATATCATGAGCATCAGCCACATGCATCAGGCCGGTGTCCGTAGTGATGAATAGGTGGCACTGCCTAAGCATATGGATGGTTTCCATCATATTCATATTATTCACGCAGTCCACCACATTGTAGGCCCTCTCCGACATCTCCCTGCCCCATTTCTTCTCCCGGTCTCCTTTTCCGAACAGGAAGATCCTAAACTTGCTATGTCCGAAGAATCGGTTCAAAAGATCGATCAGCTCGCCGAAATAGGGCCAGCCCTTCCTCTCCCACTTCCAAGTAGAGCCCTCAAATAGGCCATTACACAGTCCTACTTTCAGGCTCAGCATATCTTTGTTGGTGGGATTCTCATAGATATTCAGACTTCTCTGACCCTTCGGACAGTACAGGGAGGGGACATCCTTAATGTATCCCAGCCTGTAGACCTCGTTCATGTAGGAGTCTACCTCGTTCAGCTTCTCTGCTCTCCAATTTACTGGCTCAGCGTCATATCCTGCATACTTCTCGAAGTAGTAGTAGGCATCCGATGTCTCGCCATGCCTCGAGTAGAACAACTGCTCATACTTATCCTTATTGAAGGTATTATCGAATTCGACTATTTCGTTTACCAGGGGCCATTTGTTGCACAGCTCCCTCACGGAATCGGTCCGGCTGTCTGACCAATTAGGATCCAGGACTATGTCGACTTTGGCATTGTGCATTTCGCACAGGGCCTTTATCGCCGGAGTCAGCATGATGAAATTCCCGATCCCATTCCTAAAGTAAACAGCCACTAAGTTCTCAGGAGTACTTCCAGGGATCTTCCTTGTCCTTCTCTTAGGCATCCGGAGCCCCGTACCTGCGGCCTCGGGCTATCATGGACCTTCGTCTATTGATATCCTCTGTAGATTGAAAGACGTTGTTATCCCTCTTCCTGGATAGCAGTCCCTTAAACAGATCTACCATCATCTTCATATTGATTTTCCGATCCCCCAGGCTTCTTATCTTCTTTCTTCCCTTCATCGATATAGTCTCCAGCTTCTTACGTCCCTCTTTTGATCCAACAAGGCTCAGGATCTTCTCCACAGAATCCGACACGGACTCTATAATAAAACCCGTCTCTCCATCCTTCAGGTAGTCGACCATCCCGCTCAGTTCCTCGTCTGCCCCGAATAATACGCATCCGCAGAGCATAGCCTCCTCGGGAGGCATATGGAGCCCCTCACTCTTAGTTGGAGCCAGCCATAGATCAACCTTGTTGTAGAAGACCTTAAGCTCATCTGGTGTTGGCTGCATCAAGTAGCTACTGCATTCCAGATCCTCCGGCTTCTCCTCCGTCCCGAATAGATGAAGCCTGACGTTCAGGCCCTGATCTTTCAATCCCTTGACTATCTCCGGAACCCACTCAAACCGCTTCCTTGGTTTACCATTATACAGAGCCCCGATGGACCACTGCTTCTTAACCGCCCAGTTCCTAGTCCTCGTCGGCTTAAAGAGATCAGTATCTGTCCCCGGCCTAATGATCGGGCAGAACTTATTCATCCTTGACTTAATAAACTTCTGTAGACACAGGCCATTAACTATCAGATTTATATTCGAGTTCCTGTAATTGGCAAATAGCTGATTCTCGTCAGCGTTCCAAGTCTCATGTGCCCGTATCCACCAGTACTTCTCGCCCTTCTCTACCGGGGCTCTTACTACATTCCTGACTGACTTGACACCGGTGGCTATTAGTATATCAGCGTCCGGGTATTCCAAAGTAGATCCAGTCTCGAACCACTTGGGTCCATTAAGCTTAAACCAAGTAAACTCATTAGGCATGTTGGATACTACAAAGACCTGGTGGCCCAATGAACTCAGGGTATTGGCCGAATGGAACAGTGTGGCCGTACCCCCATTATTCCCGGCGCCTACGCTCTGAAGATTGAATGTAATTTTCATCTTATTCTCCTCATAAAATTTTATTTGAATTTTTCAGCCCATCATAATCATAACTCAACTTCAACAGGCTGATCGGGCATCCTCTCCACCGGTACATGAAAGCCCTGGAGGAGTTCACCCTTCCCCATCTCTTTCCGATCTTACTCCTTGTTATCTCACTTGTATAAAGAGGATCCAAATTGCAGAATTCGAAGATCCTTCTAAGCGTATAGAAAGTCCTTGTGACCAATGACTCATAGGAGACGATCAGGGTATCCTTTATCTTGCTTAGATCCTTTATTATTGTCGGGATAACGAAGTCCTGAATCCTCATGATCTCCTCTTCATTGTAATTATAGCCCCTCTTCCTTCCAAACTTGCCATTACTGATGGCCACATCGATCGGGTGCCTGACTAGGTATATGATCCTGGTCCTATCCTTCCATAGTTTTCTCCACTCCTTGATATAGTGAAGTATACCATTAGCTGAGTTTGAGAAGAAAGGGACCTTATCTCCCCATGTGGTATTATATGGGTCCACGATCTTATTCTTCCTTAGATAGGATTCTCTCTGCCGCTCGTCAAAGCCCTTGTTTAGAATCTTCTCTTCATGAAAGATCTTTATTATATCAGGATGCTTCTCCATCAGCTCCCTAGTTAACGTGGTCCCACTACGCTGAAAACCGGCGATCAATATAATCATCAATTCTGCTCCTCAGGTAGTCGGCTGCATGCTTAGTAGTCAGATTGTTTTCATAGTACTTCCTTGGGCTATACTGATCCCGACTAACGAGGACCTCCTCTACGGTCTCCCAGAAATTCACTTTACTAGCTATCTTTCCTGTCTCCGGCGTAATATACTTCTTATATAGAAACTCAAGTTCATTCAGTACCACTATCGGAATATCAGAGGCCAGTAACTCAGGAATTACTCTTGGATTCGAATCCCAGGACATACCGTAGAATCCAGTCTTTCCCTCAGATGCTACAATACCTACCTCGCACTTCTGCATATTCCTACTGACTTCCTTTCTTAATACTCTCTTACTCTTTACATTAGCTGGCACTTCTATATTCTCGTCCATTACCGGGCCACCTAAGTTCAATACCCTAAGATAAGAAGGAACAGTAGAATATATAAATGAATGACCCTTCCGATTTGAGCTTCTTCCATCGGCCGGATAGCAGACATTGTACTCCTTCACTACATCATCCATCTTATAGAATAGGTTATCGGCGGCCGGCTTAAAGAATATCTGAACCTCAGCGTTCGGAAATTCCCTCTGTGTAATTTCCTTTTGTCTCATGGAGTCAACTAGGATCATATCATAATCCATGAAGGACTTGAAGATAGGCAGAAATCTCTTTCCGGCCCCATAGTAGATCTTGATAGCCTTCTTGTACCTCTGTAGTACCGGATGATAGTCCCTAAATCCTCCCCTGCAGAATATTATGTCGGGCTCTATGCCACTCTCGAAGTTGTCAAACCAAGTCGTAAAGTATTCTTTTAAGTTGGGCGTGTACTTCTTCTCTCGGTCTTCCTGCCAGTAGTACTCTTCACCCTTTTTCGGATCACCCCTCCAGTACCAGATCTCCCCCTTATCTTCTCTCTTTAATAGTCCATTAAAGAGATGGGTCCACATATCATCACATTCCTCAAGAGAATCAAATATGATCTCACTTGGATCCCTGTCCTGAGGAACCTGGCCCCTCAGCATCAGAAAGTTCATTTCTCTCCTCTGATAATCCCCAAACTACTTCCACCATGATTAAACAATAGATCCAGTATAGACATATGAGGCTGGAACTCCCCATACTGCTGCTTGTACTCTGGATGGTTAAAGCTCTCAAAGATTACCTTTATACCGGCATCCTTATAGGCATCAAGGTCCATATAGTTCTTCCCTCCAGGACCAGATAGATAGGCGTCCCCGCCGACAGCCTTGATTAATTCTATGATTCTTTTATCCGGCTGCCTCGTCTTCACCTCCAGGTCGCTAGCCTGGTACTCGTCAGTGACGATCCCCAGTAATTCCTTGATCCTATTGATGACCTCTATATTTAGAATGGACAGCCTATCCCACTTCTCGCTGAAGGCCCACCTGATTGCAGACATAATATCATTGTAGTACTCGGACTTACTGTAATACTTCTCTATAGACTTACGGTGCTTACTCTGCCACTTGATTCCATCGTCTATCTCTATATCCTTTATAAGCGACTTATAGCTATTGTAGACTACGGGGACAGTCAGCCAGTGCCATCCATTCTCGCTCTTGATCCTGTTCCTATTCTGGAACTCACTCTTCCTGAACTGCACCGTATCCAAATGGATGAAGGCGTCTGCCCTATCCATCTTGTAGAAGTATCCCAGCCAGGGCATGTACTGTGGCTGATGTATTGCTACTATCATTTCTTCGGCTCCTCTAGTTTTCCCCTCACTCCGTATTCGACTATGTCAGCCACAACCTTCCCCATCTTCCACTTCTTCCATTTTATATTCCTATTGATCGCATCCCACTGGGTCGTAAAGAAATGACGGACTGCTACATTAATGTCTCTCATATTGGGAACGGCTTTCTCATTATCCGTTATCCCAGGATTATGAGGATCATATAGAAATCCAGTATGCGGAGGCAATGCAGGCACATGCTGCCTCACCCGATCATTATATTGATAGGCGCACTCATGACATCGACAGACATATTCGAGCATAGCCTTTAGGTAGCTCTCGCTTATATAGGTCGACTTCATGTTTCTGTAAGCCCCAATAGATTGATTCTTATGCTTGACATCGTAGAACTCCAAGACATCGAAATCCTTTATATAATTCTCTATCTCCTTAAATGGATCTCTCTCTGGATGCATAAACTTCATATCATCATGCATAAAGAAGACTCCACTCTCTCCATTCCAGGCATTCTTCAGGTAGAAATCATACTTATACATATCTAATCCTATGTTAGCAGCCGGAATAAAAGTGACATTCTTATATGATTCAGCGGGATTCTCTCTATCGCCACTGGCAATCGAATGAATATTATGGTCAGGAGCATATCTATCTAAGACCTGATAGACATCTTCCCAGAAGTAATGACCTACAGCGCATACGTTCATCTCAAATTTCTCCACTTCTTACTGTTTTTATAGTGCAAGGCCTTGGCAGAATCCCTCTTAATTTTTCCCTCCCTGCTCTTACGGTTCAACTTATGGTTGATATCATAACTCCAATGCCAGCCAATATCTCTAATTTTCAGATCCTTATATCCGTCCTGATAGACCGAACATAATACATCTTGGTCAATCCACCAATCAGTTCCAGTATGTTGTCTCCTCTTTCTAAAATCCCTTAAGACCTTCCAATTCAGCTTCTCCTTGACTTGCTTCTTTATATAGTTCAAGAAGTTATATGTCCTATCATTATACACAAAGCCCCAGAAGCAGGCGATGACCGGCATCTTATCGAAATGATCCCTTGTGCTGAGAAGGACATCCCCATCGAATAGGTCAAACACCCTGAATGGATCTTCTTTTACGACCATATCGGCGTCCATCGAGAGTACCCTGTCACCCTCTTTATAATCAAATTTTAAATAACTCTCTACCCTTATCTGGGCTCTCTTCCCGTCCCAATCCCTATCGTTGTAGGTGATCTTCTTTTTTGGCCCAGAGAGACTATCGTAGAAAGGGATATTTCCAAGTTCAACTAGATGAAGCTCAAATTTAGAATACTTATATAGGCTCTCTATAAGATCCTGGAAAGGCTTCTGGTAGTTTGAGCTAACCATCACATGAATGATATTACGGCTTAAACCATTTTCCATCTTCATCTCGTATGAACTGCCTGATACTTGGAATATTAAGATTGAGTCCTGACCACTCCGATAAACTCGTAAGAGCCCTCTCAGGCTTTACCATCAGTAGTGACGTAGATACGACTATAAAATCATTTCCAGCTACGTCATAAAAGATCTTCCTGTATTCTGCCTTTGCCGCCTCCCTCGGATCGTCCATGGAGCAGTGATTTCTGGACACCATACTCCTGGTATGACTGTAGAGTTCCCTGACAGTAATTATATACCTGACGTTAAATCCCAGGTCCTTAAGGCCATCCCTCGACAGTGATAGTGGCTCCCACCTACTCTCGTCCCTCTCATGTGGCATACTCCTCCAGATAACAATGTCTCCATTTTTCGGGAGCCTATCCTTTATGGTCTCTACCAAGATAGAATTATAGATCCTTCTGAGACCAAACAGTGGATCAGCTACTCCTGCGGACCTGAAAATCTTGGTCATCAGCCTCGTACCGCTCGACTCTGGTCCTATAACGAAATAGGCAGTCCTCATACTAACCTATCCAATCCATGATAATAATACCATATGGCCTTCCAGAATGAGTAAGGCCCCTGCTCTATAAAGTACCGGAACTTATCCCTTGACCACTCCTCGTCCTCTATGTGAAACACCTTGAAACTCTTTATTCCCATATTCTCGTTCATGATGGGCTTACACCCGCACAGGAGCCCCTCGGCTATCGTCCTACCACAGGCCTCATAGGCCCTTGGCAAATGCATTGTATAAGTGGCCCTGTTGTATATCTCCGGAAGCTGTTCGTTCTCCACTAAGGGAAAGACCTTCACGTTGTCCAGCTGCTTCATCGCGTCAGCTATGTTCTGGTGCTCCCTTGTGTAGATCTCGAACTTCAATTTCTTCTTCCCCATGATGAACTGGAGCACATTGTAATAGCCCTTCTGGGCGTATAATCGCCCGCAGGTGTTGACAACCAGCTTGGGGTCTCTCTCTATACCCTCCAGAATCCTGAACTTCCTTGTATCAATCGCTGGAGGTAATAGATAATAAGGATCGATCCCATCCCCCAGCTTTTCCCTATGATTCCTCTCCTGAAAGGGACTGATGAACACATTTAAAAAGGAATGCTTAAACAACAGTCTAGCCAATTTGATCCTGCTATCGGCTCCTATAATCTCCCTGTGATCATGCTCATATTTGACATAGGGCTTTTTGTACTCGAAGATCAGATCCAGTATAAAGTGGAACTGATCAGGCTTAAAGAAGAAGAAGTTGTTGATCACCAGGAAGTCGCAGGCTATCAGGGCTTTCTTGTCGAAGTTACTCGGCGTGAAGGTCTGGAACAGATAGCCGAACTCCCTTCCGGCCCTCTTCACCACCTCATTGCTCAATTCGGCCCCACCGTAAACCTCCGTGTCCTGTACCCATCCTACTAAAGGTCTCTTCCCCACCAGCTTCCGGCTTTCGGGTCTCTCCCTCTTTTCCTTCTCCCTTAGATTCTTATCAACCAGAGGATTATCGAAGCTGGTCACCGGGATGGCCTTCCCCTGTCTCATCAGGTTGGCTCCGGCCGTATCCGACACCTCATAGAGGTCCAGGCCGAACCGCTGGATCATGGCCCTATCTGTATATCGAATCTTCATAAAACACCTAAAATAAGCCTACTTTCCTAAAACTATATAATATCCCATTACTTTCCTTAAAACATCGATGTACGACCCCTTTACGGAGTTCTAAGGCGGTTTCTAGAGAATCCTCTGCCCCTGTTTTCAGCAGGTGCCTCTTCTTCCACCCGTTTTCGGCCCACGGCCCTTGCCGGAATTATTCCCTTTCCCCCCTCCGTGTCCGTCTCTCGGTCCTCCCGATCCCTTCGGTGGTCCGCTTCCGTCTCCCTTAGGCATAATCATTTCCCCTTAAAAATTTTATTGGAGGCTGCCGAAGCAGCCCCCTGTTAGTATTAACCGGTAGCCGGATTCTTATTGTAAGTAACCGTGCTCTCGTTGGCTGTCTGGTAGATCGGCTCACGCCTTGACCTATCAAAGTTGCCGTGGCAAGTAAAGGCCAGACTGGCCCCCGCTACCGTCATCACTAAGTGTATGTATCTCTGGAGGTCCCTGATCTCGGCGATCCACAGAGTATTGGTATCCCAAGCCATCTGACTACAGGTGGCAAAGGAAGTCAGAGCTCCTGAAACATCCCCGGTATGGATCACTATATCCAGGGTAGCACCCGTTGTAATGGTACCACTCATATTTACAACCAGGAGCATGTTGGTGGGGATCTCCCTACCACTCCAGACCGCTCCGGCCGGTCCGGCCCTGAGGTCAAACTCGGTGCTGGTATAGGCAGCAGCAGTCCTCGTGACCGGATGCTCAAAAACTACTATTCGCTCATTGGCGCATCTATCTCTTCTCATAACTATCACCCCTCCTTAGGGTCTTCTTTCCGTTTGCAGTTTGATCAGTGCGGGCCGGAACGAAAGGTCAAGAAAACAACCCACACTGATGCACGATTGCGTTAATATCATCCAGTGGCCGGGTTCTTGTTATAAGTAACCGTAGCCTCATTAGCAGTCTGGTAGATCGGCTCCCTTCGGCTCCGCTCCAGATTACCAGTCAGTCCAAAGTATAGCGTCTGAGTTCCCACCGTATAGGCAATACGCACATACCTCTGTAGATCCCTGACCTCAGCGATCCAAATGGTGTTCGTACTATGGGCCATTTGGCTTATGGTCGCGTAGGAGGTCAATGTCCCCGACACGTCACCAGTATGAATGATCAGGTCCAAAGTGGCCCCGGCAGTGACCGTGGTAGAAAAAATCGCCACCAGGAGCATGTTGGTTGGAATCTCCCTTCCAGCCCATATGGCCCCAGCCGGTCCCTGGCGCAGGTCCACCTCGGCGCAGGTCCAACCGCTTCCGGCCTGCACTGAAGTCGGTGGCTTAAACTGTATGATTCTCTCGTTAGCACATCTGTCTCTTCTCATAATTATCACCCCTCCTTAGGGTCTTCCTTCTGTTCTTGGTTTAATCGGCGCAGGACGAAACGAAGGGTCAAGAAAAACGCCTACGCCGATGCACAATTGCTGTTGAAAGTGAAAAACTCCAACCAGGACTCCCTATTAAAGTTCACCCTGGTATTACAGCCCCTGCATAGAGTCAAAAGATTGTTGGGGCTACAGTTCTTCTTATCGTAATCCATATGGTGGATACAGAGATCTTCCTTGGAGCTACAAAGCTGGCAGGTGTAATCGTCCCGCCTCTTGATGTCCTCTTTGAACTCCCTGTCGGCCCATGCGTCACAATAGGGCTCCACGGATATTCCGCCTTGCCAGTTGAAATGGTTCTGGCCGCTAAGCTTCAAAGAATGTTCAGGTCGAGGGACTCCCTTAATGCTATCATAATACCATTGAGTAGATTTCCTCTTCTTAGCTAATGCTTGAGGACTAGTCATTTGTTTAACCCAATTTTTCTTATACTCCTTAGTACTACTTCTTATTTTAGCAGCTTTGGACATCTTCATTCTTGTTTCTTCAGAAAAGATTTTCCCTCTATGAGCTTTTGAGATTTTTTTCTTATGTTCCTCTGTAAATTTCTTTCCACTCATTTTAGAGGCCTGCTTTTGTATTCCAGGATGGTCCTTCTTAGTCAATCCCTTATTCCAACCTATACAACCTGTACTTCTTTCACTTGTTAGCTTTCTATAAATAGGACATCTCATATAATGAGCTTCACAGCACCACTTCTTAGCAGTTGTAAAGTAATACTTGGCTACTCGCCCACACCCATAATCACAAAATCTCGGAACTTTCTTTCTCTTTCTCATTTTTTACCTCTATTCAGGTTAATTCTTAGGCAAGAGTAGGAGGAATAGCTCCTACTCTACCCTGTGCACGGGCTGCCTAAGTATCAGTTATTAAAATTACGAAGTACCTACGGCTGAGTTCAAAATTACGAAGGCTTCGGGGCAAGCTGGGATTCCATCCAACCGGCCACACACACGTAACGCCGTCTTATTATTACGAAAAAGGTAATGTCTACTTACGTCCATCGTAAACCTCTTACGATCACCGATGTAGTACCACGACCAGTTACCCAGGATAACATCCCCCGTGGTACCCTTGGTATAGGTCTTGCCACCAGAGTGAATGACGGGGTATCCCAAGAGCATCGAGACTCGTTTCGCCCCGGCCCCAGGTGCCGTTTCCTGATAGAACTCCTGGAGGATCAGATTCGCTGTCGTGTCCCTCTCATCCCTGAGGTTATTCATACAGTCTTTGTTCATAAACCATACTGCCCCATCGTCAAAGACGCTCGGCAATCTGGTATCCATGTTGATCGCATCCCTAAACTCGAAGGAGTTAGCGTGCTGCCTGTTAGTCGACAAAACCGCAGGATCAGGAACCACGCCGAGGGGCTGTCTTGCACCGTTACCGCGGATAAAGCTTCGATCCGTGTACCACACATAGGCCCTTCGGAAAAGCCCGGTAAGGAAGTTCATGATGTTGATCGAACTATCCTCAATCAGCGTGTCAGTAATCGCGGTGTACCCTGAGAGCTCATGAGCAATCAGTTCCAAGAACTCGAAGGTAGGCTCCGTAGAGGTTTTCTCCCCACCTTCCTCCGTCCAGGTAAAAGAAACACCGGCGAAGTGGTCGAAGTGCTCGTTTCGCGAGCTCTCGTCAGGCCTCTGGGCCAGCTTGGGCATACCCAATTTGTCCGTTCCCATCGGCCATACGGTCGCACGAGGCCACACAATGGCGGGCTCCTCTTCGTACTGGATCAGCATGGCTTGGAATTCTTCCGGTACCAAATAACCACCAGCTGTATCTGTATTCTCCTGCAACAGCTTGGAGTACTCGGGGTCCATGGCCCTTCCACTCTTCTGCGCCCTGATATACTCAGTAAAGGCCTTGCAGAAATTCTCCATCTCCGGAGACAGGCGAACCCACGGATTGCCCTTCCTCGTTAGATCTATAACAGACCCCTGGATCGTCTTAACTAAATTATATCCACCACCGATGTAATTCATATCGGCGACTATTCCTGTGTTGGCCAATTTCTCGGCCGTTTTCTCACGGGTCCTTACTTCCTTATCCTGGTCCCTTAAAGCATCAAGCAATTTAGGCAGGTTCTCTTTAGTCCTCTTATCAATGAGGTCATCGAGAGCCTTTTTACTCAGTTTCTTAGTATCTTTCTCTTCTTCCATTTTATTACTCCTTAATCTATATTAAAGCGGAATCAGTCATCGAGCCTTCCCAACGCTCCGGGCATATGCCTCATCAGGGCTCTCTCGAGCATCCTGTCGATGGCATCTTCATCGTAGTCGTCCTCTGGCTCATCCTCTAACTCCACTAAAAAGTCGTTGTCGTCTATCTGCTTCTCTTCCTCTTGAATGTCGAGCTCTATGTATTCACCGTCATCGTCCTCATCCTCATTCAGGGAGGACCTCACGAATTCCTCTAATCCCTCAAAGGCCGTCTCCAGCTCCTCGAGTCTCTCAATTAACCCTTCAAATTGCTTATCACTAACCTCGCTGAATCTCTCTATTAATTTATCTACCAATTCCTCATTTATGGCTTTTTCCTTACCTGCGGCCTCGAAGGTACCTCCGGCGGTCTTACAGTGGGCGCTGGCGACCGAAGCCTTCCAAGCCTCCTTCGGATAGCGCATGGCCTGTAGCTCGCTCTTACCGCCCGAGATACCGAAGATGTAATCGACGCATTTATCGTCTGACTTCCTGTAACAGTTCTTGCGAGCGAACTTGTCATACTTCCCAGGATCGTTCAATCTACAGGCGTGCTCGTTGGGATAGGGCTTCACTTCAGCGTCGAACTCGTCCTTAGTAATAGGATCGCACATAATCCACTCACCCTCATAACAGACGCCAATCCGGCCGTCATCATACTCCTTAATATCTCCCTCTTCAATACCGTCCTTGTTGAGTTGTTTTAACTCGCCCTTCACTTGATCCATTATGTCCTTGAGCTCCAGCTCCAGGGCTTCGATGTCTATATTAGCCTCGTCCTCTTCCTTTTCCTCGGTCTCTTCCTCATCAAGGTCCTTATCCTCTACCTCAATAACGAATTGCTCCTCATCCAGTTCCGGAAGATCAACCATCACCGTATCCTTAGCCTCATACTTGACCGGATCAAAGACGTTAAGGGCCGGAGGATCATCACTAACTTGCTCCTTCTGGACCTCACCGATCAGCTCATCGACTTCCTTCTTCAGCTCCTCAGGAACCTCCCCACCGAACTTGCTTACAGGACCGATTACCTTAAACAGGAAGAACTCATTCTCGTCGGCCTTTTTACCGAAGACTACTATCATGTCGTCCACAGTCCTCTCATAAAGCTTGAAAAACTCGTCCTGTTCAGCAAACCTGATATGAACATACTCGTCATAAGTCTCCACCTCGGGCTCGTCCTCTTCCTTGAGATACCTTGCTGGGATGTATAGGTCACCCTTCTTCACCAGACTCCTAATCTCAGAAAGGGCATCCGGATGGGCAGGTATTGGGGCCACACTAACCTCGAGGAGCTCGGTCTTTAGAAACCTGGTGGGAATATGCATAAAAGGGTTTTCCACATTGTCACCATCTTCCTCGATCCTCTCAGACTTCAGAGGAACAAAACCAACACTGAAGCCCTTAAGATAACCATCGCGGTACATCTCATGCAGCCTCATAGTCTCGGGATATACGGCGAACTGGGGTCTAAAAGCCAGTTGTTTTATACCATTCCTCGTCCTCTTAAATTCCTCCAAGGACCTTCCCACTGGGAGCTGTGAATAATTGTGGAAGCTCATTACTACTGGATTTTTGCGGTAGTTGTCCAAACTCCATCCCCTGACTAGGATTGTATCACCCATCCTATCTGGGCTTTCCTGATTGGCCACCGCCACAAAGGACCGCTCCCTATTGGAAAAATCCTTAATCTCACCACTGAAGTCATCCTGGCCCATCACTTTAGAGCCCTTGACTATCACTTCTTTTCCCTTATCATCTTTAACCTTATAAGCCATTATTTTAGGCCTCCTACTATTCTATTTTTCCTTCTCATACTGTATTCCATTATCGCCCTCGTAGGGCTTTCTATGATCAATATCTCCATCCAAAATCTTCTTAGGTATCCCATCTTCAAAAGCTTTACAAGTAATAGGTTCTTTTTTTAAGTGCTTACAATTAAGACATTGAATAGATATTTTAATAAAGATATCCCCTACTAATTCTTTATCTTGTTTCTTATCATATACAGGAACTAATAACCTTTTTACTTTATTGATTTTATCCATTTTTCAATAAATCCTCTTGTACCTTTTGGAATTTTCATTCTAGCAGTTTCGCTTTCAAAATATGAAGCAAAAGCTTCTGCGAACCA
>Ga0180432_10005421_pt1 | contig 16988 bp, 13 predicted proteins | sample SS_ome_10_FD_132414 | JGI IMG/M metagenome (GOLD analysis project Ga0180432, IMG submission 132414) | Hypersaline lake sediment archaeal communities from the Salton Sea, California, USA - SS_1_MS_2 metaG | ecosystem: Environmental > Aquatic > Non-marine Saline and Alkaline > Hypersaline >...
AAAGCCATTGCATACCGTTTGGAATCTTATATACGGAATTATCACGGCGTGCATGAGGATGTGCCGGAATATCCGGCTCGCAAGGGACAACCGGTTTCTCTTACTTCCCTGCAAAAACTGATGACGAGAAAACAGAATGCTTAAGCTTGACCGGAAAGAACTCAAGGATCGTCTTGAATTATCCGAGCGAAAGAGAATCCAGCTACAGAAGAAAATGGTTGCTCAGAAAACCATGGGGGAGGAAGTGCCGCTTTGGACTATGGTAGACCTCATGACGCTTCTTTTGATATTTTTCATCTTTTTGTATTCGCCGTATGTCAAAGGCTCATTATCTGATTCGAACGATCCTCCGGAAGACAGATCCACGGTTCAAATCAAAGCTTCGCCTGCCTCTCAGCAAACCACAGAGATGAAAACTGTCGTTCAACCTGACCTTACCCAACCCCCTGATTTGCCTGTACATAGCCAAAGCAAAAAGTTAGAAAAAACCATAAAGCAACTCCACCTGGAAATTCTTAATACGGTGGAGGAAGTGGATAAGGATGTATTTTCTGTTCGAAGCAATCAGCATCGCCTTGTCTTTGTTCTGGGCGAACGGATTACTTTTCATGTCGGTAAAGCCAAGTTGTTGGAATCCTATAAAACCATATTCACCCGGATTGCGAACTTCATCTCTTCAAATCCCGGATACCAGGTTGTGGTCTCAGGCCACACGGATAATACCCCAATTAATACGGAACAATATCCCTCTAATCTTGAGCTGTCCTCAGCCCGTGCGATCAACGTGGCCAAATTTTTAATCGACAACGGCGTTTCTCCCCACCGAGTGTCAATCCAAGGATTTTCAGAGTATCGGCCGCTGTTTGAAAACACATCACATAAAAACCGGCAGGCGAACCGTCGGGTGGAAATAGCATTGATTAAAGAACAGAACGGGACGTAAATATCCGGGTTCGGCCGGAGGCTTCTTAACACCTAAATCTTATTAATAATCCATCAGGGTTATCAGCCTTTATTTCCCGGAAGATTTTTGACTGTCGGAGATTTTTGAGCCAAGACATACGGCGCACCTATCGTCACTACACAACTGGCAAAAATAGCAGTCTTTGCACGGATGCTTTTTCAAGCTTGCCGGTTGTTTTTCAGGAACATAAACTTTTCCCTTTAATCCGGGTACCAAAACAAATTTCATAATTAAACTCCGGTGACAGTTTAATAAGTTTTGACTTATGTCTTTAAAATAAGAAGAAAATTGATTGGTTCAACCCTTCACACAACCTGAAGCCGATTTTTTCCTATAATATCTAGCATAAAAATAAAAAGGGGAAACCCTGAAAAAAGGATTTGCCCCAATTGAAAAACAATATCACTTTGATTCTAAAACGAGCGTTTCTAACGTAACTCACAACTATCCGTTAAAACTTTATAATGAATGCAAAACCATAACCCACAATTTCTCCATCCTCATTTATATCAACAAGGCTTGCTTCGCAAAATTTACCTAACCATCTAAATAGATGTGTGATGTTAATCGCGTTAACATTTTCTTTTCCTTCTGATTTTTCCGAGTCAAATGTTACAAATTCTTCTGGCGTGGCGTTATACACATATCGAATATGGATTGGTCTTAATGTCGGCAAGGAATCATCAGCAGGATCATTAAAACACCCAATACACGGTTCAAGTACAGTCAAGTCTGTCACAGAGGATCTTTTGTTTGTCATATATTGAGCTGTTGACTCGCCATATTCATAGATGGATATTGATTTTTTGGCTTGCAGCACTTCTTTGTCCAAGAAAAAGACGGCGTCTTTTCCGTGGGTCTTGCGGTTGAAATGCCTTCCGCTCGAATAAATTTTGCTTTTTTCAGATACATCTCGCGGTTCACCTGCTATTGCTGTTGAAGTCAGCAGAACCGTTATGCCAATGAGCAGGTAGGATGTGACAACTATCCAGATTTGTTTAACATTTCTCATTTTTATATATTAGTTATTAAGATTAAGATTATGACCTCGGGTTTTCTATCATATAAAATTTCGGATCAGCTTATCGTAATATGCAAAAATCATACAAGATTTAAGACTTTATTTTAAAAAATAGTGAAAATGATTAAATTCCAATTGATTAGCTTAAATAAGGGGGATTGTGATCCAAAAGGAATTGACAATATTTGTCAATTACGATGCCGTTCTTTGATATGTTTTTAACTCTTTTGATGCAGTCCAAATGAAAAGAACCGAGGATTCTCAATGGGTTTTGAATTAAAGCAGACCTTGATTTGATTCTGATGACAGCTTGACAAAACTTAAATCATATTTATTTCAATATGTTAAAGAAGATTCTTCTATTTTCTTTAGCGTCATTTCATTTTCGGTTACCTGAAGGTAAAATGCCGGAAGTTCGGTCCAAGCGCCTGTATTAATATATCTAATACCATTAAAAACCCTATCTTCCGGATTAATATAAAAGCTTCCCTAAATGCCGTTATTAAACTCGTTGGACATCATATTTTTAGATAGTTATGCAGATGACCCAAGAATAAGATGCACGGACATCCGAGAAGCCATTGATGTATTGCCGCCTCAAACTCCCTTTTTAAGAATAACCGTTAGAGGGTCTTTGCCGTCACATGGTTTTTTATATTAGGTGTTGAAGTTGGGCGGCAATCAAGTCAGATTAATACATATAGACCTTTTTCCAACGGTCTTAAAAAATATAATGTCATTGGCCTCGATAATCATCGCAGACAATCTTAATTAAGCGTCATTTCTTGTTCATTTTTACCAATAAAAACGAGTTTGTTAAATCGCTTATTGGACCTGCCAAGTTTCTTTTGCAACACATCTCGACCAAATTGATGGATGGTATTTAGCTCATTGGTATCAATAAAGATTTGATAAAAACCAAAACCACGATCCAATATGGCGTTAAACAATTCATGTGCAGAATTTCCGTCAAAATCACCGAACAATTTCAAGTGGAGGCTATCTTTCGTTTCATGAAATAAAATTCGGAAATTTGAAGCCATCAGTATTCCTCCTTCTATCTGATTTAATTGATATTTTATATCCATGCAAAAATCATGCAAAACCAATGAATTATATTAATTCTATGAATATTAATTAGTTAGCTAAATTTTAAGAAAAGTTCTGCTAAATATTATGAAGCAAACACCATATATTTATTACAACTTTTTCATATTGGGCAACTTGGCCCATTTGATTCCGGCTTGTCCAGGTTGGGCCAAAAGATTATTTTGAGATAGCTTATAGTAAATTGCGGAAGAGAGAGGATGAATAGAAGAAATCCCTCAGGCGGTATCATCAGGCCGGCCGCATGACGAGGATTCGTCAGTTTTTCCGTATCCAAACAAACGTCCGATAAAACCAAATACCTTTTTAATTCCCCGCCAAAGCTTTGGCAATAGCCAAATCATTAATAAAATGAAGACAATCATCAACGCAATGAAAAGCCAGGGATGATGCAGAGCGGTCCAGAGGCCACCGATGACTAAAATGTCTTCCACAACTGAAGCGGTCCAGTTGGTAAACGGCTCGGGAGAGGTGTTGATGATAACCCTTGAACCGGATTTGGTGGCGTGGGCGCCGGCTGCCAAGCCACCCCCCAAAATACCGGCAGTTAAAGCCAGGGCCGGATTGACATCACCCACTGCACCGGCGGCCATTAGAACTCCCGCCGGGATGCGGATGAAGGTATGAAATGTATCCCACCCGGTGTCAACCCCCGGCATCTTGTCGGCGATAAATTCAACAATATACATGATACCCGCCGCGCCAATGACCAGTGGATTCATAAGAATTTGAAGGTTGGCCGGCAGGACAATGTTTTCTGTTATCCCAAGCAGTCCCAGAACCAAGATTGCTGCGTAGAGATTAATCCCGCTTGCCCAGGCAGCACCCATGGTCAAAGATATTGTATTTACTATCTGATCCAGTTGTTCCACTTTGTGTTAAAACCCCCCTATATCATGTTCTTGCAGCGCCATATGGGGTTATCGTTGTGATGATGCTATGATGCAACCGACCATTATCGGCGATAAATCCGTTTACCAGTGTTTTGGGACGATTAAAAACGAAAGGCGTATTGTTTAGGTCTACGCAGCGGCCCCCTGCTTCCGTGATTAGCAGCACACCGGCACAAATATCCCATTCATTCTTGGGGCCACGGCTCCAGGATGCATCGCACAAACCGGCAGCGACCCTAGCCAGTTTGTATGCGGTACCCCCCATTATTTGAATTTTTAACATATCCTCAAAGGGTTGAAATTCACCCCGTTTGCACTCAGAACGGCTGGCATCGACCCGGGCGCCCTCCAGCTGGTCGCGTTTTGTAACTTGAGCCCGGCTGCTATTTAGGAATACACCGCTACCGCGCACACCATAGAAAAGCTCTGCAGAGGCCGGGTTGTAGATAACGCCTAAAATGGGTTGCCAATTTTCTACCAAGGCAACAGAAACCGCAAACTCCGGGATTCCCATGATAAATTCCTTGGTACCATCCAGCGGGTCGACAATCCAGACTTTCTCTTTTTGCAACCGGTCAGGCTGATCAACAGTTTCTTCACTCAACCAAGCTGCTTCCGGTAGCCTGGCGGTGAGGCGTTGATGTAAGAGAGTGTCGGCGGCGTAATCGGCGTCGGTGACCGGGTTGTCCGGTGACTTATCTTCAACGGTATAAGAGGACTTGTAATACTGCATGATGGCAGCCCCGGCTGCCTTTGTAATCTCAATGGTGTCTTTTAGTAGCACTTCCATAATGAATTTTTCCTTATTATTGCTTCCCCATACATAATTTAACGTAAACCGTAAGCGATTAATCTGCCCGCTGTAACCCATTGTCCGATGGGTACTTTTTATTCAGGAAATTAATCATTACAGATTTCGAACCTTATCGCAAATATTTTTTAGTTCCATCTTAGGAGGATCAAGGACAAATTATTTAAAGATATGATTAAATATATTATATTTCCTTGGATTGACACAAATCCATATTCCGGTTATATTTTATTTATATTTTTCGTCAAATTTCGCATGGTATGGGAGAATAGGTGATTAAAGGATATAAATCGATATAACATCGGTCTGTTGTTTTAACGCTGTTTATTTCTTTTGGATAAAAAAGTGAGGTATCAATGCCTTCAGAAAAATTGCGAGTGGCATCGGGAGTCAGCCAACTGGACAACTTGCTTGGTGGACTCTATATCGGAGATAACGTAGTCTGGTATGACAATTCCGGCAGTCTGGCCTCCGTGTACTGCCTGAACTTTATTCAGGCTTCCCAAGTACAAAACCGGCCGATCATTTACGTCAGCTTTGATCGTTCCCCGAAAAACCTTTTGGAAAAGCTGGGAGTTTTGGCCCAGAACAATCAATTAATCATTCTTGATTGCTTTACATACGGAAAAGGTTCGGGCTCCAAAGTCTTTCTCAATTTTTATGAACATAAAAAGTCCAGGTGGCCCTGCCAAATCATCAGAGTGGATGAACCACGGCAAATCAACCAGGTAATGGAAGCCCTTTACGGGATTCATGGAACTCTGGCCGGTGAGGTTCGATTCGTTTTTGAGAGCCTGACCGGCATGCAGGAACTATGGGGCGGCGAGCAGCATCTTATCAATTTTTATTCTCACTCCTGTCCCCGGTTGTACGAATTAAACACCGTTGCATACTGGATAATCGAAAAGCGGGCTCACTCAACCAGACTCAGAGCCCAGATCAATCAAATCGCCCAGGTCGCCATTGAGTTATCTGTTAAAAGGGGAAAGACCTCATTAACCATTCTAAAAGCTGAAAATCGCGAACTGGATACAATAAACAAATCCTTTAATTACTGGAGCAAAGATCTCAGAATTACATTCGATTCAGAAAAGCGTTCAACCGAGTGGTTTGATCTGGGATTGCGTTTAAAAGAATTTCGTACACGGCGTGGCCTTTCTCAAACAGAACTGGCAAAACTTGTCGGCGTAACACCGAGCACCATTTCCCAGGTGGAGAGCAATATCATTTATCCGTCTTTACCCGCACTTCTCAAAATGGCGGAAGTCCTGGCTGTTGAGTTAAGTTCTTTTTTCAAGGAATCCATTGATATGAGCAACCGGATGATTTTTCATTCCGGGGAAGCGGTGGATATGAAGTTGCCGAACTTGCCGAGAGGGAATGTTTATGCAAAGCTATTGATACCTGTGGATTTCAAGCCCAAAGCCGAACCTTACCTTCTTGAAATTCCCCCCAAAAAAACTCTGCCCTCTCATTTCTTTATCCATAAGGGAGAGGAAATCGGCTACTTGTTATCGGGAAAACTGCAACTAAAAATGGAAAAGTCCGTACATAACATCCGTTCCGGAGATATAATTTATTTTACCTCTGAAATGCCCTCCCAGTGGAAAAATCCTGGCCCGGGTCCGGCTAAGCTGCTCTGGATCAAGATCAAGTAACCCACGGATGGGAGTAAATCAAGACTGTTGTTTGCTAAGATTGCCATGGCTATTTGGTGTCAGGTGTCAGGAAACATGTTCAGTAGTAATGGGCCGTCCCTGAGGGAACGATTCATTTTTTATGCCATACACTACCGTTTCCTCAGCTAACTGCCGGCGGCGTTCTCATTCTGGGACTTTCCGCTCCAATTTTTTCTCCAATCCATTCAACAAATGTGTAACCGACACAACTTTTTATAGACCTCAAGACCCTCCACTCCATAAAATTTCTATGGGTCACCTCGTTTTCCCCTTAACCCTGACACCTAAAAAAAGGGCTTCGGAGCCACGGTTTGTCAATAGAAAGGCATCAGCGTTTACCAACGGTCTTGATTTCCACCCGATAAGGGCTGGTAAAAAAGTGGTGCAATAAAAAAACTCTTGACATTAAATGATTTTTAAAGTATTCTTAAAATACCGATAATATTAATAAATACTAATATTTTAGTTTTATTTTAAGTAATACTAACAGTTTTGATTGAGGGAAAAAGGTCATATAACCGTGCTGAAAGTGCCATTATGACTAACGGGTGAAAAATTTAAATAATGGTAATACAAATAAAGGAGGTGCATTATGAATATGAAAATTGCATTGATTGACAATGATTATTTGGTTCGGGCAAAAACGGACCTTGGTTTAACGGGCAAAGATGAAACGTTCAGAAAGTTTTTTCAGCAAATTAAGAAAGAATTATTGCCGGGGCAAAAAGCATATCTTGAAATTAAGGATTCAGAAACGCATCCGATCACTTTTGAAATTTCCCATTTGGATTGCCCTCTTTTTTAAGTGAGGGTTACACGGGCGCAATTGTATAAAGAGGGAGCAGATTATTTGTAATCACATGTGACGAAACGGGGTGACACATTATTTTGCATCATCTCGTTTTTGCTTTTGGTTAACCGCAACTATTTTAAATCCATGCCTTTCACCACCTGTCGTTCTTCATCAGAAATCAAATCCCCGCCAGATACCCATTGAGATCGGTTCTATTAGAAATGACGCGACACCTTTAACCCGAATATTTTGAATATTTTCGAGAGGCCATTTATATTAGTAATGAACGCCTCGCACACGTGAACTGTCCGGGTTAGCACGGTTTTTTGATAAAAAAATTGCGTTTGATTAAACTCTGAGTTAAAAGGCAGTATAAATATTGGAGAAAGGTCAAAACTAGAAATTATTTTTATTACTCAGTGGTTAAGCAATCCTTTTTTACCAAAGCTGAAAACTTTGTGATGAGCAGTTATCATACAAGCTGTCATATACTGAATTATCGAGATCTAAGAGACGTGGGATTCGCTGTTTTTAAGGCAAATTCAGTGAATCTGATTTTTACTTTGCGTAACTGTTATATGGTCGATGTCTTTGATTTCGACTCATCAGCGCATGTTGCATACCTTGATTTTGATATTAATAAACAGATTATGCTCGGCGACGCCTTTGGGTCTCCTGCAATCGGATTGCCGTTTAGCAATCAATTTCGGAAAACTTTTGGTAAGGGCATTTTCCCCTTTAACGAGCTTAGATCTCGCCATCATGTCGGATTTTTTGTGGAGAGACCATACAGAAATAAAGGGAAAAAGGGTCTCTGGAACATGGATGAGGTGTTAATGGCTATCGCTTTAGAGATTGCTTTTGAAGAAGGTGTTGAGATTTTTATCATTAAACCGACCGGAGATAGATCCCGGTATTATTGCAAAAAATTTCGCGCAGAAATCCAACCTACCACTGAAACTGACGTGGTCTTGGGAATTAATTTGAGACGCGTCAGAAACCAACTCAAACACATTGAGCTTCAGAAAATTGAAGGCAAAACCCATTTTTTCAAGGTAGCCTGTCATCCGGATACATAACGAGTGTCCATCCATAAACGGCATCTTTCGGCCCCCGACGGCGTTCTCGCTCGTTTTCAATCCTCAAAATAGCGCACTATGTCTGCGGTTGAAAACTCACTCGGGCCTTGCCGGAAACCAAAATCTACCATTTCTGGATGGACACTAACTGACTCAGGAAATCTACAATATCCTGAAAAACCTGGCCCAGAGGACCAGGTTTTTTATTTAAACGGCAGGATTTCACCGAGCCGTTTGTCGTACATTTTACCGACTCCGTATTCGCTGCGTCTCATGAATTTTTCCCTGGCAGGTCCGATGATTTGCATTTCAGGATGCTTTGCCTGAACGTCCAAGGCGATACGCATCTCTTTTGTGCATCCGGTGCTGAAGGTGGCATCCTTGCCGACCCATTCCGGCGGAACCTTGCTGTTCATGATCTGAAAGGCCTGAACAATGTCATCATAGGTCTGAAATCGCCAGATATCAATCTGCCCGCTGCGCTGGACAATCTCCCACATATACATCAGGTCATCGGCATCCATACCGGGTTCAAAATGTTCAGACGGATTAATGATGAACGTCATGGCAAACTGTTCTTTGAGATACTCGATTAAAACCGACATGATCTTTTTGGCCATAGAGATTCTGCCGGGAATAGAACCGATGATCCCGCTGTAAAAGACCACCGTCATGCCGCGCTTCTTGGCTTGCACCATCCGGTCAATGATTTTCTTGGCTTTGTTTTCCAAATCCTTGTGGGAAAATTTGATCACGGCCGGGTGTTTGGGTTTATAATAGATAGAAACCTTCCCATGATCGTCAGCGGAGATGTTAAAAATGTCCTGTGTGAACTGAAAATGGGCATCAAAAAACCGACGTCTTTGGTCGTGACCTCGGGAGATGACCCCATCGACTTCTTTAAATGTGCGGGCAAAGGTTGTGGATGACATCAATAGATTGAGGTTTTCCCGGGTTCCATCAGATATGGCAATGATATTATAGTCACTTCTCAGTGTTTTGACCAGCTCGTTTTTGCTCATATTTATTTCCTGAAGGAAGAGCGCTCCTTCAAGCTCTCGGCGCAGCACCTCGTCCTCCTGTGCATCTTCGAAGTCGACCTTGGTAAACAAAGGGCCACCTTTGAAAGCGATTATGATTTTGTGCCCCAGCTTACCCAGATAATTAATAATGGCCAAATCTACCACAAATTCTCCGGCCTCATCGGCCAGCCACAGGATTTTTTTGGTGCCCACTTCGGATTGACCGTTTGGGGACTGAATGCCCAAAAATCGAAACAGGGGCTCAATTCCGTTTCCGGTTAACGGACGTTCGAACATCTTCAGGAAATCTTCTTCGGTGTACGCTATGGATTCATCCGATTCCCACAGTGAGCGTTGCACCGCCAGTGAAAACAGGCGTTTTAGCTCCAGATCTTCAACCAATGTTTTGAGTTCCATCAGACTCGAGGGCGAGTCCGTTAAATCCGCGCGGTTGAAATAGTTCAACGCCTTTTGAAATCCTTCTGAATTGAGTATCCGGCTGACTCGGAAGTTACGGCTGGCTTTTTGGATAATGTAAGGGTCTCCAATCTGGGTATGATTTAAAAATATCCGTATCAGACGTTTTTCCAATCGCGAAGGTATCATAATTTCATCGCGGGTTTCGTGCCGATACTTGATTTTAATGAGGGCGTTCAAATAGTCTTTTTCACTTTGATCTTTGATCTGCCCGTCGATTAATTTTAGAATCCGCTCCAAAACCTCTTGGTATTTCCTTTGAATGAAATCAGATTCATTTCTGCTCATAATCGCCGCAAACATACGGTCTGAACAGGGGTAGTAGCGTTCATCATTTTCGGTATAGACCGTGAAACGGACCTGCTCCGGAGTGGCGGCTTGCTCCGGGTGGGTGAAGTGATCGAGATGGTTCTCAATAAAGAATGCCGTGAACCAGGCATCCATTTCGGGATCCAGTCCCGGTTGATAGGGCTTCTTGGATATTGTCTCCCGAGAATGTTTCGAGTTGCCGTTGTTTCCTATCACAGGGCCTCCTTTGAATCAAAAAAGAGCAGGCATAGACGAGGTACATCCATCAGACTTACCCTTACCGATAATGGCGATAGTCGACACCGTATTTATTGGCCTTGTAGGAAAACTTTCGCACCGTTGTTTTAAGTATCTCCGCCGCTAGGGTAATGTTGCCCCGCGTATTTTTAAGGGCGTCGATGATCATCTCTTTTTCGAGATTTGCTACCGCATCTTCCAGGGATAACACTGGCAATGTATCCGATTCCGTACCGGTTTGTAATGTAGGCGGGAGATGGTAGCTATGGATGACCGCTTCTTCACACAAAAGAACGGCCCGTTCGATGCAGTTTTCAAGTTCCCTGACGTTTCCCGGCCAATGATAATCCATGAGCATATCTATTGCCGGTGTGGAAAACCGCCGGATCGTTTTATGATTCTCCCTGGCATATTTTTCCAGGAAATGATCGACTAAAAGCAAAATATCGGTCTTGCGTTCTCTTAAGGGCGGCATGTAAATTGGAAAAACATTCAGGCGATAATAGAGATCATGCCTGAAAGCATCTTCTTCAACAGCCTGTTCCAGATTTTTATTGGTAGCGGTTATAATGCGAACATCCGTTTTAATGGTCTGGTATCCGCCAACCCTTTCAAATTCTTTCTCCTGCAAGATTCGCAAGAGTTTTACCTGAACTTCTAAACCCACCGATCCTATCTCGTCTAAAAATATGGTCCCTTTATTGGCCAGCTCGAATTTGCCCAGTTTTTGCTTGATGGCTCCTGTAAAAGCGCCTTTTTCATGCCCAAACAACTCGCTCTCAATAAGATTGGCCGGTAATGCCGCACAATTTACTTTAACAAAAGGCCTTTTTGATCTGAGACTGTTGTAATGTATTGAGTTGGCAACCAGTTCCTTGCCGGTACCGCTTTCACCGCGAACAAGCACCGTAGCGTTGCTTTTGGAAACCTGGGAAATCATTTGATAGACTTCGCGCATTTTGTTGCTGTTGCCGATAATATCGGTAATACGATATCGATTTTCCAGTTCGTTTCTAAGTCTTATATTTTCTTCTCTTAAATGCTCCTTTTCCAGACGGATGGTTTCCAGGTTGACAACATGCCTTGCCACCATTGTTGCAACCACAGACATAAGCCTTTTACCGTCTTTTAGGGAATATGATTCGTCAAAAGGCATGTCAAAGCTCAATGCTCCGATAACCTGGCTGCCTTTTTTTACCGGCACACAAATAAAGGATAGTTCCTGATCCTTTATGGTCTTTCGGGAAGCAGTCCGGTTAAGAAAAAGCGGCTCCTGGCTAATTTTTGGAATGGTGACGGCCTTACCCGTCTCAATGACCCGGCCGGTAATACCTTCGCCTAATTTATATTTTCCTTTTTGCATAGCGCTTTTGGAAAGCCCATGAGCGACCTCTATGCTTATCTCGTTGCGCAAAGGGTGTAGGAGTGTTACGGTTCCCCGCAGCATGTTCATTGAGCTGGATAGAATGTCCAGAACCTTATATAAAGATTTTTTAAGGTCCAGGTGCTCATTGAGCGCTTCACTGATTTCATAAAGCAGGGTAACATCTTCAATTCTTTTCATAATCTAAATTTCCGTGCATATTACCCATGGGCTTGTTTGCGTTACCGAAAGTAAATGCATTAGGCGCTTAGTTATAAATTTTGTGCATTTTATGGCAAAACTTTTTTCTTTTCGCCACAAAGGCACCAAGGCACGAAGAAAGAATAATAAATATATACTTCGTGTCTTAGTGTCTTGGTGGCAAATATTTTTGGTTCCGGTTTATCCGGGTTAGGTTATGGGCAAATACTTTTCTATTTCATACTGGCTCACATGGGTCCGATACATATCCCACTCAATCTTTTTATTTTCCACAAACTTGTTGAAAATATGTTCACCCAGGGCTTCTCTCACCACTTCTGATTTTTCAACCTCAAGAAGGGCCTCATAAAGGTTGTCCGGAAGGGTAAAAATACCTCTTTCCCTTTTTTCCTTCGCTGACATTCTATAGATATCCTCTTCGATGGGGTCCGGGAGTTCATAGTCATTCTCAATTCCTTTCAAACCGGCTGCCAGCATGACCGCAAAGGAAAGATAAGGATTACAGGCCGGATCAGGAGCGCGGAACTCTATGCGGGTGGCCACCTCTTTACCAGGTTTGTACATAGGAACCCGAATCATGGCCGAACGGTTGCGCCGGGCCCAGGAAATATAGACTGGGGCTTCATAACCGGGAACCAGCCGTTTGTAAGAGTTGACCCACTGATTGGTCACGGCGATGATTTCCCGTGCATGTTTCATGATCCCGGCAATATACCCCTTGGCCATTTTGGATAAATGGTATGGATCATTTCCATCAAAGAAAAGATTTTTGTTTCCGGAAAACAAGGATTGATGCACATGCATACCGCTTCCGTTCTCACCAAAGATCGGTTTGGGCATGAATGTGGCATAATACCCATGCTGCCGGGCGATTTCCTTGACCACGATTCGATAGGTCATGGTTTTGTCAGACATGCTGAGTGCATCGTCAAACCGCAGGTCGATTTCATGCTGGCTCGGAGCCACCTCATGATGGCTGTATTCCACCACGATGCCCATATCCTGCAGAGCGAAAATCGTTTCCCTTCTTAAGTTCGACGCCACATCCAGAGGCAGGCTGTCAAAATATCCTCCGGAATCAATCACCTCAGGCTTTTCTTTACTTTTAAAATAGAAATATTCGAGTTCGGGGCCCACATAAAAAGTGTATCCTTTTTCTTCTATTTTTTTTAAAAGTCTTTTCAGTACATATCGCGGGTCACCTTCATACGGAGTATGATCCGGGTTAACGATGTCGCAGAACATCCGGGCCACCGGTCTTTCTTCCGGTCGCCATGGCAGTAATCTGAAAGTGGCAGGATCAGGCAAGGCGACCATGTCGCTCTCTTCAATACGCGCAAAACCTTCGATAGAAGATCCATCAAATCCCATGCCCTCGCTCATGCCCATCTCGAGTTCGGATTGGGTGATTGCAAAGCTCTTTAGCATACCCAGAACATCCGTGAACCAGAACTGAATGAAGCTTACATTTTTTTCTTTAACGATTCTCAAAACGTCTTCTTTAGTGTTACAGGTTACAGAGTTCATTTGCATACCTCTCTTTTTCTTATTTGATATTCTTATGATAATTCTGAAGTGACTTTACATTGGCCTGTCCTTTTCTTCGCCGGGCAATGCCTCTGGCAGCTGCTGTGGCTGCAGCGGTTGTTGTAATATTCAAGACGTTATACTTTATTGCCGCTTTGCGGATATAAGAGTCATCATCCTTACTATCTTTTCCACTGGGCGTGTTTACCACCAGATGAATCTCTCCGTTTTTAATGGCATCCACAATGTCGGGCCTGCCGTATCCTAACTTGTTGATCGGTTCGGAATCTATGCCGTGCTCAGCCAAAAAAGCATGGGTCCCTTTTGTGGCCCGGATCTTAAAACCGAGTTCCTGAAAAAGCCTGGCAGGTTCCAGGGCACTGGGTTTATCCCTGTTTGCTATAGTGATCAAAACGGTTCCCTCAATGGGCAGCAGGACCTGGGTTGCCTCCTGAGATTTGAAAAAAGCCATGCCAAAGGAGTCCGCCATCCCAAGCACCTCTCCTGTTGAACGCATCTCCGGTCCCAGGAGCGGATCCACCTCGGGTAACATATTGAAAGGAAAAACCGCCTCTTTTACGCCGAAATGAGGTATGGATTTCTTCTCAAGACCCAAATCCGAGAGTTTTTTGCCCAACATGATCTGGGTGGCCAACCGGGCCATGGATATATTGCAGACCTTGGAAACAATCGGTACCGTTCGCGAGGCCCTTGGGTTGGCTTCCAGGATATACACGGTATCGCTGGTAATAGCGTATTGTATATTCATTAGACCCACCACATGAAGCTCTACGGCAATTTTCCGGGTATATTCATTAATGGTTTCTATGTGCTTGGGCGGGATACTGATCGGTGGAATCACACATGCAGAGTCTCCGGAATGTACGCCGGCAAGTTCGATATGTTCCATCACTGCAGGAACAAAGGCATCGGTGCCGTCGGCAATGGCGTCTGCTTCGGCCTCAATGGCGTTTTCCAGAAACTTGTCGATTAAAATCGGCCGTTCAGGAGAAACTTCTACGGCTACAGCCACATAGTGTAACAGCATTTCTTCATCCAGAATGATTTCCATGGCACGCCCGCCTAAAACATAAGAGGGACGGACCATCAAGGGATACCCGATCTTTTTGGCAATATCGAGTGCCTCCGTCACGGTGCCGGCCATACCGGATTCCGGTTGAGGAATTCCCAATTTACGCATCAACTTACGGAATCGGTCCCGGTCCTCTGAAAGGTCTATGGTTTCCGGAGAGGTGCCCAGGATGTTAACCCCCGCTTGGGTCAGTTCATTGGCAATGTTCAGGGGCGTCTGTCCACCGAACTGGACAATAATACCCTCTGGTTTTTCCTTTTGGTAAATGCTCAGCACATCCTCGACGGTCAGGGGTTCAAAATAAAGCTTATCCGATGTGTCGTAATCCGTAGAAACGGTTTCGGGATTGCAGTTCACCATGATCGATTCATATCCCGCCTCCCGGATGGCAAATGCTGCGTGCACACAACAATAATCAAACTCGATTCCCTGCCCGATACGGTTCGGTCCTCCGCCGAGAACCATAATTTTTTTGCGGTCAGTCACTTCTACTTTGTCAGACGCATTATAGGTCGAAAAATAATAGGCCGCATTCTCCACGCCACTGACCGGAACCGGCTCCCAGGCTTCGACCTTGCCCAGAGAGGTGCGTTTTTCACGAATATCCTTTTCACGAATATCCAGAAGATAGGCCAGGTATTTATCCGCAAAACCGTCTTTTTTGGCTTGAATGAGCAAATCGTCGGGAGGGATTCGACCCTTGTGTGTGAGAATCTGTTCTTCAAGCGCCACCAGTTCCTTCATCTGTTCGATGAACCAGGGCTTTATATGGGTTATATGGTAAAGTGTTTCAATATCGACGCCTTTACGCAATGCTTCGTACATAATAAACTGTCGTTCACTGGTGGGAGTGCCCAGCATACTCAACAATTCGTCTTTGTTTTTTTTATTGAAGTCTTTGGCAAAACCCAGGCCGTAACGGTCGATCTCGAGGGAACGAATCGACTTCTGAAAGGCTTCCTTGTAATTTTTTCCGATACTCATAACCTCGCCAACCGCACGCATCTGGGTGCCAAGCTTATCCTGGACGCCTTCGAATTTTTCAAAGGCCCACCGGGCGAATTTAACCACCACGTAGTCGCCGGAGGGGGTGTATTTTTCTAAGGTTCCCTCTCGCCAGTAAGGGATTTCATCCATGGTCAACCCCCCGGCCAGAAGCGAGGAGACAAATGCAATGGGAAAGCCGGTTGCCTTGGAGGCTAGAGCCGACGAGCGGGAAGTTCGCGGATTAATCTCAATAACGACTACTCTACCGGTCATGGGATCATGGGCAAACTGGATGTTGGTTCCACCGATCACCTCAATAGCTTCCACAATATCGTAAGAATATTTCTGAAGCCGTTTTTGCAGATCGGAATCGATGGTCAGCATGGGCGCCGTACAATAGGAATCACCGGTGTGGATGCCCATGGCATCAACATTTTCAATAAAACAGACGGTGATCATCTGGTTTTTGGCGTCACGGACAACTTCCAGCTCAAGTTCTTCCCATCCCAGTACTGATTCTTCGACCAGAACTTGGTTAACGAGACTTGCAGAGAGACCGCGTGAGGTTATTGTGCGAAGTTCTTCAACATTATACACCAGACCTCCGCCCGTACCGCCCATGGTGTAAGCCGGACGAAGTACAACGGGGTAACCCAATTCTTCCGCCACTTTTTCTGCATCCTCAACGCTGTTAACCGCCTGGCTTTTCGGCATTTCAATTCCCAGCCGATCCATGGTCTCCTTGAATGCTGTCCGGTCTTCTCCTCGCTCGATGGCATCGACATTTACACCGATGACTTGGACACCGTATTTTTCAAGCACACCGGTTCTCGCAAGCTCGGATGACAGGTTCAAACCGGATTGTCCGCCCAGATTCGGAAGCAACGCATCCGGCCGTTCGGCCGCGATAATATCCGTCAGGGTTCGAAGGTTGAGCGGTTCGATATAGGTTACATCGGCCATGCCCGGATCGGTCATAATAGTTGCCGGATTAGAATTTACCAGTACGATTTCGTAGCCAAGACTGCGCAGGGCTTTGCATGCCTGAGTTCCTGAATAGTCGAATTCACATGCCTGGCCGATGATAATGGGACCTGATCCGATAATTAAAACTTTATGAATATCTTTTCGTTTGGGCATAAAGTTTCCTTCCTCACTTTTTTAGTAATAATTCAGCCACAACTCTACGAAGACACTAGGATTATAATAAAACTCTTTTAAAAGCCGTTTTGTATCTTTGAGCCTTAGTGACTAAACGGTCACTTTTTTCTTTCCAAATTAAAAATGATAAGCTCGTAAAAAGTCCGATTTAGACGGTTTTGTAAAAAGTTCAAATTCAAGGCGTGCAAATTTTGTAATCATGAGGCGTACTTATCGTACGTTGAATGATTGCGAAATGCAGCA
>Ga0180432_10005424_pt1 | contig 16984 bp, 11 predicted proteins | sample SS_ome_10_FD_132414 | JGI IMG/M metagenome (GOLD analysis project Ga0180432, IMG submission 132414) | Hypersaline lake sediment archaeal communities from the Salton Sea, California, USA - SS_1_MS_2 metaG | ecosystem: Environmental > Aquatic > Non-marine Saline and Alkaline > Hypersaline >...
GAGAGCTGCTTGGCCTCGGCCTTTCTTGAAGCCAAATAGTCTCTGATGGGCTGCAAGGATTCGAGCTTCCCCAGCTCGCCCGATTCCTTGGCTGCCAGCACCGCCCCGATGGCTCCCGTCGAAGCGAAGTATTCCGGCACTATCAGCTCGTCTTCTCCTAGGTCGAACACCTCGCGAAACGCTCTCACCATCCCCTTGTTTGCCGCCACTCCGCCCTGAAACGACACCTTCCTCTTGAAGCTCTTCCCCTTCGCCACGGTGCTCTTGTAGTTTCTCGCCATGGCGTAGCACAAGCCCGCCACGATCTCGTAGTCCGGCGTCGCCTCCTGCTGCAGGTGAATCATATCGCTCTTGGCGAACACGCTGCAGCGTCCGGCGATATGCGGCGGGTCCTGCGACTTCAGCGCCACCTCGCTGAAGTGCTCAATGGTGAATCCCAGCCTTGCCGCTTGCTGGTCGAGAAACGAGCCGGTTCCGGCGGCGCACACGGTATTCATCGCGAAGTCCACCACTTCCGTCCTCTGGGAAGCGTCACGCGCTATCTCGATCAGCTTTGCGTCTTCTCCTCCGATCTCAATAATAGTGTGCACTTCCGGATGGAGGGCCCCTGTCGCCGTCGCCTGGGCCACGACTTCGTTTACTCGCGTTGCCCCCGTCACGCTCGAAACCAGGCTCCCTCCCGCCCCCGTCACCGCGAAACCGGCCACACCCGAAAGCGGGTATCGCGACTCGATATCTTCAAGAACCCGCAGGGCCGTCTCCACTGGTTGCCCATGCGTCCGCACGTAGTGCTCTTCCACAACCTTATGGTCGCGGTCCATCACCACGGCGTTAACGCTCACCGACCCGACGTCGAGTCCTATGTACACATTTGGTTCACTCATATTGCACTGGTTCCCATTCCGCCACCTCTTCGGGATGTACGATCTTGCCGGCGACGGCCGAAGCCGCAGCAACCGCCGGTCCGCACAGGTAAACCTCGCTCTTGGTGTGTCCCATTCTGCCGGTGAAGTTCCTGTTTGTGGTAGAAAGCGCTCTCTCCCCTTCGGCCAACACCCCCATGTGCCCTCCCAGGCAGGGGCCGCACGTGGGCGTCGAGACCGCCGCGCCGGCCTCCACGAATACTTCCATGAGGCCCTCCTTTAGTGCCTGCGCGTACACGGCTTGAGTGGCCGGTATGATGATCAGCCGAACCTCTGAGTTCACCTTCTTCCCCTTCAGAATCCCGGACGCGACTCGGAGGTCCCCTATGCGCCCGTTCGTGCATGAACCTATCACCACCTGATCGATCGTCACGTCGGAGTACTCTCTCACGTCGCGCGAGTTGCTCGGCAGATTAGGTGCCGCGACCTGTGGCTCGATCTTCCCCGCATCGTATTCCCGCAATTCTACGTAGTCCGCGTCCCCGTCGCTCTTGTACGTCCTAAACTCCCTTCGCGCTCGTCCTTTCACATACGCCGCCGTCTTGCCGTCCGGCGCGATTATCCCGCTCTTCCCCCCTGCTTCGATGGCCATGTTGGTTACTGTGAAGCGCTCGTCCATGCTGAGCCGCGAGATGGCCTCTCCTTCGAACTCCATCGCCCGGTACAGCGCCCCGTCCACCCCTATGTCCCCTATGGTATATAGGATGATGTCCTTGCCCGAGCTCCAGCGGGGGAGACGGCCCCTGTAGACGAACTTGGCAGTCTGAGGTACGCGCAGCCAGACTTTTCCAACGGCGAAGCATGCGGCCAGGTCCGTGCTGCCGACGCCCGTCGAGAAAGCGCCAAGGCCCCCGTACGTGCAAGTGTGCGAATCCGCCCCTATTACGAGGTCTCCCGGCAGCACCAGTCCCTCCTCAGGCAAAAGCGCGTGCTCGATCCCGCCGCGCCCGACCTCGTAGTAGAGCGTGCCGTATTTCTTCGCGAACCTCCTCACGTCCGCCGTCTGTTCCGCCGCGACTACGTCCTTGTTCGGAGTGAAGTGATCGGGAACCAGTACAACCTTCTTCGGGTCAAAGAGCCTTTCGGCCCCCAGTTCCTCGAACGCCTTTATGGCGAGCGGCGCAGTTATATCGTTGCCGAGGCAAAGGTCCACTGGAACAAATACGAGCTCGCCCGGGCGGACTTCCCTGTCGGCGAGGTGGGCACTTATGATTTTCTCGGTGATCGTCATTCCCATTTGGAGAGCAGCCCTAGTTCTCGCCGAAGTTTATGCGTCTGCCCTGCCTATGGAACAGCGGGTTGTCCAGGTAGACTGACTGACACGCGGGGCACAAATCGAATCGTAGCGACTTATATACGCCTTCCTCCACCTCTTCGCTTGTCATATCCTCCATCTCGTCCAGAACCTGCTCCATTTCATCGAACCGGTCCCGCTCCAGGTCCTCCTCCGTAATCTCCATCTGGTCGTAGGCCACATACACCTGGACTTTCACGACGTACCGAACGGATTCGTCCACCAACAGCGCTTTGCCGCACATGTCGCACGTGTAATGCACCATTTTCCCGCTTCCCCATATCTAGTGGCGAACCTACAGTTACCGAAAGGCTACTTCTCCGGACAACTGCAGGGGATTGCCCGGCACACGGGACAACCCCCTGAATATTTGTCCACCGCCTTTGTGAGCTCGATCCCTCGCAGGCTCGCGAGCGTGCTCAGCCACGCCAGCACGTCCGCAAACTCGTTGGCTAGGTTCACGTCGTCGTCCTCGCGCAACGCCGCAGCCAGCTCGCCGACTTCTTCTATGAACCACCTGAACGTCCCGTCGAGACCCCGCTTCTTGTCCCTCGCAAGATAAATAGCCTCGACGTGCCTCTGAAACTCATCGACCCGCATTCGCGCTCCTCGATCACATAATTATCCGCGCCCGATTGATCTCTGTCAAGCTTTGCACTCCCACCGGGACAAACCCGACATGCAACTGGGCGGCAAGTCCTTTCTCGAGCCCGCAGCGCAAAGGTCTCGGCAATGCTCGAAGATCGGAACGCTCAGGAACTTGCCGGAGTGACACTACCACTCTCACCACGGCAACCTCTTCCAATAGCCAACCAATGTCCAGACCCACAAAACAAGCCACGCAATGAAGGTGACCCAGGTCCCGCACCACAGGAAGTCTCTGAATCTCCGGTCTTGAACGGAGCCGGCCTCGTCGGTCACGGTGTCTCCTTCTCTCTTCAGCTCTCGATCACAGGGCAGGGCGCGCGCGATATCAGATAGTCCACGGGCGAGCCGAAGAACTTCTTAACCCATTGCGGTCTTCGCGACCTCGTGGTGACGACGCACTCCGGATTCTCTTGGCCTATGATGTCAAGACACTCCAGGGCAAACCTACCCGTGCGAACGCAGGCAACAACGTCGATGCCCTCAGCACGCGCCTGATTTGCGATCTCCTGAACTCGTACCTCTGCCTTGTTGCGATATTCTTCGAGCACCTCTGCCTCGTAGCGCTCCCTCAGGTCGGAAAGAAATCCGACATCCGAGCCGACCATGTAGCGGGCGAGGTTAACATCAACTACATACACAATCACAAGCTTTCCAGCGGCCTTGGCCTTCTCGACGGCCAGCTTGATTGGACTGTCCGAATACCGGAATGTGGATAGCGCCAGCATCACAGGCTTCATCACGGCCTCCCTTAACATGGCTCGTACGCTATTGTCGTTCGGGCGGCGCAGGTTGGCCCGCTACAGGCCTCTCTCGATCCGGCCCGCCTCTTCATGGCACTCGGGAACGTAGCGCCGCGCAGCCCTGCTACTCGTGCCGCGGTGTGCACCAACGCCGCCAATCCGCGTGGATAAATGATGTGATCCAATACTACTCGCCCGAACCCCTGTCAAGGCAGAATCTGGTCAGCACGCGCTGATGCCGTTCTCTCGTCTTGTCCCTCACACCGATCCCTTCGTCTTCAGCATCCCTGACGCTCGCGCATGAGTATCGCAAAACTTGCGCACCACAGCGCATTCCCCTATACTGAACAGCCGGGAAGCCTCGCACTGATGGCTCAAGCCCTTCTCGCAAAACTGGTCTCTCGGCTCGCGGCCGACGAACGAACGGAGAAGCTCCTTCGGCTTCTGCGGCGCGGACGGGGTGTGTCCGCGGGTGGGCTTTGGGGTTCATCGTCGGCTCTGTTCCTCACCGCACTCGCCTCGAAAGAATCCCGCTTCCTCGTAGTCACGCCTTCCATCGAATCAGCCGATGAGTTCGCCGATGACATGAGATTGTTTACCGGCCGCAGTCCCGAAGTCTTCCCCTCGTGGGAGGCCCTTCCTCACGAAGGTTCCGAGCCGGACCTCCAGATACTGAACTCCCGATTCTCTCTTCTCTCCATGCTGATTGATGCAAGAGAAGACCAGGCCGCACGCGTCCCGAACGTGATCGTTTCTCCTATTCAGGCGATGCTGCAGTCAGTTCCCGAGCCCTCAGGTTTCCGCAGCTCCGCGCTTGCTCTCGAAGTCGGTGTGGGGCTCAGCCCGGACCGCCTCAGAGGGTGGCTGGTCGACAGGGAGTTCGAGCCGGTTGACGAAGTAGAGTTGCCGGGACAGTTCAGCGGCAGGGGAGGCATCGTTGACGTCTTTCCGTATGGCGCAGATTATCCCATTCGCGTCGAGTTCTTTGGAGACGGAATCGAATCGCTCCGAACCTTTGATCCGTCGACCCAGCGCTCGTTGGATCAACTGGAACAGTTGCGGCTCCTCGGTCCGGGTAAGAGCGAGTTCATGTGGGGCGGCGAACGCTCCAGCCTTCTCGATTATCTCCCACCTCACGTGGGGATAGCCATGATAGAGCCGGCTGAGGCGGAACAGAGAGCTTTGCGCTACCAGGGCATGAGTCTTGGCCGTGACCTCCTGTCCTATCCCGACCTGTACCGCGGCTTTGCCGGGCGCGGGCTCCTTCTTCTAGAGAATCTCCCTGTCCAGGCTCGGAAGACATCCGTCAATTTCGACATAAGCTCTATGCAGTCCTTCACTAGCGAGCTTGCGGGCAACCTCGCGGGCCTTGCGGAAATGGTCGACGAGGGATTCGAGGTGCTGATCGCCTGCGCGAACGAGGCCGGGAAGACGCGGCTGGAAGAGATCCTGTCCGACTCGGACCTCTCTTCATTGGGGAAGATCAAAAAGGTGATAGGACGGCTGGGCCGCGCCTTCCGCTTCAACGACCTCAAAGTTGCCGTGGTGTCCGACCGCGAGGTGTTCTGTCGCTACGCAGAGAGGCGCGAGCGAAAGCGTCTCAAGCACTCAAGGCCCATCGACTCCTTTGTTGAACTCAAACAGGGAGACTACGTGGTCCACACCGAGCACGGCATAGGGAGGTTCGTGGGGCTGCGCAAGCTCAATCGGGACGGCGGCGAGCAGGACCACCTCGTAATACAGTACCGAAACAAGGCTCACCTTTTCGTGCCGGCCACGCGCATTCACCTTGTGCAACGCTACGTGGGCGTCGCGGGCGTCAGGCCCAGCGTGGACAAACTCGGGGGAGTCGCTTGGCGCTCGCGGAAAGCGGCTGCGGCATCCGCTGTCGGAGAGCTGGCAAAGGACCTCCTCGCCACCCAGGCCGTTCGCAAGCGCGCCCCCGGCATCGCTTACCGCCCCGATACCGATTGGCAACGGGAATTCGAAGCCAGCTTCTACTACGAAGAGACCGAAGACCAACTGGCCATCTCCGAGCAGATCAAACGGGACATGGAATCCCCCAAGCCGATGGACCGCCTCATATGCGGCGACGTGGGGTACGGCAAGACCGAACTCGCCATGCGCGCCGCCTTCAAAGCCGTTTCCGATGGCTATCAGGTCGCCGTGCTCGTCCCCACCACCATCCTTGCCCAACAGCATTACAAGACCTTCACCGAACGCATGGCCGACTATCCCGTCGAGATAGAAGTCCTCAGCCGCTTCCGGACGGACGCCGAGCAGCGCTCGATCACCCAGCGTACCGACGGCGGCCTCGTGGACGTCCTGATAGGAACCCATCGACTCATCCAGGATGACGTCAAATTCAAAAACCTCGGGCTTGTCATCATCGACGAGGAACAGCGCTTCGGCGTCGCCCACAAGGAGAAGCTCAAAAAGCTCCGGCAGACCGTCGACGTCATCACCATGACCGCCACTCCCATACCGCGAACCCTGCACATGGCCCTACTTGGTATGAAGGACATCTCCGGGCTTGAGACGCCGCCCAGGGACAGGCTCGCAATAGAGACCCGAGTCGCCCGCTTCGAGCCGAACATCATTCGCGATTCAATCCTCCAGGAGCTCAACCGCGACGGCCAGGTGTTCTTCGTTCACAACCGCGTGTACAATATCCACGTCGTGGCCGCGCGCTTGCAGCAGATAGTCCCCGAAGCCAACATCGCCGTGGCCCACGGACAAATGCACGAAAGAGACCTGGAACGAGTTATGGCGGATTTCCTTGGCGGTGGAGTCGACGTGCTCGTCACCACGACCATCATCGAGTCGGGCCTGGACATTCCCAACGCCAATACGATCTTCGTTAACGATGCGGACACGTTCGGGCTCGCGGACCTCCATCAGCTCCGAGGCAGGGTAGGCCGCTACAGGCACAAGGCGTATGCTTACATGCTCTTGCCCCAACATCGGCCCGTAAACCCCGCGGCGCACAGGCGGCTTCGCGCCATAGAAGAATTCTCCCAGCTCGGCGCCGGCTTCGAGATCGCCGTCCGTGACCTGGAAATCCGCGGGGCCGGCAACATTCTCGGCGCTGAGCAGTCCGGTCACATAGCCGCTGTGGGATATGACCTCTACTGTAGACTCCTGGACGATTCTGTCCGCCGAATAAAGGGGCTCCCTCCGCAAGAACGCGCTGAGGCCGTCATCGAGCTGGGCATAGATGAGTTCATTCCCCACACGTTTGTCCCTTCCTCCGCCGGCCGGATGAAGATATACCGCCGTCTCCTCGCAGCCGATACGCAGCAAGAGGTCGAAGCGCTGGCCGAAGAGCTGCGCGATCGCTTCGGCCCACTTCCTCGACCCTTGATGAACATGCTCGAACTTGCTGAAGTCCGCTTGTTCTGCAGAAGGCCCGGCATAAGCTCCGTCCGTCTTGAGAACGGTTTTCTGGTGCTGGCTACCCCCAAGGCGAGGGAGCTGGCAAGCGCCCTGGCCGCCTTTGACCCGCGGCAGGTCGACGATGAGCACGTATACCTCCCTTTGCCCGGCGCGGTCGGTCTGGGTGCACTCGCCTACGTGAAAAAGATTTTGAACGACACCCGTTTGCCGTGTACCATGGCTGCCGACGTACCCAAGGAGGAGCGCCCATGAGCAAAGCCGTGGTTCTTCTTTTGGTTCTCCTGTCGGCGTCCCGCTGCTTGGCACAGGACGTGATCGCAGGAGTGGTCGCTTGGGTTAACGACAAGGTCATAACCACCACTGACGTCAATCGCGAAGTCCAGAACAGATTGGCCGCCGCGGGGGAATACTCCAACGACGAACTTCAAGCCGCCTTGCCCGAGCTCCAGAAGGCCGCCACGGAGTATCTCGTCGATAGGAAAATCAGGGCCGGCGCGGTCCGTTCCGCGCTTACCGAGCAGCAGATAGAGGGACTCAACAACTTCGCGATTGAAAGGCAAGAAGAACTGGCGCGCATGGCCGGCTCCCGCGCGGCGTTTCGGGCTCAGCTTTCCGAGCGGGGCATGACTCTCGAAAGACATCGCGACCTCATCATAGAGACCATCCTGTACGAGGAAGCCAGAAGGCGCGCTCTACCCACCGACAAGGTTCCGGTAAGTCCCGCCGAGACAAAGACTTACTACTATAACCATCCGGAGGAGTTCATACAGCCCGCTTGGGTGACCTTGCATCAGATAATGATCAGGTTTTCAGGGCGGACAAGAGATGAGGCCTGGACGCTAATCCAGGCCGCACAGGCTCGTCTCAGAGAGTCCGAGCCATTCGAAAAGGTGGCTAGGGAACTTTCGGAAGGCCCGAAGGCGGAATCCGGCGGGCTATGGGAGCATCTGCAAAAGGGCTCGTTAAGGGCCGAACTCGACGAAGCCGCGTTCTCGATCCCCGTGGGCGCTCCCAGCGAGGTGATAGAAACTGACGTCGGACTTCACTTGATGCTGGTAGAACAGCGGCATCCCGACACGCTCGTCCCCTTCGAGCAGGCGGCCGACAGAATTGAAAAGCTCCTCCGCCAGGAAAGGGCGGCCGCTAGGCTGCGCGAGTGGCTCCAGTCTCTTAGCAAGGTGGCCTACGTCGAAGTGGCCGGGATGAGGAGCCCAACCCGATGAGACGCCTGGTCTATCCGCCGCTCAGCCTATCAGTCTTGCTGGCCGCCGTTCTTCTGGCCGGATGCGCCCGCGGAGTGGAGACTAAGTTCGGCAGCGTGCCGCGGGATGTCGAGAGCAGGCCCGCGCCGCCCCAGCGACCGGTGCGGGAGCAATACGCCGCCGCTCACACGCTATGGGATGTCGACCTTCGAGAGCTCTTGTCCAGAATCCCGGGAGACCGTCACAGGGTCGAGCCGGCTTTCGACAGGCTCCGTGGCGACTTGGCGTTGATGCGTGCCCTTCTAGATGGCGAAGACCGAAAGGTGGCGGACTCCCTCCTCCTTCAACTCGACGAGCTTAAGCCCACCATCCTCCGGGCAAAGAACAGGGTAGTCGTCGAACGTCGCCTCGACCCCATAGCAGTGGAAGTCAACAACAGACTCTCCCCTCAGGAAGTGCGGCCCGGCGACGAGCGCCGTTAAAGAGATTCCCCCCTTGTGGCCGATATGGCAGTAGAACGATTGCTACGCGGGAGGAAGTCCCTGCTGTGTGCGTTGTGCGCATACCTACTGAGCCATCTGAAACCACTGCGGTGCGAAGTGGCTTCCGCCCTCGCTCCCTACCGTAATCCAGGTTAAAAGAACAAGCGCTCAAGTATGCATCCCACGACGGCACGTGCGGAGTCTTTCTCCCCTTTTTTTGTCTATTGGGGAGGGGGGTTTTGCCCTTGACACGTACGCTGCTCGCTGTTATAAGTTCTCCGGTACCGCGCGCCGGCGTGGATTATATATACATGCCCGGTGCCTTTGGGGGACCGCTGCTGCAGTTGAGCATGTGGGGAATGGCAGGCAAGCGATAAGTTACGCGAGAAGTATAATTCGGTTCCGTTATCATCCGTAATAATGCTCGCGCAACTTGGGGTCGGTTGAGATGGAACGTGCGGCCAGGGCTTTAGCAGATAGCGCTCCGAAGGAATCGAGCGACCAGGTAGGCTGGGTGCACTCAGGGCCTTACGCAAACGAATTGCGCCGACGGAACCAATTGGCCGTAAGCCTTCCATCCGGAGACTATGCGCACGGAAGAGTTGCTCTCGGGCGTCGTGGGGGGAGTGGGGGATTTCCTTTCCGCGACGGCGCGCTCTCTGCCGACACCCTTGCGCCGGCAGAATCCGTAGCGGGGGCGCCGATGGCTTCTGGGACCCCACAACAGAAAAGGCTTTTCACCGACCAGGAGCGTCCGTCTTCACTTTCCGGTTCGGACTCCCCCTTTGCGCTCAGGCGTCAGTTGAACGAGCGATTGGACCTGCATAGACTCCAGGGCGCACGGCACCTGCACGTGTCGCCACCCGGAAAGGCGTTAGCGAAGATCGCAGCAGAGGTGGCCGCCTGCAAAAGGTGCGTCCTGTGGAAAACCCGAACGCAAGTGGTCCCGGGGCAGGGGAATCCGCGTGCTGAACTCGTCTTCGTCGGCGAGGCTCCCGGCGCGGAAGAAGACAAGCAGGGACTGGCCTTCGTCGGCCGCGCAGGCCGACTCCTTACCAGAATACTCAACGCCATCAGCCTTGACCGCGACGATGTCTTCATCGGCAACGTCCTCAAGTGCAGGCCTCCTGCGAATCGTAGCCCGCTGCCGGACGAAACAGCCTCGTGCCTTCCCTATCTCCTTGCTCAGCTTGATATTATGAAGCCTCGAGTTATCTGTGCCCTGGGCGCGGTCGCCGCGAGCGCTCTTCTGGGGGAAAGCCAACCTATTGGCAGGATGCGGGGTAGCTTCATTCCCTACCGGGGCGCGAAGCTCATCGCCACCTATCACCCGGCCTATCTCCTGCGCAATCCCCCGGAAAAGAGAAAAGTGTGGGAGGACATGCAAAAAGTCCGTGACGAGTTGGGTCTGGAAGAGTCAGGTAGGAAGGGATAAACTGTGTACAGAAATGTACGTCGTCCGCCAACCGGAGGGATGTGAGTGGCCGCATTAGGCGCTGGTCATATCTGGGCTGTGGATGTCGGCCAATCCTCCTTGAAGGGAATTAAGGCCGTCAGGGGAAAAGGAGGCATCACCATCGAGAGCGCGGCTCTTATCGAATACCCGCAGCTCGTCGATGCCTCGGGGCCTGCGGAACGCGACCAGATAATCGGCGAGGCCCTGGGAAAATTCATCGAAACAAGCGGGATAAAGCCCGGTGACCGCGTGGCCCTGTCTATCCCCAGTATCGGCGCGATTGTGCGCTACATAAACCTGCCGCCCGTTCAGCGAAGCCAAGTCCCCGAAATCGTTCGATATGAAGCCCGCCAGCAGATACCCTTCCCGTTGGAGGAGAGCATCTGGGACTACCAGCTCGTCGACCGAGAATATGAGCCGGGCGAGGAGTTGGAGGTGGGCCTGTTTGCCGTTCGCCGCGAGAATGTTTACAACGTCCTCTATCACTTCGAGCAGGCCGGGTTCAATGTTCAGTTGATTCAGCTTGCGCCCATCGCGGCCTACAATTTTGTACGCGCCGCCGGCCTGCTGGACACCGTCGGCGTCGTCATGTCGGTCGGTGCCGCTTGTACGGATTTGATCATTGCTGATAATAAGAGCCTGCTTGTGCGCAGTCTTCCCGTGGCCGGCAATGACATGACCAGGACGCTGCAGGAGAAGCTCAGAGTGTCATTCATGCAGGCCGAGAACCTTAAGCGCCGCAGCGCCACCATCGCTCCCGAACAGGCCAAGAGGATGCTGGGTGTCATCCTGCCAATACTCCAGACCTTCGTCGCAGAAATACAGCGCACGCTGGGTTACTACAGGTCTCAGGTGCGGAGCATAAGGGTCAACCGGATAGTGGCCCTGGGCAGCGGCGTCAAGGTGCGGGGATTCCGTCAGTATCTTGCCAGGAGGTTGGAGGTGCCCGTCGAGCCGGTCGCACAACTCGGCGACGGGATGAAGGTCAGCACCGAGCCGGTCCGCAAAATTGTCGAAGGCAACATCGGATCATTCGGAGCCGCCCTCGGTTTGGCGGCCCAGGCGCTTGGAGATACGGAGAACAGGATCAACTTGACGCCCGCCGAGATTCTCCGCAGGCAGATAATAAGAGCCAAGCGCCCCTTCGTCGCCGGTGTTGCTGCCTGCTGCATGCTCACAGTCCTGAGCTTGTGGCTATTCTCCAACCGGAACTTCAAAGTGCTGAACGAAGCCGCTGACCGAGCAAGTGAGCCCCTGGAAAGGGCCAGGGGACTTAAGCAAGAGGCCGACAGGTACAAGGATATCTGGCCTTACTTTGGCAAGGAAGTCAGACTTAGAGTGATGGCTTCCCAGCAGCAGCAGGTGGTAGATTTCTACGGCAAGCTCGGTGATTTGCTGCCCCCGGACGTGATGCTTTCGGGCCTCCAAGTCCGCGTAACGAAGCTGTCTCAGGTTAAAGATTTAGTCTTGAAGTCGCAGAATCAGGGCGTGATCGACTGGGTCAACTCCGCCCAGAACGATCCCAACGCCGAAGTTTTCTACGTGAAAGCCGCGGGAGTGCTGCAGGCTCCCTTCGGCACGGACTTCGTCGGCATGATGCGCAGGGTCGACGAAGTGGTGGCGGAGCTCAACTCCAAACGGGAGTTCGCGGGCTTCCAGATCAGCCCTGAGAATGTAGCCGAGCGGCGTGGGACGAATTCGCTTGACTTGAAGGAGATAACTTGGTTTATAATACCGCCGGGCTAGGGACGGAAAACGTCGGCGGCCTTCGTGCCTTTGGCGCTTGTGGCGTCTTCAGCCCGATAGGTGCATAAGCGATTATCTGCCGGGTGGTCACCTTTCGGCAGAGTTTTGGCTGGTCGGAAATCCTGGAGGACTGAGAAATGGAGCTACTGAAAAAGTATCCGGTCTTCTTCGGCGTCGGCCTCCTTATCCTCGCCCTGATCCCTCTCTACGTCTTCCTCGTTCTCCCTATTCAGAAACAAATGGCAGAGAGTTACTACAGTGCACGCTACACAAGAGATGAACTTGACAAGTTTATCGTCATGGGAAACGCTATCCCGACACCGAGGATGGTTGAAGAATACAAGGGTTGGCACGCAGCACACGCCACCCAAGCGCAAGAAGACTTGGGACGGTTGAAAGCCAGGTCGCAAGAGTTGCACAAGTATTTCGAACAGACCGGCCCTCCCACCATCAGCCCTTCCTACCCCATAATATGGGCCTCCGTCTACGAGTCGAAGGTTCAAGAGCTGCAGGGCCGCCTAACCAGCACTGTCCCTGTTTCCGGCACCGGGCTCGACCTGAAACGATTCGGCGGCAGAGCCCCTGCAGCCAACGATATCCCCGACCTACAGACCAAGTACTGGATAGCCGACGAGCTGATCCGGGTTCTCCAAGGATGCAAAGACGCGTCGCAGCTTGTCTCCCTCGAGCGGATTTCCTTCTCCGATTACTCCCTCGGGCAGGTAAAGTTGCCGGGGGCTACTACAACATCCGCCGGAGCGGAAACGCAGATGTCGGCGGAGGAGGAGGAAATATGGGACATGATCGATAGTGGAGCGATCACTTTCGAGGAGGGCATCGAGCTGCTCACCGCCCTGCAAAACCAGGGCGCGTCGGTAGCGGGCCTCGGTGGCGCTACTGCCAAAGCCGCCGAAGTCGACCGCTCCGCCGAGAAGGCCCTGCTCGGCTATCAGCCATATCCTTTCGGGATTAAATTGAAACTCCGGCCCGCAGGCATTCCGGTCTTCATTTCGTCTTTGCTCAACTCCGAACAGGTGATCCGTATTAACGGGATTGCCACCAACGCGAACCCCGACGGCACGGTAGAAATGCAGTTGTCTTGCGAGCTGCTCGATTTCAGCACGGCGGGAGCCTGAATATGGCCTCGGGCAAGTTCAAGTCATTCCTGTTTAGACATGGCGAGAAGCTCCTTTTGGGTGTCGCCGCAGCAGGCTTCATCTACGCGCTCGTCTACAATATCACCAGTGCCAGCGCCGGCGGTATCGTCAGCGAATTGCGTGAAAGAGCCCAAACGGTCGAGCAGATGATAAAGAATCCGGCCCCGCCTCCACCTCCCGGCCCACCTGTTCCTACACCGGTTGCCGGTGCTCTTAAGCCCCCGGTCGCACCCTTGGCCCCCTCTAATCCTTTTGTGCTTCGCCTCGTTCAGCAGCCGGTCCAGGAGACGCAGCCCGTTCAAGCCCTGGCCGGCGTTGCCCCCCCCGGTGCCGTCAAAGTCACTTCCCGCCCGGGCGCCAACGTCGTCGAGTGGTGGCGGGCTCCAGGCCAGGGCACCGACGTTTGGGCCGAGATATACAAAGTCGAGAAGGCAAACTTCCCCGGCTCCGTTCCATCAGTCGTGGAACGGGGCGTTGTGGCGACCCGCGGATTCTCCGCGGTCGCGCAGAACGTGGAGCCGGCCGAGGACGGGCACGGCGTCTACGAGGACACGAACATCATTGGAGAGGTCGAGTACCTCTACGCCGTGGCCTCCATTCGAGTTGCAGTCCAACAAACCGGAACGCAAACGGACCCGGATGCGTACTGGCGAGATTTTTACGACCTTCTCGGACAAGGCATCCCCTATGAGGAAGCCCTCCAGATAATGGGCGAGCCCCCGAGCGAGGGCACCGGCCCAAAGAAGCAGGCTACCCCTCAGGAGTGGGGCAATCTCTTCAGAACCGCTGTGGTCAAGACCGCGATTCCCATCGTGTTCGAACTAAAGGCCGTTACAGAGGATAGGGACACCGGCGAACCCGTCGGGCGCGTCCAAGTGAGGCGGCTCCATCTCGGAGTATGGTACCCGGAGTTCTTCAGCGTCCGTAAGGGAGACGCCATCGGCGCCGTAGTCGAGAAATCGGTCAGGACCCCCGACGGCAAAATGTCTCGTCAGGAATTGGACCTCCGCACTGGCGCTACCGTCGTCGATTTCGTCGAGGTCGAGCAGGAAATCCCCTTCGAAATCAGAGGCAGGCAAATGACCAGAGTCGTCAAGACCTGGAAGATGATATACGAAGACAAAGACGGAAACATAAGAGAGATGTTGAGAACGACCGGGCGATGAGGCTTCGGGTTCGTCGACGCGGTCTTTTGCATACCAAGGGGGAGCATCCGGCATACAATGCCGCATATGTCTACGGATGATTCGGGCCCATAATGCGCGCGCTCACGAAAGGGGGATAGGTTGAAAGGGTGGAGATTCCTCGTCACGCTGTTTTCTATTCTCGTTCTGTTGTCGCTCGTGTCGAGTTGCACCATCAACGGAAAAGAAGGTGAAGGAGGAGAAGTCGCCGATCAGGCGCAACTTGAGAATGCCCGGCAGCTCTTCGATAGCGCCGTCTCCCTCTATAAGCAAGGCGAGTTCGAGCAGGCCAAAGCGCAATTCTCCCAGGTCAGGGAGATGCCTGTTGATATAGGCGACCGCATGCGGTCGAACGTGGATAAGTACCTCAGCGCCATCGAAGACAAGCTCCAGGCGCGGGCCGAAGAAGAGCAGGTCCTGGCTGCCAAGGCCCGCGCGGAAGAAGCCGCCGAAATCCTCGACCAAGCGGAGAACCTATTCAAGGCCGAGAAATACTCCGAGGCGAAGCCTCTTTACATCAAAGTCGATCAGATGAACGCGGACCTCGGATGGCGTGGCAACCGTACCCTCCAAAAGCGCCTTGCCTCCATTGACGACTTCATCGCCGCCAAAGCAGCCGACGAGAAGGCGGCAGCCGAGGCGGCAGCAGCCAAAAGAAAGGAAGAGCAACTCAGGCAGACGTTGACCGCGGCGTTCGAGCAGGGCGAGAAACTTTATCAAGCAGGCGACTACCCCGCCGCCAAATCCCAATTCGAAAAGGTACAAGCGAGTGAGGTCTCCCTGGGCCGTTCCATCGATCGCAAGGTCGCCTCGTATATGAAGGAAATCGCCGAACGCGAGGCAAAGGCCGAGAAGCTGGCGGAGCTGGATGCCGCCTACATCAGCGCCGACAGACTCTTCAAGGCCGGCGACTTCCAGGGGGCAATCGAACTCTTCAGAAAGATCGAGAAATCCAGAGACGCCGATGACAAGCTTCGAACGGCCGCGAGAGACTACCGCCGGCAGGCCGAGGCTAAGCTCGACGAGGCCGAACGGAGAGACAAGCTTATCGCCAGGCTTGATGAAGTGGAAAAGCTCATTGCGGCCGGAAAATACGAGAAGGCGCTCGACGTGGCTGACGAAATCGGCGCCGCGGGCATAGCTCTCGGCCCCGCAGGCGACGCCCGACTCAATGATTTGAGGGCGACCGCAACAGCCGAACTCCGTCGAAGGGACATGCAACTCCAACAGGAACGTCTTGCGGAAGAGCTCGCCAAAAAACAGGAGGCCGAGCGCTTGGCCGCCGAGCGCGCCAAAACCGAAGAGGCCCGCCAGCTTTACGACAAGGCTGACTCCCTGTACTCCAAGGGCGACTACCGCGCAGCTAAGGAGGCCTACCTCGAACTCGATGCTAAGTCCGATTACCTGAGTTCAAGGCAGAACGGAACTGTCGCCAAACGCCTCTCCACCATCGACGGGCTCATTGCGGACAAGCTGGCCGAAGAGAAGGCCATTGCCGAGCGTGAGGCCGCCGAGAGGGAAGCGGCGGCCGCCCGCGAAAAAGCCATGGCTTCCTTCGAGTTGGGGGAAAAGCTATACAAAGCCGGCAGCTATGCGGAGGCGAAAGCCCAACTCCAGGCAGTCGCGGACAGCGGAGTCGACTTGGGCCGGTCCGTCAACCGCAAGGTAGCCTCGTATCTCGACGATATCGCAGATCGCGATCACCAGCGGCTTGCCATGGAGCAGGCCGAGAAGGAAGAGGCCGCAAAGCGTGAGGCCGAACGCCGGGAAACGGAAGAGATGGAGCAAACCTACGCCCAGGCCAGGCAGCTTTACAGCAGCGACAGGCTTGAAGAGGCCAGGGCGCTCTTCGAGAAAATCAGGACTTCCGGCGTCAGCCTGGGGACGAAAACCGACGCGCGCGTTGCGTCATATATCCAGGAGATAGACGCTGAGCTGGCTGCGCGAAAAGCCGAGGAAGAAAAGCGCGCCACCGTCGCCGCAACCTACAGGGCCGCCACGGGCCTCCTCGAACAGCGAAAATACCAAGATGCCCTGGCACTCTTCCGAGAAGTCGCCGATAGCGGCGTCCAGATGACCAGGGATGAGCGGGCGCAGCTCGAGCAGCATATTGCACGCGCAGAGCAGGGCGTCGCAGAACTCCAAGCGGCCCGCGAAGCCCAAATGGAGGCAAAGGCCGTCCAGGACCGACTTGCCGCCGTGGAAAGCCTCATCGAGGACGGCAAGCCCATTGAGGCAAGGGCAGAACTCGACGCCCTCGTGGCTTCCGGCCTACCCCTGACTCTTGATGACGAGCGCGCGATCGGCGAACTGTCCCAGCGCATAGTCCGGGAACTCGAACCAGCTCAGCGCGAAATGGTAGCCGCCAAAGCGCCCCGAGTAAGGGGAAAGGCCGACGTGCAGCGAAGATACAACGCTCTCTGGGACGCCCTCATCCAGGACGAGGAAATTCGCCGACAGGAGCGTGAATTCCGCGCCGAGGCGCTCCTCGGTGAGGCCCTCAACCTCATCGACCAGCAGCAGTTCGCAGCCGCGCTGGATATGCTCAATGAAGCGACTGCGCTCAACCCCGACCTGGAAGAAGCCCAGCAGAAGAAGCAAATGGTCGAGGAAATTCTGGCGATTCCAGCAGCCTACAGGCCCATGAGCGTCGAAATCAGAATGAAGGAGCAAGTCAGGCGGCAGGAGGCACGAATCGAAGTTGAGAATGCCCTCGCCGGCGCCAGAGACCTCTACGCCAAGAAGGAATATGACCA
>Ga0180432_10005425_pt1 | contig 16984 bp, 17 predicted proteins | sample SS_ome_10_FD_132414 | JGI IMG/M metagenome (GOLD analysis project Ga0180432, IMG submission 132414) | Hypersaline lake sediment archaeal communities from the Salton Sea, California, USA - SS_1_MS_2 metaG | ecosystem: Environmental > Aquatic > Non-marine Saline and Alkaline > Hypersaline >...
ATAACCTAATAGTAACATATCAAGGTGACATGTCAAGCACAATCGGCGTCCCCCGCCCACTTTTTGTTAACTGCCGTTCGGTAGGTAACAACTACTCTGGGGACGTGATCCCCGTCACTCCCGCCGGGCCCCGCCCGGCCGTCCAGGCCAGGTGTGGTCCTCTCCCCACCTGCGGCCATCCTCTGTCAAAAATTTTGACAAACTTGATCCCCGACAGGCAAGGCAGGACGGCACAGGAAGCCACCACGGCGCCGCAGGATGCCCCGGTGGCCTTGCGCTATACCTCGGACCCCCACAACACTCCCCAGCACGTCCTGGGGCCTTTCAGAGCTTCAGAACCCCCCGCCCTCGGTGTAAAAGGCTATTCGTCCGTTACGTTCTGTGCCGGGCAGCCCGTTTCGAACATCGGCGGATACCACCCGTTCTCCTTCATCGACTCGTAGTGCTCCAAGCACACGCCCTCCTTCAGCATGGCCGCGTAGCACATCGCGGTGAACTTGCACTGCTCCTGTGAATAGCCTTTCCACCAAATGTGTTCCACACAGTCGTCCGCCATCTTGGCGTGCGGACTCCCGCAGCCGGTTTCCCACCTTCCAACTTCCTCGCACGTGCCCACGCACTCCGCGTAGTATTCCAGGAAGAAGTCATTGACAACCGGGCCTTCGTTCCCGCTCCCGCATCCCGAGATGGTCACTAACAGCACACATATTGTCCAAGCTTTCAATGAACACCTCCCGGCCTCCTTCTCGGCGCCTTCACCAAGTCGATTTAGTTGAACGTGGCGCTGAACGACAGCCCGCCGGCAGTCGTCACGATATCAGCGTCGATATTCTTCTCAGGCGAGCTTGCAACAAACATTTGGAGCGCAATGCCGAGGCCCCAGTTCTCAGAGACCCACCATTCTTTGCCCACCATCAGGTTGATGCCCCATCCGATCTTGGTTGAGATTTCATAACCAGATGTGTCCGTAAACGTGACTTTCGATATACCCCCCGAAAGGCCAAAGTACAGATTGATCGGCATGATATAGTAGGTGATGCCTGCCCCGGTTCCAAAGCACGCCAATTCGCCGCTTCCGTCCTTCGTTTCACCCAGCGCATGGACTGTGGGATCGACGGTCACAGATCCGAAGACATCGGCACTCAGAATGAGGTTTTCAGTCAGGGCTCCGCCGATGGAAACGAACACGACGTTTGTGAATCCGTATATCTGATAGTCGACACTATCGACCTCTTCTCTGCTGTAGCTGAAGCCGAGGCCCGTGCTGAGTCGCAGGTATAGGCCCGTGTGATGGTGCTCCGCCTGAGGTACAGCCAAGGCTCCGGCGGAGATCATCAGAATGGAGATTACAAATAGGCATCTCGATTTCATTTTCTCCTCCCGCTTTTATTCGCTCCATTATTGAATACATTCGTGCTGCAGGCGGGCATAAGAAGGCCCGCAAGGGCAGCAGCGGCACGTTTGGTGGTGAGACCATCCGTGTTCACCAGCAACCCTGCGGGCCATGCGCAGGTCCACGGGTGCCGCTGCACAAGCATGCTGGACACGGGTAGTCTCGTCGTTTGTCAGAATATTTGAGAACGGCCCCCGATGCAACAGCCTACAGCCGGGCTCGGGAGTTGCTCGGGAGTTGCTTTTGCTGCAACTCCTTGGCACGTTCCGCGACAAAACGGATCCGGCCGGCTCACTGGCTCACGTCTCGGCGTGAGCAATTTCTGTTGACGAATCGCAGAACTTACGGTGCGTGAGCAATCGATGCGATAGCACCCTGGAAACCGGGGCTTGAGCCGTGCTAGCTTGCCTCCTATGGGCATTCGCCTGTGCTACTTCGACGTGGACGCCACCCTGCTCGATCCCCGGCGGAACATCCCCGATCGGCTCCAGGGGGCCCTTCAAGACTGTCACGACAAGGGAATCCGCCTTTCGCTGGCCACCGGGAGGAAGTACGACTCGGCGCTGCCCTACGCTAGGGCCATCGGGGCCGACGCCCCGCTGATCCTGTACAACGGCGCCCGCATCCAGGAGCCCGCCGACGGGAAGATCCTCTACGATAAAAAGCTCGACCTCGAAGAGGCCAAGGCCGGCCTGCGCCTGGTACAGCAGTACGGGCTGCACGTGAACCTGTACATCCAGGACGTCATCTACATAGAAAAAGAGACCGGAGTGTCGCGAGAGTCGGCCAAGAAGAACGGCGTTTCGCAGGAGGTGGTGGGCGATCTGGTAGACTTCATCGAGTCCGAGCCCACCAAGCTCTTGATCATCGGGCCGGGGGAGAAGCTCGAGGCGTTGTGGGCCGACTTCGACCGGCAGCCCCACAAGGCCGAGATGGTGCGTTCGGAGCCCACCTACCTGGAGATCCTCCCGGAGGGGGTAAGCAAGGGGTCCGCCCTCCGCGTGGTGTCGGAGATAACCGGGGTGGCGCTTTCGGACATTGCGGCGTTCGGGGATTCTAACAATGACATCGAGATGCTTCGGGCGGCGGGCCTGGGGGTGGCCGTCGGTAATGCACTGGATAATGTAAAGGCGGTGGCCGACTACGTGGCTGGGGCCGGTGACGGGTTGGGGGTGGCCGAGGGTTTGATTAAGAAGGTACTGGAGGAGTCATGAAGTTGGGGCTTAATGGGGCTACTACCATGAAGGCGGATTTGTTCACCGACATCCGGGTGGCCGGGGAGGCGGGGTTCGAGCTGATCGAGCTGTGGGCGGGCAAGCTGGACCGGGCGCTTCAGGAGCGCGGGATCGAAGCGGTCCAGGACGCATTATACGCTGCTGGGGTGCGGCCCTGGGCGATTAACTCCATCGAGCGCATTTCCTTCCGCAGCCAGGATGACGAGCGCAACATCAAACAGCGCTGCCGGCAGTTGTGCGACGTCGCCCGGCAGGTCGGCTGCCCTTACATCGTGGTGGTGCCGGGCAAGGCGCCCGAGAGCGCCGACGAGCAGGAGATCCGCGACGAGACCGTAAGGATCCTCTCGGTGCTCTCCGACATCGCCAAACCGGACGTGGGCCTGGCCTTCGAGTTCATCGGGGGGCAGGATCTTTCGGTGGGCACCCTGGGGCAGGCTATCGACGCCGTGGAGGCCTGCGGTCGCGACAACGTGGGGGTGGTGCTGGACTGCTTTCACTTCTATGCCGGGGGATCTTCTTTCGACGATTTCGCCCGGCTCAAGCCCGAGCAGCTTTTCATCTTCCATATCAACGACGCCGAGGACCTGCCCAGAGAGGCTCTGCGCGACAGCCACCGGCTGCTGCCCGGCGAGGGCATCCTGCCTCTTTCTGAGATCCTGTCTTCTCTGAGGAAGATCGGCTACGACGAGATGGTCTCCATCGAGCTCTTCCGCCCGGAATACTGGGAGCGGGATCCGCTCGAGCTGGCCAGGTCCTGCAGGAAAAGCATGAAGAAGGTTTTACGGATTTCTTAGCTCTCCGCCGATGAACAGCGAGAAGATGACGTCGGCCGAGTCGGAGGCCCGCCAGACATCCATGAGCGGAAAGCGGGCCATCAGGCCGCCGATCAGACCCTGGTAGTAGAAGCGCACCCCGGCGCCGGCGAAGACCAGGTTGGGCTCCAGCAGGCCGCGGAAGGAGCCCGAGCCGGTCAGGTCGACGGTGCCGTTGAACTCGGCGATCACCGCCACGGTTTCGTGAGGCTGGCTTCCGAAGGCCGCCGCCCAGTTGAACCAGATTTCGGTTTGGTACCGGCTGACCCACTTGATGGGAAACATCATGATCATGGTGGTGTCGGCCTCGAAGAAGAACAGCGGTTCGCCCAGGGCCACCGACACCCGCGGGTTGAATCCCAGAAATCCCCAGATCCAGCCCAGGGGATTCTCGGTGTACATGGAGACGCCCATGGCCGGGGCCGAGGCGGCCACGCCGGCCAACTCGCCCGCGGCGCGCAGCGCGTCGCCCCACAGGGCGGACAAGGGTAGGTTCACGTCGGCACCGCCGCTGATGGCCATGGGAATCGACTTGCCTTCCGCCAGGGGGAAGTCCAGCCGCCACGAGCCTCGAACGCCGATGCGGGGATCCCCGAAGCCAAACTCGGCGTCGCCCTGGTCGGGCACGGCCACCAAGAGCGGCAGGAAGGCCGAGGCGATGAAGGCGCGGCTTTCGCTGGTCATGTTGGAGCGCAGCGGCATGGCCAGGGCCCAGCCGCTGTCGGCCGCCAGCATGCGGAACTCGATGCCCCCGCTGCGGTGGGGGCTTTCGGGGCTGTCCATGCTGAAGGGATCCGGAAAGGTCCAGCGGCCGCCCGCGGCCGCGCCCGCGGACCAGACCAGGATCAAAAAAACGCAGAGACGACGCACACTACGGCTCCTTTTCGTCGGGCTCGCGCGGGTACAGGGCGATTACCCCCGGGAGCGGCCAAACCACCTCCACCGGACCCCAGAAGAATATCTCCCGGCCGGCGGAGTCGTTGGATTCATAGCGGCCCAGCGCCAGGTATTCAAGGTTTTTGGTTCTGACGCACAAACATGCGGGCGGTCCGCCGTCCAGGTTCAACGCGCGCTCGAGCCCCAGGCCCGCGATCGCTTTTAGAAAGCGGCCCAGGCGGTGGAGCGAGAAGAAGCCCCCCTCGGTGGTGCCCAGGATGATGCGGCCCTGCCGATCGACGGCGATGAAGCTGCGGTCCGCCCGCCACTTGGGATTGGGCTTCGCGCGCACCTTGCCGCCCCCGTCGAGAAGCATGGGGTAGGAGACCACCGCTTCGCGGTAACCGCTGCCTTCGAGCTTCACCAGCTCCCGGTTGTAGTCCCGCAGGACGAAACGCTTCTTTCCTTTCTTGATCGGCTCGGCCAGAAACGCGCCGTGGCTCGAGCGGTATTTCTCCGGCCCCAGCGGCTTGCCTCCCGAAAGGATCGGAGTGGTGGGTGCCAGCGGGTCGTTCTGGTAGAAGCTGGAGTTGATCACCACCGGGGCGCCCAGCCGTTTCTGCCAGTCGGAGATGCTCCGGGCCTCTTTGGAGAAGTGGACGCCGACGCGGAAGCGTTCCGGATCGGCGCGGACCAGGACCATCCGGTCTACGTAACGGCCGTGGAAATACACCGGCGCCAGGGCGAACTCCAGGCCCGCCTGGGTGGATTCCCAGCGGATCACCGGAGAGGCGGGAATGTCCTTGGGGTGGTTGATGCCCGCGTCGCCGGGCTTGGGGGCCTGCGGCGGCTGCTTGCGCCGGTGGTTTTCGAAGCGCTGGCGCAGGGCGGCCACCGCCCCGGACACCAGCCCGGCCAGCCGCTGGACCTCTGCGGGATCGGAGAGGCGCTTTTCCTCTTGGCGATTGACGATCACGCCGGCTTCCAGCAGCACAAAGGGCACCTTGAGGTTGCGCGACAGGTAGAGGAAGTCCCCGGAGAAGATCCCCCGCTTCGAGTCCAGCCACTTGCGCGACTCGCCGGGGATCTTCATGGCGTGGTAGGTGGAGAAGGATTGCCGGCCGGCAATGAGGTGATCGGCGAGCAGGCGCGCGGCCATCAGGGAAATCTCCGCGTAGTATCCCTTCTCGGGCACGAACAACGAGAACCCCGAGAAGCGGTCCGAGTAGCGCAGCTTCTTGCCCTGGTACTCCCACCCGGAGAGAAAGTGCGGCTGGACCGAGTCGTGGTGGACCGAGATGACCAGGTCGGGATCCGCCTGGTGGATGCGCTTGAGCCGCTCGCGCAATCCGCACTCCTCTTTCGGCCCGCGGGTGAGCACCACCCGGACGTCGTCGAGCGACCCCAGCAACCGGGCGATCTCCTTGGCCAGGCGGTCGTTGAACTTTGTCTCGGGCACCCCCCGCGCGGATATCGCCCCGGGTTTATTGGGCGAGTGCCCCGGATCCAGCACGACGGTGAATTCAACAGCGAAGGCGGAGAGACTATGCAGGCAAATGAATACGAAGAGAGCGGCGAATCTCACTTAGCGGTTCTCCAGCTCCTTCCAGGCGCCCTCCAGGAGGCCGCGAATCTCCTCCAGGGTGTTTCTGGGGATGTTCGAGCTGGCCGCCATGGCCGAGAATCTTTCGCAGGCCTGCCTGAGCCTGTTGGCCACCCGGATGGCCACCTGCCTGAGTTCCACCAGCTGGTGCTCGATCTTCTGGATGTGAGTCTGCTCCAGGCGGGAATCGACCGCCTGATCAACGGTTTGCTGCAGGTTCTTGTGGGCCGAGCGCAGGTGGTCGGCCAGCACCGCGTTTTCGTGCAGCAGGCGCTGGCGCTCCACCGCCCGGTCGATCTTCTTCTTGACCAGGTCGATGTCCTCGAAGGGCTTCTCCAGGTAGTCCAGGGCCCCCAGGCGCAGGGCCTCCACCGCCGACCGGTAGGAGGCGTACCCGGTGATGACCATGAACTCCGCCTGCGGCCGCAGCTCGCGCACCTTCTCCATCAGCTCCAGGCCCGACAGCCCCGGAAGGTTCTTGTCGACAATCAGCAGGTTGTAGTCGAAGCTCTCCAGCGACTCCAGGGCCTCCTCGGCGGTGGCGGCCAGGCTCACCTGGTACCCGCTGCCGGCCAGCAGAAACTCGAACATTTCGCGGACCACCGGCTCGTCGTCGACTATCAGGATGCTGGCCGGTCCCCCCATCAGCAGGGTGTATCCCAGCTCGTCAAGAGTCAGGGATTCCACATCGGCGGGATTGCTCATATCATCATCCTCCCGTTCATCTTGCCGGGTATTACACAACAAAACGCCTATTTAGGCAAGACGCACCGCATCAGGGCCCAGGGGTTGCACCCAGGCGGTAAACCTGACTAACATCCCCGGCAACCGGGGTTAGCGGGAGGCGTGGAATGACACTTAGAATTTTTCCGATAGTGATTCTTTTGGCGGGCTTTAGCGGTTGGTCTTGCGACGACAAGCAGAGCGAGCAGCAGGCCGAGCTCCAGGCGCATGCCAGCGCCATGGCGGAGGTCAAGCAGGCCATGGTGGAGAAGAACTACACCCGGGCCTGGAAGCTGCTGGCCACCATCCGGGCCCCCCTGGGAAGCCCCGAGGCGGCCGAGATCGAGAAGCTGCGGGCCAGCGTCAAGGAGAAGTACATCGTCTTTAACTTGAATCTGAGCGCCAACCTGAAGGACAGCGGTTCGCTGAGACCGGCCATGAAGCACGTGAACAAGGTGCTGGCGGTGGACCGGGAGAACGAACTGGCGCTCAAGCTGCGCAAGGCCATCCTCAAGGAGATGTCCACCGGCGAGAAGGTCAAGTTACCCAAGGAAAAGCCCGAGCTGGAAAAACTTTTGGATCTGGGCCGGGAGCAGGCCGCCGACAAGAAGTTCACCGAGGCGATCGAGACCTACCGTAGGGTGATCGAGCTCGACGGCAAGCACTGCGAAGGCCATCTGGAGCTGGGTGTGCTGTACGCCCGGATGGGCAAAATCAAGGGCGCGGCGAAATGGTACCAGAAGTTCGTCGAGATCTGCCCCGACCACCGGAAGGTCCCCCACATCCGTCAGGTGCTCAGGGATTTTCAGAAGTACTGACTTCTGCTTTGTCGTTCCAGTGGGGATAGTCGAATTTCAGCTTCTGAAGCTGAAATTTCTTTTCCACCCATTTGATCAGTTCGGGGGTCAGGTTGATGTCCCGGTTGTGGCGGGGGGCGGACAGGTCGAAGACCTTCACTTCCCCGTCGGGGGCCTTCAGGGTCAGCTTGCGCGGCAGCCCGTAGGCGGCGATGTCCACCGCCTCGCCGTCGTAGTGCTTCGATCTTTTGGCCCCGTAGAATGTGGCGTAGGTTACCGGATAGGCCCCGGCCATCTTGCGGGCGGCCTCTATGGTGGCCCGCCAGCCCCCAGGGTGCGCCCATAAAATATCCACATTCAGCCCCCAGGCCCGGTTCAAACGCTTGAGCTTGCGCACCGCCCGACGCACCCCCCGCTGGGTTTTCAGCTTCGACAGCGTGTAGGCCCCGTACATCAGGTAGCCGCGCTGCCGGTTGCGCACGGTGGTGTACAGGCCGGTTTCGCAGCCCTGTTCGCGCAGCTGATCCAGCAGCAGGATTGTTCGATCGGCCAGGGTTTTCGAGGGGTTGATCTTCCTCAGCGCCTCGAGCTTGGCTTTATCGCCCACCGGGTTCTTGTAGCGGGTGACCCAGTTGGGCCCCAGGGGATCGCCGTCTGCGGCCGGGGGCAGCTCGGGCTGGGGGGTGGGTTTGTCGATGGCCAGCTTGCGCTCCGGTTGCCCGTAGACCCGCGGGCGGTTTTTTCTGAAAACGTCGTCGGGATGCACCAGAAGCCCGGCGGCGCGCCCCCGCCCGGGAAGCACCCAGACCTGCTTGCCCCGCAGGCCCTTCCTGCCGTCGCGCAGCACGTCGTCGAGGAAATAGACGAAGTCGTCGACGTCCACCGGGAACCTGAAATCCTCGCGCACCACCCGGACGAACGGTTCTTTGGGGCTCTTCCTGGAGAGCTCCACCAGCCGCGGCCCGTCGATCTCCATTCCCGACACCACGATGGTCCAGTCGCCCAGCAGTTTGCCCGCCTGCCGGTAGAGGGCACGCAGTCCCCGGCAAGGCTTGATTACCTCCAGTTTGCGGTTGGTCTTGATGCTCGTCGGCTGCCCGGCGGCGGCCGTTCGGGTGAGCAACAACAGGATCAGAAGAATGCGGGACAATTTTCCCTCCTGCCTGTATATATAGCACCGATATGGTGGAGAAGTCATGAAGCCGAAATATAAGCGCATGCTGAAGGGCATGCAGAAGAAGCGCAGCAAGAAGGGCGAGCCCTGGTTTCTCTACATCATCGAATGCGCCGACGGGTCGTTCTACACCGGGGTGACCAAGGACCTCGAGCGGAGGCTTGCGGAACACAACGCCGGCAAGGCTTCCAAGTACACCCGCCTGCGCCTGCCGGTCGAGCTGCGCTACACCGAGGAGTGCGCCGGCCGCACCGAGGCGCTGGTGCGCGAATGCCAGGTCAAGGCGCTGACCCGCAAGAAAAAGGAAGAGCTGGTCAAGGGCCCGCCCCCCGCATAAATAGTGTGTTTCTTCCGTCCCATAGGGGTGTTGACTCCCCTTGGGGTTTGCGATCAGAATGGCCGGCAATTGGGCCTGCCATAAGGAGGATGATGATGAGGAAGATTGGTCTGGTTATGGTGCTGACGATGTTGGCTTGCGGTTGCTCGTACAGCCGGGATGAAGTCACTTGCGAAACCGACGAGGAATGCCCGGCCAAGGAGGCCTGCTTCGCCCGGCGCTGCACGCCGGTGGAGTGCAAGGTGGACGGGGACTGCCCGGCGGGGGAGGAGTGCTCCGACTACCACTGCGAATCCGTGACCGGGTGCTCGACGGACGCCGATTGCACCGGGGGGAAGGTGTGCCAGAACAGCGTATGCGTGTGTGCCAGCCACGCCTCGGCCGGCTGCTACCTGGACGATCTGTGGTGGTTCGATTCCTGCGGGGAGCCCGAGGAGCGGATTGTTGAATGCCCCAACGGCTGCGAGAACGACCAGTGCAAGGACTGCACGCCCGATTGCGGCACCCGCGAGTGCGGGCCCGACCCGGTGTGCGGGACTTCCTGCGGAGACTGCGATGCGGGCGAGACCTGCAACGCCGCCGGGCAGTGCGTTGCGGAGTGCACGCCCGATTGCGGCACCCGCGAGTGCGGGCCCGACCCGGTCTGCGGGACTTCCTGCGGGGAGTGCGATGCCGGCGAGACCTGCAACGCCGCCGGGCAGTGCGTTTCCGAGTGCACGCCCGAGTGCGGCACCCGCGAGTGCGGGCCCGACCCGGTGTGCGGGATTTCCTGCGGGGAGTGCGATCCCGGCGAGAGCTGCAACCTGGCCGGCCAGTGCGGACCATGGTGTCAGGTGGGCGAGACCCAGTGCACCATCGACGGGTTCGGATTCGAGGCCTGCGGGCCCGATCCCCAGGATCCCGATTCGAACACCTTCGGGCCGCGGATCCCCTGCGCCCTGGGCGACGCCTGCCTCACCGCCACCGGCACCTGCGAGCGCAACGCCTGCCTGGAGAACGAGGTGATCTTCCTGCTGGACCGCTCCAGCTCAATGCTCCAGGGCGGCACCTGGGACTGGGTCAAGCAGGCCTTCCTGAAGGTGGTTTCCGACCGGGAAAGCTCCAACCGCTTCGGCTTCGGCGAGTTCCCCTCGGGGGGCGGCTGCTCCACCGGCACGGTCATGGACATGGACAAGTTCAACGCCCTGGCCATCGAGGCCGCCATCCACGATCCCACCGCCGACTCGGCCACCCCCATCGAGTCGGCCCTGCAGGGTTTTCTGGAGAAGTACGGCGATCCCAACGACGGCCAGGCGGTGGTGCTGATGACCGACGGGGACGAGACCTGCGGCACCCAGGACGGGGCCATCGCCGCGGCCGGCTCGCTGTGGCGCTCGGGCGTGCGGGTGTATGCCGTGGCCATCACCACCGTGGCCAACAAGAGCTTCCTGGACCAGTTGGCCGCCGCCGGCGGGACCGGATCCAGCCGCCTGGTCACCAACGCCACCGAGTTGGAGACCGCCCTGGCCGCGGTCTTCGACGATCTGGACTCCTGCCGCTGCACCGGGGCGGACACCCAGTGTCTGGCCGACCGGTTGTACCTGTGCAGTCCGGACCGCACTTCCTTCGTCAACACCGCCGCGTGCGAGCACGGCTGCATCGACGAGCGCCGGTGTCCCGGGGCAATGGTGTCGATTTCCGCCGGCAGCCTGGTGATGGGCTCGGACGAGGGCGAGGGCGACAACGACGAGCGACCCGAGCGGACCGTGATCCTGGAGCCGTTCTTCATCGACATGTTCGAGGTGACCAACGCCGAGTACCAGGAGTGCGTGAACGCCGGTGAGTGCACCGAGCCCAGCAACCTGGGATCGGACTCGCGCACCAACTACTTCGGCAACTCCAACTACGACTACTACCCGGTGCTGTATGTTGACTGGCACCAGGCCCACGAGTACTGCCGCTGGCGCGGCAAGCGCTTGCCCTCCGAGGCCGAGTGGGAGCGTGCCGCCCGCGGACCGGCGACCTCCGAGCGCACCTATCCCTGGGGCGAGACCTCGCCCACCTGCCACATGGTCAACTACTACAGCTGCATCGGCGACAGCATGGAGATCGGCAGCTACAAGGCCGGGGCGACCGGCGAGGGGATCTTCGACCTGGCCGGCAACGTATACGAATGGGTCAGTGACTGGTATGACGCGGGCTACTACGCTCTGGGAGAAGTGAATAATCCCCTGGGGCCGGACACGGGCACCAGCCGGGTCAGGCGCGGCGGCTACTTCGACAGCAACTCGACCTACCTTCGCGTGGCCAACCGCTCCTACGACGCCCCCGCCGACAGTACCTTTTCCACCGGCTTCCGCTGCGCCCAGAGCCCCGACAACGTCGACCACGACAACGATTCTTTCACCCCCGCACAGGGCGATTGCGACGACGGAGACGCCGCCGTCAATCCCGGCGCGGGAGAGTTGTGCAGCGACGGCATCGACAACAACTGTGACGGTTCCACCGACGGCTGCCTGAGCTACGAGAACACCACCGACTACCCCATCCCCGACGGCACGTCGGTCTGGATCCAGAGCCCCATTTCGGTTCCCGACAGCGTAACCTTGGGCACCATCGACATCCACGTTGAGATCACCCACTCCTACATCGGCGATCTCGAGGTGCAGGTGAAGCACCCCGACGGCACCATCGTAATGCTGCACGACAACGCTGGCGGCGGCGCCGACAACATCAACCAGACCTATGTGGTTCCGGACCTGGCCGGCAAGGGTTCCTCGGGGATCTGGTACCTGGAAGTCCGCGATACCGCTTCCTCGGACACGGGGACATTGACTTACTGGAGAATTACGATTCCGTGATGAGCGCCGCTACTGCTGTTCCACCCGCTTGAACAGGAAGGCGGCCTGGGCGGCCCAGGCGCCGCCGTAGACCAGCAACAGGACCAGGGCCCCGCGGATGGCGATGGCGGGGGTGTGCTCGGCGAACAGCATGACCAAGGTGGCGACCACCGCGGCCATGGCCACCAGGCCGGTCATCACCAGGTTGAAGCCGTTGTAGATGCGGGCCACCGCGGGGAACTGCAGGGTGTTGGTGCGCTTGTCGATGATGAAGGCGTGGGCCCCGTAGACGATGGCCCCGCCCAGAAGCAGGCCGGCGCCCATGCGCATCATCTGCTCGCGGATGTGGTCGTTGATCAGGCCGAAGACCAGGCAGAAGGTTCCTGCCAGCATCACGTGGTAGGCCAGGGTCTTGAAGTAGTACAGGGCGGCCTTGACGCCCAGGTGGGGGTCGTTGGGGGCCTGCTCGCGGTAGGCGCGCCAGCGCAGGATCAGGTAGGCCACCGGGAACAGCCACAGAAAGGCGTAGAGGATCCAGATGAAGCTGGTGGCACCGAACATCATCGATTCAAAGGCCATGGTGAATCCCTCCTTGTTTTCGATTGCACTCAGTACGAGACCGTACCTACAATGGACCCCGACTGCAACCGAGAGTTGTATATGAGTGACGGAACAGTACAGAAACATTCCCAGGAACTTCGCCGGGCGGTGAAATGGGTCTCCGAGCGCCGGCAGGAGGATCCGTCGCTCACCATCGCCCAGTTGCTGGCCGAAGCCGGGCCCAAGTTCAACCTCTCCCCCAAGGACCAGGAGGGCCTGATGCTCCTGCTGCGCGAAGAGGACAAGCGATGAAAAAACGGATTCTTGCCGGATTATTGCTGGCTCTGCTGGCTGCCTCCGCCCAGGCGAAGGAAAAAGTCACCGTGGAGCTGTTTGTCATGTCCAAGTGTCCCTTCTGCCCGCAGGTGGAAAAGGATCTGGAATCGGTGGCGCGGGTCATGGGCGACGCGGTGGTCTTCAGCCTGGACTTCGTGGGGGCCGAGCGGGAGGGCCGGCTGACCGCGCTGCACGGCGAGGACGAGGTCAAGGGAAACCTGATCCAGATTTGCGCCAAGCGGCACCACCCCGACAACTACATGCGGCTGATTCACTGCATGAACGAGAACCAGCGCGGCATCCCCGAGGGATGGGAGCAGTGCGCCAACCGGGCGGGGGTGTCCATCGAGGCTATCCAGGCCTGCGCCGAGGGAGAGGAGGGCCGCAACCTGCTGCGCGATTCCTACCAGCGCTCCAAGGCCAAGAAGGCCGTGGGAACCCCCACCATACTGATCAACGGCGAGTCCTACCGCGGCACCCGCGGCGAGCAAGCTTACCTCCGGGTCATCTGCGCGGCGTTCTCGGGCAGAAAGCCCCAGGTATGCAAGACGGTGCCCGAGCCGGTGGCGGTGCCGATCATCATCCTCACCGACAGCCGCTGCAAGGAGTGCCGGGTCGAATACTGGGAGCGGGCCTTCACCGGCATGTTTCCGGGCGCCAAGGTCAAGGTGGTCGACTACGTCACCAGGATGGGCAAGCGGTTGTACAAAAAGCTGGGCCCGGTCAAGCTGCCGGTGGTGCTGTTCGGCAGGGCGGTGGAGAAGGCCGAAAACTACGAGCGCGTACGCCGCCGGCTGGAGCCCAAGGGAAAGTTTCTGATGCTCAAGGCCTACGGCAAGTGGGATCCCACCAAGGAGATCTGCGACAACCACAAGGACGACGACGGAAACGGGCTGGCCGACTGCCGGGATCCAGCCTGCAAGCATTCCCTGGCCTGCCGCGAGGCCACCCCCAAGAAGCTGGAGGTCTTCATCATGTCCCAGTGCCCCTACGCGGTGCGGGGGCTCAACGCCATGAAGGAGGTCCTGCGGCGGTTCGACAACGACATCAAGTTCGAGATTCATTTCATCGCCGAGGAGCGGGGGGATGGTTTTTCGGCGCTGCACGGGCAGCCCGAGGTGGAGGAAAACATCCGCGAACTGTGCGTGATCAAGTACTACACGGACGCCTTCAAATTCATGGACTACATCTGGTGCCGCAACCAGGACATCCGCTCGACGGACTGGACGGCCTGCACCGGTAACAACGGGATCGACACCACCATGATCGACCTGTGCTTCACCGGGGGGGAGGGCAAGGAGCTGCTGCGCGCGGACATCAAGATCGCCGACGGGCTGGAGATCCGGGCCAGCCCCAGTTGGTTGGTCAACGGCCGGCACAAGTTCAACGGGATCGATGCAAAGGTGATCATCGAGAACTTCTGCAAGCACAACCAGAAATTCTGGGGATGTAAAAAGCCCTAAGCTTCCTTCTTTCCTTCTCCTGATTTCAACAGAGCCCAGCGGAAGGCGATTGGGCCGAATATTTGGTTGATTACTATGGCGCCGACTACCAGGTCGGCGATGTAGGCGCCGGGTTGGCCCAGGAATTTGCGCGCCAGGGTGGCCAGACCCAGGCTGACGCCGGCCTGGCCGATAAAGCCGGTCCAGGCCAGTCTGCGTACCGGGGGAGGATCTTTTGCCAGGGCGGAGCCGGCGGCGGTTCCCAGCCAGGTGAAGAGTCCGCGAAGCACGATGAAGATCAGGGCGATGTGCCAGACGGAGAGAAAAACCGAAAGATTCAAACCGGCGCCGGCCAGGCAGAAGAAGATCAAGAATATCGGGCCGGCGGCGCTTTCGAGGCCATGCAGGAAGGATTCGCCCTGGCGGGAGAAGTTGCTAACGGTGAATCCGGCCGCCACAGCCACCAGCAGGTGATCCAGGTGGAAGGTGTGTGAGAAGTGGATGGACAAAAAGGCGCAGGCAACGACGAAGAGCATCCGTCTCCGGCCCACGAAACGCAGGTAGAGAATCATCAGCACGCCCAGCACGGCGCCCATGCCCAGCGAGAGCAAGACCTCCAGAAAGACCCCGCTGACCGAGGAGACCGGAACAACACCCGGTTCTAAGAAGTGGGGCAGGGCCATGCTGGTGACCAGGCTGAAGCCCACCAGGACCACGATGTCCTTCAGGACGGTGGTGCCCAGAACCGTGTCGGTGATGTCGCCCTTGGAGCGCGCCTCGATGATCACCGCCACGGCAGTGGAGGGCGAGGTGGCGGTGGCGATCAGGGCCAGCACCGCGACCACCGAAACCACCTGTGCGGTGGCCAGTCCGTGGCAGAAGGTCAGCAGCGGGCGCAGCAGCCACAGGATCAGGCCGACGGCCAGAAAGACCATGGTGGTCTGCACCAGCGTGATTGAAGCAATGCTGCGGGCCCGCGCTTTGAGCCGCGAGGTCTTCAGCTCGGCGCCGGCGGTGAAGGCGATCAGGGCCAGGGCCAGATCGTCTACCAGGCGCAGGTGCTCGATAACTTCCCAGTTCACCAGGGCCAGCAGCGAGGGGCCGCAGGCCATGCCCGCCAGCAGATAGCCGGTGATGCGGGGGATCTGCCGCTTGGCGGCGAGCTCCCCGACCACGAAACCCGAGAGCATCAAGAAGCCGAAGACCAGCGCCGCCCGGGCGCCCACGTCGTCGGGGATGCCCGAGTGCAGCCCGCCCAGCGCCACCATCACCAGAAAGAACAGGCTGACCAGCAGCAGTCTCAATGGGTTTCACCCTCCTGGCGCAGCAGGCGCTGCAGGGCGTAGGGGCCCATTGGTGCGGCCGCCAGGACGCTGGCTATGGCCGCGCTCAGGGCGAAGTCGCCGATTGCGCCGGGGAAGAACTGCTTGACGTTCAGCGCGATGACCACCGCCATGCCGCCGTGGGGAACCAGACCCGGCCCCATGCCCAGCGTGCTGCGGAATTCCAGCCCGGCGGCCGTGGTGGCCAGGTAGCCGCCGACGAACTTGCCGATCAGCCGCAACAGTATGAACAGAGGGACCAGGGCGAACAGGGAGACTGGCGGGACGGCCCACATGGCGCCGGCCAGGGTGAGCAGCACCAGGTAGATGGGTTTCTCCACTCCCAACAGCGAGCGGAGGATCCGCAGTCGCTGGGGCGAGCGGTTGGCCACCATCATCCCCACCACCATGTTGACGAACAGCGGGGAGAGCCGCAGGTAGTGCGCCGCTCCTCCACAGAACACGGTCAGCCCCAGTACGATAACCAGCAGCTGGTTGTCGGTGTAACGGTAAAGGGTGATCAGGTGGAAGAGGGTCCCCAGGGTCAGCCCCAGGCCGCAGGCTGCTATCACCCAGAGCCATCCCGATCCCAGAACGCCCGCACCTTCCGGGTGCAGGGGCGAGAAGCACAGGAGGACGCCCAGGAGCACGATGGCCGGCACCGCGTCCACGCTGGAGACCAGCCGGACGGCATCGGTGATCGGCCCCCGGGGGCGGGTGTCGTGGATCATCTGCTCGGCGATAGTGGGGGAGGTGGTGGAGGAGATGATTGCCAGAATCCCCACGGTGAGCCAGACCGGGGCCGCCCAGGGGCTGAGGGCCACCACCGCCCACATGCCCGCTCCAACCACCAGCATGGTAAACAGGGACTGCAACCCGGCGCTCAGATAGAGCCGGGCGGGAAACCGGAGCATATCCCGGCGGTAGAACTGCAGACCGAAGAGCAGGCCCACCCAGCCGACCCCCAGGTTGACCACCACGTCCAAGCTTTTGAGAGCCTGGGGGTCGAGCAGATTCGCCGCGTAGGGTCCCAGCAACAGGCCCACGAAGAAGAAGCCCAATCCAGAAGCGATCAGGGCCTTCAGGGACGGGGGCAGTCCGGGTATCCTGAAAAGCAAAGTTCCCAGGTAGGCGAACAGGCCGATGACGATCAATCCCAGGATGGTGGTCAATGGATCTCCCGGGCCAGACCGCGGACATAGGCGATCTCTATGGTGAAGAGTATGCCCGATCCGGGCGCGTCGAAGCTGCCGCAGACGTCCTCGATCAACTGGACCGCTTCATCACGCTTGCTCTTGTCCAGAACCGAAAGAATCAGAGAGCTGTCGCTGCTACCGCGGGGGAACAGGGAGCTGAGGCCCGCGAAGATGGGTACGTCCTTGGAAAGCACCTGGGCCATGCCTTGGGCGTCTATGATAGTGGCGCCGGTGATGCCCAGCTCCAGGAAACCCTCGAGAATCATGTCCCGCTGGCGGTAGTCCTTGACCACACAAAACAGCAGTTCGAGATCACGGGTTCCCTCAGACATGCCGGTTGTCCTCCGCGAGAATGACCTGGTGCAGGGAGGCGCAGTCC
>Ga0180432_10005426_pt1 | contig 16983 bp, 42 predicted proteins | sample SS_ome_10_FD_132414 | JGI IMG/M metagenome (GOLD analysis project Ga0180432, IMG submission 132414) | Hypersaline lake sediment archaeal communities from the Salton Sea, California, USA - SS_1_MS_2 metaG | ecosystem: Environmental > Aquatic > Non-marine Saline and Alkaline > Hypersaline >...
ATATACAGCAAATGTAAAAATGAAAAACTATTTATTGAATTCATTGAGGAGTTAAATGAAGTCCCCGAATGGGATCACTCAGATATGATAGGTGATTTCTTCGAGCAACTTAACCTTTTATATTATAAAAATTAAGGAGGTATTTATGAAAGAATTAAGTCACGCAATTTTTGAAAAGATTAAATTAGAAGATATTAAAAAGATCTATTCCGGTCGGTGTGGATGTGCTTGCGGCTGTCGCGGTATATATCGAGAAGGCAAAAAAGGAAAAAGAATATTTAACAACATGAAACAGTTCGTAAAAGGAAAAATAATTAAACACTTCGATGGGTCTGATGAATGGATTATATGTTGCGATGACGAAGAACAAAATAGGACATACACAATTTATATTCCAATCGAAAATAAAATTAACAAATAAGGAGGTATGTATGAGTATTTTTTGCAAAGATATAAACAAAGAAATTGAAACTGGGACTTTGGATTCTCTTATGGCTGCCTTTCAAAGAAACCCAAAAGAGACTCTTAAAGTTTGTTACCAAAACCAAGTATATCTTCCTATCGAGAACTCAATTGATATGGCTGGCGACTCATTGAGTGAATGGCATGAAAAAGAATTGTTAGAGTTGAAGGAGGAGTTGGATAATATAAAGGAGGAAGTATGAGAATAATTAGGGATTGGTTGGTTTCACCCAACACACCTTATGCCATCAGAGTATATTGGTATGCTAATTCTCTTAAACAAGAGATGAAGACGAAGAGGTTCCATTTACGCTTCTTCGATCTTAATAAAGGTATATACCTTAATGAGATAAGGTCATGTGACAAAATCATACCCGGTCCTGCTGGAACGGCTTGGGAATATGTTGAGACAAAAGGAAAGTATTTTATTTATCAACCCAAACGAAAGGAGGGTTAACATGAAAAGAGTAAATATTTATAACGTAAAGAAGTACATTGAGAAAAAAGAGAAAGGATGGACAACACATTTCCAACATGAGTTAGTAGTTATTGAAGGACCGAAAGGTGTTATTGTTTGTTGCGCAGAAGGGGTACATTGGTTACACGAATCACTTGAACACACTTTTGTTATTACGGTATCTAAAAAGGAACATATTAGCGTGATCGCTGAAGGTGAATTTGAAATCACGTTAGGAGAATTGATAAGCAATTGTAGTAAGCGTAAGGGTAGTTTAGGAAAATTCGTTAGGAAATTTGGTGACAGATTAGAACGAAACTATTCACTTTTATTAAAGAACATAAATAAGATTGGCCTTAACCCAAACGATTATCCAAGGAGGTAAATTATGAAAGACTTTTTATCATTAGGTAGCACTCCTCCCGAAGAAGAGTGCGCTCAATTAGGTCAACCAAACTATCACGAACAGGCGCAAAAAGAATGTGCGGCATTTATTAACCAACTCAAACGGAACTTCAAGTTAATAAACGATATGAAGTTTGGTATTAAAAGATGTCCACATGACTTTGGCACTTATCTCGATGTTGTAATTTATTTCGATAATGACAACGAAGAGGAATGCGAAATTGCTTACAACATTGAGAATAATGTACCTTTTGAATGGGATAAAAGAGCCAAAAGTGAATTAGGGGTCAAACCTAAATTGAATTTGTTGGGTGAAGATGGAAACACATTCGCAATACTCGGACGAGCACAAAGGACATTGAGGCGGGCGGGGTACCCTAAAAAGAAGGTTGATGAGTTTATGAAAGAGGCAACCAGCGGTGATTATAACCATGTATTATCAACCGTTATGAAATGGTTTGATACATCTATAGATGACTGTGATGAATAAAGGAGGTGTTATGAGTAAACGAATGGAAAACAAAATACAGAAATTATGCAAAGACACAGCAGAAGATTTAGCAACCGATATGGGTGAAAACTATCATGACGATATGTGTTATGAAATTGCGGAAGGCACGTTAATGTTTGAAAAAGAGATAGCAGCATATTTGAAACGGAAACATATTACTGATCCTGTTGGTTATATGGCAGACTGTATTGCTGATTACGTTTATAAATTTAAAAGGAGGAAACAATGAATCAAAATAACATATTAATAGTAAATGCTGTAGAGGCATTAGTAAGAGTATTTGGAACATCAACTGAACTACTCGCTCTCCATAAGTATGATGACAGACAGGCTAAACTCCTAGCCACATATAAACAAGAAGGCAAAGATAAATATGTCGTCATCACTCTTATAGATAACGACCTCCAATGGGGTCACTATTTCACCGACAAGAATAATAGACAAGATGCATACGAACATTATAATGAGACCGTTAAGGATTTGGTTTAGGTAGAACAATGCACTTTAAATTTGCAAATAACCTCAGTCGCGTTTTCCAACGTGTTGAGTTTATTATAAAGTTTCCTGTTGACGTTGAAATTGAAGCAGGGCGACCATGTTAATGTAGAAAAAGATACAGTAGTTGACGTAGACACGACATCATATAAGGATTAAACAATCTCCTCTTTCTCCATTCTTTCTACGCACTCCACAATTTTATTAATTGGCTGTACATAACTTATCTTTTCTAGGTGCGCTTCATCAGGATGTAACATTTTCTTTATGCGATCTATTTGCTCATTCAACCTCTTTGCTAATCCAACGGGTAGTTCTAAAGTAATAGCAAACATATCGCTTGGGTTCACTTCTTGTTCTAATTCGTCTACTTCTTTATCAAATTCATTCCAATCAAAGTCCAATAGTTTACCAAAATTGTCTATTTCATCATCACTATAAGGCATGGTGGATTGTAAATCTGTTCTATCGAATTCATTTAATAAGTCACTCATGGTGTGAGCAAGTTTAATAGAATCAACCTTGAACTTGGTTTCATTTGTCTCAATTGCCAATCGTTTTGCTTCATTTAAAGATACACTTCCTAAATCATATGCAACGATCTGTTCTAGTTTCATTTTCTGAAATGCCATCAGCCTATGGTTTCCATTAACGACCTCATATCTGCCGTCAGCCAATTGTCGAATTATAACATTCTCAACCTGTCCATTTCTCTTTACGTTTTGTATTAAATTATCGAGCAATTGTTCATCATCTTCTTTATAGTTCCAATCGGCTAATATTAAATCCTTAACCTTTACTAATTTATACTTACTAAAGTCAACCAATAAATTAATATCATCCATAACTTCTCCTAATTAATGCGCCATTTTCTCCATCCTCTAATACTTTAACGCTATGGGCATTAAATTTTTCTAATAGTTGTCGTGCAATCATTTCACAACTCTTATCCCTTAAATCATTATCATGATAACATACTTGTTCTTTAATATACTTTTCTATTTGTCTTTTGAGTTGTATGATTTCAATATCTCTATCATCATGACCAACACGAACCATTACTTCTACATAAAATATATGCCGATGCGGTTCTCTTAGAAAACTTACTTCCTTTATATTGCATTTAGACCATTGATGAATTCCTTCAAATTGTAAACTGACTATTATAAACATTTCATCTGCTTTGGTTATAGTCATATAACTATCCTCCTCACTATATCACTTACATCCTCAACATATTCACTCAATGGTGGTTGTTTATAATTGTGAATGCCATTATGCACCATCTCAATTGCTTCCTTTAGGGATGTATACCTTTTTATGGTCTTAAATGTTTCCTTATAACTTATCCTGTCGGGCACAACAGGGATACATCCTAGATTATATGCCTCTAACATTGCTATTCCAAATGTCTCTTGCAGAGCACTGGAAAAGGCTACCTTTGATTCAGCCAAAAGAGTATAATACTCGGCCTTACTCTTACATACATCCTTAGTGCGTACAAATACAGTCCCATCATCCCCGTATTGCTCTCTATACCTCTGCTCCACCTCTCTAAAGACCTCTGGCTGTTTCTCAGGGGCCAGCCTATGCGGAAACACTACCCTATTTAATCGCTCTCCCTCAGCCCTCTGCTCACCCACATAGCAAGGGAAACGGACCACTTCTATACGCCCATATGACCCTCTAGTGTGGTCTATAAGGGCCTTATGATAGTCTGTGGCTACATATACCCTATCTACCCACTTTAACCAGCACTTTTCTAGGTCTGCGCCCCATATATCGCACCCATTCTGGGCTAAGAAGTCATTAGGGTCATATGTGCCCGCATGCAGTATGCCCTCTACCCTTATCATTCGCTTCGCACAGTCCCTAATATATGCTATTGTCTCAATCCCTGGGAACCACAAGTCCATAAAGAATATGGTCCCTTCAAACCCTAGCTTAATATACTCTATGATCTGAGTTAGTTGATTGAGTTTATATAGGTTGGTGTCGTAAACATCTAGGAACTGTCCTGTAGTGATCTCCCTTGGTTTATCGTCACCAACCTCTATGAATTGTATATCCCTTTTCTTAAACTCTTCTCTAAACCATTTTATCCATTGTGTGCTGTATCGTTCTTCTAACGGTTCAATTGGTACGAATATTAATCTTTCCATTTAATACCTCTCGCCGTCCAAAGGTTTGTTAAATACGTTTCCATTTTTAAATACTCATTTGCATTATGAAGACTCTTGATTCTACAATTCTCAATTGCTCTTTTACTATTGTGCATCTCTATATCTAAATTATAATTCATAAAGTTTTTCTTAGTGGATGTAATAACATTCATTCCCTTTGTTCCATTGAATACGCAAGTCTTTCCATATCGAACTCCAATTGTCCATGAGGAACTATCTGTGGAATAAAATGGATACTTATTTAATAAACCAAAACGAGTGAAGGCGAATCCATGTATTTTACAATTATTGTCATACGCATATTTAATATATTTATTATAAGGAAGGATTTGTTGACCTCTTATACCTTCAATCCCTACATATTTACAATCACTTCGATGCACAATGTATTCAAACTTCTCAAACCCATCTTTAGAGTGATAAACCAATATACATTTATCAAATATTCCAGCATTCTTATATTCATCTCTCCATTTCTCAACCTCTTCATATCCAACAAGTTCCTGTAGGTCTAACTCCACAAAGTAATCATATAAATCATAATTTTCCTTTAGCCATTCCAAATACCTTTTAAAATAACTATGTGGACTTTCATGACTTCCTGTCTTTTTATGAAATGAGGTTACACTTAATCCTATATAGCCAAAGAAACTATGCGCTCCACTATCAATTATAATTGTTCCTTTATGTCCATCTGGTTTTAACTTGGGAAGTAATTTTGATGCCTCTCTTGGATAATAAAATGTCAAAAATACATTTGTCTCTTTGGGTAGTAATAATTTATAACTATTATGCTGTACTTCATAACCAGCCAAATATAATTTCATTCTATACCCTCCACCCTCAATCCAACAACAACCCACATTGCTCTTTTTACATCACCTGAGATGAACTCTCTTATGTTGTATTCATCCTTCTCTGGATATAGTTTAAAGTCATATGTTAACTGGCTATGATAATTAACATCTTCTAAATCCACTATCTCCATATCCTGATCTAAAAAAGAGTTTGGAATATATGTGGGTTGTGTCCTTGCGTATTTGCCATCTAACATTATTCCATCTTTATGCTTTCTACCATATGGATAATAAAATTGACCAGGTGCCCACCAAACACCGTTATTAAAATGAATGGGATGCTCTAAAGAACGCATCCTCTCTCTCATCCATTTAGCATTATTTAGAATTGTTTCCTTAGTCTCCCCGGGGAGGAAGGTCATGTTTAAATAATACGGTGCAATTTCATCAAATGAATAGGGCGCCTCATCCACTTTCATCATTAAATCAACATTCTCCAATCCCATCTCTACACATCTGAGTCCGCATTTATATAAATATTCCTCACTATATGTTTCTATGACCTTCATTGTCTCTTTATATGTGGACATTGCCAGCCATTTTATTTTATATTTTCTTAACAACGGTAAAACCACATCCATATCATTTCGGAAGAAATTCTCATCCATGAAATGAATATTCATATTTTTATAATTTGGTATTATAATTTCTGGATCGCCAAAATGTACCTTTCCTTTATGTAACTTAGCAGTTGGGCAGAATTTGCATTTATTATTACACCCCATAGAGAGCATTGAGGGAACGGCATGAACGTATGGATAAATATGTAAATCATTATCATATGTTAGCCACTGCGGGTCATCTTTTTGAATTTGATAAAACCTATTTATGTTCTCTGGTTTGCCATCCAGAGCTTGAGTGAAATAATCAACTGGTGTCTTAAATGGTACTATCATAATTTAATTAAATTTAAAAATTCCTCTCTTACCTGTGCCTTTTCAAAATCGCCTCTTATGGCTGAAGTGGTCATAATGGAATTTTGTTTCTTTATACCTCTTGCCATCATACACATATGTTTTCCCTCTACAATGACCATGCAGCCTTTGGGTTGCAATACTTCCATTAAAGTGTCAGCAATTTGGGCGGTCATTTTCTCCTGTATTTGCAGGCGTCTGGAAAACACTTCAACTAAACGAGGGAGTTTAGATAACCCCACAACACGACTGTTTGGAATATACCCAATATGGACTCTGCCGTAAAATGGTAGAATATGATGCTCACACATGCTAAAATAGTCTATATCCCTGCATATGACCATTTCCTTGCAAGCACCATCGGCAAAGGTGGTCTTAAGGATAGACGATGGGTCAAGTCCATATCCGCTATATAACTCCCTCCAACTCTTCAGTACACGCCGTGGGGTCTCTAATAAACCTTCCCTCTTGGGGTCCTCTCCTATACAAAATAACATATCCTTTATATATTGTTCCATATCACTTAAATCAATTGCCATATTCTCTTCATAATCAGCCATTTATTCCTCCACTGGTGTTTCGGTTTTCATTGCCACATCACTACCAGTATCTGGGTAGAGTTCTTCCATTGTTTTTGGTAGCACAACAGGATTGGCGTTAAAAAATGAAGCGATTATTTCATTCGCTAATGTTTGCATTGTGATGTTTCTCTTCACACTCTCTAATTTCAATGCCTGACGATTCTCAGGTGTTATATGAATTGTGGTTCCCTCATTCATTTTCCCCTAACCTCTCTTTCTAAATAATAAAAGGGGAGTCAGGTTTATCCCTTCCCTATTTAGAAGAGGACCAGCGTTACACCCACCTACCGCACCTGACGTGTGGGGTACTTGCGGACAAACTGCATGTCATGAGCATGTTTACAGTTCTCAATGTGATACCTTTGGTATCCAAGCCCGTGTGAGTCGTCACCTCTCATGAAGTCCCCTCTCATTATTTCTTGTTTACAATGAACCATTATAATCTTATATTTTTATAACACTATAACCGTATCCAGTCAACCGTTATATAAATTTTTTATAACATTATATCGCACATACCATACACTACATCTATGCTCACCGTTTATTATCAAGCCGTTATGGTTAGTTGAGGGGCATATTCTCTTCGCAAACATCATCACAATTGCGGAGAAGGTCAATGGCTCGCCCTCGATTTATCTCATAAATCACTGGCAATGTGGATTGAAGGGAGCCTATTATATGATCCATGCAGCGAGTGGGATGGTGTTTTTGGGAGTAGGAGTATACGTCACAGGTGGCATATTTGTCAATTGGGATGGTGCAGAGGGTTATATAACCAAGATCACTAATGATGGTGCATTGGACGCCCTGGATGCCATCTATAATATGAGTCTCATGGCCTCGGACTAACATACTGCCACATCGAGCCGCATAAAGAAGGAGGTTTCTAATATATAACTCATTACTAAAGTATTTATGGTGGAGTTCACAGGCGTGTAGGTCACACATGAGATGTCTTGCCTGTACTGTGGTGTGGTATGCCCTCCTCATATCCCAAACACTATTACACATTTATACCCATGTCAATCTTTATGCACCGTGTTGACATTCATGCCCATTAATGGAAGGGTTTCATGCCTATTAATAGGAATATTTTTAATACTCAACCACCGGATACCGTGGAATGGTATCTGTGGGATACTATTAATGGTATTTCTCCTGAGGGTGGGCTGGCTGAGTTGTGGCTAAAGTGTGGTTAGGGTATGGTTATTATATGGCCTAAATGTGGATTATCATTTTCACTCTGCGCCTCAGGGTCACCTCAATATGTGAGCGCAGTCGGATAGGAGTGGCCTCAGAAGGTGCGGAATCGGGTGGCCCTGTATTTGGGCTGTAATTTGTGAGGAGGACCCCCCTACCCTTTCCAAATCCTGCGGCTGAAGGATCCATACCCCCCTATGCCCTTTGGTGTCTGTTTTACTCAAGTGCCCATACCCTGGGCTGGTGAGGGGAGCCTAGTTGTCTTTACTACTATGCACATGGATGTGCATTATAAAATTATAATGCCCCCATTATAAAATTATAAACCTATCCCATACCCATTATAAAATTATAATGCCCCCATTATAAAATTATAAACCTATCCCATACCCATTATAAAATTATAATCGGTATGGTTGGTATGCTTAATGCTTGTGCAATAACGCCATACATATATAGTGGGTTTATCTGTCATATTAAAAAAAAGTATCAACCCCCGTATATTTTTAATCAAGGGTTCTCTGTGGGATAACTATTATTCTTATATGCTAAGTATATATTCTACTAAATATAATTTGGGGGTCTTTATGCTGGGTATCTCTCTAAGGTATTGACTGGAAACCGTATCTGTATGTGTCTCCATGTGGGTTTTCCTTCTATTTCTCTATTGGTTCTCATTATACCGCACTGGGTCATAGAGAAGGTATAAAGGGTTGAAAGTGTTAGGGAAAGGAAGGATATAAGTAGGATTAGATGTAAAGGTAGGGGGTAGAAAGGATGGGGTGAGAGAGGAGGAGAGTGATGGGGAAGAATATTGTATGCTTTATGGTATGCTTAAAAAGGGGATAATGTATTGAGGATACTAAAGTAATTGTGTGGTTTTGTATGGTTTGTTTTCTTTAAAGGGATGTATTGGTATTTGAGTAGAGAGGAATAGGGGGATGGGAGAGGATATGTTTTACCAGAGGGTGTTGTTTTCTTTTTCATATTGTTTTAGTTCGCATAGGGGACAGATGTTGTTGAGTGCGTGTCTCCATGTGCAGTAGGTATCTTTACATATTGGGCAAGTAATCCATTGTTCTCCAGCCCGGTGGTCTGTGATCCCTCTTAGTTGTTCTGCGCATGCTATGAGTATAGTTTCTTTATTTCTTGGCATATTTCCTTCCTTGTCTTTTTGAATGCTTTAGTTATTGTGATGTGTGTTGCTCTTTCTAATAGGAGATCTGGTATGATGGTTATTTCTATTTCGTTATGACAGTGTGCAGCATAGATATGTTGTTGGTTAAGGATGTCGTATTGAGAGGTGAGTTTATCAATGGGTTTATTGCAAATGGTGCAAATGGGGAGTTTCATTTACTGTCCTTTATTTGTTTTTGTAATCTTTGTATTTCTTTATCTGAGTTACCTCTTCTTTCCTTTATTATTTTCAACTGTTGCTGTGGTGAGAGTTTATCTCTATTGTTTTGTCTTAATATTGCTTCCTCTCGTCTGATTTCTTTACTCTTCATATTGTATCTCCTTTATTAATTAACATAATTGTATTTCCTCCAATTGTGTTTCTGTCTGCGGTTTAAGTAAAGATCATCAAATTGGTTGGCGTATGCCTCACGCTCAAATCGAATAAGATGGTATGCTTTGTTTGTGTCCCTGTACTTTATATAATGTTTAATAAAATCAAAAAGATAAATGATATAGAAGGGTATTATAAAGGTTTCCTTCGCTTGAATGAAGTGTATAGTCTCATGGTTAAGGAGAGTTTTGGGTGGGTCTTTTATTATGAATATAAATGGAAAAAGAGTGATGCCGTCTATTTTCATAAATATTGAAAATAGTCTCAGTATGGTTTCGTTTCGTATAATTATTGGTTTCATTTCTCCCTTTCTCTAAACGCGTACTTTATTTTTATCAACCTATTGTTTTTATTACTAAAGTGCATTTTATTGTGCCCCTTAATGTGATTGGATATTGTTAAATTTCAAACCACCAGAGGTCGCAGTCGTCACAGAATACCCAACCATCAAACCCTCCCTGGGTTTCTATTACTAAATTAGTGCCACCGCATCGTGGGCATTTATCTACTTCCTCAAATGGATTATTATCCATCCAAATATCTCTACTTATTATGTGCATTATTTATTTACCTCCACAGCCATATATCTATCGCCTTCCTTATAAACATATGCTTTCTTATACTTATAAGGGCAGACTTCATATTTTCCTTTAATATATTGTTTTTCCAACTCACAATAGTCTTTAATATTGTGATCGTTGGTGAGTTTAGTATAAAAAAACTTACAGCCTTTGCAACCCTCTATTTCAAAATACTTTCCCATACTATTCCCCTTTATTTAAGCCATCTCTCCACACCTTCTAACATATTCTCCAATGCAATTATCTGGTTCTCTGTGGCGTGATTGTTTTTCTCCACCCAGTCCCTTATACTTATTGTCTTCTTCTCTACACTATCAATAAACTCTACCGCGCTGTCTGGAAAATCCTCTTCTGTTAAATAAATTATAATACAATCACATAACCTCAATGCTTCATCTTTCATCTCACTATTCCCTTCTCTTTTAAAATTCTATTTATCTCAACTGTCGCCTCTATATGCTTCCTACATTCCTCTATCTTTTTATCCGCATTCTTATCATTTAACATCTTTTCTAAATCCTCTATTAAATCATCCACTTCGATCCTCTCTATGTTGTTTAACCTACCCGTTTGGATGTATCTTAGAACGAGTATCATAAATGCTATTTGTATTTCTTTAAATGTCATTTAATTTCTGCCATTTTGAAATTAATCTTGTCGCTCTTAATAGTTTGGGCATTAAAAATAATATCCATATTTTCTTTGCCTATTTTATCCTCTATATTCTTTTGTATTTCGCCCAAACCCTTAATATCATTATCTATTCGTATGGTGTTTGTCGTTGTCACTACTTTTGATTGAGGAACACAAGCGCATGAATATGTGGGCGGTGGCGGTGTAATTCCATGCCAAACACTTGGTGAATAAATTGGTGCACCACAATGAGGACAACTACCTACTTGGGTATACATAATTTCATCTCCTTTAATATGTATTTTGCCTTAACGATTCCAATGTTCTACTCACAATAACCCCTATAACTGATTGCAACGCCGATGGAGCAAGTTTTTCAACTAATGGTCCAAGCAGTCTTGGAAAATCCTCTTCCCATTCTTGCTCCAATTCACTAACCTTCTTTTGGATTACTGATTTAACCGCCTCATCCATTTGCTTCATCATTTCCTCTTGTACCATCTTTTCAAAATACGAAGGAAGTGGTTTATCTTTTTTATCCCTACCGTTGTAATCCTTCTCATAACGAGTTTCAAAAAATGTCTTGTATTCCTTCTCAATCATCTTATCTATTTGATCATCTGGAATTGCATCAAAAATAAATCCTCTCACTCGATCACGTATTGTTTCTGCTAAATTTGGAACCATTAATTTATCATTCATCAGTTGCTCCTTTCTAAATTCCATCCTTCTGGTGTTAAATGACCCACCATAATTTCTTCCTCTAATATATCTTGAAATGAATGTATAACCTTTTCCCTTAATTTCTCTGTTACCTCTTGGTCCTTAAAAAAATCCAATATATTCGTCATGTTCTTATGCGCCTGCGTCTTGAACCGTATAGGAACTAAATTCAACCATTCCCCCGTGTGTATTTGTCCATTATGTATTTTTATTAACTCAAACATTATAGGCACTTCAAACATTTTCGTCTTTATTGGTTTCATGCTTATCATCTCCTAACATAATCTGTTGGTAGAGGAATATCAAATTTACTTTCCATATCATCCAATCTCTTTCTTATTTTCTCTAACTCTTCAATTATTACTCTATCTGTAGGACTAATAAGCGATTCACCCATAACCGGATGGTGTGGTGTTTTGTTATAAATCTCAATTATCCTCTCGTTCAATTCCTTCATGTATTCCGTCATTTTCTTCCTCCTTAATATTTCTTTCTGCTATTTCTTTCTGCTATTTCTTTTTCCAATTCAAACATTTCCTCTTCTAATCTCCATAATTCCCTCTGTAATCTGTGCATTTCTTCAAAGTCATCTTTTGATGAATAAACAGAAACAAAAGCGTAAATACCAACACCTATTAATATAAATATAACTACAACCCCAATAAGTGATCCTGTCATTTTATACCTTCTTTTCCTTTATCATCTCAATGTCTTTATCATCACCTAACACTATTCCACAATGTGGGCATTCATACTCGATATCTCCAAGGAAAACACTTTTCCTTTTCAATCGCATATATAATTGCTCATTTTTAACATCAAATCGCCTTTCACACTCTTGATAACCATATACAAACCTTAATTTCTTATCACAACTCGGACATCTCATCTATCGCCTCCATACATTAATTCATAATAACTAAAATGCTTACCAAGTGCCTCTGTGATATTTAATTCATTACTACTATATCCTATGACTTTATTATCGAAAAAATAAGCATGTGTGGGTATACTTACTTTTTGGTCAACAAAATCTTTACCTATATGTGTTATTTTCCAATATCCGTTTGAATTTTTATCTAAAGTTGGTTCTTTCTTCTGTTTCTCAATTAATTTCCAAAATTTTAATTTACCATAGTTCATAGCATGTGCATTTAATCCTAATCTTCTAAAATGATTTGTCACATGAATCCAATCATCCTGTTTTCTAAACTCAATTAACAGCCTTGCCATGCCAGAATTAAATTTGAACTTATATTTTTGTACCCTTTGTCCACAACATGGGCACTTTACTCCTATTTCCCAATTTTCTCTTAAGTATCTCTTTGCATCAATTATCGTTTCCATAAAATTCCCTTCTAAGCGTTTCCAGCCTTTGTGACTGAAATAGTATCAACTTCAGTAATCACAAAATTATTTTCGTCCCTATGGTATTTTCCGTCTGGTTGTTTTTGGAAATCACGTAACATTTCCTCAAGGTGATCTAATGAATCTGAAGCAAATAGCGGTTTCCTGAACGCTTCATCTTGTGTGTAAGCGTAAGCTATATGTACCTTTTCCATATTGATGTCCTCCACATTTTTTACAAATTCTATTGTTTACTTTATCAATAGAATAAAAATATCCCTCGCATTTTAAACATCTAATTTGTCCACTTTTTAATTTAGGCAGCCCAACAAATTTCCGTATTTTATTTATATCTCGCTTGCCGTTTTTAATCCTTTCATCTAAATTCATTTATCACCCTTTAATACATCCATTGCTCGTTGTCTTTCCTCAATTGACGAATGAACCTCATTGTTTGAAACAATAAGTAACCTTATAAACAAATAAAAAAAGATCGAAATAATTAATATCAAAGCGATTGCACCCATGATTAAAAGAAAATTCATAAAATATCCTCTGAATCATTTGAAACAATTCCAGACCGACCACATGCAGGACAATTCATCATTAACTCATATTGTCCTTTACATTTTTGGCATTCTTTATGTTCTGGAATATCGTACCAATGTGTTCTGTTTTCTTGATCTAGGGCAGCGTATTGAAGAACTTTCCTGCGTCCCCATAAAAAATCAGATAGTCTCCCTTTTGATTTATAAATGATTCTTAAATGTCCTGTTGGCCTAATTTTTACTGTTGTGTCCATGACTCCTCCATTTATTGCAAAACAAACAAATTATGAATCTCATCTAATAATTTATGATACCACCGTTCCTGTATAATCCTATAACTAGGCGTTTTCAAAAACAAATTTGCCACATTGTATTCCGCTTCTTTATTCCCCTTTGCCCAAAACTTCATCTCATATTGCTTCCACGCTGGACTTGTTTCAATTTTGTTATACAATTGTCCATTAATCATTATCTCCATAATTCCCTCCTTCTTGATTTAACCAATCTTCTAATGAATTCCAAAACTTATCTATAATTCCATTTTCATGCCTGTCGTTATATAATACTTCATTATTGTTCCATACCATTATCTTTATAACCTTATACATTGAAATCGTTATTTCAATACGTAATGATTTATTGTGGAACTGAAGGGTGACTCTTGAAGTAGGCCATCTTCCGTTTGTCACTTTCTTTATAATATCCTTCAAATCATCTATAAATTTGCTCATATTTGCCTCCTGTGAGCATTTCTTCACCCTCCCCTTATGATCTATCCTGTTTTGCCCTTTAAGTGTCACCTGAGCGTCCCTGTATTGTTTCACGTGGAATTATACAGCACACCAAAGCAAAATAATCGCTATAATGAATCCAACCAGAAATCCTGACATAAATACCCCTGTAATATACGATTTATTTTTTATGCTCATTTTTTCCTCCAATAACTGTCTTCACAAATGTAATATTTTTGGGTTTTGAACTATTTGTGAGTTCAATTTGAGTCATAGTTATTTTCCGATCAATCAACATTCTATTAATTAAACTATTCACTGCATCTCTAAATTCCATCAATACTGTATCAGAACCATATACAATCAACTCATTGTCATTTGAATATCCAATACTTACAGAAACATTTAACTTATCTTCCTTTTCCATACTAACCCCTAAAAATGGTATATTATATTTCCAGTTATCATATTCTTTTCAATAAAATTCGTTTCAAATTCAATACTTAACTCCATATTATCCGTCAACCATATCGAATGCTTCATATTCTTCGTTTTCTTATACGCATCCCATAAAGGATTGTCATTTAACCAATCCCAACTCATTCCTAAATTTAACACTGCGCACAAAATTAATAACCTCAAGGCACATACCCACAAATACAATGACAAACTGGCCTCATCAAATGCTTGTGAACCTTCACAATATAATGATTCTCTCTATTCCTAGTGATATTCTTTACAATTACATGCACATATAACTTAATCCACTTACTTATACACATCATCAAACCTTTCCTTTTATTTTGGCATTCCATGTCATAACATCAAGTAAAACACTGGCATTGATACGTTGATAGTTTCCCAGATGCCCAACCAATAAATGGCAATTGACGCCATATTTCTTGTTTTCACATAATGTAATTAAATTATTTTGATCTAATTCTTTATCTGGTGCGATATGGAAAGGAATTATATGGTGAATTTGTAATTTAGTGGTCGACTCACATAACGCACATTTGGGGTGGTCTTTTAAATATTGCTTCCTTACGCCCCTCCAGTCTTTTGATCTCTTTGCTCCTTTGGGTGCCTTGCCTTGAATCCTATCTTTTAATTGTTCTAATAATCCCATTATATTCTCACTTCTTTTTAATTCCTTTTCCTTTTTTCTTCTTACGTTTCTTCTTTCTCCTCTTCTTCTGTTTCTTATTAAGTTTCTTCATGTGCCCCCCAAATACTAAGGGATGCCTAACTGCACAACCACAAACACCCCTTTCTGGATAGTGGTCTTATCCATTGCCAAATTATTTTTTCTTCTTTGTTGCCTTTTTCTTCTTTGCTGTCTTCTTTTTGGCTGACTTCTTCTTTGTTGCCTTTTTCTTCTTTGCCATAACCCCTCCTTTAATTAGAGTAATAATACACAAAGGGGTGGTAGTCCTAAAAACATGGCCGACATTTTTAGTAACCTATCCAATCCCACCCCCTTGTTGCTCATAAGGAAAAACAATCCATTTATTTGTAACATGGATCATATATTTTGGTTTTATAATTGACTCTTTTTTGTAATACAAAACCGCAACATCTGGCTCAAATCCCAAATATTTATACAAAAACGAAATTGTTTTTCCACTGTCAACAATATCATCCACAACAAGTGTCTTTTTTGTAATGAGTGATACGTCATCTATATATTTTAAATCAGCCTGATGAGATATCCAAACAGCAGGAATTACACCCCCTCTTGATATCCCATACACAGTATGATAAAACCTATCCAATTTTATCATTGAACATAATTGCATAATGGAATCTATATAACTCTTTAGGGAAACAACATCCCTATCTTGTGTTAAAAAACTAGGATGTAAATTCTCAGTCATCTATCTCCACCTCACATGCTTGGGTTCCCTTAAACGCCTTAATTGTTTTAAATCTAACACGCTGGTCGGTCTTTAAATATACATTTCCCTTCACTTTGCTAATATGGACAAAATACTCATTCCTTGCATTGTCTAAAATAAATCCATATCCTCTCTTTTCATCAAACCATTTAACCTTTCCTCTTAAAAACTCATTAGATTTAAGACCTACATTAATCGGATTCCTCAACATTACTTTCCTCCTCTTTTTGTTTTGAAACTTTGTAGTCGGCCTCTATTACATTTACTTTAGGCAATTCATTAAAATGCTGCACAGATGGTAAATTCTTTAATTCATCAACCTTATCCTCTATTCTTTTCATTATTTCCTCATTACTTAAATGCTGTATTTCTTGTCTAATATCAACTTGTATACGTTGATCTACACCTGTGCGTAATTTTAATTCCAAATTAACTAGATTTATGTAATCAGAAACAGTAAATTTAATTTTTCCTTCCTGCATTGCTTTGGCAAATTCAAATATTCCTCTTTTTGCTACTTTAAGGTTTCTCTGGATAAAATCAACTTCCTTTTCTACCTGTTGTTGCTCAACAACCTTATTGCGTGCATCATTGTCTCTTTTTTCTACTCGATTCCCCCACTGGTGTAGTTTTCCCCACTTCTCAATTGTGGAGGTTGATTTTTGAAATCTTAATGCAACCTTAACATATGATCTATCAGCCTTTAATCCATAATAGTATTCAAACGCCTGTTTCTGTAATGCTGTTTCTTTTGTTGGCTTTGTTTCATTACTCATTTTTATCTCAACCCTTTCTAAAATTATTCCGATTATACAAATACATCTTACATTTAGGAAGACTCAGACCCAAAACTCCCGCACTTTCTATTACGTTCTGTATCTGAG
>Ga0180432_10005427_pt1 | contig 16980 bp, 12 predicted proteins | sample SS_ome_10_FD_132414 | JGI IMG/M metagenome (GOLD analysis project Ga0180432, IMG submission 132414) | Hypersaline lake sediment archaeal communities from the Salton Sea, California, USA - SS_1_MS_2 metaG | ecosystem: Environmental > Aquatic > Non-marine Saline and Alkaline > Hypersaline >...
ACAGCCCGAACCTGTGAGCGATGCTGCAGATGGGCGCATGACTACATCAAATCCTGACCGAGACATGCAATCTTGTAAGCCACAATGACCTTACCATCATTTTCTCTCCGACAAACTGCTAGAAGAGGCCACCTCGTTGAGGTGGCCTCTTTTGCGATGTCCGATCGTTGTGCTATACTGACCCATGGCACGGGGAAGGCCAAGAACCCCGTCGGATTGGGACAATCCGCCCATACCCAAATCCCCGTGAGGCAGGATTGGCTTCAATGGTGTTTCACATCGGCCCGCTGACGATTACAGGCTATGCGGCTCTGACAGACATCGGACTGCTGAGCGGCGCGATCATCGCCTGCCTTGGAGCCCGGCGACGCGGACTCAGCGCGATCTGGGCACTGGACGCCGTGCTGGCTGTCGCGTTGGGTGGATTGATCGGCGGACGCGCGGAACACGTCGCCATTCACTGGAGCTACTACGGAGACGTCATTCGCCATCGGATTGGAGCAATCCGCGCGCTGAGGGTCTGGGATGGCGGGTTGGGCTGGCACGGAGCGCTCGTGGGCGGGCTGCTGACTGCGTTGGTCTACTGTCGCGCGCGGCGGATCCGCACGCGGCAACTGTTGGACACACTGGCGCCAGGGGCTGCAGTGCTGGCGACGTGTGTCTGGTTAGGGTGCCTGCTGCACGGCTGCGCCTACGGGCTGGAGACCTACCCGGTGCAGGGTTGGCTCTGGGCGTTGAGCCTGGACCTCCCCGACCTGTACGGTATTCGGGCCCCCCGGGTAGCTGTGCAGTTGCTGGGAGCGGGATGGAGTGCAGCCACGCTGGTTGCCGTATGGATTGCAGCAATCCGGCCGATGGCTGGGCGATGTGCGCGCCTCGCGGGTTGTCTGTTCCCCCTCTGGATGGCCCTCCACAGCTTCGGCTGCTTTGGACTGGGGTTCCTGCGGGCCGACGAGACGCTCCTGGTGGCAGGCTGGCGCGCCGATCAGGCAGCAGATCTGGCACTGGGCGTGATCGGCGCGCTAGCGCTCCTGGCCGCCCGGTTCAACATGGAACGGCACGAGGTGACGTAGCGTGATTGAGATCGAAGTGCCCGGACGCGGCAGCTACAGGCTGGCGCACGTGGTGTTGGACGTCAACGGCACGATTGTCGCCGATGGACAGTTGATCGAGGGAGTGGCCCAACGAGTGACCGAACTGCGCCACCTGGTCAAAGTGCACATGCTCACCGCCGATACACGGAGGCGGCAGCACGCGATTGACGCCCAGTTGGGTATGCGGGCCGCCCGGATCGCGCCCATGGACGAAGCGGCTCAAAAGGCGTCCTTCGTGCACGAGCTGGGAAGCGAGGGCGTGTGCGCGGTCGGCAACGGCGCGAACGACGCTGGCATGCTGCGTGAGGCCAGGCTCGCCATCGCCGTGATGGGGGCGGAGGGCCTGGCCGTAGAGACGCTAAACGCAGCCGACGTCCTTGCCCCTGATATCAACAACGCGCTGGATCTGCTGCTGAATCCCCTGAGGCTCGTGGCGACCTTGCGGCGCTAAGGAGGTCGGGCGTCAATTCAACGCCTCATCATTCACACTCACACCCCTCACCTAAGAGCGTCGTGGGGACGTGCTTGTCATACGCAACGTCGGTCGCCACGACGAGACACTCAAACGCCCCTGAAGTTCCCCTGTCCGCTTCTCTCTACCTTGGAATAATGACACTCCAACGGTCATGGCGCGCCACAGTGTTGAAAAACAGGGGCGACATACTGCGGCTTGATGGGCGACTACCTGCCCGGCGGCGCAGCTGCCGCTGGGCACAGATGGCGCGCGGTCGTTGCCGTCAGCGCTTGGGCACCTTTCCATCCGCCTCGCGCTGCTTGATGATCTCCTCCGCGGTGTAATCTGGCACCAGATCATAGCGCAGGAACTCCAACGTGAAGGTGCCACGGCCCTGGGTCAGGCTGCGCAGGTCCGTTGCGTAGCCCCGCGCCTCGGCCAGTGGGACCTCAGCGTCCACGTTGCGCCTAGCCCCTCGCACGTATACCCCGCCCACAGACCCTCGCCGCCGGCTAACATCGCCCACGACAGCGCCCAGATACTCCTCGCCGACCCTGGCGTCCAGGGCCATGACGGGTTCGAGTAGCGCGGGCTTGCCCTGGCGCACAGCCTGACGCGCCGCCATCGAACCCGCGATCTGGAAGTCCATGGACGCCGAGTCCACCTCGTGGAACTTGCCCCCCAGCAACGTCACACGTACATCGGTGACAGGGTAGCCCGCGATGACGCCTCTCTCCAGCGCGTCGCGCACGCCCAACTCGGTCGGGCGCAGGAAGTCACTGGGGAAATCAGAGGGGGGAGCTTCGTTCTCGAACACGATGCCCTCCCCGCGCACCAGCGGCTCGATGCGCAGGTGCACCACGGCGAAGTGGCCGTGGCCGCCGGTTTGCTTCCTGTACTCCCCAATTACCTCCACCGTATGGCGCACCGTCTCCCGATAGGAGATCTGCGGAGGGCTTACCTGGGGGACGATGCCAAACTCGGTCCGCAGCCGATCGACGGCGATCTCCAAGTGCAGCTCACCCATCCCCGAAAGCGTCTCCTCCTCCGTCTGGGGGTCGAAGTAGCTGACCAACGTGGGGTCTTCGGCGCACAGCCGTGCCAAAGCCTGGCGCAGCTTCCCACGCGTCTCCCTGGAAGCGGCGGTCAACGCGACTGCGATGACGGGCTCCGGGAACTTGAACGTCTCCAGCATGATGGGATGAGCGGGGTCACAGAGGGTGTCACCGGTGATGGCTGACTTGACGCCCACCAACGCCACCACGTCGCTGCTTGCCATGTGGTCCACTTGCTCGCGCTGCCTGCCGTGCATCCGATAGATGCGCCCCACCCGCTCCTCCACGTCAGCACGTGGATTGTAGACCGTCTCGCCGACCTCCAAGTGACCGGAGAAAACCCGCACCCACGTCAGGTGACCGACGTGCGGATCAGTGACAATCTTGAACGCGGCTGCACAGAATGGGGCGTCGGGACTGTCGGGGCGTTCGACGATTTCCTCGCCGCCGCCGGGGGCAGTGCCCAGTATTGGAGGTAGATCGACCGGCGCCGGCAGGTAGGCGACGATGGCATCAAGCAGTGGCTGGACGCCGATGCGCTTGCGCGAAGCGCCACACAAGACGGGCACAATCTTGCCAGCGGTGACGGCCCGGCGCAAGGCCGCTCCAAGTGCGGCCGCGTCCGGCCCGCTCCCCTCCAGGCACTGCTCCAGCAGCTTCTCGTCGGTCTCACAGATCGTGTCCACCAGCAACGCACGTGCCGATTCGACCTGGGCCTCCATTGAGGGAGGAACCGGCCCCACCGCCGGATCATCCATCGGCTCGCCAGCCTCGTCACGCCACGTCAGGGCCTGCCTGCCAAGCAGATCTACGACACCGGCGAAGCCATCTTCACGCCCAACGGGCAGTTGTAGCGACACGGCGTCTGGCGTGAGTCGCTTGTGAATCTCGCCCAACACGCGCTCGTAGTCGGCGCCTACGCGATCGAGCTTGTTGATGTAGAGGAGACGCGGCAGGTTCTCGCGGTCTGCATGGCTCCAAACCGTCTCGGTCTGGGGCTCGACCCCGCCCACGCCGCACACCACGACCACCGCCCCGTCAATGACACGCATGGAGCGCACGACCTCAGCGGTGAAGTCAATGTGTCCGGGCGTGTCGATCAAGTTGATACGGTGATCGTGCCAATGGCAGGCTGTGGCGGCCGACATGATGGTAATGCCACGCTCACGCTCCTGCTCCATCCAATCCAACTGCGTGCTGCCATCGTCCACGCTGCCAGCGCGGTGGATGCGCCCCGTGTAGTACAGAATTGCCTCGGACGTGGTCGTCTTGCCAGCGTCCACGTGGGCAAAAACGCCAAGGATACGCACCCTGTTGATCGGCGCTTCTTTCTTCTTGCTCATGAATTCCCCCTTCAAACTTCGCAGCCTCACACCGTTACCGAGCCAGGCATTTTAAACGCATTGTGTTCTTGTTCCAACTGACGACGAAACTGCTTCGTGTACAGACGGTAGTAATGTCCTCTGGCACGCATCAACTCGGCGTGGCTACCCATCTCCGCGATGTGGCCGTCTTCGATGACCAGAATCCGATCCGCCCGCTTGATCGTCGAGAGGCGGTGCGCGATGACGAAGCTGGTGCAGTCGCGCATCAACGTTTCCATTCCCCGCTGAATCAGCGCCTCGGTCAGCGTGTCTACTGAACTGGTCGCCTCGTCCATGATGAAGATGTCCGGCTGCGCCAGAATCGCGCGTGCCAGGCTGACCAGTTGCTTCTGCCCGACCGAGAGCAGGTTTCCCCCCTCACCAACATCTTCGTCGTAGCCCTTATCTAGCGTCACGATGAAGTCGTGGGCGCCCGCCAGCCTGGCCGCATCCTCGATCTCCTCGTCACTCGCATCCAGTCGACCGTAGCGGATGTTCTCGCGGACGGTACCGGAGAACAGGTGCGGTGTCTGCAACACCACCCCCACGCGCGACTGGATGGCGTGCAGCGACAGGTCGGTGTAATCCCGTCCGTCGATGCACACCGTGCCCTGCTTGGGTTCGTAGAACCGACAGAGCAGGTTAACGATGGTCGTCTTCCCACCACCTGTCGGCCCCACCAGCGCGATGGTCTCGCCCCGTCTCACCCGCAAGGAGAAGTCCTGCAGGACTGGCTTGCCGGGTTCATACCAGAAGTCCACGTGGTCGAATTGGATATCCCCGCGGATGGTGCTCGGGTCAACCGCATGCGTGCGGTCGGCCACGTCGGGGACTGCGTCAATCAACGAGAACACGCGCTCCGCCGAGGCAATCGTGTGCTGCATCTCCGCATACACGCGGGCCAGATCCTGGACGGGCCAAAGCATGAACGTGACGTACGAGACGAACGCCTGGATTCCGCCGATGGTCAGGCTGCCCACACGGACCTGAAACCCACCGTACCAGACGATGCTACCCAACGCCACGGCACTGATCAACTGCACCATCGGCAGAAACAACGCCGAGAGCCACGCAGCCCGGTATGCCGCGCGGTACATGTCGCCGGAGAGCTCACCGAACTCGCGCAGATTCTCCTGCTCGCGGCACAGGGCCTTCACCACACGCACACCGGTGATATTCTCATTGTAGGCACCCGTGATCTTGGAGTTGATCTTGCGCACCTTCCGATACTGGACGATGATCTTCTTCCTGAACTGCGCTGCCACAACTACCAGGACCGGGATGACCGCAAACACGATCAGGGCCAAGCGCCAGTTGATGATCAACATGAAGCAGACCGATGTGGTGATGTTGAGCACGGCCCAGGTGACATCCAACAGGCCCCACGTCACCAGTTGAGCGATACGTTCCGAATCGGACGTGACGCGCGACATTATCCAGCCCACAGGTGTCCGGTCGAAGTAGGAGAAGGAGAGTTCCTGCAGGTGGTCGAACATCTTCTGCCGCAGGTCGTACCGAATGCGCTGCCCCAGCACCGCAGTCAGGAAGATAAAGCTGAACACTCCTAGCGCCTGGACGACGATCAGCAAGCCATACGTGAGAACAAGCCCACGTAGCGCTGCCCAATCTCCTGCCAGGATCCCCTCGTCCACGATCTGCTTACTGAGGAAGGTGAAATACGAGTCCAGAGCAGACACAAGCGCGATAGACACCAGAAAACCCACCAGCCATTGCCAGTGAGGCTTGGTCTGGGCTAGAATGCGGACGACAGTTCTGCCGTCGAATCGGGTACTGAACTCTTCCTCTTCAAACTCAAAACCTGGCACCGACTACCTCCCCGTCGTCAGTGACTCCCTCGGCGTCCAAGACGCCCGACGCCTGTTCAATTTCCCTGTCCAGCTCTTCCTCTATGCGAGCCTGCAGATCGTAAATTCGGCGATAGATGCCCGGTTGCTCCATTAACTCGCTGTGCGTCCCTCGTTGCACGATTCGTCCCCGATCCAGGACCAGAATCAGGTCAGCATTCATCACGCTCTGCACGCGATGCGCGATGATGAAACTGGTGCGACCTTGCATCAGGTACTCCAACGCGGATCGGATCTCGCCCTCGGTTTCTGTATCCACCGACGAGGTGGCGTCGTCCAGGATGAGGATACGCGGGTCCTTGAGCAACGTGCGTGCAATAGCGACACGCTGTTTCTGCCCTCCCGAGAGCGTCACGCCTCTCTCGCCCACCAGCGTGTCGTAGTTATCGGGAAACGACAGAACGACGTCGTGAATAGCCGCCGAACGGGCGGCGGCCTCGACCTCGGCATCGGACACGTCCCGTGTCACCCCGTAGGTGACGTTCTCACGGATCGTGCGCGAGAAGAGCACAGGCTCCTGTTCAACGACGCCAATCTGGCTGCGCAGGAAGTGGCGCGGATACCTTTCCAGCTCCACCCCGTCCAGCTTCACGCTACCCCCTGTGTACGCGTAGAAACGGGGCAGCAGATTGACCAGGGTCGTCTTGCCTGAACCGGTCGAACCGAGCAAGGCCACAACCTGTCCCGGCTCGCACCGGAAACTGATATCCTCCAACACCGGGCTCTCGGCGTCATACTCGAAGCCGACTCCTTGAAAGACGATCTCCCCGCGCACGCCATCGGAGGGCGCGTAGTCGCCCGCCATCAGAGGCTCGCGCTCCTCCCTGATCAGTTCCGCGATGCGTCCATAGGAGACCATCGCGGTTGACATCTGCACAATCAGCCGGCCCAGATTGCGCATGGGCCAGATGATCCACACGACCAGGCCCGCGTACGCTAGATACGTTCCCACCGTGATCGTGCCGTTCATAGCCATGAGCGCGCCGGCGAAGAAGCCACCCAGCATCTGGCCAGCGCACAATGTGTCTGTCGTCGGCCAGAACAGCGAGTGCATCAGCGCCAACTGCCGCCCACGCTCGAACTGCTCCCAGTTTTCCCCCCGGAACTTATCCCGCTCGTATGCCTGCCGGGCAAACGCCTTGACCACCCGCACGCCGGTCAGGTTCTCCTGCAGGACGGTCGAAAGCCTGGCCTCCTGATCCTGGTACGCCTCGTAGGCCTTTGAGATCCGCTTGAAGAAGAAGACGGACACGAGCAGCACCACCGGAACCACCACGATCGAGAGCAACGCCAATCGACGGTTCAGGTTCAGAAGAGCTACGAAGTTTATGCCGAAAAGCAGCACGATACGGCCCACGCCGATGGCCTGTTCGGCAAAGAACAGGCGCAGCGCATCCACATCGGAAGTGACTCGTTGGATCAACTCGCCGGTCTTGGCCCGATCGTGATAGGTAAACGACAGCCGCTGGATGTGGTCGAACAGATAGTTGCGCAGGCGTCGTGTGACGCTCTCAGCCGCCCGGGCGGCCAGCTTGCCGCTCAGAAAAGTGAACGCGCCCTGCAGCACCGCCAGACCCACGAAGCTGAACGCGATGAGTGGCAACGTGCGGCCCAACTCGCCCTGGGGCAAGACGGAGTCCACGAAATAACGCAGCAACAGGTAGTTGCCTGCCTTCAGCAGGGCCGCCAACCCCACACCGAGGATCGCCATCACGTACGTCAGGCGAAAGCCAAGCAGCATGCGCCACAACCCTGTAAGACGCTTCCCCGAAACGGCAGTCCTGAAGTCAGTATCAGTTGGCGTGTCAAACGCCATCGTAGTACGCCCTCCTCGACAGCCGGGGCTTCACCCCGCTGATCCGATGGGATGTCCCAACAGCATCTCCAACCCCGGGAGAGACGTGGCCGGGTCCACAAACTGCAGCACGTGGATGCCCAGCTCACGGGCGGAATCCACATTGGGCAGACGATCATCCACCAGCACCACCTGGTGTGGCGCGACGCCCAGTTTCTCCAAAGCCAGATGGAAGATGGCCGGGTCGGGCTTACGCAGGCCGACGTAGGCCGAGTTGATGTAGATGTCGAACTCGGCATACACGTCGAACCCATAGCGCTCTCGGACAACGCTGTCGTGCCCCGGAAAGGCGTTGCTGAGCAACCCAACCCCGTAGCGCTGGCGCAGCGCGCGGACGGCGTCCGCCACTTCGGGATGGAACCGATTCGTGGCATAGAACTCATCGATGAACCGCTCCGCCGTGTCCACGTCCGGGAGGCCCAGCCGGTCGCCGACACGCTGCGCGTACTCGGCGTTCGTGATCGCGCCGACGGAAAGCTCGCGCCATATCGCGCCCCAAAGCACCTCTGTCAGCATGCCCGGTTGCAGCGCCAGGCGCCGCTCCCAGTCAGCGACGCGTGCTGCGGCCGGCGCACTCTCCAACACCCCACCCCAGTCGAAGATGAGCGCCCGGATGCCGGAGACAGGGGCCGGATCCAAGGAAGGAACGGGCAGGCCGAGACCCTTCAGCGACTTGCACAGCGGCGGAAGCCCCTGAAACTGCACGGCCCGAAGACCCGCCTGGCCGGCGGCGGCCACGTTCGCCCAGGTATCATCCACGAAGACCGCTCCCTCTGCCTCCACACCCAGCCGCGCCAAAGCCCGATCAAAGATGGCCGAGTCAGGCTTCATCAGCCCTTCGCGGCCAGAGATGATGATGGCATCGAAGGCGTCCGCGATACCCAGTTGCTCCACGTGCTGAAGCAAACCGGCCGGGGCGTTGCTGAGCAGCGCGGTGCGATAGCCGGCATCGTGCAGATGGCGAATGAGCGCCAGCAGTTCATCGTCCAGCCGGTCCCCGGCCCAGAACGCCTGCTGGAACTCCTTCAACCCCTCGGCAGCCAGCCCCATCCGCCGGGCTACGTCGGTCCAGAATTCCGCGACGCTGACGCGGCCCAGTTGGACCTCGTCCCAGAGCGGGCTTCCGAATACGCGTTCATCCACGCTCCCCGCCGGCAAGCCAAGCCGTTGCTCGATCTCACGGCGGGGCGTAGGATTGACGGTGCGCATCAATACACCACCGTAATCGAAGACCAATGCCTGGATATCGCCATCTTTCATCTGCTCACCTTTCTACGTCTCACGTGCTATCGGCCACGCAGGTGCCATCTGCGCCGACTGCCAACCCGCGATAGCGCTTCGCTTCCTTCAACGATTCAGTCAGAGCCAGGTACGCCACCAGACTGCGGCTGCAGAGAGGCTCCACTACGACGTGATTGTAGAGGAAAAGATGTCCGCCGTCAATCCCCCAATCACCCAGTTGCACACGCCTCTCCCCTGATGCACCGACCATCACGACAGCTCGACCAGTGGCCGGGTTGACCGCCGCGCCCCAGCGGCCCACAGACGACCAGAACGTCTGGGGCGTGCGCTTGTGCTGATAGCCGTCGCCGTATAGGACCGTGTCCTGGTGCCGGCCGTCCACCTGGCAGAAGGCCAACTGACCGATCACGAAACGCCGGTAGACGCTCGTCTCGTTGACCAGACGGTATACGATCTTCAGCACATTGCTGGCCCCCACCGTCATGTAGGCAATCTCGACGCGGAGGCCCGCAAGACCCTCGCGCTTGAGAGAGGCCACCAGTTGCACACCGCGCCAGGACACCCCATGCGTGTCGCTGCTCTCGAACGGCGCGGCGGCAAAGGTCTCCTCGTGCAGTTTGCCGGGCCAGCTCTCCTCGGAGGCGCGATCAGTGTCCGCGTCAGGCACCGGGGTGATCATCGGACGGATGCCCCCAAACCATGGCTTGAGCCAACCCAGTTCGCCGTCGTCTGGATAGGCAGTCATCAGGTGGTTCTCCTCACCGCCCGCATCGCGCCAGGCGATGACCCCACCATGGAAGGCCGGAGCCACCACCCAGGCACAACGCGCGTTGGCGATCGTCCAAAGCGATTGTCCACCCTCCTGCCGCTCGTTCACCTGCACCGGGGTGCTCTCGTTGCCCAGGCGAAACACAGTGAAGGGCCGGACCTCATCGAATGGGTCAGCCTCCAGGCGCAGTTGACCGCTAGCGGCGCCAACTCGCTCGTCCGACGCCGTCAGATGCAGCACCTTCTCCAGCGGCTCCTCGAGGGCCAGCCCTTCCACAGGGAAATCGCGCCGATCCGTCGTCCAGCCCGGCGGGGGCTCGACGATGATCCGGCCCTGCATCTCGCGCTCGCGCACGCTGTCGGCGGAGAGCGTGGCCTCGACCCGGCCGTTCAACGTCACCAATGGTGCGGGCAGCAGGCCAAACGTGTGCGCGCGGTCCGACTGCGGCGCGCCCTCCGGGGCGTGCGCGCCGATTGGCGTCCCCGTCATGCGCCGCCAGGCGCGGCGCACGTTCTGCCAATCCCCCGGCCCGATGTAGAGATAGAGCGGCCCGACCTCAGCCGCGCTCTGCGGGTCAAGCGCGCGCTCGCCGTAGAAGAGGTAAAGAGTCTCCCACCAGAACTCGTGCTCCACGACCTCCTCGTCCCAGGCAACAGCGCTCACCTGCCCGTCACGGGTGAAGGCCATCCACTGTTCGGCCATCAACTCCGGCTTCTTGGGCACATCGCCCTCGGTCGCCGGGAACTCGGACGCGCGTTCGAGCACCAGGTGCTTCTTGCGTGGCAGCGCGATACGGCTGATATCCTTGTCAGCCAGCCAGATGTTCGGCCTGACTTGTACCCGCCGCGACTTGGCCCCCTCGTTCACGATCCGATAGGCCACCTGCACCAGCGGCGACCCGGTGACCGTGATCTCACGGGTGAGGGTGACGCCGGCGAGCCGCCCCGACCTGGCGACCAGGATCACCTTCGCCCATCCGCGCCCGCGTTCCAGTCTCAGGTCGTACGTCTGCTCGGCAAGGTCCCAAGGCTCAAACGGCGGGCCGACCTCCTCACTAAACCGGGAATCAGGACGCTGGCGGGCCTTGCTCCACACCTGGCAGAGCCCGCCCTTGGGCCGGCAGACCAACTGGAAGAAATCGTTCTCAACGACGACCTTGTCACGGCCCTGATCTGCGGACACGCCACCCAGAGGCGCGACCAGCAGCGGGATGCGCTGAGGAGCCGTCGTCACCTGACGATCGCCGTCGGCAAAGGTCGCCCTCACGAGCAGAGGCGTGGCCTCAGCCCGGTCGCACGTCACAGTCAGGGGTAAGCCAGCATAGCCGCCGGCCTCGAGTTCGAAGTCGTGACGCAGCCACTCAACCGTCAGGCCCTCCTGCGGGACGACGCTCACGGTGCCCCTCACCGGACGGCCAACGCGGTTCCGCAGTTGCACGTGCACCCGCCTCGGTTGGCCCGGCGACATAGAGGGAAACGCGGGCTCGGCGCTGAACTCCACCGCAGGACGGTAGCGCACACCGGTGCCCAACTCGATCACACTGCCGCCGATGATCAGGGTGGTCTTGATCTTGGGGGCGGCCTTCCGCTTGTCCGGGGCCAAGCGCGGCGCACTCACGGCACAGGTGAACGTCGTCTCGACGACACGCTCCTCCCCTGCCTGCAGCGCAAACGACACCCGATAGCTCAACTCGACGCCCTGGTCACCACTGGCCAGCACAGACACGTTCACGGCCTCGGTCCGCTTGTTCACAATGCGCCAGCGCACCGGGTAAGCGATTCCCTGGGCCGGTTCGCCCTCATCCACGATCGCATAGGCAGCGAAGTCCTCGGTCTCCAAACCGGTGAGCGCCTGCGCATGGCGATCCACCAACGCCTCCAGAAACTCGTCCCCAGCCTCCCACCGCAACACGTAGACTTTCATATTGCCCGTGGTCGGGTGCCGTTGGTCATCCTCGACCTGCTTGAACTCGCGCCGATACGTGGTATACCAATCGTGCCGCTCAAAGAACCGTCGCCCGACGGGCAACTGGCGGAAGGCCGGGATGTAGTTCTCCATGTGGACGTCGGTGTCAGGCGTCCAGAAAAAGCCTACTTTCTTATACAGAGGCACTGACTTGAGGTTGCCCGGCCAGGTCTCGATCGTCACCCGCCGGTAGCCGTTCGCCGTAGCCCAGTCCACCATCTGGGTCAGCATACGGCGCGCCAGACTGCGCTTCTGATGACCCGGGTGGACGTTCAGCAACGCGACGTAGCAGGTGCCCGGGCGGCCCAGATCCTCCCAGAGCGAACCGTAGCCAACGATGCTGCCACAAGCTGCATCCTCGACGACCAGGCGCATGAGGCAAGCCTCCTTGCCCATCCAGTCCTGCACGATCTCCTCGGTCATGGGCACACCCCCCGTGAACGTGCCAGGCCACTGCTCATCACTTTCGTTCCACATGATGGCCAGGCCAGCGTTGTCAGCCGGTGTGTAGGGTCGTATCGTGTAATCAGACATGGCTATCGCTCCTGTTTCGCTGCATGCGTTCCAACACGACCGCCCATTCCTGCGCGTCGTGCAGATCGCGAAATTCCTGACACTCCCGAGTGTGCTCTACGTCACTCCATTCCCTCTCGGCAGCGGCACCCAGGTACTCAAGCGCCTTGTCGCGGTCTCCCAGGGCTGCCCAGGCGCGCGCTGCCAGGTGATACAGATAGTTCGGCGAGTCGCTCCCCATCGCGAACACCCGTTCATAGAGATCGACCGTCTCCCGGTGCCGTCCGGCCTTGAAGGCCACGTAGCCCATCTCGGCCAGGTGTTCTGCCTCATCCAGATACGCATAATACATGGCGTAGTCACGCTCGCGTTCGAAACCCACCTTTTCGGCCGTGCCGATGGAACCCAGGTTGTCCTCCGGGCACTGCCAGCCGACCACCGAAAACCCGTGCGAAAGCGCGTAGTCCACGGCCGCGGCAGCCGTGATCGTCGCCAGCCCGCGTCGCCGGAAGGCCCTCGCCGTGTGGATGCCGATCTCACACGCGTCCCCGCTGACGCAGTCCGCCAGCGACCAGGACACGACCTCGTCACCGCACATGGGGTGGGCATCGATCACAAGCCCGACGAACCCGAAGCCCTTTTCCAGGAATTCCGCGGGCGAGCTCCAGTTGTTCTGCATCCAACTCTGCACGTGAGCAGGGATGTTCAGCCCGGCATCGTTCAAGAGCTGCGAATTGATGCGACGGACAGCGAAGCCATCCGGCACACTGGCTCGCCAGTCGATCTTCAACCCGCGGCAGACGTAGTGCCGGCGTGGCATCTCGATAGGCTGCCGGGGGGCGAGCACCACCGCCAACTGCTGCGCCCAGCTCTCGGGATGGCAGACGAAGAACACCGCCTCGACTCCCGCCTCCAATACCTCTCCGGTATAGATGGCATCGTTCAGCGCCCGGTTGAAGGCATCGTTGTCCGGGTCCCCGGCCAGATAGCACCCCTCCGGGGAGAGCATAAACGCCGTCCGCGGAGCGGCTGAGTTGTCAACGAACACCTTGCCAGGGCTATTGCCGTCAAGCACGGCAGCACTGGTGAGATGATACACCAGAGGACTGAACAACCGACGCACCTTGCCATAATCCGCCCGATCCAACTCAATCATGGTCTTGATTCTCCCGTGGTGGCCGCGCACTGTTTTCACCTTGAGCGTATGACGGAGCGAATATCGCCATCAACTCCCGGAAGCCGCCCAGAACGATCACCCGGTCGGGGTCTTCGATTGCGGCGTCCTCGAAGACCCAGGTGCGCGAATGTGGGATGTGGACCGCGCCGATGCCGGCCTGCAACGCGGGATTGATGTCTGAGCGAGGGCTGTTGCCGACCATCCACGTCTGGTCCGGCCGGAGCCCATACTCCGCCATCAGGTTCTCCATCACACCGGCGTCCTTCTCTGGCACAACGTGCACGCCGTCGAAGAAATGGCCTAGACCAGAGCGAGCCAGTTTGTCCTGCTGCACCCGTGTGTTCCCTTTGGTCAGCAGCAGCAGGAAGAACCGGTCGCCGAGGTGAGGCAACGTCTCGGCTACGCCATCCAGCAACTCGATGGGATGCCCCAACACCTGTTGTCCGATCCCCCGTACGCCGTCCGCTACCTGCTCCCTGACCGGACTCCCGTGGCGCTCACACAGGCGCTCGTAGGCAAGCACCAGATTGTCAACGAACGCATCCGGCCCGTAGCCTACCAGAGGCACGCGCTCGCGCTCTACTTCGTCTGCAGTGCGCTCCGCCTCCTGCGCGTCGAAGCCCTGGGCCGCCATCAGTTTCCCGAAGTCAGCGATGCACTCCTGGTAGTAGACCTCACTCTCCCAGAGTGTATCATCGGCGTCGATGATAAGCGTTGGTTTCATCTACAGCCCCACCCTTCTGCGGGCTGGAAGTGTCGTGCGATCACGCCGGCGTTCTCGGCCAGGGTGCGCTCGCCGTTCACTTCCAGCACTGCCAAGTCCAGTTCCCTCGCGCTCTTGACAACCAACCGGGCGAAGCCCGCATCTCGACCCATCCAGTTCTGAAACGCCCGCTCTGGATCCTGGCACTGATCCAGGATCTCACGCATCCACGGGCGTCGTTCAAGCGTGTAGTGTCTGCGCTGAAACGCCTCGGTCGGAACGATCCACACGGCGCGATGGCGATCCGGCAGCACGCAGGAGACGCACTCAGGCAGCAGCGCCGCACCTTCGGCGATGACCGGCGTTGACGCTGGGTACCCCATCAGGTCGTCCACGATCATAGCGAATTCCTCCCGGTAACACGCGAACTCGTCGGCGACTTGCACTTCCACCGGGCGCATCCAGATTTCGTCCCAGGTCATATGTGTGAGCCTGTGCAACGTCGGATGCCTATCAGAATCGGCATGCCGGGCATGTTCGGCGAACGCGTCATCGCAGCGATACATGCTCAGGTTGTACTCCTCCGCCAGGATCTCGGCGACCGAACTCTTGCCCGAGCAGGGCGAGCCCCCGATCCACAGGACGTGTGTCAAGTCTCGTTTCATCTGCCGCTTCACCTCTCGCTTGATGCGCCTACATGCCAGCGGGCCTCATCCGCTGCGCTTCAGCTTCCCCGTACGCTTGGCGTATTTCTCCGCCCGGCGGAAGACCGCCAGTCCCAACGGGACAGCGATCACACCGATGAGCACCAGGCGACCCAGATGATGGATCAAAGAGCCGGTGCCAACCCCCTCCAGCAGTGCGGCCCGCATACCCTCCAGCACGTAGGTCGCCGGCGACAGGCGCGCCAGCACCTGCATCCAGTCCGGAAGCACGGTGACCGGGAAATACACGCCGGAGACCAAGAGCAGAAGCGCCTGGATCACGTGGGTCATCTGCGCCCCGCGCTCCGGGAAAAGGAGCGGCATCACCGAGGCGAGAATGCCCAAACCAACGAACGACAGGCTCCCGGCGACCAGCATCAACAGCCCGCCAGGCAGATTGGCCTCGCTCAGGTCAAGTTGGAAGAAGAGCACCACCACGCCCAGGATGATGCCGGTGTGGAACAGTCCGTACACCAGCGAGAAGAGCGTCTGGCCCACCATGTGGGTGAAACGGGAAATCGGCGCCATGAACGTATACTCGATAGTCCCTTCCCATCGCTCCCAGGCGATCAACTCGCTGACATTCTCGAACACCACAGAGAGATAGTGCCACACCAGCGTCCCCACCAACAGGTAGAGGATCATGTACTCCGTGTCAATCGCCTGGCCGGTGACGGCCTCCGTCCCCGCGCCGATGAACGTGATAGAGAGCGCATTGGCGATGGAATAGGCCAACCAGACCAGTTCCCAGCCCCAATAGCGCTTGACCAGATTGAAGTTGCGCTCGACGAAGGCGTACGAAGCGCGTATTTCGTGAACAAGTTGTGCCATGACTGCTACTCCTCGGCAACGCACGTGCTCCGCAAACGAAGCACACGGGCAGACGGCTGACGATGGGCATGCCAACCGTTGTGGCACGCCCCATCGTCCTTCCGTCAGTCCTGGACGTTGCCGTCCTCTTCTCTGACCAGTCGCTTACCGGTCAGTTCCATGAACACATCCTCCAACGTCGGATGGTGGCCGTTGTTGCCGGCCACGAGGCTTTTCAGACCCGCCGGCGTGTCGAGCGCCACGATCTTTCCATCGTCGAGGATGGCGATGCGATCACATAGCGCATCGGCTTCCTGCATATCGTGGGTCGTCAGCAGGATGGTGGCATTATGGGTGTCACGCAGTTCCTCCACAAACGCCTGCACCTCGCGTTTCGAGCGGGGGTCCAGCCCGGTCGTCGGCTCATCCAGCAATAGAACGATGGGCTCGGTGAGGAATGCGCGCGCGATAGCAACCTTCTGCTGCATGCCTCGGCTCATCTCCTCCATCGGCTGGAAGACGGACTCCTTCTTCAACCCAAGGCGCCCCAAGACTTCTAGAACGCGCTTCCTGGCATCCCGCGCGCGCAAGCCATAGAGACGAGCGCCATAGACCAGGTTCTCCATTGGCGTCAGCTTCTTGAAGAACGAGGCATCCACCGACACGCGGTTGATCAGTCGCTTGACCGCCATCTCCTCGCGTAGCACATCGTGGCCGAAGACGGCGATATCGCCCTCGTCGGGCAGAAGCAAGGTGGCAATGCAGCGCACCAGGGTGGACTTCCCAGAGCCGTTCGGACCCAGGATGCCAAACACTTCCCCACGCTTGACGTCGAAGCTGACGCGGTTCACCGCGACAACCGGCTTACGTCCGTTGCCGTTCCGCTTCCAGGGCCAACGGAATCCGTCGCTCTTGACGAACTGCTTGGTCACACCTGAGACCTGCAGTGCGTTGTTTTCAACTGTGTTCATCCGATTCCTCCCATGGTATGTCGCGCACACAGCGTGTCGCGCACACAACAACAAGGCCGCGGACAGTGCCCACGGCCTTGCAGAGAGAGATCAGGATAGCCCAAGAAAAAAGGCCGTGGGCATCGCAGTCGCCCACGGCCTGAAGTGACTTATGTCAACTTTACACGGGCGCACTGCGACAGGGCAGCACCAACACTCCGATCATATCACGGAGTCCAAGCGCGCATACGTTGAACATTGCAGTGCGCATGTTACACCCCCTCACAAGATGGGCGCATTATACCCTAGTCCAACAGGTTGTCAAGTCCAGAAGGGGGCGGATGTTCGAAGCAGAACGTGACGTTCGCATCAACCCCCGGATCGAGCAAAGCTTAACGGATTCACGCTAGTACAATAGGGCATCTCAACCTCAGGAGGTGCCCTATGTCTATCTCTCGTC
>Ga0180432_10005428_pt1 | contig 16978 bp, 17 predicted proteins | sample SS_ome_10_FD_132414 | JGI IMG/M metagenome (GOLD analysis project Ga0180432, IMG submission 132414) | Hypersaline lake sediment archaeal communities from the Salton Sea, California, USA - SS_1_MS_2 metaG | ecosystem: Environmental > Aquatic > Non-marine Saline and Alkaline > Hypersaline >...
CATTTCTTGGAAAGATTAGCGATCTTTTCCCTTAACGGCTCCATTTTGATAGCACTCGTGATTTTCCTTACATACATATAGTCTGAACGTATTATATTGTGGATGACTCGTCAAATATCCTGTTGTCTTTTTGCCGTCATGGCGGCGTTGATGAAGCCATTGACGCTACGGTCGAAACCCCAGTCTTTGACGAGCACTCTTCCAGCTTCACCCATGTCCCGGCGGAGTTTGTCCGATGCGAGAAGTCGTTCGATACATCGGGCGAGGTCAGCCGCATCGCCGGTTTTGAATCGGTAGCCCGTTTTGTCGGGTATCACCAGATCCTGCGCCGCGCCGGTGACGTCCGATGTTACCACGGGCAAATTCGACGCAAGCGCTTCGTTCACCACTATGCCCCACGGCTCGTATGTCGAGGGAAGGACAAGCATGTCGGAGATACCGTAGAATGCAGGCAGCTCCTCCGCCTGGTGAAAGCCCGGAAAGTGGATGTCGTTTATATTTTCTTGCTCGATGCGCGACTTTATCTGCGGTTCGAGCGGCCCGGAGCCGAGGAAGAGCAAAGCGGCGTCGGCGCCGTTACGCTTGATGATCTTGAATGCGTCGACGAGAGTGTCCAGGCCCTTCATCGGCGCCATTCGGCCGCTGAAGAGGATCACATATTTCGCACTAATTCCATGTTCCCGGCGGATTTCGTCACGCTTTTTCCTTGCCTCGGATGAAACATTTTCGAAAAGCTCATCGTCCACAGTGTAGTTCAGGAAGAAGACTCTCTCGGGGTCGGCGCCGTAGTGGATAAGGTATTGTTTTGCGAGCGTTCCGGCGGCGAGCCATGCGTCCGCGCCTTTAACCACCGGCGGCAGCATCAGCCGCTTGAAAGCGCGCTTGACGGTCGAGCGCTTTTGGGGCAGCACCGCTTCGGAGCGCAGGAAGTGAGGGACGCCCTTTCGTTTGCACCATTTCAAAACGGTGTAATGAGTAAAAGGGATGTAACCGGACGTGCCGACCACATCGTATCCACCAGCCTCGATTTCGGCGAAAATCCCCGGGTTCCAGAACGCGGTAAACTGGGTGTTTGCCGATACGAACCGGCGTTTGCCGGGGATGTATTTATGCGGAAAGCGCCCCTCCGGATCGACCTTCCATCCTCGTTGATGGATCACATCGCTTAAAAAAAGCGCAGTGAACTCGATTTCGGGTCGCCTGGCTATTCGCTCGAAAAGCGGCACGTCGTAAGGGGTGGGGTACTCGACCACGTATGCGACACGGATGGGCATGTCAGCGGTTGTCCTTTCGAACAGCGGTCTCGAAGAGTTCTTTCATTTCGCCTGCCTGCCTGCTTAATCGCGATTCGCGCCGTGCCTTCGCGCGAGCCTTGTCGCCCATTTTTTCCCTCAGCGGTTTATTTTTTATGAGCTTTTCGAGCGCGTCGGCAAATGCAGTCACATCCCCCGGCGGCACAAGATAACCCACCTCGCCGTCCTCGATCAGCTCGGGCAAAGCGGATATGCGGGTCGTTACCGTCGGCAAGCCGCGCGCCATCGCTTCTATCATGGAGGCGGGAACGCCGTCAACGTCGCCGTCCGGGCCGTATGTGCAAAACAGCGAAAAAATATCCGAACTGTCGAGTGCGTCTCGAAGCCGCACGGGTTCGAGATAGCCGGTAAAAGTCACGCGATCCTCGAGTCCGAACCGGGCGGCCTGCGACAAAATATCTCCCTTCATCGGCCCGTCGCCGACTATAACGGCTTTAAAGTCCACGCTACGGCGCGTTAGTTCTCCCAACGCTCGCATCAATAATATAAAACCTTTTTTCGGTATAAACCTTCCTACCGATATGATCGTTGGCACGTCGGACTTTTTGCTCGCGGCGGTGTCGGCGAAATATTCCTCCGGCAACCCCAGCCGCACGATGCGTACCGGCGTCGTGGCGCCGGTCGGCATCGCCGATTTTATTATCTCGAACTCGCGTTCGGACGAAGTAGCGACGAACGTGGCGTCCGCAGCCACTCGGCCCACCATCAAAGCGTTGGTGGCGAAGTGCGATGAGAAACTGTATGAACGACCCGTCAGCCGGTTCACAATCCATGCGACAAGCCCGACGTATTTGAATGGAGCGTGGATATGGCGGATGGTCTTATCGTCATCTATCAACCTCGCCAGATGCACCGCTCTCCAGAAGATAAGCGGCTTGCGTATCCCGAGCCACATGTTCCCCGGCGGGTAGCGTGAAGTGAACAATCGAAATGCAGTGCGAAAGTATTCCATCGGGCGGCGGAACATCAACCAAAGGTGCGAGTAAATCATGCCGCCGCTCATGAAATGAGGAAGGTAGGTCGTCTCGGAGGCAAAGCGCCGGTTTTCGTCGTTCAATTCGTTCAGGAAAGATCGTTTCAGCGAGATGTTTTTTATATCGATGCCGAGCCCCTCAAGCGCTTCGACTTCGCGCCATACGAAAGTTTCGCTCAGCTTCGGAAACTGAACATGCAGGTATGCTATTTTTATATTCTCGCCGGACATTCCCGATTACCTCATATTTTCCTCATTTTACAGCCACTATGGGCATTTCCACAACCGGGTCGCTTGATTCTCTTATAGCAAGCGGGTAAGATACCAACTCTTTAGCTGAAGAAAAGGAAAAAAGAAGAATGCAAGATTGGTTGATATACACCCTGATAGCCGCCACGTTTTTCGGGCTTGGCGCGGCCATGCAGAAGCACGGCATGGCGACGGAGTTTCCAAAAATAGGCTTGAGGGAATTCCTCAAGAACTGGCGAAATATAATCAAGACGCTTTTCGCCAACAAGCTGTGGCTGGCCGGATTCGCCGCCGGCCCGATAGGCGGCGCGTTCCTTTTCCAGGCGATGAGCGACGGTGAGATCAGCGTCATACAGCCGCTCATGAACGTGGGTATGCTGGTGACGGTGTTCACCGGGGTATTGGCGCTCAAGGAGCGGCTCAAGCCGCGCGAGTGGTTCGCGGTGACCATATTATTGGGCGGCGCAGTTTTGTTGAGCGTCGTTTCGGGTGAAGAATCCACGAGTGCTATTCTCTATCGCAACTTGTGGTTTCTGATCGCCGCGACGATCCTGCTCGGCGGCCTGCTGGTCGCGGCCATGGCGGTGGGCAAAGGCCGTTTGAGCGTCGAGTTCGTAATGGCCGCGCTTGCGGGGTTCGGGTTCGGGCTGGGAGTTATCACCATCAAGGTGCTTACGGAAAAAGCCGGAGCGCATTTCGGAGAGTTTGATGTTCTCAAAGGCGAGCAATGGGCGTGGATGATCCGTACCGCTTACTTCTGGGTGATGCTTGTTGTGGAAGTGTTGGGTTTCCTTTTCTTTCAGGCGGCTTTAAGTCACGGCCGCGTGGCGCTCGTCAGCCCGATAACGACCATCGCGAGCGTTTTGGTGCCCGTTGCGGCGGGGTATTTCGTCTTCGGTGAAAGTATCGGCGCCTTGAAAGGAATCGGCATCGTCGTCGTGATCGTGGGAACCACCATGCTGGCGGGAAGGGAAGAAAAATCCGCTTCCCCCCAACCGACAGAATAGTCGGCGGAGCCTGCCCGCAAGAGCATTCCTGCCCCGCGCATTATGGACACAGTTCAATTAGCGTCATTTCCGGCGGGCAGTTTATTCGAATCGACGGCAACCCGGCGGAATGCTCACTGCCTATACCTGCCGAGACGTTAAGGCGGGTCTTTCCAATTTCCCGATATCCTCTTGCCCACGACCTCGGTATTTGACTAAATGTTATGATTGGGCCTATGAGAGGTAGTCGTATTTGCCCTCCGTGAGTATGACCCGCCAGACAAAGGTCAATCGGTACATCCTGAACTGAAAGAATATAGTCGGGTCTGTGTCCCATAAGGATAGTAAAATCGCGAGGAGTTGTGGTGCTTAACCATGCTGTGATTTTTCGAAGAGTGTCAGTTTGGCCAACGGATTGCCGTTCCGAAAGGCCGAAAATATTAATCCGAATTTTTCCGAACATTACTAAGACATGCTCCGATTCAAGTATTTTCACTCCCTCGATTTCGCCATGTGGCAATTTACGAATACGCCAATCGACGTTTCCATAGACCCCGAATTTGCCTAGGGGCGCATCAAGCGATCGAAAGAGATCGGCAATCTCTTTCAATTCGGACAGTGGCGTAGCTGGAGGTATAGGCTGGACGAAGTCACCGGTGTAAAGTACAATATCCGGGTCGAGCGAACGGATTTTTTTGAATACTCGTTTTTCGTGAGATTTGACAGCTGCTGATTGAATGTCAGATAGATGCAAAATGCGAACAGGCCGGTGAACTTTCGGAGTTTTTATCGTTACCTCGCGCAAAATTAAACGATATGGCTCGATATGTGTCGCATATATTCTCAGACCGAAAATACAAACCGCAGCAAATAAATAAGTGGCCGATATAAGCAAGATGCGGTTTTTTGACCGATTTTTCTTCCGAACAATAATTCCATAAAAACTGATTATTGTTAAAACCGTCGGGAAGACAATCGTATTAAAAGAATATGTGAGTTTTAACAAAACAAATATTTGCACTACTGGCGCTGATAGAATTAAAATGAAATTCCCCAACAGAAAAATGATTGGCGCCAGTATTACACCTACCCAAAACAAACGCCCATCTTTCTTTGTACTTTCGCTCAAAATTGCTTCTCACTTTGAATCTTGATAAATATACGATTATTATCCTGCTGTCAAAGTCACGGAGTGATTACTCGGTAAAAGGAAATAGGCACCTTTATACTTTATAGCGGAGGTTGTTGAAGTTTGGTATCGATGTTTCGAGCGTTGCGCAGCCGCAACTACCGGCTGTTCTTTTTCGGTCAGGGATTGAGTCTTGTGGGGACGTGGATGCAGCGGGTGGCTTTGGGTTGGCTTGTGTACCGCATGACCGACTCGGCCCTGATGCTCGGTGTGGTGGCCTTTTTTGCGCAGGTGCCTGTGAGTTTGTTGTCTCCCGTGGCCGGTGCTCTGGCGGATCGCATTGACAGGCGCCGGTTGTTAATATGGACGCAGGTACTCGAGGCGGGCCAGGCAACGATATTGGCTTTCCTTACTCTATCGGGCCTTATCGAGGTGTGGCATATAGTTCTGCTGAGCTTTTTTCTGGGGGCGTGCTTTGCTTTCGAGTCTCCGACGCGGCAGGCTTTTGTTATCGAGATGACCGGTCCCGAGGATTTAATGAACGGCATAGCGCTCAATTCGAGCCTCGTCAATTCCGCGCGTCTGGTGGGGCCGGCGCTGGCGGGTTTTATAGTGGCGGCGGCTGGAGAAGGGGTGGTGTTTGTCGTCAACGCGGTCAGCTACACGACGGTCGTCATTGCATTGACGGCCATGCGACTGCCGAAGCGGCAAAGAGAAGAAGATCACGAGGGAGTCGTTTCGAGAATAAGGCAGGGGGTGAACTACGCATTCGGCGCCGGGCCTATTCGCATTCTGTTGGGAATGCTGGCCATGGTGACGTTAATGGGTATATCTCACACGGTGCTTATGCCCGTTTTCGCGCGGGATGTGATCGGTCGCGGCCCTGAAGCTTTGGGGATACTGATGGGCGCCAGTGGAGCGGGCGCGTTGGCGGGAGCTATAATGCTGGCGATGCGAAAAAGCGTCAGGGGATTGGCCGGCGTGTTGGCGATAGCAACGGCGATATTCGGGGCGGCGTTAGTCGGGTTCTCCTTATCCACCAATCTCTACCTCTCGGCCGCGCTTTTGGTTCCGGTCGGCGTATCCTTCATGCACGAGGTCGCCGGGACCAACACGCTCGTGCAAACTCTCGTCCCGGACGAAATGCGCGGGAGAGTGATGAGCCTTTTCATTTTGTGCTTTCTGGGTATAATGCCTTTCGGGAACCTGTTGGCCGGTTCGGTGGCATCCATAATCGGAGCTCCCGCCACCGTGCGTATATCCGGAGCGGTGTTGATCGGCCTGAGCGCACTGTTCGCCATAAGGTTGCCACGGCTTATGGAAGCGATACACAATATTCAAGTGGAACGAGGTTTTATAGGCGAATCCGTCGACGGAATATCGGCCGGGATAATGTCGTAACGGCGGGCCTTGTGTCCGCATTTGCTTGATTGGAGGGAATCTATGCTGGTGGAAACCGAGTCGAGGGATGAGGTAGTAATTCTGCGCATGAATAATGCCGCCGAGAACCGGTTCACCGGGGATTTCGTCGACGCCATGAATCGCTCACTGGACGATATCGAAGCCGACGATAGTGTCAGGGCGGTGGTCATCACCGGCGCGCACGAAAAATATTTCGCAAACGGCCTGGACATCGAATGGATATTATCTCTGCCCGATGAGAAAATAGCTCCCTTCCTCCTGGACGTTAACCGGTTGTTGCACAGGTTGTTTATCTATCCCCGCCCGGTAGTGGCGGCCATGAACGGCCATGCCTTTGCGTCGGGGCTGGCTTTCGCCCTGATGGCGGACTGGCGGGTGATGAGGGAAGATCGGGGGTGGTGCTGCTTTACCGAAATAGGCCTGAGAATCGACCTTCCACCGGGGAGCGTTGCCGTAATATCCCACGTTATCGGGCATCGCAACACCGACCTCGCCTTTTTCACCGCACGCCGCTTCACCGGCCCGGAAGCTATGTCGTTGGGTATGGTTGACGAGTTGGCTCCCGCCGATAGAGTACTCCCCCGGGCCGTCGAGGTGGCAAAGGAACTCGGAGCGAAACCGCCGGATATGTACGCCGACTACAAGAGGGTCCTGCGCGCCGAAGCCGCAAAAATCATGGCCGAGCGGGACGAAGAATTCATACTCGCAGCCATCGAAAAAAAACTGCCGCAATTCAGGGGTAAATAATCGCAGGTGAATAGCGACGCCAAACGAGTCCTTTTGAAATTGGGGTTTTGACATCAAGCATATTGGTAGTATATTAATTTGCAAAGTCGGATCTTATAGTACTTTTATCCAATAAAGCTTAAGGCTACCATTTAGGATATAATCAATGTCGATACCGGATCTCACGGAAGAAGGATTTCTTCCCGCTGGCATTTATGACTGTACTTTAGATGAAGTTGAGAGTGTTTTCGGCAGATTCCAAAAGTCAGAGAGAAGGGTACAGCTTGCTAAAAATCTCAGAGAATTTGTTGCTGAACTTATCAACGCAAAAATTGGGAATTGGCTGCTAATTGATGGTAGTTATGTTACAATAAAGGAGGAACCGGGAGATATAGATATTGTTTTGGTATTACCGGAGGATTTTGATTTGAGTGCTGAATTGACACCGACAGAATACAACCTTATTTCTAACCGAGTTGTGAAAAGAAAATATGACTTTCATCTGTTTATCACTCTTGAAAACTCCGGTGAATATGTAGATATTGTGGATTTTTTTCAAAGGGTTATGCAACGCCCGGACCTTAGAAAAGGTCTGTTAAGGTTAGCGCTATGTTAACCAACGATGAACAATTCCGTCAGACGCAAGAACTTCTCGAAAAACTCGAGCAAAATCTTGCTTCACTCAAAGAAAAAATACTTCCAATCAACCCGGAGCGCTTCCATCTCATGGCGGAAGCTTATTTTGAGCACATCATTGAGCTTCGGGAAGAAATAGATGAGTATATCGGTATCAGGCAGTTTGTGGAATCACGGCGAGAGTATAAAGAATATTAATGTAGTGAATGAGATGGGCGGCCGTTGAGAGGCAGCATATTTTACAAAGGCGGGGACTAACCAATGGCAAAGTGTAAAATGTGCGGTCGAAAAGGGCTTTTCCTTTGGGTAAGCAAAAATGGCCTTTGCAAAGCCTGCGATGTAATCGCTGAGTTGGACATTCGGCAGCGCACAAGGATCATCAACGACTGCATGAAGTTAGCAGATAAATCAAAAAACATAAAAACAAAACTATCACGCTGCGATCTTCTCATAGAACACGCTCAGGTTTTATTCGAGTACGAGTGTAAAGAAATTCCAACAATTAGTCCTTTACCGTCACAACTTTCGCAGGAGTATACTATTAAGCGTGATCAAATTGTATTGGAAAGCACTACGACGGATGTTGAAAAAGCACTGGCCAAGGCGGAGATTGCGGCCACGGCTCGCACAAGCATTAACGAAGCCAATAAAGCATTAATAAAACTACTTGAGGCAAAAAAAGAAATACAAGATCGGGTAAGACTCGATAAACTTGATGAATTAGAAGCTCGTGTACGACATTTTTCACATGAGACACAACTCAATGCCTACATTGAAGAAGCCCGCAAAGCAGAGTTTAAAGGACAAAAGAAAAAAGCTTTGGACCAATATCAGGAAGCATTATTTTTCCTTCGTAATGATGACATAGATGACTCGTTGCAAGAGGAAAAGATCAGAGATATTCAATTGAAAATATCAGAGCTTTCAGATTAAATTCTTGTGATGCCAATATAATGTCACTAACGAGGCTTTTCTTTCAATATCCTCTCGAAGCGTGTGCGGTATATAAGCTCGAATTGTTCTTCCTTGCCGGGAAACAGGCCAAGGGCTTTTTTGCGGACGGATTCGATCAGGTCTTGAGCTTCGGTGTCGTTTATATCTTCTTCCGCCAACCTGCGGGCACAATCGTCCACCAGCCGCCGCAACGTCCTGATCTTGGCTTCTTCGCTGATTACGTGTCTGTAGTCCATCAGCTACCAGTTATCAGTTACCGGTTGTCAGTTTGCAGTCTATAGGTGTTAGAGTTTGAACTTGCCCTTGAAGTAGGTGTCTTTGACGCTTTCAGCCTTTTCTTTCGCCCATTTTTCGAGACCCATCTTTTTGATAAGGCACAGGTTGAATACCTTGGTGTTGTGAGGAACCAGCGAGGCCCGGTCGGCGTATGGGTGAAGGTGATCGCAGGGGAAATCGGTACAGTCGCAGCAGAAATCGAGGCCTTTTTCGCTGATGCATTTATACACGGAACACGGCTCGGTCATCTTCAAAAACCCAATGGTGCCGTTTTCGGGACGGCAGCCTTTACAAACCGCCATTTCATAAGGGATATTCATATTTTTGGAAATGGCCTTCCTCAGGTTTTCGTTCTCTGCCGCAAGATACATCGGGCAATTGAAACAATCCAACCCGCACGGCGCAGTCATTTGTTTATAATCCATTTAATCCTCCTGTTTTGGTTTGATCGACACGTTATTTGGAAACAATTCTTTTCGGTTCTCGGTCTTTACAGTATAGCGACTAAAAACCGCAAACTCGACAAGAGTTTGAGGCAAATAGATTTTTCCTTCGACTTCGCTCAGGACATGCTTTGCTTATCCTACAGACTCGCATGGGCTTTCTTTTCTCGCGACAGATAGAAACACTTGCTATTTGGCTGTGTTCTTGAGAATTACTACAGAAGGCATGTAAGCCTCGGTGCTCGCGCCGAAGGCGCCAACTCGCTTTTCTTTTGCTTACTTTTCTTTTCTCGCGAAAAGAAAAGTAAGTCGGGAAGGGGGGATTTGAACCCCCGACTTCCTGCTCCCGAAGCAGGCGCGCTACCAAGCTGCGCTACTTCCCGGCCTGAGTTGTAAAGTATCAGAGAGCCCGGCTTATGTCAAGGCTGCTTGACGCTTCCGGCGTTTATGGTAGCTTACCCGCAGATGAGTGAGCGAGAGGAAAAAGCGCGTAAACTTGCAATCGAGGCTATTGACGAGGCGACCGGCAGGTTGAGGGAACTTGCGCGGTTTATTCATTCCCATCCGGAACTTGGCTTCAGCGAGCGCGAAAGCAGCGCCGCCGTGGGTGACCTGCTCGAAAACAGCGGTTTTGAAGTACAGCGCGCAGCAGGCGGAATCGAAACGGCGTTTGTGGCTAAAGCCTCCAATTCAGGCCCCGGGCCGAGGGTGGCCTTTTTGGCCGAATACGACGCTCTGCCGGGGTTGGGCCACGCATGCGGCCATAATTTGATCGCCACCGCCGCAGCGGGCGCGGCGATAGGCGCTTCGAGAGCTTTTGAGTCGCTGCCGGGCGAGGTTTTGTGTATCGGCACACCCGCCGAAGAAGGCGGTGCAGGCAAGGTATTGCTGGCCAAAGCGGGCATTTTCGACGGACTCGACGCGACGATGCTGGCGCATCCTTCCAACACAAACATCATTTTCAAAAAAGCGCTCGGTGTGGTAGTTGTAACTCTGCGGTTTTTGGGCAAAACCGCCCACGCTTCCGCATGGCCCGAAAAAGGCATAAACGCACTGGACGCCATGATATTGTTTTTCAACGGCGTGAACGCTCTGAGGCAGCAGTTTCCCCGCTACGTGCGAGTACACGGTGTCATTACGAAGGGCGGCGAAGCGGCCAACGTCATACCCGACCTGACGGAGGCCAAGGTATTGGTTCGAGCCTTGCGGGAGAATGTACTCGACCGGATGCTCGAGCGGGTCGAGAACATCGCCAAAGGCGCAGCGTTGGCCACAGGTTGCAAGATGGAATGGGAGGCGTTAAGTGAACTTGCCTATGCGCCGTTTCATCCCAACCATGCTCTTGGCGATGAATTCAACAAACATCTCAAAAACCTGGGTGTCGATGCCTCGCTGGGGCCTGAAGACGCAGGTATGGGATCGAGCGATATAGGTAACGTCGGCCGCCTGGCGCCTACTATTCACCCTGAGTTCGCCATTTCCACTCGCGAAGTCGCCAACCATACGCCCGAGTTTGCACAGGCCGCCGGAAGCGACAAGGCGATTGACGCAACGATAATAATGGCCAAGGCCATGGCATTGACCGCCATATCGATATTCGAGCGAAGTGAGTTGCGCGCAAGCATTCGCGCTGAATTCGAGTCTACCGGTGGAGGAGCTTGAGGCTTGAGGATTTTGCTTATCAACCCGCCTTATGCGGCCAGCGAACCGCCGCGCGTACCTATGGGATTGCTGTACGTCGGAGGAGCGCTCGAGGAGGCGGGCCACGATGTGAAGGTGCTCGACCTGTTGGTAAGCCGATTCGACCGCGATGCGGTTTTGGAGGCACTCGAAGATTTCGATCCCGCACTGGTCGGGACGACTTCCGTGACGATGAACTGGCCCGAAGCAAGCCGAATTTTGCGATGGGTGAAAGAAACCGCTCCCTGGATAGCTACCGTTGCGGGCGGCCCGCACGCCACATTCACCTGGGAGGACATCGGCTCTTTGGAGCCGTGGGTGGATTACGTGGTTCTTCGCGAGGGAGAAAAGACTGCCGTCGAGCTTGCCCGGGCAGTCGAAATGGGCGCTCCGGCGGAAAATACGCCGGGACTGGCATGGCGGCAAAACGGCGTTATGAAAGCCGGCCCGAATCGGGAGTTCGAGCCGGACCTCGACTCGCTGCCCAAGCCGGCCAGGCATCTTTTCCCACTGTCGAGATATCGGCTCATGGGCGTTGAAGGGGGGTTGACCACCGGCCGGGGTTGCCCTCACAGATGCATGTTTTGCGTCGGGCCGAAAATGGTGGGACGTAAAGCGAGGCTGCGGTCACCGACGGCGGTGGTGGATGAAATGGAAGAACTGCTCGAATTGGGTTTCAAGCATATCGCTTTCAGTGACGACCATTTCGGTATGAATCGCTCGCACGCGATTGCCGTATGTGACGAGATCATATCGAGAAATATGGATATTGAATTGAGCATTTTCATACGCGCCGACGCTGCGGAGCCGGTTTTGCTCGAGAAGATGCGCCGGGCGGGTTGCAGCAAAATTCTCTATGGTGCGGAAAGCGGTGTGCAGGAAATCGTGGATCGTATACGTAAAAAGACCGACCTTGAAATGCTCAGGCGCAAGGTCAAGCTGGCACTTGAAATGGATTTTCAGGTTCAGGTGACCTTTATACTCGGCCTTCCCGGCGAGACGCCCGAAACGGTGCAGCAAACTTTCGAATACGCGCGCAGCCTGGGCACCTTTTTCGGGATGCACGTCCTGGCGCCGCTGCCGGGAAGCGAGATATTCGAGCGGGCGAGTGAGCTCGGTATGCGTATACTTCACCGCGATTGGAGCCTTTACGACGCGAATCATGTGGTTACGGAAACGGAAGGGCTGACCGCCGGCGAACTGGAAAAGATCGTCGGAGAAATCGAAGGTCTCTTTACGAAGGTGGAAGCGATGGAAGCCGCTGCGTGGCGGCGAGGTGAATTGGTGGGCGAGAGCCTTGATCGATTCGAGTCGCGACGTTGCAAGTCTTTCTATTGGGAAATGTTGAGAAATGGATTCTTCGATGGGCCCGATTGCCGCATCGAGGTCGCAGGTTGTGAAGCCCCGCTCGATGCGCTGATTAAAAAAGCCGCCAATCGAGCTGAAACGGACGAAAGGGAAGCCGGCAAGTGGATTCGTAGCGCTCTCGATTCGGGCGATTTGATGATGGTCGAGGAAGGCACGGAAGTTCGCCTGACATTCGAGGAAACGACATATCCATCGACTCGCCCGACCGTCGCAACCGGGGAACCTGCGGTTTGAAAGCTGTCGGTCTCATGTCCGGCACCAGCGTCGACGGCGTTGACGCTGCGCTGGTGGATATCAGAGAACGCTCCGGTAGGATAAAAGTAAAATTAATAGCCTTTCTTACTCGAGCTTATCCGGCGAAATTAAGAAAGCGCTTGCTGTTCGTAAGTGAACCAGGCTCCGGCAGTTCAGTCGAGATCGCCGAGCTCAATGTCCGAATCGGTAAAGCGTTTGCGCGCGCCGCGCTTGAAGTGTGTATCGCCGCCGATGTCGATATATCGAGTATTGATTTCATAGCGTCACACGGTCAGACCATAGCGCATTTTCCCGCCGGGGGCGCAACGCTGCAAATAGGTGAAGGGGCCGTAATAGCGGCACGGACAGGGGCGCCGGTGGTGACCGATTTTCGGCAAGCTGATTTGGCGGTGAGAGGGCAAGGCGCGCCGTTGACCCCGATGGCGGACTTCCATTTCTTCCGTCACGCGCGAAAAAACCGCGTCGTGGTAAATGTGGGAGGCATAACGAACGTCACAGTCCTTCCTCGTGGAATTGAATCCATAGATGACATCACGGGTTTTGATACGGGTTTCGGAAACATGGTGCTCGACGGCATGGCGCGGATCATCACCCGAGGAAAAGCAAGCTACGACAAGGGAGGCCGATTGGCTCGTAAGGGAAAGGTTCGGGAAGATTGGCTTGATACGATTTTCGCCCATCGGTTCTTTCGGAAAAAACCGCCGAAATCCACGGGCCGCGAGGAGTTCGGCGCGGCGTATCTTGAGGCGCTGCAAAAACGGCTCAAGGCCGGGAGTCATCGCGCGCGTCTCGATTTGATAGCTACGCTCACGGCGGCCGTCGCCCGCACAACCGTTCGGGCCGTGGACAAGTTCGCGATGCCGATCCGGGAGGTAGACGAGGTGCTTATATGCGGCGGCGGGGCGCGCAACCCGACGCTTGTTCAACACTTTTCATCAAGTGTAAAACCTGCGGGATTGATGTTCACCGACGAGTCGGGCGTGCCGGCCGACGCCCGGGAAGCGATGGCGTTCGCGTTGCTCGGGTACCTGACCGTCAAACGCAGGCCCGGCAACGTACCTGCGGTCACCGGCGCCCGCAAGACGTGCATACTCGGCAAACTCGTTTTCCCTTGACCCTTCGGGTGTGTCGGTGTATTATTTGTAGTCCTTAACGAACTTAATCAAAAATAATTTAAGGGGGAATTTACAAATGAAGTTGAATCAGGGCGCTTTTTTGGCCAAACGGGCGGAATTGGACCCGGACAAGGTGGGGCTGGCTTACGAGGACACAAAGTTGACGTTCAGGCAGATGAACGAGCGCGCATGCCGCACCGCAAACGCTTTGACCAAACTGGGCGTAAAAGAGGGAGATCGTGTGGCGATACTCGCCCAGAACTGCATCGAGTATTACGACACATGGTTCGGCGCGGCCAAGCTCGGCGCTGTGGTGGTTCCACTCAACTGGCGTCTGGCGCCGCCGGAGATACAGTTCATACTCGAAAACTCCGGCGCCCGGACGATCATCTTCAGCCCGGAATATATCGATTTGGTCGGCGGGCTTCGCGGGCATGTGGCTCTCAAAGATTACATCTACGCCGGGCCGGGAGATGCGCCGGAATTTGCGCTTTCGATGAGCCGAATTCAGGAGGAGGCGGACGCTGAAGAGCCGGAGTGGCGCGGTGAAGGAGACGATACACTGGTTATAATGTACACTTCAGGCACCACTGGCCGGCCCAAGGGCACCATGCTGACTCACGCCAATTTCTTCTGGGCCTCCGTCACGTTCCGCACCGTAGTACAACAGGAACAGGAAGAAGAACGAACGCTGGTGGTGCTACCCCAATTTCATATTGCCGCCATGTTTACGATACCGACTTTTGTGCATTGGGGGCAGCAGGTTATCTTGATGAAGGGGTTCGATCCGAAGGTGATATTGGAGACTATCGAGCGGGAGAAGATAACCGGATTCGGCGCAGTGCCGGCGATATTGTCGTTTATGAGGCTGGTGCCCGATTGGCAGAAATACGACTTCAGCAGCGTACGGATAATACTGGTGTTTGCGGCGCCGGTGCCGGTACCGCTGATAAAGGAATACGCCGAAGCGGGGGTGGTTGTGCAGCAACTTTACGGCCTTACCGAGTGTTCCGGCCCGGGGACGGTTATCGGGCCCGGGGATGCCGTCGACCGCGCCGGTTCTTGCGGCAAGGCGTTCTTCCACACCGAGGTGCGCGTGGTGGATGATAGCGGAAACGACACCAAGCCGGGCGATATCGGAGAAGTTATAATGCGCGGCGGGAATATAATGAAAGGATACTGGGAAAACACCGAGGCTACCGCCGAAACCTTAAAAAACGGGTGGTTGTACACAGGCGATTTGGCGTACCGCGACGAGGACGGGTTCATTTACATTGCAGATCGAAAGAAAGATATGATAATATCCGGCGGCGAAAACGTTTACCCCGCCGAGGTGGAAAGCGTTATTTTCGGCCATCCAAAGGTCGCCGATGTTGGAGTCATCGGTGTGCCGGACGAAAAATGGGGCGAAAGCGTCAAGGCCATTGTTGTGCCGAAACCGGGCGTCGAGCTTACCGAGGAAGAGGTAATCGAGTATTGCAGGGGACACATCGCAAAGTTTAAAATACCGAAGGCGGTCGCGTTCACCGACAACTTGCCCCGAAACCCGTCGGGAAAGATATTAAAAAGAGTGTTGAGGGAAGAGTTCAAGTAATTGTGTTATGACCTCGAAGATGCGAAAGGATGGAGCCGGTTAACCGGTGAGGCGCGGAAAGGCGGAAATATTACATGAATAAACATATGCGCCGTGTGGCGGAGGAAGTAAGCAAGAACATCCTGACCGAGGAAGAGTACGAGAGTTACAAGGAGTTGCCTTTCTTCGATGAAGGACACGGGTACGACATATTCGGATTTGAGAAAGAAAGCGGCATGCTCTCCGTCGTTATGGGGAAGTTTCTTTACGAGAAATATTTCCGGGTCGAATCTTTCGGCCGTGAAAATATCCCCAAGAAAACGAGAGGTATGCTCGTATGCAACCATTCCGGGATTGTGCCGATAGACGGCGCTATGATATTCATGGATTGTCTGTTGAAGTTAAAGCCTCCCAGAGCGATACGAGCCGTGGTGGACAGATTTTTCATGGGGTTCCCTTTTGTCGGGATGTTACTGAGGCGAATGGGGCAGATAAACGGCATGAAACGGGATTTCCAGGAGTTGCTGCGCCGGGAGGAGTTGACCTTGGTGTTTCCAGAGGGTACCCACGGCGTTGGAAAACATTTCAGCCAACGTTATAAGCTCGAGCGGTTCGGCGTCGGATTTTTGGAGATTGCGTTGAGCGAACGGACGCCGCTGATTCCCACTTGCGTTGTCGGCGCGGAAGAGCAGGCGCCCATGATTTTCAATATAAAGCCCCTTGCAAGATTGTTGGGCTTTCCATATTTTCCCGTGACGCCCACTTTCCCACACCTGGGCCCGCTGGGGATATTCCCCTTGCCCGTTAAGTACAGGATATATTATGGCGAACCGTTGTACTTGCATGAAAAGTACTCACCGGATATTATCGACAACCCGGCTAAAATCATGGAGCTGGTGGAGGAAGTGAAAAGCACCGTTCAGCAAATGATCAATAAAGGACTCGAAGAGAGGGCCGGCATATTCGTGTAAGGCCCTGAAGCGGTCTGCCACGAAGAAAATCGGAAAGGAAAAAATTATATGGAAGATAAGGATTTTGACGAAGCTGTTGAAGAAATAGTCAATTTTTTCATGCGTATTGTGGCCAACCGAGGCCCGGATGACTTTTTCAACCTGGCGATGGCCACATTTATGAACATTCTGGCCATTATTCCGTACCCTATAATGAGCGTCGCTCAGGACGGAACCGATTTCCCGCCTGAATATAAAAATATGGTGATGGAATTGATGCCCAAATTTACCGTCGAATTAAGAGGTCATACCGCCGAATTCCTGCAAACACTCGTTCAAAAAAGCGTGGATATGGGATTGGTTAAAGACGGGGAATTCGAGTTCCTCGGCCACACATACGGCGGTATATCCGACCCTCCCACCGACGCGTCAAATTAAAAAATCAATAAACGGCATCTTCGTAAATAAGGGGATGTCGCCTCATCATACCGTATCCGGCCGCTGCCACACATACCGGCTTCGATCGCGTGGGAGCGTTTTGTTCCGCGCTATAGGTTCGGCAAACTGCATCGAATGGCCGAGTTTTCGACAGTCCGGCGAGACCGGAACGCCCTACTTTTTCTTTAGAAAAAGAAAAAGTAGGCAAAAAGAAACCTACTTACCGCTCACTTCGTTCGCGGTGTCCTCGAAAATCAAGGCCGCCGGCGAAGCGAAGCGGCCCGCACTGAGGCCGACAGGCCGAAGTGCAATGAAGGTGCAGGTGCTTGCACCTGCTTTTGGTTACTTTTCTTTTCCAAAAGAAAAGTAACTGCCGTAATCCTCCTTGCCTACCCGGAATTATGAAGTACGCCCACAAGCGCATGAAACCGCCCACTTACTTAGTACAATGGTGCAGGTTTTCGCCTGCCAAGGTTTCCCCTCGAAGACGCA